>Ga0315283_10004457_pt1 | contig 12199 bp, 7 predicted proteins | sample YL17G09_0_MG_FD_204541 | JGI IMG/M metagenome (GOLD analysis project Ga0315283, IMG submission 204541) | Sediment microbial communities from Yellowstone Lake, YNP, Wyoming, USA - YL17G09_0 | ecosystem: Environmental > Aquatic > Freshwater > Lake > Sediment | place: USA: Wyoming | collected...
ATTGTCGGTGGGAAATCCAGTTTTGATGCGGTGTTTTTACTGGAACAGGTGTGGTTGGCAAGTGATATGTTATTGAAATTTTTTATGCTAATGATTGGATTAATCGGTTTTTTTACCCCGTAATTTGCGATCACTCCGTATACTTGGGCTAAATCAAAAAGTGTAGTATTTGCTCCACCTAATGTCATGGACAGTCCAAAATATTCACTTTTCTCCCATGAGGTGATTCCCATCCTTTTTCCCATTTCCACCATTTTTGAAACCCCGTATGAATATAAAACTTTAACGGCAGGTACATTTCTCGATTGGGCAAGGGCTGATCTTAAGCTTATCCTTCCTTTAAAAGACTTATCATAGTTAACAGGAATATAGTCCGGTGAACCGGCAACTCTATATCTAACTGGGGAATCGTCAATGACGGATGCAGGGGTAAATCCATTTGAGAGGGCGAATGCGTAATTAACAACCTTTATCGATGAACCCGGAGGTCTTAAGGAAAAAATTGTGTTGACATTGCCGTTATTTGAAAGATCAAAGTAATTATTTGACCCTATCATTGCCAAAATTTCTCCAGACCTGGGATTTGTAATAATTACGCCGGCGTTAGTAACCTTGTAATTTTTAAGTTTGGCAAGTTCGTCAGCAACAACTGCTTCAGCCATGGTTTGAATATTACTATCGAGCGTTGTAATTACGTTTAGCCCCCCTCCGGAAACTACAGATTCTCCATAAGTTTTAACAAGCGCGTCTTTGACATACATGACAAAGTGGGGTGCTTTGATTTTTATTCTATTTTCGGCAAAATTAAGTTTTTCACTTAATGCCAACTCATACTCGGATTTGTTTATATATTCATTTTCAAGCATAAGTCCCAAAACCTCTTTTTGTCTGGAAAGAGCGCTATTTGGATTTCCGATAAAAGGGGAATAATTATTGGGACTTTTGGGAATACCGGCTAAATATGCAGATTCGGCAAGGGTTAGGTCGCCAACCTCTTTCCCGAAATATGATTTTGTCGCTTCTTTAATGCCATATACTGTACCGCCATATGGGGAGACATTAAGGTACATCTCGAGAATTTCATTTTTTGAATACGTCAGTTCAACAGCGATTGCCAGGAAAAGTTCTTTGATCTTTCTTTGCAGATTTTTTTCGCGGGTCAAAAGAGTGTTTTTAACAAGCTGTTGTGTAATTGTTGATCCACCGTACATTTTTCCCTCGTTTATATTTTTTATTGCTGCTCTAGCGATACCTTTTAGGGAAAAGCCCGGGTGTTTGTAAAACTCGTTATCCTCGATAGCAAGGGTTGCAAGTATGGTGTGTTTCGGAATGTCATTCAGCGAAATAAGCGTGCGATTTTCATCTTTGTAGATCTGATAAAGAAGAATGCCGTTTCGGTCATATATCATCGAAGTTAGCTTGGGAGGTTCAGTTGAAAGGTTTTTAGGAGAGGGGAGACCTTTTAAAATAAGGAAGTAGAAAAGCAAAAAAAAGGATAGTAGAGGCAGGGATATGATATAAATTTTATGAAAGATTGGGGTTTTGTTTTTTTTACCTAAACCGGAAGAAATAATATAGTTTATCGAGGTCAAGACTTCAGCGGTAATCAGGAGTAATAAAAAAAAGGGTTTGCCGACCAAAAACACAAAGCCTCGGATTGTTTTGAGACTTTTTTTTGCTACTTTTGATAAGCAATTAACATGTGGTTTAGGGGTTTGGCAGTAACCCACGATTAAGCTGATTTTAGTACTAGAAAAGTAAGTAAATAAAGAGGATTAAAAGGATAAAAAAGATACAAAGTAAGTCAATTCTGACGAACTACCCTTTTTCTTAATATGCTATTCCCTGATAATCCGGACAGTTGGATTTATACCATTCAATAGCTTTATTAGATGCATCTTGTGAACAACCGTTGTAGAGAGTTGGTTTGTCGGGTCCTGGCATGCAATCGATCCACCCGCTCGGTGGACAAGTGAAGGTTGGGGTGGGGGAAGGGGTTGTATTTGATTCGTCGATGAATTGAAAAGTGGAGAGAATTTGGTCATAAATAGGGTTGTGGTTTCCAAGGAAGTCGGAATGGGTAAACGCAACTGTCCAGAATTTTCCATTCTTTTCAAATGAATAATATGAGTATGGAATGATCTCTCCTCCATCCCCCGTACCTTTTCTAAATTCTGGATCGGACAGATCTTTCGGCCAATCGGGTTGAGTAAAACGAGCCTTAATACCCTTAAAATTAATCAAGTTGTATTTAAATAAAAACACACAACCTTCTGTTTCCAGATTACAATTGTAGCCCGTTCTATCTAATTCGACATTTGATTTGTTGGAAATCAGGATATGAAAACCGACTGGTTCAATTCTGATCCAATCTCGCCATGGTGCGGGAATATCGAGAAAGTTGATTGGGCTTTTTGGCTCTTTGTCAACTGTTATCCAGTACTCCGGATCCCCGTAATAAACAGTATTCTGATCAAGGATGCTCCAGTCTTTGGGGTATTTGAATTCAAAACCATATTTTTCGTTTCTGTATGTTTTCCAATTGTATGCCGGATTTACGGATGGGGTAGGTAAGGATTTTTGAGATATAGTTTCGTTTTTAAGATTGTTGTTTTTGTAGATCAAAAAAGAAACCGTTGCCCAGATGGTAATGATTAAAGTCACTGCGCTTAAAGTAAGAAGATTCTGCAAGAACCTCAGTTTATTGAGGGACATGTTTACATTATAACTCAAAACTAAAAAGTCAAGATAAAAAGATTAATTTATGGAACCGATGTTACGGGAGCTGTTATAAGAGGATAGCTTATTTTTGCCGATTGTGATGCTATCGGGCAGTCTAAACAGACTAAGGTTCCGAGAGGGTCTACGAGAAACGGGTGATTTTGTGTTTCAACGAGGTCCGGTGGAAGTTCGGGGTATGCAAGAGCCCCCGTTGTTTTATCAATTTGAAGATCTTTCTGCCCCGCCTCGATATTTGCGCCGACTGCATCTTTTAAAAAATACTCAAACCTGGTTCCACATTCAGGAGAATCGGGACTATTAGGTAAATTACCGGTTGTTACACACACACTTGCCCCGACAATTCCTTCGGGTTGCATGGGCCATGAATGGCCATTATCGTCTTTGCTGTAAAATCCTTTTTCGGATTTGTCTAAAGCATATTTAATTACCTTGTTCCAAATGGGGGAGGCGCCGGAGACCCCCGAGACGGCACCGCTCATTTCTTTATTGTCATTATTTCCAACCCAAACGACAGTTAGAATTTGAGGAGTGTAGCCGATCGTCCAGTTATCGCGTCTGTCATTAGTCGTTCCTGTTTTTACGGAGACCTCGGGATGGTTTTTTACGACAAGGAACGAACTTTCTCCAAAAGCTGCCGATCTGGCATTATTATCATAAAGTACATGGGATATTAAAAAGGGTACCTCCATGTCCATTACTCTCGTTCCTTCAACTTCATCCATCTTAACTTCTTCATAAACTTTTCCTTTCCAATCGGTTACCTTAAGTATCGGGATTAATGGAATTTTTATACCCGCATTAGCGAAAACCCCGAAAGCTTCCGCCATATCAAATGGCTTTACTTCGCCACCGCCAAGTGTCAGAGATAACCCATAATTTTTTGGATCAATTAACGTTGTTATACCCATGCTGTTGGCAAAACTTATAAAATTCTCGAGTCCGTTCAGAGCAAGAACCCGCACAGCAGGAATGTTGTAAGAATTTCCCAATGAGAACCTTGGTTGAACTGCTCCATGGAAAGACCCATCGTAGTTAACAGGACAATAATCTTTCTGTCCGAAGACCTGAAAACAAGTCGGAACGTCAGCCAATGGTGTCGCAAGCGTAATTTTTTTATCTTTTAGCGCAAGCGCATAGTTTAAAGGTTTTATTGAGGAACCGGGTTGGCGGTTAGCAAATATGATATTTACATTTCCGTCTTCGTCTTTAGCAAAATAATCTTTTGACCCGACCATTGCAAGGATCTCACCGGTTTTGGGATGGGTAACAAGTGCTGCACCATTTCCCACATTTTGCTTTTTAAGTTTAGCTACTTCTGTTGCCACAGATAGCTCTGCAAACTCCTGGAGGTCAAGGTCAAGTGTAGTTGTTACACGAAGACCTCCCTGTTCCACCACCGCGTCTCCGTACTTTTCCGCCAATATTTCTTTAACCCACAACGAGAAGTGGGGGGCATTAAATTTTTCAGATTCGGCGAATTTGACCTCCTCATTTCCTGCTTTATCCGCCTCTTCTTGGGTTATCGACTTATCTTCAACCATTCTTCCTAAAACAAGTTTTTGCCTCTCTTTTGCAATTTCAGGATGAGTTCCGAAAGGTGAGTATTTTGTCGGAGCTGCGGTAATTCCTGCCAGGAGAGCGGCTTCTGCCAAAGTCAGGTCTTTGGCTTCTTTACTAAAGTAAAGTTCTGATGCGGATCCTATTCCATAGGCCGTCGAACCGTAGGGAATCTGATTAAAGTAGAGGTTAAGAATTTGTTTTTTGGGATACATTACTTCAACGATCAATGTAATTGCCAACTCCCGTAATTTTCGCTTTACCGTTCTTTCAGGGGTCAAAAGAGCATTTTTTACAAGCTGCTGCGTCAGGGTTGATCCACCCTGAAGTTTTTGCCTAAAGAGAGTGTTATAAGCGGCACGGGTTATTCCGGTTAAAGAGATCCCATGGTGCTTATAAAAATCTTTATCTTCGATAGAAATTGTTGCGTCAATTACATATTTTGGAAGTTCGTCGAGGTTGACCGGCGTACTTCTTTTATCGGCATATATTTCATAAATAAGCTTTCCGTTTCTGTCGAATAATTTTGTTGAGACCGGTACCTGGGACGTAAGCAATTTTGATGGAGAAGGAAGTCCCCAGAAGAGCCATAGCAAGAACGATATTGTCCCAGCAAGAAAGATTAGTATTGCCGCAAAGCGGAATCTTTTATGGTGAAATAAGAATCTTCCCTGACGGGAAAACGATTTACGCTGGTCCATCAATGGTTTACGCGACAAGAGTTGGGGTTTACGCCGGTGAAAAATGAACCGAATGAAATTTTTAGTAAAGATTTTAAATTGTTTGCCGGTAGCAAGTATTACCTTCCATGTTTGCCGGATTAAATTACTTATGATATGGGAAGTGTAGATAATTTTTTTTCCGACCTTATTAAGGGCCTGTTTTCTTTCAATAGGTTTGATTACCTTTTTAATTCCCACCCTGGATATTTTTCCAGCAGATATCAGGATCGGTTTTTGGTTAGCTTCCAAAATCGATTTTTTCCTACGCTTAGAAGATTTTTTTATCATAGACAGCCTATTATATATTATATTAATGCCGGATCTAATAATATTTAGTAAGCTCTTATATATTTCCAAATTTTAAAGTAAACCTATCTGATTTTGGATAAAACTGCCGATCGTTGTTGTTGGAATAATTTACATATAATTTGGTATTATTAAAATATGACATCGGTAGCAGATTTGGAAAGCAAGGCTTGGTGGAACTACGTCAATGAAGACTTAAAGGAGCTTCTTTTACAATCCCTTCTGCTAATTGATGCCGCAAATAAGTGGGTAACAAATACGGGTGAAACATTCGGGAGGGGGACTATTCTTAAGGAAGGGTTTCGGGATTATGCTTTTATTGTTTTTCCCGCGGCAAAGGCATATGAAGGTTTTTTAAAAAAGTTTTTCCTGGATATGGGTTTTATAACGGAAGAGGATTATTACGGAAAACATTTCAGAGTCGGAAAAGCATTAAATCCGTCGCTGGAGAAAGAAATCCGGGAAAGAGAGGGAGTATACGATAAGATTGTGAAATTTTGCGGAGGCGAATCTTTAGCCGAAAAAATGTGGTTATGCTGGAAGGAGTGCAGAAATCTCCTGTTCCACTGGTTTCCCAATGAGAAAAACGCCGTGACGCTTGATGAAGCGAAGGAGAGAGTTATGCTAATAATTGATACAATGGATATGGCTTACGCTGCGAGCAAAGAAGGACACTAGGTAATTGTGGTTGTGTATCAAAAATAGTAATAAGATAGTAATAATGGAAAAAAAGATTTTAAAAAATGTGATGTTCAAAACCTCTTTATTGTACTTCGTATATTTATTTGTTGTTTGGAATGCGTATCGGTTGAGTTTCAAATTTTCGGATAATATCGAGGAATTGTATATCAAACCCGTCATCTGGCTGCTGCCCTTTTTATATATTCTTCCCAAGGAAAGTATCAGTCTCGCCGATCTGGGGATTACGCTAAAGAATTTTTTTCGATCGATATATTTATCTATTGCACTAGGAGTAGGATTTGCGTTTTTAGGACTTATTGCAAATATTGCAAAATACGGAGCTATTAATTTTAATGCAAATATCGGATCGAATTTTTTGGGAACGTCGATATTAATTTCTTTCGCTACTTCAATTACCGAAGAGCTGGTTTTCAGAGGGTATTTATTAGGCGTTTTTATGCGGAAATATAAAGGATTAATTCCGGTTCTTCTTAATTCTTTATTATGGACAGCTATACATGCCCCCATTTCATATTATGTTTGGCGTATGGATGGGGTACAAACAGTGGTTTATCTTTCATTAACGTTCGTCTATGGGTTGGGAGCCGCGCTTCTTTATAAGGGGACAAAAAATATAGCCGCACCGGTAATGCTGCACGTTCTTTGGGAATGGCCGATAATTTTGTTTAGGTAATTTGCTTTTGAGGCATTTTTCAGCTATATTTAGTCCTACAATGCTCCGGAAAATAATGGTGTCTACGGCAGTTCTTTTATTTGCTCTTGGTATATTATTTACATCGATTTTACGTACTGCAGCGGTGCGCTATGAAACCAGCGGAGTCAAATCGTCGATAGTTTTGGCTGCCAGCGATTATAATATTGCATATGATCTTGCCTATCCGGGGAAAATATTACCGGACAGTTTCCTTTGGCCTGTTAAAGCAATCAGGGATAAATTATGGCTTTTTATTACCACGGATAAATTAAAGAAGATCGAACTTAAAATTCTTTTTGCCGACAAGAGGCTCGGGGGAGCGGCAACACTTTTTGAAAGAGGAAAAAATGAAATAGCACTCTCCACGCTTACAAAAGCAGAAAAATATCTTGAAGAAGCATCTCTGGAAGAGGAAACCTTAAGGGTTAACGGAAAAGAATATTCGGTTGATGTTTTAAACCGTCTTTCATATGCGTCACTTAAACACTACGAGCTCCTAATAGATCTTGAAAACAAGATTCCTGACGATATGAAGGCAACGATTATTTCTGTTCGCCAAATACCTATAAAAACATTCGAGCGGGCAAGAAATGCACTTCTGGCGAAAGGGGTGACACCTCCGATTAACCCGTTTAACTGGGAATAATCTTATTTATTGAGGGTATCATTGGCGGGTAAGGGTATGACATTGCAATACTACTTATAATAATTCCTTATAAATCTTCGGCAATTGTTAATATTTTAGCTTCATAACGTGCCTGACCTGCTTTGTTTTGATGCAGTTTCTTATAGTTGACTAAATATAGGTAGTGTACGAATATCACCCTAGCACTAGGGGTAGTACATTTTCTTTTCATACATGAAAGCTAAAACTTAGTGCTTAGATATTTTTTACAGCTTTATTTTATGAGATGTCCATTTTGCACTGCGGTTAATACTCAAGTTCTGGAATCGAGAATGGTCGATGAAGGAAGATCTTTAAGAAGAAGGCGTGAGTGCTTGAAGTGTAAGAAGAGATTTACTACCTATGAGAAGGTGGGTGGATCGGCGCTTTGGGTTGTCAAGAAAGACGGGAGGAGGGAGCCTTTTGACAGAGAGAAAATAAAAAGGGGAGTCCTGCGGGCGGTTGAAAAACGGCCGGTTTCTATGGATTGGGTTAATGATCTGGTGGATGAAGTTGAGCGGGAGATGATGAGAAAAGAAAAAGAGGAAGTTTCCAGTAAGTTGATCGGAAAATCAATCCTTAAAAGGTTAAAAAGAATTGATAAAGTTGCTTGGCTGCGATTTGCAAGCGTTTATTTACAATTCGAGGATCTTGAGGATTTTGCAAGAGCGATTAAGGAATAAAAAGAAGAAAGTCATCAAAATGAAAGCAAAAAAAGAAAATAAAATAGGTACAACAAATGTTTCTGCGCTTGATACGCTTAACTTCCGTTCTTACGAGGACACGTTAGCCTTGATACAAAAAAAGATCGGCAAAATACCAACATTTCCGGATGGTCTTCCAAAAGGGATTTGGACTGATCAATCGACCAGGGTTTTAGAGGAAAGATATCTTCTTAAAGATAAGGATGGAGTGATTATAGAAAATCCGGAGGGGATGTGTTGGAGGGTGGCCTGGGATATCGCTTCCGCAGAAAGTATTTGGGGAGCAAGTAAAAGTAGGGTAAAAAAGATAGCCACGGAATTTTACCGACTATTGTCTTCACATGAGTTTTTACCGAATTCTCCGACACTCATGAATGCGGGAACCGGGAATGGTCTTCAATATTCTGGCTGTTTTGTACTTCCGGTTGAAGATTCTTTGGTTGGGATATTTGATTCTCTAAAGTATCAGGCGTTAATTCACCAAACCGGAGGCGGAACAGGCTTTTCATTCTCCAAGCTTCGACCCCGGGGATCTATGGTTAAATCAAGCCGCGGAACCGCATCCGGACCGGTTTCCTTTATGAGAATCTTCGATGCGGCAACAAATGAGATTAAGCAGGGTGGGAAAAGAAGGGGGGCAAATATGGGTATTTTAAGAGTGGATCACCCCGACATTTTGGAATTTATCAGATGCAAAGAGGAGGGTGGAATAACGAATTTTAATATTTCGGTAGCCATTACTGATAGGTTTATGAAAGCCTTTGAGGAAGAGGCCGATTATGAGCTTGTTGATCCAAAAACCGGAGAATCTAAAGGAACTCTTAACGCAAGAAAAGTTTTTGAAGAGATTGCTGAATGTGCTTGGAGGTCGGGCGATCCCGGACTTATCTTTATCGACAGGATTAATCGGGGAACTCCCAATCCGGTTCCTGAATTAGGGCCGATCGAATCCACCAATCCTTGTGGTGAACAGCCCTTATACCCATACGATTCATGTAATTTAGGAAGCATTTTCTTAAATAATTTTGTAATCAAGGTTGGCGGAAAAAGTGAAGTGGATTGGGAAAAATTGAAAAGAATTTCAAAACTTGCCACAAGATTTCTGGATGATGTCATAGAAATGAATCCGTCTCCCTTGCCTCAGATAAGGAAGACCACGCTTGCAATAAGAAGAGTTGGCCTCGGAGTTGGAGGATGGGCGGATATGTTATGTCTTTTGGGGATTGCTTACGACAGTGAAGAAGCAACAATTTTGGCGGAAAAGATAATGAAAACGATTCATGATGAAGCCATATCAGAGTCGCAGGAACTCGCCAGCGAGAGAGGAGCTTTCCCGCTATTTAGTAAAAGTATATATAAAAAAGAAACTCCGAGAAGAAATTCAACTGTGACAACTATTGCCCCCACGGGCTCGATTTCAATAATTGCCGGTGCAAGCTCCGGAATAGAACCTTTATTTGCGGTAGCATTCCAGCATATTGTAAAGGATAAAAGTTTGGACAGAACCCTTTCATTTATTAATCCAATTTTTGAGAACATGGCGAAAGAGCAGGGTTTTTGGTCGGAAGAATTAAAAGACAGGATTTCCCGAGAAGGAATAGTTAAAAATATTCCGGACATACCTGAAAATATCCGTAAGGTTTTCGGGACGGCACACGAAATTCACCATAACTGGCATATAAATCACCAAGCTGCGTTTCAGAAGTATACGGAAAATGCTGTCAGTAAGACAATTAATGTGGAGAGTAAGGTAACGGTTGATGATATTAAAAACTGCTATCTTCTGGCCTGGAGAACCGGTTGTAACGGAATTACCGTTTTCAGAGACGGATGTAAAAATTCCCAGGTCTTAAATGTCGGTATTAAAGACGATAAGAAAGAAAAGTCTATGGAATATGAAATTACTCCTCCGGTACCGGCCTTGGAAAGACCTTTTATGGTCAATGGTGCAACTTACAGAATAAATACACCCGTAGGAACTGCTTTTGTCACTATTAATCAGGATGAGAAAGGAAGCCCGCTGGAACTTTTTATTAATGTAGGGAAGGCCGGAAGCGATGTTGCCGCAATGGCTGAAGCCCTAGGACGGACGATCTCGATCGCTTTAAGGTTTAAAGGTAACATAAATTCCAAAGACAGGGCAAGGGAAATTGCTGAGCAACTGGCGGGAATAGGGGGAAGAAGGTCGGTGGGGTATGGCCCTAGTAAAATTCTTTCCCTTCCGGATGCCATTGCCATGGCAATCTCCATTAACATGGGTTTTAAAATTAACGGATATTTGCAATATGCAGAAAAAACTCTGGAAAAAGGAAAAGGGGAGCATGATCAGGAATCATTAAACGGGGAATACAAAAATGGAAAAAGTAATGGTATTGAAAAAAAGGACACCCTCCTTACGGACGGCAACGGCATAATTCCGGCGGATATTTTCAAAAAGGATAATCTTGAAGTACCCCAGAAGAATACAAGTACCGATCAGTTAAGTTTTAGCGAATTGAAAGTGAAAGGGGATATTTGCCCGACATGCGGGGTTGGAGCGATGGTATATCAGGAGGGATGTTCAAAATGTTACGCCTGCGGACACAGTGAATGTTGAAAGAAAGAATGTAGTTTATTATTCACGACTAATCCCGATAAATATGGTTAAGAATTTAGTTAAGCAAGTGGTTAAAGCAAGCGGAGTTTTTGAAGAATTTAAATCCGAAAAAATTTATAGGAGTATCTGGCTTGCCGCACAAAACGTTGGTGGTAAAGATGAAAGCATCGCCCTCACTTTAAAGGAAGAGGTTTTAGAATTACTTTCTTATAAATATCCCAACGGTGAACTGATAAAAACATACGAAATCGGCGAACTTGTGGAAAAGGTTTTAATTCAGCATGGGCATACAAAAACGGCTAAAGAGTTTATCCGATATAGGGAAAATAAAAAAATTTTAAGGCAGGACAAGTCATCCCTTGGAATAACTGATGATATAGGACTTTCCTATAACACCCTTTATATCTTAAAAAGAAGATATTTGAAAAAAGATGAAAAAGGCAGTATTAAGGAAACCCCCAGACAGATGATTCAAAGAGTGGCGAAATGTCTTTCGGATGTGGAAATAACTGACAGGAAGAGAAAAGAATGGAATAAAAAGTTTTTTGACTTAATGATCAGTTTTAAATTTTTACCCGGTACACGGACATTGGCTAATGCAGGAAAAGGGTCACCGCAGCTTGCAAACTGTTTTGTTTGGCCGATTGACGACGATATAAATTCAATTTTTAATATTTTGCATAAGTCAACTCTTATTAAAAAGCATGGAGGAGGATGCGGGTACAATTTTTCAAAAATAAGACCTGAAGGAGACACAGTCGGAGGAGTACCCAATTTAGCAGCCGGGCCAATTAAAATGATTGAAATGTTTGACCTGATGACATCTCTATTTAAACAGGAAGGAAAATATGAAAGCGGGAATATGGCAATATTAAATGCATCTCACCCTGATATTTTTAATTTTATTTCAGCGAAGCAAAACGACGGTTATTTATCCAAGACTAATATTTCAGTCGGAGTCACCGATGAGTTTATGGAATGTGCATTAAAAGGGAAAGATTGGGATCTTATAAATCCAAGAACGGGGGAGATAGTTAACACGGTAAAAGCAAAGTCGGTTCTTGAGCTGATGGCGACCATGGCCTGGCAAACGGGAGATCCAGGAATTGTTAATTTGTCTGCCATGAACCGCGGTACTGCACTGGCAAATCCACTGTTAGCAAAAAACGGACCGATTATATCGACAAATCCCTGCGGCGAAGTACCGCTTTATCCATATGAATCCTGTAATTTGGGCTATGTAAATTTCGTAAAGTTTGTAAAAGAAAAGAGTAAAGGTTTATGGACCTTTGATTTTGAAGATCTGGAAAATGTTATGAAGATAGCGGTAAGATTGATGGACAACGTTATTGACGCTTCATGGTTTCCAATTAGTGAGGTAACAAAATCCGTTCATAATCACAGACGTATAGGTATCGGATGTGTGGGATGGGCTGAAGCTCTGGCGATGATGGAGATCCCGTATGATAGCGACGAGGCGTTTAATTTGGCAGAAAAAGTTGCCAAGTCGAT
>Ga0315283_10004460_pt1 | contig 12189 bp, 9 predicted proteins | sample YL17G09_0_MG_FD_204541 | JGI IMG/M metagenome (GOLD analysis project Ga0315283, IMG submission 204541) | Sediment microbial communities from Yellowstone Lake, YNP, Wyoming, USA - YL17G09_0 | ecosystem: Environmental > Aquatic > Freshwater > Lake > Sediment | place: USA: Wyoming | collected...
TCCTTCGATCCCGAGGGCCAGAATCGTCAGTTGCTGGCCGTGCTCTCGGGACCGAGTCGCACGGCTGCGCTCGGGGCGGTCACCGTGCCGGCCCTCGTGATGCACGGCGATGCCGACCGGCTGTGCGACATCAGCGGTGGGCGCCGCACGGCCGAGGCCATCCCCGGGGCGCGGTTCGAGGTGATCGAGGGGCTGGGCCACGACTACCCCCCGGCCGTCTGGCCCCGCTGGGTCGAGCTGGTGACCGCCCACGCGCGTGCCGCCGATGGTGCCGCCGCCCGCTGATCGTCGGCCGACTGATCGCCGAGCCGGGCTGGTCGAAGCCGCGCCTCAGGGCACGCGTGTGAGGGTCGCCCGCAGATGGGGGAGCAGGGGCTGGTCGACCGCGGCCATGGCCACCTCGTAGGTGAGCGTGTCGCCGACGACGCGGTATCGGCGTTCGGTGGCCGTGACCGACTTGGCCGTCGAGGTGCGGGCGGTCGTGGTCGACTCGAGCAGGAGCTCGGCAGACGCGGGGACGCCATCGACGCCGCCGGCATCGACCAGGCCCTCGGCGATCTCGACGAGGCCGAAGCCATGCGCCACGACCAACTCGACCACCCCGTCTCCGACCAGCCGCAGAAAGCCCGTCTCGCCGTGCAGCGTGCGGCCGTCGTCGACGGCTCGGGTGGCCGACCGGTAGGCGAGCATCGGTTTGCCGGGCACCGGGGTCAGCTCGATCCGCTCGGTGTAGGAGAAGGTGTCGATGGTGGGGTAGTGGCCCTCGCCGCGCCCGGCCCAGGTGCCGACGAAGGCGGCCAGAGGGGCGACCTCGGGCGGAATCGGAAGAGACCGCCTCGTCGGGCCCGTCGCTGTCGCGGTGGTGCCGGTCGTGGAGGCGGTCGACGCGTCGTCGCCCGCGTCGGCCGGCGGCCCGGCGAGCAGGTGGGCCCAGCGCTGTTCCTTCTGCCCGGGTCGTCGGGCGAGGTGCGCCACGAGCGGATCGTCGAGCCCAGCCAGGTAGTCGAGGGTGTGATCGACCTCGTCGACCGACGCGAACGGATGCAGGCGCTCGCCGCGGGACCGCAGCTCGCCGGGCGTCTGGGGGCCTCGCAACAACAACACGGTCAGCACGGCGCGGCGCAACGCGTCGAGGGCAAGGGCATCGACGGCGACCTGGCGGTACTTCACCGAGCGGGCGCCGTGGCTGGCATGCACCAGCCGGGCCAGACCGGCCTCACGCAGCTCGGCGATGCCGTCGGCCACGCGGGCCTCGTCGAGCGTCATGACGGGATGTCGACCGGTCGTCTGGTTGCACGCCGACATCAGGGCGTTCATGGTGAGCGGGTAGCTCGCCGCGACGGTGATCTCCTTTTCGAGGAGGCTGCCCAGCACCCGGCACGCAACCTGCGACAGTTCGACCATGACGACACCGTAGGGCGGCGACGAGGTCGGTACAGTCGGGCCGATGCCCGCCGGATTCGACCACGACGTCATCGTCGTCGGCGGCGGTGCCATGGGAGCGGCCACGGCGTGGCACCTGGCGCGCGACGGCCGCGACGTGCTGCTGGTCGAGCAGTTCGAACCCGGACATGTGCACGGGTCGAGCCACGGCCACACCCGCATCTTCCGTGTCGCGTATCGCGATCCGCGGTACACGGCCTTGGCTCTCGAAGCGCTCTCGTGGTGGCGCGTGCTCGAGGACGAGTGCGGCGAGCCACTGCTCGACCAGTGTGGGCAGATCGATCACGGCACGCCGGCGGCCCTCGCCGAGGTCGGCGCGGCCCTCGGCGCCCACGGTCGGCCCTTCGAGCGGCTGTCGCGAGCGGCGGCCGACGAGCGGTGGCCGGGCATCCGCACCGAGGCGGGCGCCGTGCTCTCACCCGATGGCGGGTTCGTCGCCGCCGATCGGTCGGTCGCGGCCCTGTACCGGGTCGCCACCCGGCACGGCGCCCATGTCCGCACCGGTGAGCGGGTCGACCGGATCGAGCCGATCGAGCCGATCGATTCGCCGGGCAGCCGATCGGGGGCACGGGTGATCACCGACCAGCAGTCATGGTCGGCGCCGGTGGTGGTGGCGGCCGCCGGGCCGTGGACGGCGGGCCTGCTCGACGGGGTCATCGGGTTGCCGCCGCTCGCCGTCACGCTGGCGGTGCCGTCGCACTTCCGGCCCCGGGCCGACAACGGCCGGCCGTGGCCGAGCGTGCTGCACCACGTCGATGCCGCGTCACCGCTGACCTTCGGCGCCTATGCCGTGTGGGCCCCCGGTGTCGGCCTGAAGGTCGGCCTCGAGGATGCGGTCCGTCCGGTCGACCCCGACACCGGGTCGTTCGATCCGCCCGCGGCGGCCGTGGCGGCGCTCACCGAGTACGTCGAGGCCTGGTTCCCCGGCCTCGACCCCGTACCTCTCGATCCGCACACCTGCCTGTTCACCAGTACGCCCGATGAGCACTTCGTGATCGATCGTCAGGGCCCGATCGTCGTGGTATCGCCGTGCTCGGGCCACGGGTTCAAGTTCGTGCCGGCCATCGGTCGCCTGGCCGCCGACCTGGCCGAATCGCCCCGGCCCGACGCGCCCGAGGTGCGACGAGACGCGATCTGGCGCCTGCCGTCATCGGGCTTACCGGCCTCGTAAGCCCGATCGACCTGCCCTGAGCGCTGGTGGTGACCGGCGCCGGGAGCTTCGGGCCGGCGGCTTCAGTCGTCGGGGAACACGGTGGACCAGTCGTGGCGGATGCTGACCACGGCCCACCCCTCGCGCCGGCCGATGTCGGTGATCGGCTCGTCGCCGGTGATGGTGCCGGCCTCGCTGGCATAGTCGAACTCGCGGTCGGCGTCGTCGTGGTCGATGAGCAGGGCGAGGGACGGCTGGGATGCCTGCGCGTACTCGAGCAGCTCACGGTCGCCGAGCGAGTTGCCGGCGGCCAGGATCGGGCGGCGGCCGAGGTGGCGCTGCAGGGCCTCGATCTTGGCCGGGCCCTCGTTGGGGGCGCCGTCGAGCTCGGCGGTGCGCAGCAGCGTGGGGGCCCCGTCCTGCCGCTCGTAGCGGTACCGGATGGCGGTGCCCACGACCCGGTCGGCCGGCACGCCGTACAGCCGCTGGCTGATTGCCCGCACGAACTCGACCCCTCCACCCGACACGATGAACACGTCGACGTCCCGTTGCCGGAGGGCGTCGAGCAGCTCGAGCATGGGTTGGTAGACCATGGACCGCAGTGGACGGCCGAGGCTGCGGTGCGGTGCGTGATCGAAGAACGCCCGCACTGACGCGTCGTAGACGGCCGGTGTCTGGCCTTCGAAAAGTTCGAGGAGCGCAAGGGCGACCCGAGCGAGCCCGAGTGCCCCGATCGCGGCCTGGTCGCCGGTGAGCACGGCGGCGTACTCGGGCCGTTCGGCCAGTTCCGGCCGCTCCCCGACGGCGGCCGCGAGGCGATCCACGAAGAAGTCGAACTGTGGATAGGTCGGTCGCTCGCACCAGAGCGTGCCGTCGTTGTCGAACATGGCCACGCGGTCGCCGGGAGCCACGTCGCCGAGTGCGTCGAGGAAGGTCACCACGGCGTCGCGGGTGGCGCCGGGACGCCACGAGGGGAGCATTGGCGCGGTCACACCCGGGCGGCGGTGTCCGCGTCGTTCATCGGCGCGCCGGGTTCACGCGCTGGGCATGCCCGTCTCGAGCTTCGCGAGCACCTGGGCGAGGCTGAAGCTCGCCGGCTTCTGGCGGGGCGGGAACTCGATCAGGGTCTGCATCATCTGGAACACGAACGCCTGGCACGGGATGGCGAGGAAGGCGTGATCCAGCAGCCAGTCGTAGTAGGTGTTCGAGGTGAGGTTGGCCTGCTCAAAGGGGTCGGTGCGCAGGTTGAAGATCAGCGGCACGCGCAGTTCGGTGAACGGCTCGGCCCAGATGCGCAGGGTGCCCTCACAGCGTTGCTCGAGGAACACCAGCTTCCAGTTGTCGTACCGGACGGCCGTGAGGTCGCCGTCGTCGGACACGTAGAAGAAGAAGTTGCGGGCGCTCTCGTCGGTTTCGCCGGTGAGCCACGGCAGCTGGTTGTTGCCGTCGAGGTGGACCTTGTAGGTGGTGCCGCTCAGGTCGGCTCCGGTCTTGAGCTGTGTCGCCATGTCGTCGACGCCGGCGGCGGCCAACAGGGTGGGGAACCAGTCGTTGTGGCTCATGATCTCGTTCTTGACCACGCCGGCGGGGATGTGCTCGGGCCACCGCACCACGCAGGGCACGCGGTAGGCGCCCTCCCAGTTGGTGTTCTTCTCGCCGCGGAACGGCGTGGTGCCCGCGTCGGGCCAGCTGTTCGAATGAGGCCCGTTGTCGGTGGAGTACACAACGATGGTGTCCTCAGCGAGACCGAGCTCGTCGAGCAACCCCAGCAGGTCGCCGACCAGGTCGTCGTGATCCATCATCGTGTCGTGGTAGTCGGACTGCCACCGGCCGGCGCGGCCCTTGCTCTCCGGCTTCACATGGGTGCGAAAATGCATGTGCGTCGAGTTGAACCACACGAAGAACGGCTCGTCGGTATCGGCCTTGTCCCTGATGAACGTGCTGGCGGCGGCCAGGAACTCGTCGTCGACGGTCACCATGCGCTGCTTGGTGAGCGGGCCGGTGTCCTCGATGCGCTGGGTGCCGTCGTCGTTGGCCCACGAGTGGATCACGCCGCGGGGCCCGAAGCGCTCCTTGAAGTTCGGGAAGTCCGCAGGTCTCGGGTAGTCGTCGAGCTCGGGCTCCTCCTCGGCGTTGAGGTGGTAGAGGTTGCCGAAGAACTCGTCGAAACCGTGGGCGGTGGGCAGGTGCTCATCGCGGTCGCCCAGGTGGTTCTTGCCGAACTGTCCGGTGGCGTAGCCGTGCGCCTTCAGGGCGGTGGCAATGGTGGGGTCCTCGGGCTGCAGGCCGATCGTGGCGCCGGGCATGCCGACCTTCGTGAGGCCGGTTCGCAGCGGGTTCTGGCCGCAGATGAAGGCGGCGCGGCCGGCGGTGCAACTCTGCTCGCCGTAGTAGTCGGTGAACCGGATGCCTTCGTCGGCGATGCGATCGATGTTGGGGGTCCGGTAGCCCATGAGGCCGTCGGAGTAGCAGCTCAGGTTGGAGATCCCGATGTCGTCTCCCCAGATGACGAGGATGTTCGGCTTGCCGTTCGGCATGGGAGGTCCTTTGTCGATCGAGGGGTGGCTTCAACGATCCGCGAGCACGTCGCTGTCGCTGCCGCCCGGACAGTAGCGGCAACAACCCTCGGCCTGCTGGGTCGGGCGCCGCGACCACGCACGTGGATCGTGCTCAGGGGACCGGCGCGGGGTCGGGCTCCTCGGTGTGTCCGTCGGCGTGGCGGGCGAATCGGCCCCGGTCCCGGCCGTGGTCCGGGTCGTCGGTGACCCATGGCCATCCGCCGAACCCGGTCTCGCGATAGTCGGCGAAGGCCTGCTCGATGCCGGCATTGTCGTTCATGACGAAGGGCCCGTACTGGGCGACCGGTTCGCCGATCGGACGACCCTGCAACACGAGTACCTCGGCACCTCGGGACCCGGCGGTGATGAGCACCGGTTCGTCGGTGCGCAGGAGCGCGCCGGTCGACGCCTCGAGATCGTGGTCGCCGATGCGCACCGACCCCTCGAACACATAGAACGTGCGCATGGTGTCGGGCCCCGCGGCCGGTGGAATGTGCCATTCGGCGTCGGGGTCGACGGCGAGATGCCAGATGGCGACGTCGGCCTCGGGCCGCGACGCCCAGGAGTTCGGCGGCGGTGCGGGCGGCTGCAGGTCGGCCAGCGACCCGGCGATCACCGTGACCACGGTCGAGCGGCCGTGGTCGTCGACTGCGACATGGCGGGGGATGTCGTGGTCCCACAACATGGTGAAGTACGGCTCGACCATCTTGTCGGCGGCCGGAAGGTTGAGCCAGATCTGGAACAGCTCCGCGGTGTTGGGGCCGTCACGGTCGAGCAGTGGGAACATCTCGCTGTGGACGATGCCCTCGCCGGCGGTGAGCCACTGCACGTCGCCCCGGCCGAAGCGGGCCGTGGCCCCGAGCGAGTCTGAGTGGTCGACGAGCCCCTGGCGCACGAAGGTGACGGTCTCGAAGCCGCGATGCGGGTGCTGCGGGAAGCCCGGCACCGTGCTGCCGTGGTACATCCGCCACCCGTCGGTGCCGGCGAAGTCCTGGCCGATGTCACGAGCCTCGAGCGAGGCGTCCGGGCCCAGATGTTCGTTGGCCGCCGGGTAGAGGTCGAGGTGGTGGACGCAGAACAGGAACGGGTCGATCGTGGCCCACTGGAAGCCCAGCGGGATGGTCTGGAGCACGGGATCAGCCATGGCGCCCAGGCTACGGTCAGGGAGCGAGGACGACTCGGCCGAACGACTGGCGGCTCTCGATGTACGCGTGCGCGGCGGCGGCCTCGGCGAGCGGGTAGGTGCGATCGATCACGACGCGCAGGTCGCCGGTTGCCACCTCGGCCAGGCGATCGCCGATGAGGTCGTGCGCCCGAGGCCCCCCGAGGAAGAGCTCGGCCCCGAGGAAGACCCCGGTCAGGCTCTGGTTGTTCTGGCGCAACGTCGAGATGTCGAGCGGCTGGGCGGCCTCGCGGCCGGCGTCACCGACACTCACGACGCGACCCCGGTAGGCGAGGCAGCGCAGGCTGTCGCGCAACGTCTGACCGCCCACCGAGTCGACGATCACATCGGCGCCCCGGCCGTCGGTCAGACGACGGACCTCGTCGGCGAAATCGGTGTCGAGGTAGTTGATGCCGTGGTCGAGCCCGAACTCGGCGAGGCGCTCGAGCTTGTCGTCGCGCGATGCGGTGGCGAGCACGGTGGCCCCGGCCCGATGCGCGAGCTGGATGGCGGCGATGCCGACACCACTGCCGCCGGCGTGGATGAGGGCGGTCTCGCCGGCCTGCAGATGACCGAATTCGAAGAGGCAGTCGTCCGCGGTACCGAAGGGGATCGGCACGCACGCGGCCTGGTCGACGGCGAGCCCGTCGGGCACCGGCCAGCAGAACGCCTCGGGCACGGCTCGCAGCTCGGCGTGTGAGCCGTCGAGCCCGACGGTCACGACGCGGTCACCCTCGTGCAGACCGGTCACGAGCCCCCCGGTGGCGACGACAGTGCCGGCGGCCTGGTAGCCGACGATGTGGGCCTGCCCGAACGTCTCGGCGCCGGCCCGTCCAAGCGTGTCACCGCCCTCGATGCTGATGGCCTCGATGCGAACGAGCACGTCGCCGTCGCCCATCACCGGATCGGGGACGTCCTCGTAGCGCAGGACATCGGGCGCGCCGGGCTCGTAGTTGACGGCTGCCTTCATGGGGTCCCCCTGCTGGTCGCGGTGCTTCAGGTCGCCCCACCGTAGCGATCACGGTGTCGCGTGCGGCCCGCCCGGTTGCCGATGGGGGGAAACGGCGCGCGATCGGGTATGGTCATCGGGTTCGTCCCGGTCCCTGCCGGTTGCCTCGATCCATGCGGATGGGTCTGGAGGCCGTGGGACGAACCTGGCGGCCCAAACGATGACTGAGCCCGAGGCGACTGACAATGCCTTGAGTGACAGCAGTGCAAGCCGCCCGTCGATCGCCGTGTCGGACCGCCCATTCCTCGGGGGCGGGCCGACCCGAGCGCCGGTCGTGACGCCGCCCCGCACGCGGGTGATTCAGGCGATGCGGGCGGATCAGACAACCTTTGCGATACCGGGTGGCTCCGATGCCGCCACGGCTACCAGGCCCCAGGCGGAGGGCCACGGCGGCGGCATGTATCCGGCAGCGATGATCGGTGTGGGAGGTCGGCGGGCTCGGGACAAAGCGCACGATAGGCGCCGCTTTCGATCGAGGGGTTTGAGTCCCTCATGGTCCACGGCCCGTTGTCGATTTCACAACGGCTGGCCTGGTCCGGGCCTCGATCGCGTGTCCGGTCGCTCGGGCAGGTTTGTCTTCTCTTTCAAACCCTGCGGACCCGTGGCCGCGCCTGCCACCGTCACGGCATAGGCGTCGCTCGGCGTGCGGGGCCGCCGGCCCAGCGGCACCCCTCGCACCACCGAACAGATGTCACCGGATCGCGCAGCGGACCCCACTACGTCACACGGCTACCGGATCTTGACAGCGCTGCAGTGACGGGGCAGAAGGACTTCTGGGGTTTGCTGGAGATGAGTGTTCGGCGATGCCGGCCGTCACACGCGCAGCGCCGTCGGACTCGCCGAGCTCCCCTTCGGCATCTCGGTCGAGATCGAGCTGATCGCTCGCATGCGCGAGATCTGACCCGCCCGTCGCACCGAGACCCTCCGCCCCGGCCTCGGGCCCCCGCGATAGACTCGCTTTCCCGCTTCCTTCGGAGCTCGAGGAGGGGTGATGTTCAACTTCTGGACCGTCGTCTACCTGCTGATCGTGGGCGGGATCATGGGGTACCTGGCCCGGCTCTTGGTACCGGGGCGTGATGCGATGAGCTGGTGGCAGACCGTGCTGCTCGGCATCGTCGGCTCCTTCGTGGGCGGCTTCGCCGGCTACCTCCTCTTCGGCTTCGACGAGGGGGAGGGCGCGATCCAACCCGGCGGGATCATCGGCTCCCTCGTCGGTTCGATCGTCGCGCTGCTGATCTGGCGTTGGTGGCAGCGCCGCCAAGCGGCCTGATCGCCCCGCGTTGCGCCGTCGTGGAGACGAAGGGATTCGAACCCTCACCTTCACCCTGCAAGCAGGTTCCTGTAGCCTGGCTACCAGGGCGTATGTAGGTATCCCGCCCCTGACCTGCATCTCTACTGACAGCCGCCGACAGCACGCGACAACCGCCGCCGGCGTGGCGTTGCCCTTGTTTGCGTTGTCCACAAACTGCAACGGTGAGGTTTGTCGACCTCGGCGGACCAAGACGGCCCTGCGCCCGCGCAGGGCCGTGCTGTTTTGGGCTTCGTTACGGCCGAACACGAACGGCTCGGCAGGCTCGAGATGGCTGGTCACGTCGCCGCTGAGGGACAAGATCTTCTTCTCGACCTGCAGTTCCATCTCCGGCCGGCCGGCGGTGAAGTCGAGCGCGGTGGTGTCGACCCCGACCACGTTGGGGGCGTAGGTGCTCTCGAAGTAGTAGCGGCCGCCGGTCAGGTCCTGGACGGTCCGGAAGATCGTGCTGGCGACGTTCGGCCGGTCCGGGTCCTCGAGGCCGAAGGGGACGCTGACGTTGCGGATGACGCTGAAGATGAACGCGGCGCCTTCGTCCGCGTCGGCCGGCTCCGGAAGTCCGTTGGCGTAGTACGCCGCCCGCACGAACCGGTCCGACGGGGTGCGCTCGCCGGGCAATGGCTTGTCGCCGCCGAACGTGCGGTACTGCTTCAGGTTCTCGATCTGCTTGTCGTACGTCGGCTCGTTGGTCATCACGGTGAACCGCCTGTCGTGATAGACCCTTGCCTCGCCGCCGATGTACTCGATCACGGCGGAGTCGCCGGACTTGTCCGACAGCGAGACGTGCACCAGGGTCGGGTATCCGTTCGGCAGGATGAGCGCCTCGATCTGGAACGCGAGTGTCTTCTGCGCCTCGACGGCTTCGGCAACCGTGGCGTAGTTGTCCAAGTAGAACTGCACCCATTGCATGATGCCGATGGCTTCGACCTCGGGGTTGCGTTCACCAAAGGCCGCTTCCTCGGCCAAGTACAGTGCATGGGCGCTGAGGCCCTGCTCGTTGACGCCCTCGTGGGTACCGCTGTCGTAGGCGGAGAGGACGAGGCTCCCGTACGTCGAGGTCCATGTGTGGGGGTTCTCTGCCACCGCCCCCACTCGATCGATCCCGCGGGGATACAACCTGAACGCGGAGTTGGCCTACTCCGTCCAGTCCTGGGTCCGGCCGACGAACACGTGGCCGTTCCCAGAATCCCAGATGACCCGAGTACACATGTGACTCCCCCTTCGTAGACAACGGTGATCCGCCAGGTAAACGACGCTCGATTTCCCGTCACTCGTGACAATAGCGGGGTGGTCAGACGAGCCTGGGCCCCAGCCCGAGAGGCCCGGCCAATCGACCGCCATGAGCACAGCGAGGTACCTCACGCGGCGCTGGTTGGCTGAGCTGATCCCGGAGCTGGTCGGCCATACGGCGGACCGGGGAACGTCGATGATGCCGATCAGCCTCGCCGGGTCCCAACGTGCACGCCTAACGCAACGGAGCCCCCCAGGGAATCCTGCACTGCAGCCCACCCAGGCCCTATACGGTATTGCCATAGGCCCCGTGGGTTGGGGCGCTGAGGAGCGAAAGTGCGCTGGAGGGTCGTGTGCTGAAGCGATTGTTCGTCAACTACCGGGTTCCGTTCGAGGCGGTGGTCATCGTGGTCGCCCTTGTGCTGATCCGATGGGTGCTCTGGGCCGCCGGCATCGAGGGCATGACGATCAGCCCGCTCGCCTCGAGCATCGTTGCGGGCGGAGTGTTCGTGATGGGCCTCGTGGTGGCTGGCACGCTCGGGGACTTCAAGGACGCAGAACGAGCCCCGACCGACCTGGCAGCGGGGCTCTACTCGATCCTCCGGGAAACGGAGTCCATGTCAGCCACCTGGGGCAAGCCGGACATGCCGACGCTGCGCGATCGGCTCATTGCCGTTGTGGGCGCGCTCCGCTCGGACATCAACGCAGGGAACACCCGGACGTGTCAGGCAGCGATCGAGGATCTGTCGGCGTCGTTCCTCGAACTCGAGGACACTGATGTACCGGCCAATTACGTCGTCCGGCTCCGTCAGGAGCAGGCGGGACTCCGCAAGGCCATCCTGCGCATCTACCACTTGCAGCGTGAGGAGTTCCTGCCATCGGCCAAGGCGATGATCGTGAGCATCGTCCTGGTGATCCTGGCGGTGTTGATGTTCACCGACATGGGGGGCCTGGTCGAGTCGCTGGTGACACTCGCGTTCCTGTCGTTCTTCTTCCTGGCGCTGCTGCGCCTCCTGAACGTCATCGACAAGCCGTTCAAGGTCGGCCACGAGCGCACGGACGACGATGTCAGCTTGTTCCTCCTCAATGAGTTCATCGTGCAGGTCCAGGCGTCCGGCGGCGCAGCCATCTCGGCGGACGAGGTCGAGGCCAAGGCGGAGGAGATCGAAGAGTTCCTCACCGAGGTGGAGCACGAGGAGGCGATCGAGGCCGCCGCATTCGTAGAGGCAGTGGAAGCTGCCGATGCCGCCGCCGACGACGTCGACAACCCCTGACTCGAGGCGGCTGCGTCCACCCGAGTATCCGTCCGGAGGATCAAGTGACCATCCAGCTCTACCCGGCCGCCCGCGGCCCTCGTCTCTCGCGCATCCTCCGCGACCTCGCCATCGTGGGGACGGGACCGCCGCGTGATCAGGTGACACTTTTGCGTGGCGCCGACAGGTTCCAAGAAGAACGATCCGTCCCATCTCTAACGACCGCGCCGGGGCCGGGTCGACACGCCCGCTCGGCGGAACTCGCGGGCCAGAGTCCTGGCGTGGACATCGAACTCGTTCGCGACGACGGCCAGCGGCGCACCGTCGCCGTAACGCTTGGCCGCCTTGGCGACCGAATCGTCGCTCATCTTCCGGGCCACGCGCCGCCGGTCGATGCCGGCGCGATCCAGGTGGGTGATGATCGTGGCCCGGTTCACCTCGTACTGACGGGCGAGCGAGTCGATCGACCTACCCTCACTGTAGAGGTGACACATATCGCCGATGTCGGCAGCCGAGAGCCGGCGTTGGACAGGGTTTGAAAGCCGTCCCCTTTGCTCCAGCCCTTTGGCCGAGGGGCCGGAATCGGGCCCTCCAACCGGCCCGGTGACGGTCTCGGGACGCCTCGCTGGGCCGCTCCTCCCCTGGTCAGCGATGGTTTCGAGGATCTCGGAAGGGTTTGAAAGCCGTCCCAAAAGTCCACCAGTGTTGTGGAAATCACAACACTTCGGCCGCGTGTCCCCTGGTCGCGGGCAGGGTTTGAAAGACAGGACGAAGGTTCCGGGGCCCGCCTCGGAACCTCATCTGGCTGTTACCGGATCACGCGGCAGACCCAGGCCGCGAGAAGGACGCTCGAGCCGAAGAAGACTGTGCCGAACAGGCGCGGCTCGCGATTGCCGCGTCGCACGCGCACGACGTCGACGAACCAGAGGAAGGCGATCGTCGAGATGGCCAGGATCTGCAGCCAGACGATAGCGGTGGTGCCGTTCGATGAGTTGGCGTAGTACTCGCGAATCTCGGCGTGGGATGCACCGAGAGCTGGGGCACTGGGCAGACCCCGTAATGCGAGTGACCACCC
>Ga0315283_10004461_pt1 | contig 12189 bp, 6 predicted proteins | sample YL17G09_0_MG_FD_204541 | JGI IMG/M metagenome (GOLD analysis project Ga0315283, IMG submission 204541) | Sediment microbial communities from Yellowstone Lake, YNP, Wyoming, USA - YL17G09_0 | ecosystem: Environmental > Aquatic > Freshwater > Lake > Sediment | place: USA: Wyoming | collected...
AGTTGTCGGCCATCACGCTGGTCGGCACGACCGGCCGCGGGTACGCCGAAGGCCTCGGCGTCGTGCAGCTGTACCTGGGCCTGCCCATCGCGATGGTGATCCTGTCGGTTACCGTGGTGCCGTTTTTCTACCGCGCGAAGGTCTTCACTGCCTACGAGTACCTCGAGCGCCGCTTCGACGCGCGCACCCGCACGCTGGCGAGTCTGCTCTTCCTGGTGTCGCGGGCGCTCTCGTGCGGCGTGATCGTCGCGGCGCCGGCGGTCATCCTGTCGATCGTCCTCGGCTGGAACCTGACGCTCACCATTCTCGGGATCGGCCTTCCGACCGTGCTCTACACGATGGTCGGCGGCGTGCAGGCCGTCACCTGGACCGACGTCAAGCAGATGGGCGTCATCATCGCCGGCGTCGGCGCCGCCGTCGTCGTGCTGGTCATGAGCCTGCCGGGCCATGTGTCGGTGGGCGAGGCGCTGCACATCGCCGGCGCCACCGGCCGGATGCAGGCGCTCGATTTCCAGTTCGACCTGTCGAAGACCTACACGTTCTGGTCAGGGCTGATTGGCGGCCTATTCCTGATGCTGTCGTACTTCGGGTGCGATCAGAGCCAGGTGCAGCGCTATCTCACCGCGAAGTCGGTCGACGAGGGCCGTCAGTCGCTGCTGATGAGCGCGTACTTCAAGATCCCGCTGCAGTTCATGATTCCGATGATCGGCGTGCTGATGTTCGTGTTCTACCTGTTTCATCAGCCGCCCCTGCTCTTCAACCACCAGCACGACGCGGCGGTGCGGGCGAGCGCGCGCAGCGGAGAGTACCTGGCGATCGAGCGGGAGTTTGCCTCGGCCTACGAGGCCAGGCGCTCCGCCGCGGAGTCGCTCGCGGCGGTGCGGCGGGACGACGCCTCCGGGCCCCTTGGTGCTAGCGAGGACGCGTTTCGCGCCAGCGAGGCGCGCGTCGCCGGCCTGCGGACGAAGGCGACGACACTGGTCCGGGACGTCACGGGGGACCAGGCGTTCGGCGACGTCAACTACGTCTTCCCGACGTTCGTCACCGAGCACATGCCGATCGGCCTGGTGGGACTCATCATCGCCGCGATCTTCGCCGCGGCCATGTCGAGCATCGCCGCCGAGCTGAACTCGCTCTCCACGGCGACGGTCATCGACTTCTACCGCCGGCTCTGGCGCACGAGCGAGTCGGACGCGCACTACCTCCGGGTGTCGAAGGCCGTGACGCTCTTCTGGGGCCTCGTGGCCTGCACCGTGGCCATCTTCGCCGCGAACCTCGGGCCGCTCATCGACGTGGTCAACCGGTTCGGGTCGTTCTTCTATGGGTCGCTGCTTGGCGTGTTCGTCCTCGCCATCGGGGTGAAACGGGCGACCAGCCGCGGCGCGTTCTGGGGGCTGCTCGCCGGCATGGCGGTCGTCGCGTTCTTCGCTTTCGGCACCAACGTGTCTGACTTCTTGAATCACCGAGGAGAATGGCCGAAGCTGGCGTTCGCTCTTCAGTTGGTCCCTGCTGACGTTCTTGATTCAATCAGCGGGCACGCACGAGCTGCGGGGACGATCTCGTTTCTATGGCACAACGTCGTCGGCGCGACGGTGGTCGTGGTGGTCGGCTTGCTGCTGAGCCTGACGGAGCGGCCGAAAGCCGCGTGAGGCAATTGGGGTCAGAGTCGACTTCGGGGCGTGGCGGGTGAAGTCGTCTCTGACCCCAATTGCGCGAGTCTGAGGGTCTTCCTATGAAGAAACAAGCTCCCGCCGCGACGCCGTTCTCCGCGACCGACCTGCGCACGCTGCTCGAGGGCGTGGCGGCCGGCGCGGTCTCCATCGCCGAGGCCGCGCGCGCCCTGCAGGCGATGCCGGCGGAAGAGCTCGGCTTCGCGAGCCTGGACCACCACCGCGCGATGCGCAAGGGCTTCCCCGAGGTCGTCTTCTGCCAGGGCAAGACGCCTGCGCAGGTGGCCGAGATCGTCTCGCGCATGGCGAAGACCGGGCAGCCCGTGCTCGGCACGCGCGCGAACGAAGCGCACTACCGCGCGGCGAAGAAGAAAACCCCAGCGGTCGTGTTCGACGCGCTCGCGCGGACGTTGACGATCGAGCCGCGTCGTAGCACCCCTCGCACGAAGGGCATCGTGCTCGTCTCTGCGGGCACCGCCGACCTGCCCGTGGCCGAGGAGGCCGCGCGCACGCTCGAGGTGCTCGGCTTCGAACCCGATCGCATCTACGACGTCGGCGTCGCCGGATTGCACCGCCTCGTGAAGCACACGCGGGCGATCCAGGCGGCGAACGTCGTGATCGTCGTGGCGGGGATGGAGGGCGCGCTGGCGAGCGTCGTCGGCGGACTCACGGCTGCGCCGGTCGTGGCCGTGCCCACCAGCGTCGGCTACGGCACCAGCTTCGGCGGGCTGACGGCGCTGTTCGCGATGCTCAACTCATGCGCGCCCGGCGTGGCCGTCGTCAATATCGACAACGGCTTCGGCGCGGCCTACCTGGCCGCGAGCATCAACCGCCGGATCCGGGAGGGTGGGCCCTGCGACTGACGCTCGCGGCTTCCGGCCGTGCTTCTTCTTCGCCGCCGCCGCGGGCTTCGCTGCCGGGGCCTTCGGCAGGCTGATGAGGTTCGCCAGCAACTGGTACGCGCCTTCGGTCTCGGCCGGCACCTGCCGCCACAGCCCGAGGCCGAGGTAGAGCCAGCGGCCCTTCCCGGTCTTCGCTTCGACAAACGAGCCGAGCTTCACGCCGGGGTTGTCCGGGAACGGGTCTTCCATCTGCACGAGATCGACGTACTTCGCGTCCTTCTCGCCGAGGAAGTACAGCCCGCGCTCTTGCACCCAGTCCTTCCACGTTGCCTCGGTGATCTTGTTCGGGAAGTTGAAGATCGGATGATCCGGCACGAGCACCTTCACCGGCGCGTTCTCGTCGGTCACGCGGCCGTTGCCCACCCTGGCAGGGAACGGGCCGTACTGCGCCGCGTTGAACTCCATCTTGTTGTACTGGACGATCACCGTCCCGCCGCGCTCCGCGTACTCGAGCAGCCGGCGGTTGTAGACGCGCAGGTCGCGGCGCCGCTCGTAGGCGCGCGCGCCGGTCATGATCACGTCGTACTTTGACAAGTCGCCCCACGCCAGCTCGTCGTTGTCGATCAACGTCACCTTCGCGCCGAGCTGCTCGAGCGCCGGCGGAACCTGGTCGCCCGCGCCGACGATGAAGCCGAGGCGGATGCCGGGCGTGACCTTCACGTTCATCACGCGCACCGACGTCTCCGCCGGCTTGATCACCTGGCGTCGCTGGATGTGCGGGTAGTCGATCTCCAGGTAGCCGCTGGTGAACGACTCGGCTCCGGTGGCCCCTGACGTCACGGCCGCGCCTACTTCGCGGGTTCCTTCGGCGGCTCCGGTGTCGCGTCCTTCTTCAGGTACGGCACGCCTTCGGTCAGCCACGCGGGGGCCTTCGACGACCGCATCGAGTTGGAGAGCCCCGGCCAGAGTGCGGCAGGAACTGCGACCTTCGCGTGCCCGCCAGGGTGCAGAAACTGCTACGTGCCCAACGGCGCTGTTCAGGCTCGTGAGGAAGTGATCGTCACATCGCGAGTGTGCTGACCGGCGACAAGCGCCTGTAGGACAACACGTTTCGAGATTTCTTCTGCTCTAGCCGGATCCAACCGGCGCCACGTCTGTGGCGCGTGTGGGATGTGGCACGCGATTCGCCGTACACGGAGGCGTGTCCCAGCATTCGACGACCTACGAGCCGCGGATGCCGTCGCAGGGTGTCGTGTACCAGGTGGTCCGCGATCACTTCGAAACCTCTCGCGCGCAGGCTGCCGGTCTGCGCGACGGGGAAGGGCTGCCCCGGTTCGTCGAGCAGGAGTTTCGCGCGTTGCTGCGCTGCGGGTGCCTGGCTGGCGGCTTTGCCCGCTTCCACTGTGATGACTGTGGGCTGGACCGGCTCGTCCCGTTTTCCTGTAAGGGCAGGGCGGTGTGTGCGAGCTGCGGCCCTTCGACGATGCTCAGGGCCGTCCCGAGCAAGGTCGAGGGACGGCGGGCGACGGATGGCGGAACGCGCCGCGCACTTGGTGGACCACGTGTTCCCGGTGGTACCGGTGCGACAGTGGGTGCTGACGTTCCCGCATCGGCCGCGGTACCGGCTGGCGTGGGATCACGACCTGTGTCGCGCCGTCGTGGGCGTCGCCGTTCGGACGGTCCTCGGGTACCTGCGGCATGTGGCCCGCGTCACCGGGGTGGTGGATGGCCGCGGCGGCGCCGTCGCGATCGTGCAGCGATTTGGCGGGGCGATGAATTTGAATGTTCATGGTCACGTGCTCGTGATGGACGGGGTGTTTGCCACAGACGGCGCAAACGTACGCTTCTGTCCCGCCCCGTCGCTCATGGCGGCGGATGTCGCGGATGTGCTCGCGACGATCGTGCCGCGCGTCAGGCGCCTGCTTGAACGGCGGGGCCTCGGAGACGGCGACGAGGGGGCGAGCGCGGCGGACCAGTGGGCAGAGGACGCGCCGGTGCTGGCCGGCATGGCGGGGGCGTCCGTGCAGGGGACGTTCGCGCTCGGCCCTCGGGCGGGCAAGCACGCGCGTCCCTGCGGGGCAGTGCCAGTCGAGGTCGAGGACCAACGTCGCGAGGGCACGGTGCCCGGACCCGGGCGCTGTCACGCGCGTCAGGAGGGCTTCGACCTCGAGGCTGGCGTGTGCGTCGCGGCCGAGCAGCGGGACCGACTCGAGCGGCTCTGCCGGTACGCGCTGCGGCCGACCGTCGCGCAGGACCGGCTCCGTCTGACGGCCGAGGGGCAGGTGGTGCTGCAGCTCCGGCACCCGTGGGCGGATGGGACCACGCACCTCCTGTTCGATCCCCTCGAACTGCTGGAGCGGCTGGCCGTTCTGATCCCGCGGCCGCGCATCAACCTCATTCTGTATCATGGTGTCCTGGGGCCACGGGCGGCGTGGCGGTCGCTCGTCGTGGATTTCGGGAACGCCACCGACGGCGGCGAGTCCACCACTGCCGACGCGCCCATGGCCGGAGCGCGCGTCGACCTCCGCGAGGCCCGAGCCACAGAGCCCGCGCCCGATCCACCCTGCGGTCGCGAGGCGCGACCGCAACGCGAGAAGGCACCGCTGTGGGCGGACCTCATGCGTCGAACGTTCGGGATCGACGTTTTGGCCTGTCCGCGCTGTGGCGGGCGCTTCAGGCTGATCGCGCTAATCGAAGAGGCTTCGGTGATCGAGCGCATTCTGCGCCATCTGCACCTGCCCACCGAGGTCCCCACGCCGCGTCCGGGGCGGGCGCCGCCGCTTCTCGAGACCGGCTTGTTCAACCAGGACACGGACACCGCGGTATTCGACTCATACGCGTGATCGGCGTGCGCAGGTGCCGCGTCGCCGGAGGTCCGCCCGATCGGCGTGTGGGTCGCCGCCGGACCCACGGTACGAATTGCCAGTGAGACATGATCGGCGCGAATCCGCGGGCTGCGCATCCGCGGGCTGCGCCTTGACAACCCGTCCGCCGCGGTCATAATCGGCGCTGTGCCGGGGCCCGGGCGGCGTCTGATAGCGGGCGTTACGTTAACCCGCGAGCGACAGGGAGCGGAGACCGGTCTAATGCTTCCTATCGTCGACCAGACCGGCGGAGATTTGCTAGGTTTTGACCTTCTTGGCAAGTGAACCGACTTGATCGCGGCAACGTGCGGCGGAGGCCATCTTCGGCCAGGCAGCGTTACAGCAGTCGTTTCACCGCAGTCACAGAGGATGCGTGGGGTCGTGCGGGTGAAATTCCCATCGTTCGCGTTCGACCAACAGCCAGCTCCGCTGGCCCTAGGGGGACCGACCAATGCCCTTCGAACTGCTCATCCGGCTCGTCGTCGCTGAAACACCGTCGCAAGGCTTGCCCGCCGTCAGGGTCGGCGTCTTCGATTCCAATCAGACTACTGACGCACACCGGCTCGGGGCCGGCACCACTGACGACAACGGCGAGGCGCGCGTCCATCTGGCGCACCTGCCGCAGGGGCTCGGCGGGATCCTCCCGCGGCTCGACGCGCTCCGCGCGGCGGTCTTCGCGCCCGATGGCGACGTCGTGTTGATGGTGCCGCTGGCCGGAGTCCAGGTGCCCTCGCACAGGGCGATGACGATACCGATCGGCCGCGACTTGATTGCGCGCTTCGGCCTGGCCCCTGCCAAGCATCCTCGCACGCCGCATGAGAAGCAGCACGACTGGATCGACGCCTGGCGCAAGCGGCTCTCGGGCGGGCACGATCCGCGAGGGCCGATCGATCTCTGCCTGACCCGCGTGGTTCTCGACATGATGGCGGGCGCGGTTGATCCCAAAGTGGACTTGCAGAAGCGCACGGCGCAGGCACTGGCGCGCGAGTTGCCGCCGGATCAGATCGCGCGGCTGTCCGAAGTCGCCGCCCGCGCCCGCGATCTGATCGACGGCAGCGGGTTACTGCGGGGAAGACGCTGTTCCGCCGAGAGCAGCCCAGCCGAGATCTGGCAGACGTTGATCGGGCCGGGCGGGCCGCTGAACGCCCTGAACCAAGCGCTGGTGGAGACCGAGCCGGATCCCCGCGCCAATCTCGGCGCGCCGACGGCCGGTCAGGCGAGGCTCGTTGAGTATGTGTTCGCTCAGAAGTGCATTGAGCTGCTCAGGGCGGGCGGGTTGACCGGGCAGGCACTCGCCGACATGCGGCAGTATTACGACCCACTACACCCGCTTCAATTAGTGGCCCCGCCGGTGGTGAAGCAGGTCGGCGTCTATGATCAGGCGATCAAGCACACCGTGCGAGACGCCGATGTGCGCCACAAGATGGTGCAGCTCTTCCTGCTCGACGCGCAGGAAGGCCTGGCGCAGTCGACCTTGAACATGGCGGTCGGACCGACACACGAGGACTTCCTGGTGGATCTGATTGACGAGGCCGACGGCCTGCAAGCGCTGGTGGTCGACGCGCGGCCAGGCCAGACCATCACCCTGACCGGCGACGGGTTCGCGAGCGCGAAGGCACTTGTCGGAATCCAATACGCGGCCTGGGAGGCCATCCCCTCCGACGCTGCGACGCCGGCGGTGCTGCGTCCGCTCGGCTTCGGCCCTGCCACGGGGTGGCCGGACCACTTCGACGTGTACGGCGCCGCCACTTATGGCAATGACAAGATCGTGTTCGACTGGCCGCTCGCGGCGGTTCAGCCCGGTCTCTACCGGCTGGAGCTGCAGTTCGAGAATTCGACCGGGCACAAAGTGCTGGTGCAGTCGCAGCGAGACGACGACTGCCGGGTGCAGGTCGCCGACGCCCTCGTCTCCCAGCCGCTTTTCTTCGCGGTGCTGCCTGCTCTGCAGTCGAAGCCGGTGAGCGTCAAAGCGAACCAGGTCGACGCGGTGCGGATCACTCGGCCGCCGTTCTGGCCCGATGACGTCGGGCTCACCGGCGCGACGCAGGTCGAGCGCTTCACCTACGACACGAGCGATCCGAACAACCCCAGGGTGGTGCCGGCGACGCTCTCCAACTCGAGCTGGGACAAGGGCAGCTCGCGCCTCTGGTGGGATCAGAGCTGGCACCCCGGCTCTCCGAGCCTCCTCGCCGATGGCCAGGCGACGCAGGTGCTCGGCTTCGGCTCCAACTTCACCGACGCGATGACCGTGGCGCTGTCGGCGAACGAGGTCGACGGCAGCTTCGACCGGCAGGGGCTCGGGGTCATCCTCAAGGGAGTCCTCATCACGCTGGGCGTGCTCGCGGCCGCCCTGATCATCGTCGCCTGGGCGGTGCTGGCGGTGATTGTGATCCTGATTGCGGTCGCGGTGGCGGTTCTGACCGCGGTGACCGGCCCGGCGGCTGCGACGGTCGCCGCCGGGGTGATCGGAGCCATGGCGGCCGTCGCCGCGGCGTTGATCGGTGCCGTCGCCGCACTTGTGGTCGCCAGCTTCCCGCTGGTCGACTCGGCGCTGGCCGCCTTCATCAGCGGGAGCGACTCGATCTGCAACGCGACCCTCTGGATCTCGTCGACCGAGCTCGCGCTCCGCCTCTCCAATGTCCGCTTCCATCGGCGGGTGTGGCGGATCAGCGAGCACGTGACCAGCAGCTCGAACAGCTTCTCGGCGACCCACAGCGACAGCCCCTCCGCGCTGCAGGAGGTCTATGACGGGAGCAACGACGACGTGGGCGGCCAGTACAGGGTGCACCTCGAGCTGAAGGCCTAGGGTGTCCAGTTTCGTAATGATGCTGACACATTTCCCCATGCGTTCGCTACGCGCGCCGGCCTGGCCGGGTGAGGCGGGCGTGCGTCCGGCCGCGAAGGCGATAGCCGTGATGCGATCGCTGGTGGTTGTAGAACCGGAGAAGCCCGTCCAGCTCGCTCACGCGGCGCCGGCGCCGTGAAACACCGCGGCGGGCCGCTGGAGCGCCGCGCGCCCCGTGAAGTACTGCCGCCGAAAGGCGACGCGCCAGTGTTCATGAAGCAGCGTCCCCTGGAGCCGCCCGACGAACCGGTTGGTCCAGGCATGCCGGGGTTGCGTGCGGGTGTGGCGAATCTTGCGCTGCGCACAGCCCGCCGCGAACGCACCCTTGAATTCTGTGCCGGGGCCCGGGCGGCGTCTGATAGCGAGGGTTACGTTAACGCGCGAGCGACAGGCGAGCGGAGACCGCCCTAGTGCTTCCTATCGTCCCGGGTGGTGGGGGGAGGAGGAGGAGCGGGCGGAACAAGGCGGGGAAGCGCTGTGCTATCGCCCCTCATGCCGGAGGCGCTCGAGCTCCTCACGCAATGGCGCCCAATAGCGGCGGTCGGCCTCGCGCTCGCGGCGTTCCTCGTCCTCCAGCGCGGCTTCGATCAGCAACACCGGCGTCCGCAGTTCGGTGAGCCAGAAGTCCACCCGCTCAGGCGTGGGCTGCTCTCGATGCGCCAGGTAGTGCACGTCAACCGACCGCCGGAGCATCGGCCAGTCTTTGTCGCGGCCAAACTCCGCCGCGCCGTAGAACACGCACGCCTGGCCGCCCATCAGCAGGCACCAACCGATACCACTCCGCCCACTCCTCGTCGACGAGATCTTCGATGGGAATCACGAGGGGTCGAGGATAGCACGCCCGGCGGATCCGCTACCTCTTTACCGGGGCCGCGGGCTTCGCCGCAACCGGCGCCGCCGGCGCCTTCGGCAGGCTGATGAGGTTCGCGAGCAGTTGATACGCGCCCTCGGTCTCGGCCGGCACCTGCCGCCACAGCCCGAGCCCGAGATAGAGCCAGCGGCCCTTCCCGGTCTTCGCTTCGACCAGCGACCCGAGCTTCACGCCGGGGTTGTCCGGGAACGGGTCTTCCATCTGCACGAGATCGACGTACTTCGCGTCCTTCTCGCCGAGGAAGTACAGCCCCCGCTCCTGCACCCAGTCCTTCCACGTCGCGTCGGTGATCTTGTTGGGGAAGTTGAACACGGGGTGCTCGGGCACGAGGACCTTCACCGGCGCGTTCTCGTCGGTCACGCGCCCGTTGCCCACCCGGGCGGGGAACGGGCCGTACTGCGCCGCGTTGAACTCCATCTTGTTGTACTGGATGATCACCGTCCCGCCGCGCTCCGCGTACTCGATCAGGCGGCGGTTGTAGACGCGCAGGTCGCGGCGCCGCTCGTAGGCGCGCACGCCGGTCATGATCACGTCGTACTTCGACAAGTCGCCCCACGCCAGCTCGTCGGTGTCGATGAAGGTCACCTTCGCGCCGAGCTGCTCGAGCGCCGGCGGCACCTGGTCGCCCGCGCCAACGATGAAGCCAAGGCGAATGCCGGGAGTGACCTTCACGTTCATCACGCGCACCGACGTTTCCGCGGGTTTGATGACCTGGCGCCGCTGGATGTGCGGGTAGTCGATCTCCTGGTATCCGCTCGTGAACGACCCGGATCCCGTGGCGGGCGACGTCGCCGCCGCGCGCAGGTGGTACTCACCGGGCTTGACCGTCGCGGGCACGGTCGCCGTGAACCTGACCGTCAGCGTTTCGTCTTCCGCCGAGAAGCTCAGCGGCTGCGACGCGGGCGCCACCGTCCACCCGGCCGGGGCCTGGATGGCGACGCTGGCCTGGGCCGCGCCCTTGACGCCGCTGGTCACCGCCACGCTGATCTCCCGCACGATCGCTGTGGTCGCTCCCGCCGCGGGCGCCGGGATCACCGACAGCGTCGGCGTCGTGCGTACCGAAAACGCCGGCACGACGTTCAGCTCCATCCGCTTCTCGCCGATGAAGCTGTCCTTCACCTGCCGGAACTGGACCGCCATGTCCTTCGTCAGGTCGACGCCGCCGGCCTTCAGTCTGAACGTCGCCCGGAACGGCGACGGCCGGAACGGCGCGCCGAACGGCACGTCCGGATCGTAGACGTCCAGCGCGAGCTTCGGCGGCCTCGTCGTCCAGTACTCGTCGGTCCAGTACGGCTTCGTCAGATTCGCGTCCTTCGGGATCCGCAGGTCCGTCGCGCAGACAAACGGCGCGTCCTTCTTCATCCCGGCTGGCGCGCAGGTGGCGGCGCCGTCGAACCCGGCCACGCTCACCGAGCCGACGCTCACGTCGGATCCCGCGCGGCTGATCGTCATGAGCGTCACCTTCACCGGCTGGCCCGCGACCACCAGCCCGTCGTCGGCGATGGCTTCAAACGACAGACCGTAAGCCTGGAGTGCCGCCTCCTGGAAATCCTGCTCTTCGTTGGCGAGCCTGAAGTCGATTTCGTAGCGCGCCGTGCCGCTCAGACCCATCGACGCCAGCTGCCCGCGCAACGTGCGCACGGCCGTGAGCCCCGAGATGATCGGCGCCTGCGTGCCCGCGTCGTTGCCGCCGTCGAACGCCTGCTTCGCGAGCTTCGCCTGCTCGGCAATCGCGGCGAGGCCGGCCTTCAGCGCGTCGGGCGCGCTCGCGCCGGCGTACTGCGCCAGGCCCGAAATGGTCGTGTCGATGCCGTCGAAGAGCGACGTCTCCGTCTTGTCCGCCTGGCCCGCGATGCTGGTCTCCTGCAGCGCGTAGCTCGCCGGCCCGCCGCCACGTCCGCCGGCGATGCCCGGAATGGGCGGGAGCCCTGACATGCCCTGGCACTTGTGGTTGCTGCGGGCGTCGGCGCCGATCTCGCTGTAGGTGCGGCCAAGCAGCGGATCGAACGCCTGGACGTCGATCGTGGCGACCCTCTGCGCCGGTGGCGCGGGCTGGGCCGCCGGCGCGGCTGGCTGGCCCGGCTGCGCGGGCGCCCCCGCGGCGCCGCGGCCTCCGCCGGCCTGCGGGCCGCCGATGACCCCGGTGCCGCCGGTGAAGTACAGCTTCTTCGGCTGCCACGGGCGCAGCCCTTCCTTGATCTGCTCGGGGTACTGCGCCGGGTCGCCCGCGGCGCGGAACGCCTCGCGCGTGAGCACGCCCGTCGCCTCGTGCGCCCGGTCGCCGCCCCGCCCCTGCAGCGCCATCGTCAGCACGACGTCGGGCCGGAAGGTGCGGATCTGGCGGACGAAGTCACCGATGACCTCGCTGCGTCCCCACTTCTCGTAGATCTCGGGCGGGTGGAACGAGTAGCCAAAGTCGATGGAGCGGACGAACCACTGCTCCGCGCCGTCGAGCCGGTGCGCGGCGAGCAACTCGGACGTGCGCAACACGGCCATGTCCTGGAACAGCTCCGGCCCGATCTCGTTCTGGCCGCCGGCGCCGCGCGTGGTCTGCACGTCGATGGACCGCAGGCCCTGGCCGAGCGTCAGCAGCGCGTAGAGCTGGTTATGCTCGTCATCCGGGTGCGCGGCGGTCTGGAGGAACGTGCCGGACACACCCAGCTTGCGAATGGCGAGCCCGAGCGCCACGTGGCCCGTGCTCTGCGACACGAGCGACACCAGCCGGGCCTGCGCCTGAATGGGCGCGCCGCCCTGGGCGAGTACGGCCACCAGCGCGATTGCGGCGAGGCCAACGAGAAGGAACCGACGTGTCATAAGCGAATCTCCGAAGCGGAACGGCAACGCAGGGGTGACTGAGGCCAGAAGGCCAGGAACCGAGGGGCACCGACGAAGACATCCAACAGGTGTTCCCGGTGGGGTCAGAGTCGACATATGTCGACTCTGACCCCACCGGGGGAGGACTGCTTGCCTAGAACCGGAGGCGGAAGCCGAGCTGGAACTTGCGCTGTTCGTAGCCCGACGGCGTCGTGAACTGGTACGGGTCCGTCGGAATCGGGCTGATCGGGCTGCCGGCCGTATCCACCGGGGTCGACGTGGA
>Ga0315283_10004462_pt1 | contig 12187 bp, 15 predicted proteins | sample YL17G09_0_MG_FD_204541 | JGI IMG/M metagenome (GOLD analysis project Ga0315283, IMG submission 204541) | Sediment microbial communities from Yellowstone Lake, YNP, Wyoming, USA - YL17G09_0 | ecosystem: Environmental > Aquatic > Freshwater > Lake > Sediment | place: USA: Wyoming | collected...
ACCGTCCGAGGCGCCGCCGAGTTGCGGGTCAAGGAAAGCGATCGGATCCACGCCCTGGTGACGGGGCTGGCCGCGTTTGGCGCCGCCGTGGAGGAGTATCCCGACGGATTCAGCGTGTCGGCCGGCGACGGGCTCACCGGGGCGGACGTGGACGCGGCCGGCGATCACCGTCTCGCGATGGCCTTCGCCGTTGTCGCGCTGGGGGCGTACGGCCCGAGCACGATTCGCGGCGCGGACGCGGTGGCGATTTCGTATCCCGGGTTCTTCGACGTGCTGGAGGGTCTCTGCCGGTGAGGGCTGACAAGATCTATCTGGTCGGCTTCATGGCGGCCGGCAAGACCTCGCTCGCGCGGGAACTCGGCCGTCGGCTGGACTGGCGCGTCGAAGATGTGGATGATCGCATCGAAGCAAGGGAACACCTGCCTGTCGCGTCGATCTTTTCGACCTACGGCGAGGCCTACTTCCGCGCCGTGGAACGATCGATCGTGCTGGACCTGCTCGTCCCGCGCCATATCATCGTGGCCACCGGCGGCGGCACGTTCGTCGAGCCCGAGTCCCGTTCGCTGATCAAGGCGGACGGCGCCGTGTTCTGGATCGACGTGCCCATGGCCCAGCTGATCGAGCGGCTTCCGCTGGACGGCAGCCGTCCGCTGGCCACGAATCGCCAGCAGTTCGAACAGCTGTATCAGGCGCGCCAGCTGGCGTACGCCCAGGCGCATGTCAGGCTGGACGGCGCACGGGCGTCGGTGGGTGAACTGGCGGATCAGGTCGTCGAGTGGCTCGGCGCGTAGGACGGTGACATGCGATACCTTGTGCTCAGTGACATCCACGCCAACATCGACGCGCTCGAGTGCGTGCTGGCCGACGCGGCCCGCCACCGCACGGATCACGTCCTCCTGCTCGGAGACCTGGTCGGCTACGGCGCGGATCCGAACGGCGTCATCGCGCGCCTGAAGTCCGTTGGTCCGCTCACCGCGATCCGCGGCAACCACGACAAAGTCGCTGCCGCGCTGGATGACGCGGAAGGATTCAACGCGGCGGCGAAGTACAGCGCCCGCTGGACGTTCGACACCCTGACCGACGAGCACAAGGCGCACCTGGCCGCCCTGTCGAAGGGGCCGGTGCTGGTCGCCGGCGACATCGAGTGCTGCCACGGCACGCCGTTCGACGAAGACGCGTACGTGTTCGACGAGATGGATGCGATGTACGCGCTGCAGGCCTCGCGCGCGCGGCTTTGCCTCTACGGACACACGCACATCCCGGCCGCGCTCGCCTTCGACGGATCGGTCCTCGACTACGGCGTCCTCAAGGGCGATCAGACGATCGACTGGCGCTACGACTGGCGGTATCTGATCAACGTCGGGTCGGTCGGCCAGCCCCGCGACGGGGACCCGAGGGCCGCCTACGGGGTGGTGGATAGCGAGCAGGGAACGATCGACGTCGTCCGCGTCACCTACCCGGTCGAGCAGGCCCAGGCGAGGATTATCGACGCCGGGTTGCCCGACGTGCTCGCCCAGCGCCTGCGCCTGGGGCGTTGACGGCGGCTACGATGTCGGCGCAGCGGCCGCTTTCGCGGCCTTGGCGGCTTTTCTGGCCGCCGCGTCCTCGCGCTTCCGGAGTTCGGCGGCGTACGCGTCACGCGCGGCGCGCGACCCGAGGATCCAGCCAATCACGATCCCGAACACGATGGTCGTGGGAATGTAGATGAAATGTCCGGCGCCCATCTCGCCCATCGCGGCCTCCTGACTAACGATCCTGCACGCGCCGGGTGAGGTCGGCCAGTTCGCGTTCAACGCGCGACAGCCGCCGCCAGAGCAGCCAGACGTACGCCATGAGCACCACCCAGACGACGGCGTAGGCAGCGATGACCATGGGCGCCGCCGGCAGCTGCTCAGCCTGCGGCAGCGAGTTGACAGGGACGAAGCCGTCCGGCGTCGCTGGAGGGGGCTGCGGTGCCTGCGCCAGCACGAGAGCGGCGGCCGTAAGGACAAGCACCATCACCATCGCGAGTCGTTGTTTCATCTCGATCCCTCTCGGCGGTGCGGTCCGCCTTCGCCCCGACTACGCTCTTCGAGCTTCGTCGAGGTCTCGCCGTGGCGCTTCGCGCGTGCCACGGCTCGGCCCGGCATCCTAGTCCTCCAACGCCAGATACAGCTCTTCGACGCTTGCCTGCTGATCCTCGATGCGCCGCCGCAGCGTCAGGAGCAGGACGTAGAGCATGGCGAAGGACGCCACGCAGAACCAGAACGGGCCACGCATGCCCGGCTGCAGCGAGGGCACCACGGTCGGGGCCGGATGCAGCGTGCGCCAGTACATGGACGCCACGTACACGAACGGGACATTGGCCATGCCGAAAATGGCCATCGCCGCGCCCAGCTTCTCGGCGCCCGGCCCGCCGAACCGGCGCACCAGCAGGTAGGCGATGAAGATCATCCACAGCAGCAGCGCGGAGGTGAGTTTCGCGTCCCACTGCCACCACACGCCCCAGGCCTTGCGGCCCCACAGGGGGCCCGTCGTCATGACGATCAGCCCGAAGGTGACGACCAGTTCGCCGGCCGCCAGCGCCAGCCGATCCGCCTGTGCGGACTTCCTGAACAGGAACACCGCGCTCGCGATGCCGCAGACGAACGCCGAGATGAACATCATCATCGCGGACGGCACGTGGAAGTAGAAGATCTTCTGCACCAGGCCCATCGTCTGTTCGAAGGGCGTGTAGGCGACCACGACGGGCGCCGCGGCGAAGAGCACCATCAGGAGGAACGCCAGCGGCGTGAGAAACCTCGTCATCACGACTCCGTCATCAGCGGTTCGAACGTCCACAGCGACAGCGTGACGAACACGACGTCGAAGAAGACCAGCAGCGACACCCAGAACCGCGCCATGGGCTCGTCGGGCGTCGCCTGCAGCAGGGCCGCTGTGCCCCGGACTCCAGCGATGATGACTGGAATCGTAATCGGATACAAGAGCACCGGGAGCAGCACATCGCGGCTGCGCGCGCGCACCAGCATTGCCGCGAACAGCGTGCCCACCGACGCGAATCCGATCGTCCCCGTCACCAGCAGCGCGAGCATTAGCAGCGGGCTGGCGAGGAACGACGCGTGGAACATGATGCCGACCAGCGGCACGAGCACGGCCTCGACCACGGCCAGCAGCGCGAGCATCCCGAGCAGTTTGCCCACGTAGATGGCCGGCCGGTCCGATGGCGCAAGCATCAGGGCGCGCAGTGTTTCCGTGTGGCGCTCGCGTTCGAAGGTGCGGCCGAGCCCGAGCGTGCCCGCAAACGCGATGGCGATCCACAGGATGCCGGCCGCCGCGTCTTCGAGCGGGCGTCCCTCGCGAACCAGCGCGAACGCAAACACGAGCACGCACGAGGCGGCGAAGAACACCGTGGTGTAGACGATCTCGCGGCTCCGCATTTCGACCGTGAGGTCCTTCCGCATCACGATCCAGGCGACGCGCAGAAAGTCGGTCACGACGCGCCTCCCTGCCCGTGGCGCCCGCGGCCCGTCGACGCGCCCGCGGCGGCCGCCTGAATGGTGTCGCGGTACCGGTCGCGCAGGCTTGCCGAGGACGCGGCCACGGGCAGCAGCCGGCCGTCGCGCAGCACGGCCAGGCGATCGAGCAGCCCTTCGGCCAGATCCAGATCGTGCGTGGCGACGATGACGATGCAGCCGCGATCGCGCAGGCCCTTCAGCCGCGCCACCAGCGCCTGCCCCGACCCGTCGTCGAGGCCCGTGAAGGGTTCGTCCAGGAGCAGCAGCCGCGGCTGATGCAGCAACGCCCGCTCGAGGGCGAGGCGCTGCCGCATCCCCCGCGAGAAGCCCGACACCACGTCGTCGGCGCGGTCGGCGAGATTGGCGTGCGTCAGCGCGTCGTCCACCAGATTCGACGCCTGCGGCAGGCCGAACAGACGCGCGAAGAACTGCAGGTTCTCCCGGGCGGTGAGCTCCGGGTACAAGTAGAGATCGTGCCCGAGGAGTCCGAGGCGGGCCCGAAGCGCCGGTCCCGCCTGCTGGGCGGTCCGATCGCCGTAGCGCACCTGCCCGGTCGACGGAGCGACCAGCGTCGACAGGATCGAGAGCAGCGTCGACTTGCCGGCGCCGTTGGGGCCCAGCAATCCGACGATTTCGCCGGCGGTGCAGGACAGACTGACGCGATTTAGAGCCTTGCGGCGGCCGAAGTGACGGGAGACATCGTCGACGACCAGCCGATCGAAGTCGAAGCTCACGCCGAGATTCCCTGGCCGGGTCCCGGGTGCTGGTCGAGTTCGCCGTACACCCGCTCCAGTTGCGCGACCAGCTCCGCTCGGCGCGTCTCGTGCCGAGCGGCGTCCAGTGTGCCGGATCGGAACTGCTGCTCGATCCGGACCAGGGCGGCCATCAGCGTGTTCCGACGATCCTGCAGTTGTGCGTTCCGGGCCTGGTCGCTCGAGTGTCCGCGGGCCGACGTCGCCGCGAAGACGCCCCACCCGAGCACCAGGAGCGCCATGACGATGGTGGCGTAGCGGCCGACGCGGCTGCGGCTGGGCAGCCCCGTGAGCGACAGCGAGAACTCCTGACCCGGTGCCAGTGTGCCTCCGACTCCCGAAAGGAACGGCTGGCTCCCACCCTGCATCTCGCTCTCCGACCTGAACTGGGGCGACGAGAGCGCCGCGGCGCCCACCCGCGTCATGGTGACCTGCGTGCGCAGCCATGGAATCGGGAACGTCTGGAGGAGCGTCCGGTTCGACCCGGCCGGGCTCATCGAGAACGCCAGCTGGATGGGTGTCGAGCCTGGCGCGAACGGCCCCGAGATGCTGACAACGCGCCCCTTCACGGCGGCCTGCGTGGAGGAGCCCTCGAGCATGGCGGCCTGCTCGGCGCCTTCAGGCAGTTGAAAGATCATCTCGTTCTTCGGGTTGACCGGCGTCGGGTTCGCGTTGACGAGCTCCAGCAGGTAAAACACCTCGATCGTGTCGTCGTCGAACTCGATCTGAATCCGGCTGTCGCCGCCGAAGGCCACCTCGCCGGGGACCGGGGCCGGCGCGGCCATTGGACCGCCGACGGCTCCCCTGCCTGCACCCGCGCCGGCGACCAGCACCATCCGGATGCCTGCGTCGGGCGGCAGTCCGAACGTCTGCGACTCCAGTCGCTCGCCGTCGACCTCGGCGACCACGTGCACCGGCAGCCCGGGCAGCACGCCGCTGAACACGCTCCGCCCTTCCTGGTCGGTCTTGATCGTCTGAGTCGTCTCGCCCGCGTGCAGCTGGACCGGGTGGCCGGTCACCGGCTTGTCCAGACTCCCTCTGACCAGCCGGATCGAGACGCCGCCCGGCGGCACGTCGCTGCTGGGTAGCGGGATCCCGGACATCTGCTTCGGGTCCGGCATCTGAGCCTGCAGGCCGGAGACCGCGAGCAGGCCGACGACGGCGACCATCGCCCACGCGCGCGCCCTCATGACGTCTCTCCCACGCGTGCGCCGCACGCCCCGCAGAAGCGGGCATCGGCGCCGTTGTCGACGCCGCACGCCTGGCACACGCCCGCCGAGACGGCCGGGGCAGGCGGCGGTACCACAACGGCCGCGCGCGCCACCGCCGGCCCGATGCGCGTCGCCAAGTCCCGCTCGATCAACTCGCGATAGCCGAGCCCACCGCCGTCCAGCTGCCGCAGCAGGCCTGCCGCGCGCATGCGCAGCCGTCCCACCATCTCCTGGTAGTCGGCGTCCGAGATCTTCCGCATCGCGCGGTCGAACTCGACTTCCTTGATGGAGCGCAGCACCAGCATCTTCTCGCGCTCGAGCGCCGCGCGGGTGCGGCCCGCCACCATCTCGATCTGCTCGCCTGCATCCGGCATCACCAGCGGCATGAGCGTGCGGTACAGCCCGACGGCCGCCAGGGCCGAGGTGGCGAGGGCCACCGACACGAAGACGACGTTGACAATCGGTGTGCCCGTGGTGAAGAACGCCCCGGCCGTCATCGCGACCATGGTCGCCAGCGCCAGCACGTGCCAGGGCTGCAGACCGGCAACCTCGCCGGTCGCCTGCACTCCGCGTTCCGGAGGCGGCGTCGCCGCCCGGTTGCTTCGATTGGGCTCCTCGCCCGTCTTCCGCGCCATGCTGGAACTCCTGGCGTACGCCGTCCTACGAGGGCGACTCCTCAGCGGGCACATTCCCGAGGGCGAAGGCAAACGCCCGTTCCGGAAGCAATGCGATACCGGTGCCCAGCACCATGATGCCAAACCCGAACCAGATCCAGTTCACGAGCGGGTTGATGACGACCTGCAGGCTCATGGACTGATCCTTGAGTTCGTAGGCCGGCATGACCAGATAGAGATCCTCCGCCACGGTGCGGCGGATGGCGACCTCGGTGGTCGGCTGCTGTTCGTGCTTCCGGAAGAACCACCGCGCCGGGTACATCGTGCCCAGCCGTTTGCCGTCCTCGAACACGGCGATGTGCCCCGTCACCATCTGCTTCTGGCCGTCGTCGGTCACCTGCACGCCGTCGTTGCGCACGGTGTAGTGGCGGACCGTCGCCTGCTGGCCCGGCTTGAGCAGGATCTGCTCGTCGGCCTTGAACCCCTCGCCCGCGAAGCCGAGGAACATCAGCACGATGCCCAGGTGCACGATGTACCCGCCGTAGCGGCGCCGCTCGCGCATCACGAGGCCGATGGTCGCGGTGACCGCGTCGGTCCCCGTCGCTTCCTTGCGGACCATGCCGCCCCGGTGGAACTCCTGGACGATCGTCGCCGTGACGAACGCGCAGAGCGCGAAGCACAGCCCCGACGACCAGACGCGAACGCCCAGCGACACGAACCCGACCGAGACGGCGAGGGCGAAGATCACGGGCCAGAGAAATGAATCCAGCAGGTTCGCCATGGTCGACCGCCGCCACGCCAGCAGCGGTGCAACGCCGGTGAGCGCGATGACGATGAGGCCCAGCGGAGCCATCCACCTGTTGAAAAACGGCGGGCCCACCGTCAGCCGGTTTCCCGTCAGCGCCTCGCTCATCGTGGGGAACATCGTGCCGAAGAGCACGAGCATGGCCGCAATCAGCAGGATCCAGTTGTTGGCGACAAACGCCGCCTCGCGCGAAAGCCACGAGTCCATCTCGTAGCGCGGCTTGAGCAGCGGCAGCCGCTTCACGACCCAGCCGAAGCTGAACGCGAGAATGGCCACCATGAAGACGGTGAACATCCAGGCCAGCGCACGGTCTTCGCCGAAGGCGTGCACCGACTGCACCACGCCCGAACGCGTCATGAACGTGCCGAAGATCGTCAGGAAGAACGTCGTGATGACCAGGGTCATGTTCCAGACCTTCAGCATCCCGCGCCGCTCCTGCACGATGACGGAGTGCAGGAACGCGGTCGCCGTGAACCACGGCAGCAGGCCGGCGTTCTCGACCGGGTCCCAGCCCCAGTAGCCGCCCCAGCCGAGTTCCTCGTACGCCCAGATCATGCCCAGCGTCAGGCCCAGCGACAGGAACAGCCAGCTCACCATGGTCCAGCGGCGCACGGCGCGCAGCCACGAATCGTCGGTATGGCCCGTGATGAGGGCCGCCATGGCGAACGCGTACGGGATGGTCATGCCGACGAAGCCGATGTACAGGCTCGGCGGGTGAATCACCATGTAGATGTTCTGGAGCAGGGGGTTCAGGCCCTGCCCGTCCTGCGGCGCCTGCACCAGGAAGGTCTCGAACGGATTCTTGTGGACGATCATCAGGAACAGGAAGAACATCTGCACGCCCGAGATGATCGCGACCACGTAGGGAATCAGCTCGCGGTGCCGCTCGCGGTTGACATACACCGCGAGCGAACCGAAGACCGAGAGCAGGAACACCCAGAACATGATCGAGCCGTCCAGCCCGCCCCAGTACGACGTGATCTTGTAGAACATCGGCTGCAGCGCGTCCGAGTACCGCTGGACGTACTTGACCGTGTAGTTGTCGGTGACGAACAACTGGACGATCACCGCAGACGCCACCACCATGAGAGCCGTCGCCAGGTAGAACGCGCCGACCGCGCTCTCAACCAGCGCCCGCGATCCCCGCCGCGCGCCGGCCAGTGATGCCGCAATCGCGTAGGCGAAGACGATGAACGTCGCCATCAGGAGGAACGAGCCCAGAGATGCCATAGATATATCCTGCGCCTACCAGGGGCCGCCGGGGGCCGTCGCCGTGCAGGCGCGGCCGGGCGGGCAGGTTCAAAAGAGAGGGGCCAGCGAGCCGCCGAACGGCAGCCGTCAGGCGCCGGGCCCGGTGAGGCCTTTCTTGGCTTCGTACTTGGACGGGCACTTCGCCATGACGCCGTTGGGGGCGACATGGAACCCGTCGGCGTCGAGCCGGCCTTTCAGCACGACTTCCGAGTCGTCCTTGAAGGTGTCGGGCACGATGCCGGTGTAGGAGGCGTCGACGACGGCGCCTTTGCTCTGCACCTTGAAGCGGTACTCCAGCGAGTCCCGCTTCCGCATGATGGAGTCCTTGACCACATAGCCGTGAAGCTGGAGGTTCTTCCCGTGCCAGGCGCCCGGGTCGACCATCACCTCTTCCACGTGCTTGTAGTACTCGGTTCCTTCGCTGAGCGTGGAATACAACAGACCCGCAAGGGCCAGGACCAGCACCAGGCTCGTCAGTCCGATTCGAACGGCTTTCTGTTTCATAAGCAGGGGGTTAGCGGTTAAGAGTCCCTCTCAGGATACCCCCGGCCGTCGGGCCCGGTCAATCGGCGGGCCGGCTCATGGATCCCTGTTCACAAAGGAGCCGGTAGACCAGCGCGACGGGCAGGCCCACCACGTTGCTGTACGACCCGTCCACGGCCTCGACGAAGCGAGACGCGAGCCCCTGGATGGCGTACGCGCCAGCCTTGTCGGCGGGCTCGCCCGAGGCCACATACCAGGCGATTTCGACCGACGACAGCCCCGCAACGACCACATGACTCGAGGACGCCTCGACACGAATGCCGGCAGGCCCGATCACGGCGACCCCCGTGAGCACCACGTGGGACCGCCCCGACAGCATCTGCAGCATGCGGGCCGCATCGTCGCCGTCGGCGGGCTTGCCCAGGATGAGCCCGTCGACGACCACGCACGTGTCGGCGGCCAGGACAACAGCGTCAGACAGGCACGCCGCCACGGCGCGCGCCTTGTCCAGGGCGACGCGGCAGACGTAGGCGTCGGGCTGTTCTCCGGGCTGGGGGCGCTCGTCGACGTCGGCGGGCACCACGTCGAACTCGAAGCCCGCGGCGCGCAGGAGTTCGGCGCGTCGGGGAGAAGCGGAGGCGAGAATCAGGCGCACCGCGGAATGATACACTGACGCCGACTGCCCGCTCGGGCAGCACCATCATGGAATCGATTCAGCCGCTGATCCCCGCAGTCGTCGCGCGCGCCGTCCGGCCCGCGCCGCTCACCCCCGAGAAGGTGGTGTTCGCGTGGCGGCTCGCCGTCGGCGCGGCGCTCGCCCGTGTCACGCGCGTGCGGCTCACGCCGGACCACGCCCTCGAGGTCGAGGTCGACGACGCCCGGTGGTGCGAGGAGATCGAACGGTCGGGGGACATCGTGCTCGCACGGGTGCAGGCTGTGCTGGGAGCCGAGCACGCCGGGCGTTTGCTCATCAGGAAGCCCGCGGGTAAGAGCCCCGGGCGGCGCCGGCGTCCGGCCGGTGTGCCGCGGATACGATCAGACCAGGGAGAGGCATCATGATCAAGACAGTGGGCGTCATCGGCGCCGGCACCATGGGTAACGGCATCGCGCAGGTGTTTGCGCAGTCGGGGTTCGAGGTGGTGGTGCAGGACGTGGCCGCGCCGGCGCTGGATCGGGCGCGCGCGGCCATCGAGAAGAGCCTGGCCAAGTTCGTCGAGAAGGGCAAGCTTCAGGCCGGCGATCGGGACGCCGCCCTCGGCAGGCTGACCATGTCCACCGATCTGGGCGCCGTGGCCCAGGTCGACTACGTCGTCGAAGCGGCCATCGAGCAGGTGGACATCAAGCGGACGCTGTTCGCCGAACTCGACCGCATGACCCGGCCGGGCGTCATGCTGACCTCGAACACCTCGTCGATCTCCATCACGGCCCTGGCGGCGGCGACCAAGCGTCCCGAGCTCGTGCTCGGCATGCACTTCATGAACCCCGTTCCGTTGATGACGCTGGTCGAACTGATTCGCGGCCAGGCGACTTCAGTCGAGGCCATGGCGACGGCCACCCAATTGTGCCAGCAACTGGGGAAGACGCCGGTCGAGGCCGCCGACTACCCCGGCTTCATCGCGAACCGGATCCTGATGCCGATGATCAACGAGGCCGTCTACGCCGTCATGGAAGGCGTAGGCACGCCCGAGGCGATCGACACCGTCATGAAGCTCGGGATGAACCACCCGATGGGGCCGCTGACGCTGGCCGACTTCATCGGCCTCGATGTCTGCCTGGCTATCATGAACGTGCTGCACGAGGGCTTGGGCGATCCCAAGTACCGCCCGTGTCCGCTTCTGAAGCGCATGGTGGCGGCCGGCCACCTGGGCCGCAAGAACGGCAAGGGGTTCTACAGCTACTAGCGTAATTGGGGACAGGTACGAATTACTGATCTGCGGAAATTCGTACCTGTCCCCAATTTCGACGGGCATACCAGGCGGCGGCCGCGAACGGTCCGATGAGGGCCATTTCGCGGGCCGCCGCCTTCGCGTTGTGGGCGACGATTTCGTCGAACATCCAGTAGCGGCGCGAGACTTCCATGAACAGGTCGACGCCCGAGACGTAGTAGCGGTCGCTGAAGGGCCAGAGCGCCATGATGCCGACAGGCGCAGACGGATCGCGCCCGAGCCAATCCAGGACGAGGTGGCTGCCGACCGCCACCACGGCCATCGCCACGCTTGCCGCGACGGGCCACCGCCGCCACCGCGCGATCCCCGCCGTCACCACAGCCACGGCCACGACGGCACCAAGGCTGTGCGTCACGGTCCGATGAGAAGCCAGCAGCAGCAGGTCGACGTCAGGCGCGAGGGCCAGGAGTGCGCAGACGAATGGGATCGAGCTGGCCGCAGCCCGTCCGGGCCGGGAAACGCCCGGCCAGGCCTGTGTGACCCATCCTGTCGCAACCCCCGCGATAATGTGTCCGACGGGACTCGGCATGCACCCACGGTAGCAATCTCTGCACAACCGGAGCAAGCGCAAGGTGGCAGAATCTGCCGCGGCCGATCCTGAGGGGCGAAAGTCTATTCTCCCGTAACCTGTTGATATAGAACGGATACGCTGGCTTACCAGTCAGATTTTCGCTTGACTTCTAACCCGGCACGATTCTAGTATCAAAAGACCGCCAGGACGTTTTTCAAGGAGTCTTCATGGCTGACGAACGGATCGAACGCACCAAGGCCCTGGAAGTGGCCGTCTCACAGATCGAAAAGCAATTCGGCAAGGGCTCCATCATGCGCCTGGGCCAGAAGGGCGGCATTCTGCCGGTGGACGTCATTCCAACGGGCGCGATCAGCCTCGACCTCGCGCTGGGCGTCGGCGGGATGCCCCGTGGCCGCGTGGTCGAAATCTACGGGCCGGAATCGTCGGGTAAGACGACCCTGGCGCTGCAGGTGATCGCGCAGGCGCAGAAACTGGGCGGCATGGCCGCCTTTGTCGACGCCGAGCATGCGCTGGATGCCACCTACGCGCAGAAACTGGGAGTCGAACTCGAAAACCTGCTGGTGTCGCAGCCGGACAACGGGGAGCAAGCGCTGGAAATCGTCGAGGTGCTTGTCCGCTCCGGCGGCCTCGATGTCGTGGTGGTCGACTCGGTCGCGGCCCTGGTGCCACGCGCCGAAATCGAAGGCGAGATGGGCGACGCGCAGATGGGCCTGCAGGCGCGCCTGATGTCGCAGGCGCTGCGCAAGCTCACCGGCGTGGTGTCGAAGTCGAAGACGTGCCTGGTCTTCATCAACCAGTTGCGCGAGAAGATCGGCGTCATGTTCGGCAATCCCGAGACGACGACCGGCGGCCGCGCGCTGAAGTTCTATTCGTCGGTGCGCCTCGACATCCGCCGCATCGCCAGCATCAAGGACGGCGACATGGTGGTGGGCGGCCGCACGCGGGTCAAGGTGGTGAAGAACAAGGTGGCCGCGCCGTTCCGCGAGGCCGAGTTCGACATCATCTACGGCGAGGGCATCTCGAAGGAAGGCGATCTGCTCGATCTGGCGGTCGACCGGAAGATCGTCGAGAAGAGCGGCACGTGGTTCTCGTACGGCGG
>Ga0315283_10004465_pt1 | contig 12183 bp, 9 predicted proteins | sample YL17G09_0_MG_FD_204541 | JGI IMG/M metagenome (GOLD analysis project Ga0315283, IMG submission 204541) | Sediment microbial communities from Yellowstone Lake, YNP, Wyoming, USA - YL17G09_0 | ecosystem: Environmental > Aquatic > Freshwater > Lake > Sediment | place: USA: Wyoming | collected...
CGTGATTGGCGCCGCCGCCTCGGCGACGAACAGGTCGATGTCGCTAAGAACCGGCACACCCCGCTGCCGGGCATCGGCGAACACCGGCAACCGGAGGTCGACGCCGGGAGACACCAGTATGCGGTCGACGCCGGCGGGGACCGCCAGCGGCGGCCCTGCCGACAGAATCTCTGCAGCGGGCATCGCGGCGCGAATCGCCGCCATGCCGGGCGGCACCGCGCGCGTGTCCGCGAAGATTGCCCGGGCGCCACGGGCGGCGAGGAACCGGGCACAGGACACGCCCGTCCCACCCATCCCCAGGACGAGCGTGACGCCGCCGGCCCGGCGTGGGGGCGGCATGCGGTCATCACTGAGTGCGGCAGCCATCTTCATCGGATCTTCAGGCTCGAGAGGCCCACGAGCACGAGGATCACGGTGATGATCCAGAAACGGACGATCACCCTCGGCTCCGGCCAGCCCTTCAGTTCGAAGTGGTGGTGCAGGGGCGCCATCCGGAAAATGCGCTTGCCCGTCATCTTGAAGGACGCCACCTGCATGATCACGGACACGGTTTCAGCGACGAAGATACCGCCCATGATCAGCAGCACGACTTCCTGGCGCACGACGACGGCCACCGCGCCCAGCGCCCCACCAAGGGACAGCGCACCGATGTCGCCCATGAAGACCTGGGCCGGATAAGCGTTGAACCACAGGAAGCCCAGGCCCGCGCCCGCAATGGCGGCACAGAAGACCAGCAACTCGCCCGCACCCGCCACGTAGGGCACGCCGAGATAGCGCGCAAAGATGGCGTTGCCGGCAACCCAGGCGAAGACTCCGAGGGCGCCGCTCACCAGTACGGTCGGCATGATTGCAAGCCCGTCCAGCCCGTCCGTCAGGTTCACGGCGTTGCTCGTCCCCACGATCACGAGGCAGACGAACGGAACGAAGAACCAGCCGAGGGGAAGCGCAACGTCCTTGAAGTACGGGATGAGCAGCGCAGTCGACTGGGACGAGTCGGCCCGGAGGTGGAGGATCACGCCCACACCGATGGCCACCAGCAACTGCCAGAAGAGCTTCTGCCGGGCCGAGAGTCCTTTGGGATTCTTCAGGACCAGCTTTCGATAGTCGTCAGCGAAACCGAGCAAGCCGTAGGTCAGGGTGACGCCCACCACGATCCAGACGAAAAGGCTGCGCAGGTCGGCCCAGAGCAACGTGCTGACGAGGATGGCGAGCAGAATCAGTGTGCCGCCCATGGTCGGGGTCCCCGCCTTCTGCAGGTGGCTCTGCGGACCGTCGTCCCGCACGGTCTGCCCGATCTGCCGCTGCGTGAGCCGCCGGATCAGGGCGGGTCCGAGCAACAGTGAAATCGCCAGCGCAGTCAGCGCGCCCAGAATCGCCCGCAGGGTCAGGTAGGTCAGCGCATTGAATCCCGAGATGAAGGGAGTCAGAGCCTCGGCAAGCAGCAGGAGCATCAGTGCGCTCCTCCGGCATCGGGTGTCTGGCAGTTCAGGGCCTTGACCAGGCGTTCGAGGCCGGCGCTGCGGGAGCCCTTGACGAGCAGGCGCACCTCCGGCGACAGGGCCGGCCGTATCGCGTCCGCCAGCGTGGCCACGTCGGCCGCCCAGTGCGCCCGCGGCCCGAAGGCCTCTGCTGCGTGCTGCGCCAGTGGGCCCACGCAGTAGAGCCGGTCGATGCCACTGCGGGCAGCGAGCGCGCCGATGTGCCGATGCAACTCAATTTCGGTAGGACCCAGCTCAGCCATGTCGCCAAGCACAAACCAGCGCTGCCCAGGCAGACCCGCGAGGAAATGGATGGCGGCGCCGACCGAGCCCGGATTGGCGTTGTAGCTGTCGTCATAGATGGTGCTACCGGCGGGGCCGGGCTCCGGCCGCAGGCGGCCCTTCACATTGAGCATGCCGGCGAGACCGTCGCGCACGGCGTCCAGCGTAGCGCCGGCGGCAGCGGTCGCCGCGGCCGCTGCGAGCGCGTTCTGGATGTTGTGGCCGCCCGCCATGGGCAGGTGAATGGTCACGTCACCGACGGTCGACACCAGGCGGAACCGCAGGCCCTCGCCGTTCGTCGCCGCGATCTCGATGGCCCGGAAGTCCGCAGCAGGCGCGAGCCCGAAGGACCGGTAGTGAACGTCCTGCCGCAGCCCTCGCCAGTAGTCGTGGAACGGGTCATCCCGGTTCACCACGGCAACGGCGCCCGCGGGCAAACCAGCGAACAGCTCGCCCTTGCCCTCGGCCACGCCCCGGACCGTACCGCCAAATCCAGCGAGATGCGCAGGACCGGCATTGGTGATGACGCCTACGGTGGGCCGGGCGATGCGCGTCAGCAGGGCAATCTCGCCCGTCCCACTGGCGCCCATCTCAATAACGGCGGCCCGGTGCGCCGCATTCAGCCAGAGCAACGTGATGGGCACACCGACGTGATTGTTGAGATTGCCCCAGGTGACCAGCACACCGCCGTCGTCGCCCGGCTGCCGAACGTGGGCGCGCATGATGGCGCCCATCATCTCTTTCAGCGTGGTCTTGCCGTTGCTGCCGGTGACGCCAAGGACCGGGATGGCGAAACGCTGCCGCCAGGCCGTGGCCATATCTCGGAGCGCCTTGCCGGCGTCGGGTACCACCACCTGGGGTAGTGAGATCGACTGGCTGCCCTCCACTACGGCGGCGACGGCGCCGCGCTCAGCCGCGGCAGCCACGAAGCCCGCAGCGTCGTGCCGCACGCCCCGGAGCGCAACGAACAGCTGGCCGGGCTCGATGCTGCGGGTATCGGTACTGACGGAGTCGAAGCCCACGTCCTGGCCGACGAGTTTCCCCCCGGCGGTTTCTGCCACCCAGGCGAGTGTGGCCATCGTCATGCCTCCCGGCCCCCGAGCGCCAAGCGGGCCACCTCCATGTCGGAGAATGGCCGGCGGGCTCTACCGGTGATTTGCACGGTCTCGTGCCCCTTGCCGGCGATCAGCACCGCATCGCCGGGCCTGGCCAGCCGGATTGCCCGTTCGATCGCGGCAGCGCGATCCGGTACCACCTGCAGGCGGTCCAGCGCACCAATGCCCGACAGAATGTCAGCAATGATCTGCTGCGGGTCTTCGGTGCGCGGGTTGTCGTCCGTGACAATTACGTGATCCGCGCCGCTGACGGCCACCGCACCCATCGTTGCGCGCTTGCCCCGGTCCCGGTCCCCGCCGCAGCCGAACACGCACCACACTTTGCCCGCGCAGTGCTCGCGGACCGCCGCCAGCGCCTTGCGCAGCGCGTCCGGCGTGTGGGCGAAGTCCACGAGCACGGCCGGCTGACCCGGCAGCGCAGGCACGCGCTCCATGCGGCCGGGCGGCGGAACACCCTTGCCGAGCGCCGCGGCCACCTGCGGCAGCGACCAGCCCTGGGCGACCAGGATCCCGGCCGCCAGCAGCAGGTTTTCAGCGTTGAAGCGCCCCCAGAGCGTGCTCTGCAAGCGCACGACCTCCTCGCCAGTGCGCAGCTCCAGCACGAGGCCGTCTGGCACGACGGCCTGAAGATTCCCGGCCAACGTTGCGCCGGCAGCGCCACCGAGACTCACGCCGACCAAGCGCGTGGCGGGGGGCAACCCTGCGGCCAGGTCCCGGCCAAAGGCATCGTCGAGATTGACCACGGCGGTGGTCGCGCCCAGGCCAAACAGCCGTGCCTTCGCGGCACCATAGGCGGCCAGGTCCGGGTGATAGTCCAGGTGATCGTGCGTGAGGTTGGTGAAAGCCACCGTCGCGAACCGGACGCCGGCGACCCGCTCCTGAACGAGCGCGTGGGAAGAAACTTCCGCCACGACATGCCCGGCACCCGCATCGGCCAGCTCCCGTAGCTGGCGGTGGAAGCTGATGCAGTCGGGCGTGGTCAACGCAGCCGGGCTCAGCTGGCCGATCAGGCCGTGGCCGAGGGTGCCGAGATAGCCTGCGCTGCCGCCGAGGTGGCCGATGGCCTCGGTAACGAGCCAGGCTGTGGTGGTCTTGCCGTTGGTGCCGGTGATGCCGGTGACTTGCAGGGCCTCCGACGGCCGGGCGAAGAAGCGGTTCGCCACCTCACCGAGTTGGTCGCGCAGCCGGGGCACCGGGACACTGGCCACGCTCGCCGGCAACGCCGGCGCCCGCAACAACTCGCCCGGTTCCCAGGCCACGGCGCCTACTCCGGCCCGCAGCGCGTCACCGACGAAGTCGAGACCGTGCTGGCGAGCGCCGCGGCAGGCGATGAAGAGGCCACGGCGGACTGCCGTCCGGCTGTCCAGGGTGATGTCCACAACGTCTAGCGCCGGCGCGTCTGCGCCGAGCCCTTTGAACAGTTTGTGCAGATTCATGTCGCTGATACTGGCGAGGGTCATGGCACGCTGGCAGCCAGCCTGGTCAGCGGCTTGGGTGCGGTCACGTCGACACCGTCCGGGGGCACGGCGAGGATGCGCAGGGCGCCGGCAGCGACTGCCGAAAACACCGGTGCCGCCACGTCGCCGCCGTAGTACACCCCCCCCTGGGGCTCGTCGACCACGACAACGATGACCAGGCGCGGCGCCGTCACGGGCACGAGCCCGGCGAACACCGCCGTGTGTCGGTCATCTGAATAGCCGCCCGCTCCCGACTTGCGGGCCGTACCGGTCTTGCCCGCGACCCGGTAGCCAGTAACCGTGGCCTTCAGCCCCGTGCCCTCCTCGCTGACCACGTGCTCGAGCATGGCGATGACGTTGCGGGCGGTCTCGGGACTGACCACCCGCCGGGCAATGGTCGGCTTCTCCACCCGGATCAGAGACACCGGCCGGTACAGCCCGTCACCCGCCAGGACCGAATACGCCTGAGCCAGCTGCAAAGGAGTCATGGAGAGCCCGTAGCCGAAGGCCATGGTGGCCTGGCCAATCGGTCGCCAGCCCTGGAAGGGTGGGAGCATGCCGGCCGACTCGCCGGGATACCCGCTCGAGGTGAGCCGTCCGGCGCCGAAGTGGCTCAGGGTATTCCAGAGCATCTCCTTGTCCAGCTGCATGGAGACGTGCACGGCACCCACGTTGCTGGACTTCGCCAGGATCGTGGCCAGGTCTATGACCCCGTAGTTGTGCTTGTCCTCGATCGTCTTGGTCCCGACCTTGATGAAGCCCGGATTGGTGTCAATCTGGCTGCGGGGACTGAAGCGGCCGCTCTCGAGCGCGGCGGCCACGATCAGTGGCTTAAAGGTCGAACCCGGCTCAAGTATGTCCGTGATGGCCCGGTTGCGGAACATCGCCGGGTTGAGCTGGTCCCGATCGTTCGGATTGAAGGTGGGTTGATTGACGTCGGCCAGGACTTCACCGGTGGTGGCATCCAGCACCAGGGCCGACCCGGACGCCGCGTGGTATTTCTGCACGGCCGCCTTGAGCTCGCGATAGGCAAGATACTGGATGCGAAGATCGATGGACGTGACGAGGTCCTGCCCCGGACTTGGCGGCACGATGCTTTCGACGTCCTCGACGACCCGCCCGAGGCGGTCCCGCAGCACCCTCTTCTTGCCTGGCACCCCGTGCAGCCAGTTGTCGAACGCCAGCTCGAGGCCTTCCTGGCCTTGGTCATCGATATTGGTGAAGCCCAGCAGGTGCCCGGTCACCTCGCCTGCCGGGTAGTAGCGCCGGTATTCCCGGAGCAGGTGCACACCGGGAACCTGCATGGCATCGATGGCGGCGGCTGCGGCAGGATTCATGTGCCGCCTCAGGTAGTAAAACTCCTTGCGGACGTTCCGCGTGAGCCGCGCCGTGAGCTCCCCGCTGTCGAGCTGCAGCGCCTTGGCCAGGCCCCGGATCCGGTCGGGATCCGCGAGCAGCTGGGGCGGGCTGACCCACACGCTGTCCACCGGGGTGCTCACAGCCAGGGGCTCGCCATTCCGGTCCTTGATAACGCCGCGGGTCGCCGACAAGATCGCGACCCGGAGGTGGCGGGCCGCAGCCTGTTGGTTGAGGAACTCGGTATTGAAGACCTGCAGGTGGACGGCACGGGCGACCAGCCCCCCACCGGCCAGCAGCAAGACGGTGGCCACCGTCCACAGGCGCCAGATGAAACTGTGATACGCCGGCATCTGTGCGCGGTCGGCGGTGCTCATCGGGCCACCACCTTCATGTCGTCCCTGGTCGGTGTCCGCATGGCCAGACGCTCGCGGGCAAGGGCCTCGACGCGGGCAGGGTTCGCCTGGGTGCTCTGTTCGATCTGCAGGCGACCCCAGTCCATTTCCAGACGGTCACGCTCGGCCACCAGGGCCTGCAGCTCGACGAAAAGCTTTCGGGACTTGTGCTTCGCATAGACGCCGGCCAGGGAGGACACCAGCACCGCGAACGTCAGCGCGACAAAGATGCCACGGGAACGCTGGGCGGGGGTCATCGCTGCTTCTCCGCAGCCCGCAGGACGGCACTCCGCGACCGCGGGTTGCCCGCCACTTCGGCCTCGCTCGCCCGGACGGCCCGCGTCGTCAGCAGCGCCAGGTCCGGCAGTGCCGAGTCGGGCACTACCGGCAAGGCCCGCAGCGCCGGGTCCACCCGGGAGTGATCGCGGAGAAAGCGCTTCACCAGCCGGTCCTCCAGCGAGTGAAAACTGATGACGCAGAGCCGGCCACCGACAGCCAGTCCAGCCGGCGCGGCGCGCAGTACCGCTTCGAGTTCGTCCAGTTCGCGATTGATGTGGATGCGGATGGCCTGGAAGGTGCGGGTGGCCGGGTGCCGCCCGGGCTCACGCCGGACCACGCCCTCGATGAGTGCGGCGAGCTGGGTGGTGGTGCGAATGGGCTCAACGGCCCGCAACCTGGCGATGGCACGCGTAATCCGGCGGGCAGACCGCTCCTCGCCAAAGCGCCAGAGCACGCCAGCAATCTCCGCTTCGTCGGCCGCGTTGAGCCAGTCGGCCGCCGAAACGCCGCTACCGGGATCCATGCGCATGTCAAGCGGCCCGGTAGCGCTGAAAGCAAAGCCCCGCGCCGGGTCCTCGAGCTGGGGAGACGAGACCCCCACATCAAGCAGGATACCGTCCACCTGGCTGTTGACGCCCTGGGCAGCAAGCACCTCGCCCAGCGCCGAGTAGGCGCTGTGTACGATCTGAAACCGCGAGTCTTCTGCCTGCAGCTTGCGACCAACAGCCACGGCGTCCGGGTCCCGATCGATGGCCAGCAGCCGGCCCGCAGGACCGAGTTGCTCGAGAATGGCGCGCGAATGCCCCCCGCGCCCGAACGTCCCATCCACATAGAGGCCGTCGGGCCGAATGGCCAGAAATTGCAGCACCTCGTCCTTGAGGACAGGTACATGTGGAACCACCCCAACACCCCGCGCCTTTCATTGAGGACGCGTTTATTTACGTATTCGGCGTCGTGCCCCGTGTCGTCGTTGCCGGGCCTTGCCCTACAACGACAGCGATTCGAGTTCAGCCGGCAGCCCCAGCCCGTCGCCGCCCTCGCCATTCAGCCAGCTGTCGCGGCGCTCGTTCCAGCGCTGCTCAGCCCACAGCTCGAACTTGTTGCCCTGCCCGATCAGCATCACGTCACGTTCGAGAGCCGCGAAGTCACGCAGCTCCCGCGGAATCAGCACTCGGCCACTGCCGTCCAGCTCCAGCTCGCTGGCGTAACCCACCATCAGGCGCTGGAGACGCCGGGTGCTCTGGTTAAAACTCGAGAGGCGCATCAACTTGCGCTCGATTTCTTCCCAGTCGGGCAGCGGGTACAGGAGCAGGCAGTGGTCCTGGTCCACGGTGCAAATCAACTGCCCGTTGCAGCGGGTGGCCAGCCGGTCCCGGTAGCGCACGGGAATGGCGAGCCGCCCCTTGGCGTCCAGGGTGATCTGGGTTGCCCCCCGAAACATGGTCCTTAGGGCCTTTCAGCCCACCTTCTCCCACTAGACGCCACTTCCCGACACTATAGGTTTCACCTGTACGACCGTCAACACAACTTGAGGAAAAAAGTTGGGGCGACAGGCGCTTAGGGGTCGGAGGCGCTTCTACCGGCGGGCGATTGCCAGACTGCACGGACCATAAATCATCGGCTTAGAACGGCTTTCTGGGTGTGGTGTGCGGTGCAGCTTATGACCTGTTGGCGAGCGGGCTGCGGGTGCCCGCGTGCACCGGCCGGAGCATTCGCGCATATACAGGTTGGAAATCTGATCGTTCGGTATCTTCCGCTCCATGCCCGGCATTCAGCGCCGCATCATCCACCTCGACATGGACGCGTTTTACACGTCCGTGGAGCAGCGCGATGACCCGAGCCTGCGCGGCCGGCCGGTGGCCGTGGGCGGCTCACCCCAGTCCCGCGGCGTGGTAGCGGCGGCCAGCTACGAAGCGCGGGCCTTCGGCGTCCGCTCGGCCATGCCCATGGCGCGAGCGCTCCGGCAGTGCCCGGCTCTCATCATCGTGCGCCCCGATTTCACCCGTTACCGTGAGGCCTCGCAGCGAGTGATGGCGATCCTTAAGTCCGCCACCCCCCGGGTGGAGCCGCTCTCGCTGGATGAGGCCTACCTGGACGTCACCGAGAATCTCTGGGGCCAACCACTCGCTACCGAGGTGGCCAAGGAGCTCAAGCGGCGCATCCGGACCGAGCTGTCTCTCACCGCCTCGGCTGGTGTTGCACCCAACAAGTTCCTGGCCAAGATCGCCTCCGGGTGGCGGAAGCCAGACGGCCTGACGGTCGTCCCGCCCGAGCGGGTCGAAGCCTTCCTGCAGAAGCTGCCGGTGGAGGCGTTGTGGGGCGTGGGGCCGGTCACCGCGAAGAAGCTGCGTGCCATTGGCATCGAGCGGCTGGTGGACGTGCGGGCTGCGGACCCGGCGCTGCTGGCGGCAGCCGTCGGGAGTCTCGCGGACTGGCTGGGGCGTCTCGCCCGGGGCGACGACCCGCGGGAAGTGACGCCCGACCGGCCGTGGAAGTCCATTTCCGCGGAAACGACCTACCCGGACGACCTGCGGGATCTCGCGACAATGCATGCCGAACTGGAGCGGCTGGCGCGGCGGGTGGCGGCGTCACTGCACGGGAAGGAACTCCGGGCACGCACCGTGACGATCAAGGTCCGGTACGACGACTTCGCCACCGTCACGAGGAGCCACACCGACGACACGCTCCGGTGTGACGGGCCGGCGATTACCCGACGTACACTCATGCTGCTGGGGCGGACCGACGCCTCGTCGCGCCCCGTCCGGCTGCTTGGCGTCGGCACCCAGGGCCTGGTGGAAGGCGGCGACGCCGGTCCGGCCGCCGGTCTGCTGGCGCTCGGGTTTCCCGCGGGCGAGAGCTGACGGGGACCGGGCCGACGGCCCGCGCACTACTTGAGGACGAGTTTCCGCACCAGTTCGCTACCCAACACCTCACGCAGGGCTTCCCGGTCGATAGCCGACTGGTTCTGGCTTGCCATGGAGCCGATGGTCTTTACCGCGAGGGCATCCGCCTCCTCGCTTCGGTCCAGTGCCGCCATATTCGGATACGTGGTCGTCAGCAGCAGATCCGGATCCTGCGGCGAACGCGGCGTCGCCGAGTAGATGTTGTAGTCGAGAATCAGTCCTGCCTTCTTGTTCGCTTCCATCAGCGTCCTGTAGGTCGTGGCCAGGAACTTCATGTAATCGTCGAACTTGCCCGGCTTAGTCCTGATGTAGGAGACCTCGATGACCGGGCCCTCCTGGTAGACCCGCCCCTCGTCCGCCAGCGCGGTGGCCGCTATCCCCGAGAACGCCAGTCCGATCAGTACGCTTCTTAGTATTCTCATCGCCGCTTCTCCCCCAAAGTGGTATCCCGACGGACGTCGGGATGCTGAACCTACGCCCGGCCCATGAGCCTGTCAAAGGCAGCTCATTGTGCCGAACCAGGCCCTATCATCCCCGTCGGCAAAGTCCTTTCCGGGGCGGAACACCTAAGGCCAGTGAGCTGACGCTGGAGCCTTGAGCCAAGACTTTAAGCTACTGCCCCGCGGACATCGAGCCAGGCGCTTAGCCGCCTCTATAGGTCGGTCGCTCGAATCACCCGGGATCCCGAGACTTTTTCGGGGCGACGCCGGCTGGCGCTATGACGTCCAACTTCTTGAGAGTCCGCCGCGCCTCGTCGATTCCGGGGTAGTCGCCCTCGGCGCTGCTCACCGCCTGCGTGAGTTCTGCCTTCGCAGCCACCTGATTCCCGACCGCGAAATAAGCCATGCCGAGATGATAGCGGAAAACCGGAAACTGCCCGGCAGTAGCGACCACGCGCTGGAGCACGCTCACGGCCTCGCGTTCCTGACCGGACCGGTATTGCGCCCAGCCGAGCGTGTCCAGCATTGCGGGATTGTTGGTATTCGCCAGCCCCTTCGCGAGTTCGAGGGCCCGCGCTATGCTCACCGGGTCGCTGCGTCGGTCCAGCAGCAACGAGGCAAGGTTGTTCATGGCGATCTCAAGTCCCGGATTTGCCTTCAGCACCTCCTCGTAGACGACGATGGCCTCGTCAATTTGACCCGCCTGCTCGAGGTCCGTCGCCAGCGGCAGGCTGAGCTCGATTCTGCCCGGGTTGGCTTTCCGGCCACGCTGGAGCACACGAATCCGCCCATCGCGATCCTTGCTGTAGAGGCCCGCCAGCGCTGCCCAGGCCGCGATTGTTTCGGGCTTGCCCTTAACGACTTCTTCAAGGTACTTCCTGGCATTCGCCGAGTCCCCCTGATCGCTGTATATAGCTCCCAAAAGGAATTTGGCGAACAACCCCTTTTCGTCATCGCCGACCCGCTGATTGAGCACGGCGATAGCGTCGTTAGGCCTGCCCGCGGAATTTAACGCGCGCACGAGAGCTTCGAGTGGCAGTGGATCGTCCGGACGGGTGGCTGCGGATTTCCGGAACGACTCCGCGGCGGCGGCAAACTCCTTCTTCTCGGTAAGTACCCGTCCAAGCGAGTAGTCGCCGACGCCTATCTGATTCGGCAGCGCCACAAGGCGTCGGGCTTCCACCTCCGCCTGGTCCTTCTGCCCCTGGGCCAACAGCGTTTCGACGAGCCGGCCAGACGTAACGATGTCATCGGGATGGATTGCGAGTGCCTTCCGGAACAGCGTTACCGCTTCCTCGTAATTCTTCGCATTGGCTTCCAGTGCGGCGAGCCGCCTCAGGCCATCGGCCGCCTTCGGATTCACCTCCAGCAGCCGGCGATACGTGTCCTTTGCGAGTCCGTCGTCTCCGAGCTGTATATACGCCTGGGCGAGCAACAGCAGCGCCTTGTTATTGTCGGGCTCCTTGCGTAGGACGAGCCGGAGGTCGGCGATCGTATCTTCGAACTGCTGTTCCGTGAAACGCAACGCGCCCCGGTACAACAGAGCGTTGGGATTGTCGGGCGCATCGACCAGGATCTTGTCAATGATGGCCCGACCCACCTCTAGTTCACCACGCCGGATCTCCAGCGCCGCTAGCCGGTTCCGTGCGTTCAGCCCCTCGACGCCTTTCGGGCTGCGCCCGGCGAGCACGAGGTAGGTAGACCTGGCATCGCCCGGACGTCCGCGCGCTTCGAGGAACTGGCCCAGAGCGAGCCGCAGCGGGTCTGACTCGGGATCGTTCTCGATGAAGGCCTGCAGGGTAGCTTCGGCCTTGTCGGCATCCTTCTGAGAGGCCAGAAACTCGAAGTAACCAAGGCGCATCTCGACGTCTTTCGGGTCGAGTTCAGTCAGGGTTCGAAGCAGCTTGTCTGCCTCGTCAACCCGGCCCTGGTTCGCATAGAACTGCGCCAGCTGGAACTGGTACGACTTCTCCTTGGGATAATCCTTGGACAGCGCCTGCAGCGCCTGCTCCAGCTCGGTCTGCCGATTACCCTGGGACAGCATGAGCGCCCGCAGTTCGCGCAACGGGCGGCCCTTTTCGGCTTCGAGCCGGGCGATGGCGGTGTCAAGCGTCAGCAGGCCGGCGTCGAGATTATCCACACCCTCGGCAGCCGCCTGCAGCAGGATGGCGTCCGTGTAATCGGGGTCGCGTTTCAGCGCCGTGGCAATCTCGGCCTGGCCGGCCGCGCTGTCGCCCTTCTGGATCAGCACACGGGCCCGCAAAAGGTGGACTCGCGCGTCGTTCGGCGCCAGTTTCATGAGTTCAGTCGCCTGCTCCGCAGCCTGGCTCCAGGACTGCCCGAGGAAGTAGAGCGTACCGATCTTGAGCCGCGCTTCGACATTCTTCGGGTCTGAGCTCACGGCCACGAGCAGGTGACCGAACATTGCTTTGTAGTCTTCTTCCTTCTCCGCAACGAGCGCCAGCAGGTAGCGGGCCT
>Ga0315283_10004468_pt1 | contig 12180 bp, 12 predicted proteins | sample YL17G09_0_MG_FD_204541 | JGI IMG/M metagenome (GOLD analysis project Ga0315283, IMG submission 204541) | Sediment microbial communities from Yellowstone Lake, YNP, Wyoming, USA - YL17G09_0 | ecosystem: Environmental > Aquatic > Freshwater > Lake > Sediment | place: USA: Wyoming | collected...
CGTCGCGGAACAATCCGGTGGACGAATCCAGGATGCGCTGCACATCCTCATCCACCCGTTCGTAGTCGATGCTGGTCAAAGCCAACACGCCGTCCCGGCCGGCTTGGACCATCGCGGCCCGCAGATCCTCAGCCCGGCGGACTTCGAGGTCACGCCAGCCCAGCCAACCGGTGAGCGCGACGAGGACGGCGAGGGCCCAGAGCACCAGACGGTGCGGCCATGATGCTGACGCGGGCCGATCCACCGGAAGCCTGTCGGCTCCGTCGGTCATAGCGGCTCCTCACTAGAGGTGCGGACCGGATCGCGCGCACCGGGCCAAAGGCTACCGGCCACGGCCGCGGGTAACGTGCGGCGCACACCTACATCAAGGAGGTCGCCGTGTCCGTCGGTCCGGCAGCCGTGGAGTTCCGCGGGGATGCGTCGTTGACACTGGTCGGCGACGAATGGAATCGGAGCCACGGCCCAGGTGGCCAACCCACGATCGTGATGCTGCACGGTGGTGGGCAGAATCGGTTCTCCTGGAAGAGCACCGGCCAGATATTGGCCGACCGTGGCTTTCACGTGATCGCACTCGACGCCCGCGGTCACGGCGACAGCGACCGCGCGCCGAACGCCGAATACACCGTCGATGCTTTCGCCCGCGATGCCGCAGCCGTCCTGGAGCAGATCGGCCGTCCGGTGGTGCTGATCGGTGCCAGCATGGGCGGCCTGACCGGAATCGTTGCCGCGCACCGGGCCGGGTCGGAAGTAGTGACCAAACTCGTCCTCGTCGACGTGGTGCCGCGTTTCGAAGGTGTGGGCACCCACCGAATCCGCGACTTCATGTCCCGCCACGTGCACGGCTTCGACAATCTGGATCAGGCCGCCGACGCGATCGCGGAATACCTGCCGCACCGCAGACGCCCGCGCAACCTCGACGGCCTGACAAAGAACCTGCGCCACCGCGACGGACGCTGGTACTGGCATTGGGATCCGGCCTTCGTCACCTCCGCCGGTGACGACCCATTCGCTGACGTCGAGCGACTCGAGCAACAGGCGATCGACCTTCAAATCCCGATCCTGTTGATCCGCGGGAAGCTGTCTGACGTCGTCAGCCCTGCAGGCGTCGAAGATTTTATGGCCAAGGTGCCAGGTGCGGAATTCGTCGAGCTATCCGACGCCGGGCACACCGCGGCCGGCGACGACAACGACGCTTTCAGTGACGCCGTGGTCTCTTTCGTCACCCGCTGAGTTCAGCCCGCGTAACCCGCGAGCGTGGGCCGCGTGTACGGAAAACGTGCCGATCGCGTGCATATCCCCCACACTTGGCGCACGGCCAACCGGACGGGCCTAGACGTTGAAGCGGAACTCCACCACGTCGCCGTCGTTCATCACGTAGTCCTTGCCCTCGATCCTGACCTTGCCGGCCGCCTTGGCTGCCGCCATGGATCCGGCAGCGGTCAAATCCTCGTAGGACACCACTTCGGCTTTGATGAACCCTTTTTCAAAATCGGTGTGGATCACCCCGGCCGCCTTCGGCGCGGTATCGCCCTGATGGATCACCCAGGCCCTGGCCTCCTTGGGTCCTGCGGTCAGATAGGTCTGCAGCTTCAGAGTGTGAAAACCGGCGCGCGCCAGCGAATCCAGGCCGCGCTCATGCTGACCGATCGACTCCAGAAGTTCCGCGGCGGACTCGTCATCGAGTTCTTGGAGTTCGGATTCGATCTTGGCATCGAGGAAGACCGCGTCGGCGGGGGCAACCAGGGTCCGCAGTTCGGCGATCTTGGCCTCGTCGCCCAACACCGACTCGTCGGCGTTGAACACATACAGGAACGGCTTGGTGGTCAACAGGTTCAGCTCGCGCAGCAGCGCCGAGTCGACCTTGGATCCCGCGGCGAACAATGTGGTGCCATCGTCGAGGAACGCCTGCGCCGCCACCGCCGCTTCGTGAACCGCTTTACGGTCCTTGTTGTTGCGCGCCTCCTTTTCCAACCGCGGGACCGCGCGCTCGAGGGTTTGCATGTCGGCGAGGATCAGTTCGGTTTCAATGACCTCGATATCGGATCGGGGGTCGACGTTGCCGTCGACGTGCACGACGTCGTCGTCATCGAAGACCCGGACGACCTGACAGATCGCGTCGCACTCGCGGATGTTGGCCAGGAACTTGTTGCCCAGGCCGGCGCCCTCCGAGGCGCCCTTGACGATGCCGGCGATGTCGACGAAGGTCACCGGTGCCGCGACGATGCGTTCGGATCCGAACATCTCGGCCAGCCGGGCCAGCCTGGCGTCGGGCAGCGCAACCACACCCTCATTGGGCTCGATGGTGGCGAAGGGGTAGTTGGCCGCCAGTACATTGTTGCGGGTCAGCGCATTGAACAAGGTCGATTTTCCGACGTTGGGCAGACCGACGATTCCCAGGCTCAAGCTCACAGGGTCAAGAGTCTAGGGGGATCGCCAAATCAGCACCCGGCCAGCGGCGCACCACAGACCGGCCGTGGGAACCGCGGCGACACGGGAATCGGCGCGGCGGGGTGTCTGCAGCGCCAGCCGGTACGGTCTAGTAGTGCCAGCCCAGCGGACGGTCGCAGCGGACCTGCGCTCCGCGTTCCCCCACCGTGCGGGGGTGCCATGGTGGGGTGCGGTGGTGATTGCGGTGAGCGCGACGCTGGCGGGTCTGGCGATCGAAGCCGGCTTCGGTCGCGAGGACCTCGGCATCGTGTTCGCGGTGTTCTACGCAGCGGGCTGCATCGGTGCGGCCCTGGCCGTCCGCCAGTCCAGCATCTTCACGGCCGTGGTCCAGCCGCCGTTGCTGCTGTCCGTCGCGATTCCGCTGGCCTACTTCCTCTTCCATGGTTCGGAGTTCGGCGGGCTCAAGGACATTCTGATCACCTGCGGTTACCCCTTGATCGAGCGCTTCCCGCTGATGCTTTTCACGTCGGTCGCGGTGCTGCTGGTCGGGATGACCCGCTGGTTCCTCGCGATGTCGCCGCCGTCGGCGGTGTCGGCGGTGTCGGCGGGTGCCACCGAGAACCCACGGCCCGCCCGGTTCGCCGGGCTCTCGGCGACTCTGTCATCGGCGTTCGCGCGTTCCAGCGCTGTACCCCGCGAAAACGCCGCTCGGCCGGACAGGCCGCGACACGGGGTCGACCGCTCAGCTGACGCCGGCCGGCCACGCCCGCCGCGCAGGCCGCCGGAACTCGCGCCGGAGCGGCCCCGTCAGGGCAGTCGGCGCCCGGTTGCCGCCCGCGACGACGTCGACGGCCCAGTTCCGCGGCGACGGGAGCCGGTCGGCCGTTCAGCCCGGGGCGCCGATCCGGCGATGGACCCGCCACGGCGTCGACCGCGTCCGATTCGTGAGCCCGGTCGCAGCCCTGAACCGCAACGGCGCGATCGAAGCTATGGCCGCGACGACCGCGGTTACCCGCCGAGGTCGGCACGCAATGGGCGGCTCGACCCCTCCGATGCTCCCCGGCGGTACCCGGTTCGCGACCCCTACGCACCGTCCGAGACCGCCAGACCCTCCGAGACCGCCAGACCCTCCGAGACCGTCAGACGGCGCGGGCGCGGCGACTCGGAGGGCACCCATCATCCGATTTCCCGGGTGCGCTACCGGGACTCCGGTCCGCCCGAAGCCGACGACTTTGACAGCTATCGCAACCGTTCCGGCCGCTAGCGCGTCACGACGCCGTTAGCGCGTCACGACTTCGCGCGGCGAATCTCCCGGGGCAGCGCGAAAACCAGAGTTTCGTTCGCCGTGGTCACCGTTTGCACTGTGCCGTAACCGAATTCGGCCAGCCGCTCAAGAACTCCGCGGACCAGAATCTCCGGTACCGAGGCACCTGAAGTCACCCCGACGGTGATGACCCCCTCGAGCCAGCCCACGTCGATATCCTCGGCGTAGTCGACTAGGTGCGAGGCGGCCGCACCCGCGCCGAGAGCAACCTCCACGAGTCGCACCGAGTTCGACGAGTTGCGGGACCCAACCACGATCACCAGGTCGCACTCCGGGGCCATCGCCTTGACCGCCACCTGGCGGTTCTGGGTGGCGTAGCAGATGTCATCGCTCGGCGGGTCCTGCAGCGTGGGGAACCGTTCGCGCAGCCGCGCCACGGTCTCCATGGTCTCGTCGACGCTGAGCGTGGTCTGCGACAGCCAGATCACCTTGCTCGCGTCGCGCACGGTGACGTTGTCGACCCCGTCGGGTCCGTCCACCAGTTGCACATGGTCGGGGGCCTCACCGGCGGTGCCGATGACCTCTTCGTGGCCCTCGTGGCCGATAAGGAGGATGTCGTAGTCCTCGCGGGCGAACCGCTTGGCCTCGTTGTGCACCTTGGTCACCAGTGGGCAGGTGGCGTCGATCACCGAAAGGTTGCGTTCAGCAGCCAACGCATGGACCGTCGGAGCCACGCCATGGGCCGAGAAGACGACGGTCGCACCCTCGGGCACCTCGTCGGCCTCGTCGACAAAAACGGCGCCCGCGGCGGCCAGTGTCTCCACGACGTGCCGGTTGTGCACGATCTCGTGGCGCACGTATACCGGTGGCCCATGCTTTTCCAGGGCGCGTTCGACGGTCTCGACGGCACGGTCGACGCCGGCGCAGTAACCACGCGGTTCGGCCAGCAGAATGCGTTTGTCCCCGGACTGCTCGGGCCGGCCGGTGGTGCCGGGAATCCCCATATCGACGGTTGGCGGCATCCAATCAGCCTACGTTCTCCCCCGAGATCAGTGGCCGGTCGTACTCTGGTGCGCATGGCAACCGCACCGTACGGGGTCCGTCTGATCGTCGGCGCGGCCGTGACCGCCATCGAAGAGACCCTCAAGCTGCCCCAGACCATCGTGATGTACCCGATGACGCTGGCCAGCAACTTCGCCCAAATGGTCATGAAGGTTCAGCAGGATCTGGCGGATCTGGCGATCAAGGGTGACTCGGCCCTGGAGGGCCTGTTCCCACCGAAGGACGAACAACCCGAGTGGGCGACCTTCGATGAAGATTCCGCCGGCAAGGAGGGACACCGGGAGGGCGAACGCCGGTCCGAGGGGCGCTTCGCGCTGTACTCGGTGAGCGACGACGACTCTGCGGCCGAGCGGGCGGCCAAGCCGACCGCGAAGCCCAAACCCGCCAAAGCCACGACGAAAACGGTGCGCAAGCCCCCGATGAAGCCATCGGTCGATTTGCCGGCGATTGCGGTGGATCTTGACTACGAGTCGCTGACCCTCGCGCAACTGCGCGCCCGCATGACATCGCTGAGCGTAACCGACCTCAAGGCACTGCTGGCGTATGAGGAGGCGGCCCGGGGTCGCGCCCCGTTCCAGACCCTGTTGGCCAACAGGATCACCCGTGCGACGGCCAAGTGACGAGTGCGCCCGCTCCCGGGAGCGCCGCGGAGAACCCGTTCCCGGTCCGCGCGGTTGCCATCCGGGTGGCCAGCTGGATAGAGCGACTCGGCGCCGTCTGGGTCGAGGGCCAGCTCACCGAGATCAGGGTGCGAAACACCACCGCCTACATGGTCTTGCGCGACCCAGCCGCCGATATGTCGCTGAGCGTGAGCTGCAGCGCCGCACTGGTGCACACCGCACCCGTAAAACTTACCGAGGGCACCCAGGTAGTCGTATGCGGTAAACCCCAGTTTTATACCGGCCGCGGGTCATTTTCGTTGCGGCTCAGCGAGATCCGCGCGGTCGGCCTGGGACAGCTGTTGGAACGGATCGAACGGCTCCGGAAGCTTCTTGATGCGGAAGGCCTGTTCGATCCGCGCCGCAAACGGACGCTTCCGTTCTTACCGAATCTGATCGGGCTGATCACCGGACGTGGCGGGGCTGCCGAGCACGACGTCACAAGTGTGGCCGGCGCTCGCTGGCCGGGCGTACGCTTCGCGATCCGGAACACAGCGGTCCAGGGCTCGAGCGCGGTCGCGCAGATCGTCGAGGCGCTGTCCGCTCTCGACGCCGACCCGGAGGTGGACGTCATCATCATCGCCCGCGGCGGCGGCAGCGCCGAGGACCTTCTGCCGTTCTCCGACGAGACGCTGTGCCGGGCGATCGCCGCCTGCCGGACCCCGGTGGTCAGCGCGGTCGGGCACGAACCGGACAACCCCCTGTGCGACCTGGTCGCCGATGTGCGCGCAGCCACTCCGACCGACGCGGCCAAGAAGGTGGTACCCGACGCGGTGGCCGAACTGATGCTGGTTTCCGAACTGCGGAGCCGCGGCGGCCGAGCGCTGCGCAACTGGGTTGGACGCGAGCTACAGGGGCTGAGGCAGTTGCGTAATCGGCCGGTGCTGGCCGACCCGATGCGGCTGGTCACCGATCGCACCACGGAGATCAACCGGGCCCGGGAAGCGGCGCGCCGCGATATCAGGCGTTCGGTGGCCGCGGAGTCAGACCGCGTCGGACATCTGGGTGCGCGGCTCAATACGCTGGGACCCGCCGCCACACTGGCCCGCGGATATGCCGTTGTGCAGCGAATTGACGGCGCTACCGACGGGTCGGCAACCGTGCTGCGCTCAGTCGCCGATGCACCGGCCGGCGCCCAGCTGCGGATCAGGGTTTCCAACGGTGCGCTCGGCGCCGTGAGCACCGGGCGGGAAGAGGGAACACCATGAGCGATAAACAACAATCGGTCACGCCGGTCAGCGAACTCGGCTACGAGCAGTGCCGCGACGAGCTGATCGAGGTGGTGCGGTCACTTGAGCAGGGCGGGCTCGATCTTGACGCTTCACTCACGCTCTGGGAGCGCGGCGAGGAGCTTGCCAAGCGCTGCGAGGAACACCTCGCCGGGGCGCAGGCGAGGATCGAAGCGGCATTGGCGGCATCGGAGACAGAACAATCGTGAACTCAGTTCGTGATATTTCGGTGGCCCACACCCCATCGGGGGGCTACGGCGACCACAGTGTTGCGCCCTATGACCGAAAGTTTCCCGAACCAGTCCTGGCCGGCTGCGATGAGCCGCTCGCCGATGGCGCACCAGACCTGCGCGGGACATGGAAGGCATTCGAAGTCCGCGTCAACGGCGAACTCACCCCACCCGATGACGACTCCTTGGCAGGCAGACTCCGGAGACATACCGAACGAATTGAGCAGGCCGGTAGTCGGACCGTCATTACCGGCGGTGGTGTCATTCACGATTTCATGGCGTGCGATGGGACCGAGGAAAACGGAGTGCACGACGTGATGGCGCACGACTTCACCACACCGATTATTGTCGCTGCGTCCTACGAAGACGGCGTGCTTGTCCTTCGGCCCAAAGGTTTGCCGGGTATCGAAGTCCGGCGTTGGCTCGATGGCGATCGACTGGTGTGGGAATACGCCGCGGGTTGCACTGTTCGTCTCAATCGCGTCGACTGAGACGACCCGTGAGCGGGAACGGACCCGAATCAGACTCCACCGTTCGCGATCGGGCAAGATGACAGCGGGCAAGATGACAGCGGGCAAGATGGCGTAGCGAACAATTTCCGCGGCGAAAGGGTCCTGATGGTCGACAGCCGCGTCGCCGTCGTCATAGGCGGTGCCTCCGGGATCGGCTGGGCAACCGCGAAGGTCCTCGCCGAGGAGGGCGCCCGGGTGACGATCGCCGACCGCAACACCGACGGCGCTGCCGGACGTGCCGCCGAACTCGGCGACCCGCACGCCTGGGCCGCGGTGGAAGTCACCGATGAGGACAGCGTCGCGGCCCTGTTCGACGGCGTGGTCGCTCGCGAGGGCGGCCTGCACGTGGTGGTCAACTGCGCCGGGTTCAGCGGCTTCGGCCTGATTACCGAACTCGACGCCGAGCAGTTCCGTTCGGTGGTCGATGTCTGCCTTACCGGCGGCTTTCTGGTGATCAAGCACGCCGGCCGACACTTCTCCGCCGGTGCCGCGCTGGTTTCGCTCACCTCGCTCAACGCCCGCCAGCCGGCGATCGGCATGAGCGCCTACTGCGCGGCCAAGGCCGGGCTGTCGATGCTGACCCAGGTCGCCGCTCTGGAACTCGGCCCACGCGGGGTGCGGGTCAATGCGGTGGCACCCGGGTTCGTGCACACGCCGCTGACTGAGGGCGCGGCACTGATACCCGGCGTCCTCGACGACTACGTCGACAACACCGCACTGGGCCGGGCCGGCACCGCCGAGGAGATCGCCGCCGCGGTGGCGTTCCTGTGCTCGCCGCAAGCCTCGTGGCTGACCGGGGAGATCCTCGATCTCAACGGCGGGGCGCACCTCAAGCGCTACCCGAATATCCAGCAGCATCTGGACAAGCTCATGGAGCAGTGACCCGGCCACGTTAGGGTGCAGCACTATGAAGACGGAGTTCACGCTCAGCCAGAAGCGGGCACTGGCGATCGCCACCGCGATCGCTTTGCTGTTCGGTGCCTACTTCCTGCGGCGTTATCTGATCCTTGTGGTGATTGCCGCCATCGTGGCGTATTTGTTCACCCCGGTCCACAATCGCCTGCGCACCCGGTTCAGCGCCGGCCTGGCCACCACGCTGACCGTGCTGGCCGCGCTGGCCACCGTCGTCGTCCCGCTGAGTCTGCTCATCACCGTCGCCACATTTCAAGTTTCCCGAATGCTGGTCGGACTTGCGGATTGGGCGAAAACCGCTGACCTCAACGCGCTCGGCGACCGTGGTGTCGAACTGGTGAATGGGTTGCTGGGAAAGCTCCCCTTCGACACTCCCCCCATCACACCCGACTCGCTACGCGCACCCGTAGTCACCGCCGCCCAGAACGTTGGCGAATGGCTGCTGCGCACACTGCAAGGTGCCGCCGGAGGCGCCATCGGCTTCATCACGGCGGCGATCATTTTTCTGTACGTGCTGATTTCACTGCTGTCCAACCGGGCCGAAGTACTCATGCTCATTCGCCGCCTCAACCCCCTCGGCGTGGAGGTGACCGACCTGTATCTGGCCAAGATGGGCGCCATGGTTCGCGGTGCGGTACGAGGTCAGTTCATCATCGCGGTGATTCAGGGAACGCTCGGCGCGATTTCGATCTACATCGCCGGCTTCCACGACGCGTTCTTCATCATCGCGATTTTCCTCATCGCACTGTCCCTCATTCCGCTCGGTAGCGGAATCGTCACCATTCCATTCGGGATCGGCATGATGATCTTCGGCAACGTCGCCGGCGGCGCCTTCGTGGTGCTGTTCCACCTGATCGGCATCACCAATATCGATAACTTCCTGCGGCCGATCCTGGTGCCGAAGGAGGCAAAGCTGGACTCCGCGCTGATGCTGTTGTCGGTCTTTTCCGGAATCGCGATGTTCGGATTCTTCGGTATCGTGCTGGGCCCGGTGCTGATGATCATGATCGTTACCACGATCTCGGTGTATCTGGAGGTCTATAAGGGCGTCGAGATGGACGCTGAGCCACCGCCTGAGGAGAAGAAACCCCGAAAGTGGTTTAAGCGCAAGAAGGTAGTTGCCCCACCGGCCACGGGGGAGCGAGTTACGCCGGCCGCCGTGACCGCGCCTAGCCCAACCGCTCTTTGAGAAATTCCACCACTCGCTTGCGTGCCGCGTAGGCCGGGTTCCCGGGCGTCTCGCGCACCTCCAGGGTGAGCACCGAGTGGGCCATCCGGCCGAAACCGCCCGGGTTGCCCTTGGCTGAGTCGAGTTCGATGACCTCGAACGCATCGCCCAACCGGTCCTTGAGGGTCTTGAACCGCTCGGCCGGCACCAGGGGGTCTCCGCTGAACCGCAGACCCAGAGCGCACAGGCCTTCGTCGGCGGCGCGCTTCTCGATGATCTTGAGTTCGGCATCGGTGACACCGGAATCGGCGCGCTGGCGGGGTGTCAGCGGCATCGGCAACGAGGGCTGACTCATGACCGGCGCCAGCACGCTGTCGTCGACAGCCGCAGCCAGAGCGAATCCACCCGAGAAGCACTGACCGATCACACCGACGCCGCGGCCGGGGGTCTTGGCGTTGAGGTCACGGGCCAACGCGCGAAGGTAGTGGCTGATCGGTCGATCCTTGTTGGTCGCGAAGGCGGCGAACTCCTTTGCGACGCAACCGCGAGCGATGACACCGAGCGCACCGGCCCGAAGGGCCGGAGCCCCGGGCGTGCCGTACAGCGACGGAATGACCACGGTGAAGCCGTTGTCTACCAGGTGATTTCCCAGCGCGAGCACGCCCGGATGGATGCCGGGCATCTCGGGGATCAGCACGACTCCCGGACCTGCACCCTTGCGGTAAACGTCATAGGTGAATCCGGCCGCGCTGAATGGCTCGCGCATCCAGCCGGTGAGGTCTGCTTCGGGTGCGGTCACAGCGGTTCCTATCGGTTGGGAGTAAGCGGCGTCTGAGTTTGGGTTGCGCTCGCCAGAGTTCGGAAGTCGTCGGTGAAACCAGCGCCGGTAATCGCGAGCTGCACCGGCCGTCCGGTCGCGCTTAAACGGGTGGTCCATACCGGCTCGGTGCCCTCACCCCCCTGATAGACAACCCATTTCACGCCATCGACATCCTGCACGCCGCTCGGGTAGACCGAATTGTGTATCGACTGAACCAGTGCGGTCTCGTCGGCGTCACTCTGGGAGAGGCTGACGTACATCTTCGACGGCGCGATGTAGCCGACCCGGGCGACGACGGCGCGTTGCCGCTCACCGGTTCCCGGATCGGTCCGCCCGGCTTCGATTCCGGTGCGGGTCCCGGAGTTCGATTGCCAGCCCGCCGGCAAGGCGGGTAGCCGGATCGGGAAGTTCAATGCATTCGCGTCATCCTGCAGTGCCGCCGCCGCATCGTAGGGCGGGATAGCGCCGTCGGCCGGACCGTTGGGCCGAAACGAGCACATCCCCACCAGTCCGGCCAGCACGACGCAGGCCAGCACCAATGGCGCCAGCGACCAGAACATGTCGCGGCCGTCCTGCAGGAGCCTGGGCTTGGCGGGTTTCGGAGCCGGGCCGCCGGCGACATCAAACCCCGGAGCCGGACCGCCAGCGACATCAAACCCCGGAGCCGGACCGCCGGCGACATCAAACCCCGGAGCCGGGCCGCCGGCGACATCAGACCCCGGAGCCGGTCCGGGGTCAGAGATCTCTGGTTCCGACTGCGGCGGGTTCGTCACGGGTTCCAGTATCCCAGGTCTGGACGAATGACGTGGTTCTGGGACAATCTGCGGATGCCACAAGCCCGCCGCCGCGAAGCCCCCGACCGCAACCTTGCCCTGGAACTGGTTCGGGTGACCGAGGCCGGCGCCATGGCCGCCGGACGCTGGGTCGGCCGCGGTGACAAAGAGGGTGGGGACGGCGCCGCGGTCGACGCGATGCGACAGTTGGTCAACACGGTGTCGATGCGCGGGGTGGTGGTCATCGGCGAGGGCGAGAAGGACAACGCCCCGATGCTGTACAACGGCGAGGAGGTCGGTAACGGAGACGGGCCGGCCTGCGATTTCGCCGTCGACCCGGTCGACGGCACCACGTTGATGAGCAAGGGTATGCCGAATGCGATCTCCGTACTGGCGGTGGCCGAACGGGGCGCGATGTTCGATCCGTCGGCCGTGTTCTACATGAATAAGATCGCCGTCGGCCCCGATGCCGTCGACGCCATCGATATCACCGCGCCGATCGGCGAGAACGTTCGTCGTGTCGCGAAGGCTAAGAACTCCAGCGTCGGGGACCTGACGGTGTGCATCCTTGACCGGCCCCGCCACCAGCAGTTGATCGCCGACGTCCGTGCGGCCGGGGCTCGCATCCGGCTGATCACCGACGGTGACGTCGCCGGAGCGATCTCGGCCTGTAGGCCGGACTCGGGCACCGACATGCTCGCCGGCATCGGCGGCACTCCCGAGGGAATCATCACCGCGGCGGCCATCCGCTGCATGGGTGGCGCGATCCAGGCTCAACTCGCGCCGACCGACGAGGTCGAACGACGCAAGGCTATCGACCGCGGCCACGACCTGAATCGGGTGCTGGACACCAACGACCTGGTTTCCGGTGAGAACGTCTTCTTCTGCGCCACCGGAGTCACCGACGGGGATCTACTCAAGGGCGTCCGTTTCTTCGGCGGCGGATGCACCACCCAGTCGATTGTCATGCGCTCCAGATCCGGCACCGTTCGGACTATCGATTCCTTCCACCGGCTATCGAAACTCAGCGAATACTCCGCAGTCGACTTCACCGGCGACGCCGCCGCGCCCCCCCCCCGGCCCCAGATACCGGCAACCCCCCACACCGACGCCCCCCGGACCCGCCGCCCCCGCCCCCCGCGCACCACAGCAAGGCACACAGG
>Ga0315283_10004475_pt1 | contig 12174 bp, 9 predicted proteins | sample YL17G09_0_MG_FD_204541 | JGI IMG/M metagenome (GOLD analysis project Ga0315283, IMG submission 204541) | Sediment microbial communities from Yellowstone Lake, YNP, Wyoming, USA - YL17G09_0 | ecosystem: Environmental > Aquatic > Freshwater > Lake > Sediment | place: USA: Wyoming | collected...
CAGGCATCTTCCGGGTCTTAAAGTAATCGATATTGACAGATTGATATAGTTCACTAATACAACTTGCAACCCTTGACCACTCATCATCCATATTTTCAATGGGTTCTGTTTTTGAGATTTGCTTTTCGGGAAACACAGTTCTATTATCCAGGGCTTACATTTATAGGTTAGAAATCTTTTAAAAATTTATCTGCCTAACTAAAATGTTTTATCTTCGTTTTACGTAAGAATGGAATTAATAGCACCTTCCGTGAACCTTCAATTTTTCATAGCCAAAAGGTACCTGCTTTCAAAAAAATCGCATAATGTCATCAATATTATTTCAGGAATTTCGGTGGCGGGGATTACCATGGGGACGATGGCGCTTATCGTGGTATTATCCGTTTTTAATGGTTTCGAGAGCCTGGTGCAAGGATTGTACAACGCCTTCGATCCCGATTTTAAAATTACCATCGGTACAGGTAAAACCTTTAATGCAACTGATCTTTCCAAAGCAGAAATTCTACGTATTCCTGGTGTGGTGCGCTATTCAGAAGTCGTTGAAGAAAATGCCCTGCTACGTTATCATTCCAAGCAATATCTGGCGACTATCAAAGGTGTAAGTGCGGATTACGCGTCGCAAAGCGGCATCGATACGCTGGTGGTGGAAGGGCATGCCGTGTTGCAGCGCGACAGTTTTAACTATGCCATTGCCGGTTATGGCATTGCCTATTTCCTGGGGCTCGACCTTGCCAATCCCGACGAATTGCTCAATATTTATGTGCCTGACCGCGACAGCCGCATCGGTATTTCTCCCGAAGCATCCTTTGCCAGCGAGCCGGTTATGGTATCAGGGATATTTACCGTGCAACAGGATTTTGATTCTAAATATGTGATAGTTCCGCTTCGCTTTGCTCGCCAGCTTATCGGCTATACAAACGAACTCACTTCCGTGGAAATTGGCCTTGGAAAAGGTGCGGATGTCACCCGGGTCCAGGAAAAACTGACCACTTTAGCAGGCTCAAAATTCATTATAAAAAACAGGTTTCAGCAACAGGAAGTCCTCTATAAAATTATGAAGTCGGAAAAATTAGCCATCTTCCTCATCCTCTCGTTTATATTGCTGATTGCCACGTTCAACGTTATCGGGTCACTGTCAATGCTTATCCTCGACAAGAAAAAAGACATTGCCGTTTTGCGTAGCCTGGGTGCAGGTGACCGCCTGATACGCCGGATTTTCATAACAGAAGGTATGTTGATAACATTTTCAGGTGCCCTTAGCGGATTGGCACTTGGCTTTTTAGTTTGTTGGATACAGCAGCGTTTTGGCCTGATTAAGCTGCAAACAGGAGCCGGTTCGTTTGTAGTCGATGCTTATCCTGTTAAGCTGTTGATCACCGATTTTCTCCTTGTTTTTGTTACCGTATCCACGATAGGGATGGCAGCAGCATGGTTCCCCGTAAGGCGCATTTCGCGCCGGTTTCTCGATCAACGGCTCTGATATGAAGAAATTCATGCACTATTTCCGGTTGATTGCAACTTTTATGGCTTTTCTTCTAACGGTTAGCCTGCAAGCCGGTAATGATATTGTATTGAAGCAAGGCAAAGCCGGCAACCTTGCTATCAGCGAAAGTTCATACCAGCATCTGAAGATCGTAAATACACTTTTGGCACTCCAGTATTTTGTTGTAAAAACGACCACAGGCGAATTCGCGAAATTGCAGGCTGGAGAATATGCTGGCAGCGATACTTATGGCAGTCCCCAACTGCCGGTATTGCGCAAACTTATCGAGATACCGATGGGCGCAGAACCAACTGTAAAAATAATCAGTTATACAGTAATGGAATACAGGTTGTCGGATTTCGGAATAAACCTGCCACTGTTCCCGGCGCAACCTCCGGTTTCGAAGAGCCAATCCCGCCCTAAGTTTGTTTACAACGCTTCGGCTTATCTGCACAACAGTTTTACAGGCAGCAATCTTGCGACCGTTGATGTGCTCGGAATGTTGCGTGGTACACGGCTTGGCAGGTTAAATATCTCACCTGTTCAGTACAATCCTGTTTCCAACATAATTCGTGTTTACGATAACCTGGTTATCGATATCACTTTTACCGGAGCCAACGTTTCACTCACCAAAGTGGAAAAGCGCAGGTACGACTCTCCATATTTCCGTACCGTGTATGATCGCCTTATCAATTACCAGAAGAACGATAAACTGTTTGATTCGGTGAGTAAATATCCCATTAAATATGTAATCGTTTCTCCACAGATGTTCCACGATGCTTTGCAGCCTTTTATTGCCTGGAAGAAGAAGAAAGGCTTCACCGTGGTGGAAGCTTACACCAGTGATCCTGAAGTGGGAACTACTACCACATCCATAAAAAATTACCTTCATGGACTTTACAATAAAGCTACACCAGCTGATCCGGCGCCTTCTTTCGTGCTTTTTGTTGGCGATGTGGCTCAGATACCTGCTTTTGCCTGCACGGAAGGGCATGTAACTGATCTTTACTACTGCGAATACAGTGGCGATTACCTGCCCGAAGTTTATTACGGAAGATTTTCAGCAACCACATTGGCCCAGCTTCAGCCGCAAATAGATAAGACACTCGAGTACGAGCAATACCTGATGCCTGATCCATCGTTCCTCAATGAAGTTGTGATGGCGGCCGGCGCTGATGAAAGTCACCAGATAACCTGGAGCAATGGCCAGATAAATTATGGCACAAGTAATTATTTTAATGCGGCTCACGGGCTCACCTCACATACCTATCTGCAGCCCGAACCGGCAGGTGCTGATTATTCTCAGCAAATACATACGAATGTAAACAATGGTGTAAGTTATGCTAATTATGCAGGTCATGGCAGCTCAGGCGGTTGGTACGATCCTTCGTTCTCAATTTCTGATATACCAGGCTTACAGAATGCGCACAGATATCCCCTGATGGTCGGGAACTGTTGCCTCACAAGCAAATACGACGGCTCATGTTTTGCAGAAGAACTCTTGAGAGCCGTCAACAAAGGTGCGCTGGGATATATAGGAGCATCAAACAGTACTTATTGGGACGAAGATTACTGGTGGGGAGTTGGTGTTGGCCCTATATCAGCCAATCCAACTTATGCAGGCACAACATTAGGAGCATATGACCGTACTTTTCACGATCATGGCGAACCTTATAGAGAATGGTATTCCTCGATGGATCAAATGATATTTGCCGGAAATCTTGCCGTTACCGGATCGGGTTCCGATATGAAGAAGTATTATTGGGAAACATATTGCCTCATGGGCGACCCTTCGCTCATGATTTATTTTTCCGAGCCGCAGCCTATGACGATTACTTATTGTCCCCAGTTGCCATTAGCTTCAAATGTATTTATTGTAAACGCCGAGCCTTATGCGTATGTGGCTATTTCGAAGGACGGTGTGCTTTTCGGTGCTGCCGAAGCAGGTGACAACGGTGTTGCTGTTGTTTTACTTAATCCTGTAAAAGTTCCCGGACTGGCCGACGTGGTTGTTACCAAACAAAACCGACAGCCTTATATTGGAACTGTGGAGGTTGCAACTCCGGATGGGCCATATGTTATCTTAGATTCTTATCAGATCGACGACAGCAATGGTAATAACAACCTGATGGCTGAATTTGGCGAAGATATTATATTCAATATTACCCTGAAAAATGCAGGTAAAAGCGACGCTAACAATGTCACCTCCATACTTACCAGTAATGATGAATTCCTGACGATTACAAATGACAAAGTAATGACCCCTTTAATACAGAGCAATTCTTCTTCCAGGGGAAATGGGACCTTTGCAGCTTCAATTGACGGCTTTTTGCCCGACAATCATGTTGCCCATTTCACAATTACTTCTTCCTGCGACACAAACTCCTGCAGTTCGGATTTTGCACTTACGCTTTTTGCTCCCAGGCTAACCACCGGTCTTTTCAGATTGGATGACGAAACTGGTGGTAATGGCAATGGTATTATCGATTCTGGCGAAACCGTAACTATTTCCATACCGACAATCAACAGCGGGCATTCTGCTGCCGAAGCGACCACCGGAACACTATTGTCAGCGGGTGCCTATGTAACGCTTGATAATACAGGTTTTGATACCGGAACATTGGAGCCTGGTGGAAGCGCCGATGCTGTGTTTAGTATTTCCATCAGCCCCGAAGCACCTGCCGGTTACGTTCTTCAACTGCATTATGTTGCTGCATCAGGGCCCTATAATGTTTGTACAAACCTGTATCCGGCGGTTGGAGCGTTGGCAGAGGATTTTGAAACCGGTGACTTTGGCAAGTTTGACTGGCATATAAGTGGAAACAGTGATTGGATTATTACACAAAACAACACGCAGCAAGGAATATTCTCAGCCCGGTCAGGAGTGATCGGGGACGATCAAACTTCCGCACTTTACCTTTCGGGCAATGTTTTGATGAATGATACGATCTCTTTCTTCTGTAAAATATCGTCAGAATCTGGATATGATTACCTGAAATTTTATATCGACGAGCGGGAAATGCAGAGCTGGTCAGGAAGTTTGAGCTGGACAAGGGTCAAATTCCCGGTCGCTGTTGGTCAACATACCTTTAAATGGTTGTACCAAAAAGATAGCAGTACAAAAGGAGGAGAGGATGCTGCAATGATCGATTATATTGTATTCCCGTCTTTTTCAGATTCGGTTAATGCAGCATTTGCGGGCCTTGAGGAAACTCATCCGCAACTGGCGATATATCCTAACCCGTTCAATGGCAAATTCAATGTCTCGTACACGCTTAACAGCGGTTCGAAGGCAAAGCTGGCCATATACAGCACTATGGGAAATGAAATAGCTGTGCTTTCAGAAGCGAAAATTCTGACTGCCGGCGAGTACAAAATGGAAGTTGAGCTTACCGGTTTACCTGTTGGCGTTTATCTCTGCAAACTATACACTGGCAATGAAGTAATTGTAAAAAAGATGGTACACACAAGGTAGCTTTCCAGTATGTGTTGCTATGGAATATATATTTCGAGCAATTTTGCTGATGGTGAAGGTACCAGTTCGATTTCGCCGGAAGTGGCAGGTATAAGCATAGTTTCTCCCATGGCCAGATGCTCCTCGTGTCCGGCAGTAAATACCTTAAAGGAACCCCGGGTGCAGAGGTAAATCACAAAAGAGTCAAGCGATGTATAATCTTTTACAACCAGCCTGTCGAAATCCAGAAGGTTTGTAATGAAATAGGGCGATTTTACCAGCGAAACGGTTTGGTTTTGTTTTTGGAGGTAATGCGTTTTATAATCAGGGTAAAAGTTAAAATCGATGGCTTCGAGGGCAAGGTCATTATGAAGTTGGCGGGAATTCCCTTCATCATCCGTGCGGCCGAAGTCGTAGATGCGGTATGTAAGATCGCTGGTTTGCTGTATTTCGGCGATAACAAGGCCTGGTCCGAGGGCATGCACACGCCCTGCCGGCATAAAGAAAACATCTCCGCTTTCTACCTTTTCAAAATTAAGGATTTCCTTCAGGTTATTAGCTTTCAGGTGTTTAAGGTATTCCTCTTTAGTCACTTTTTGGTTAAATCCACTGATAAGTTTTGCACCTTTTTCGGCATCCATGGCATACCACATTTCTGTTTTACCGTTTGCATTATGCCTTTTTTGCGCCAGTTCATCACCTGGATGCACCTGTATGCTAAGCCAGTCATTGGAATCGATTAATTTGATAAGCAGGGGAAATTTCTCACCGAACTTTGCAAAAACTTTTTCACCCACGAGGTCGCCCATATAAACTTCGATGAGTTCGTCCAGGTCGTTCCCGGCGAGGAATCCATTTTGCACCAGGCTGATATTTTCAGGATAACCTGATAGTGACCATACTTCGCCACAATTGGGAAGCGGGGCGAAATCGAGGCCATAAATCGTTTTAACTTTTTCTCCTCCCCATATTTTATCTTTGAAGATGGGTTTAAATTTAAGAGGATATAGTTCGTTCATGTTGCAGCATATAACGGAAGGAAATAAATTATTGGCCAGATTATGTTTTGATAAAACCTGATAAAATTACACTTTAATTCAAACAAATAAATATCTGAATAAGTTGAAAGTGCAAACAATGGGCCTATTCCATAAATGAAATACCCTATCTTTACAACACTTTGTAAGGAAGCTTTTGTAATATTGTGAATCCGCCAGCATTCTGAACTTCAATAGTTTATAAATACTTTAATCAGATTAATTCATGCAGACTATAACTTCATTGTGTGTCTTTTGCGGATCAAGCTCCGGAAGCCGGCCGGAGTATGTTGAAGCAGGCCGCCAACTTGGCAGCGAACTGGTTAGCAGGGATATTACACTGGTTTATGGCGGATCCAATATCGGCGTAATGCGCATCATAGCTGATACTGTGCTCCACATGGGAGGGAGAGTAATAGGGGTTATGCCTCAGCAGCTTGTCAATAAAGAAGTGGCTCATAAAGGCCTCACTGCGTTTCATGTTGTGAACAGTTTGAGCGAACGAAAGGAAAGGATGGAGCGCCTTTCGGATGCCTTCATAGCCTTGCCCGGCGGTATTGGTACGCTCGACGAGATATTCGAAGTAATGTCGTGGAATCAGCTTGATCTCATCGACAAGCCCATTGCTCTGCTTAATACCTGTGGTTATTGGGATGGATTGTTGCGTTTCCTTGATCATATGGTTGTTGAAAAATTTGTTCGTCCGGAACACAGGAATAACTTATTGGTAGATCACGATCCCGTTCAACTACTCGATCGCCTCAGTATGTTTGAATCCGAAAAGGTGGACAGTAAATGGATAGCTGATCTGAAAGAGAAAGGATATTAGAACTTGAATATAAATTCAATAAATAAAAAAAATGCTGATAATAGGAATTACGGGAACTCTTGGAGCTGGAAAAGGAACTATTGTAGATTTCCTGGTGCAGGAGAGAGGGCTTGTTCATTTTTCCGTAAGAGGATTTATTTCGGAAGAGATTGTAAAGCGCGGATTGCCTGTGAACCGCGACAGCATGGTTCAGGTGGCCAACAATTTGCGTGCACAACACTCGCCTTCGTACATTGTGGATCAGTTGTATGAGCAGGCGTTACTTAACGGGAAAAATTGCGTGATCGAAAGCATACGCACACCTGGAGAAGTTGATTCGCTGCGCAACAAAGGTAATTTTGTTCTGTTTGCGGTGGATGCAGATCCGCAAAGCCGGTACCAACGCATTGTGGCCAGGAATTCGGAAACCGACCGCGTCTCTTACCAAACCTTCATCGATAATGAGCAGCGGGAAATGAATTCCGGTGACCCAAATAAACAAAACCTACGGAAGTGTATCGGGATGGCGGATTATGTTTTCGAAAACAACAAATCGATAAGTGAATTGCTGGCTCAGATTGAAACAATAATCAGTCTGTTGCTGGAAGGGAAGAAATAGGATTAAATTTATTATCAATTGATTGAAGTATTACGATCATAAAATGTTCAAAGACAGGAACGCCCTTGATTTTATTATTGCCTTCAGCCTGATTATTTCCATCATAGTGGCCGGAAGCATAGGATATATGCTTATTGAAGGTTATTCACTGATCGACGCCATATACATGACCGTCATCACGGTGGCCACTGTGGGATTCCGGGAAGTTGAGGAATTGTCGACATCAGGAAAAATTTTTACTATTTTTTTAATCGTTATTAGTTTAGGAATATTAACCTACTCCATATCTATCATCACTTCGCATATCGTAGAAGGACGATTGCGAATATTTTTCCGGAGCAACATCAAAACAAGAGGGATCAGGAAAATGAAAGACCATATCATTATATGCGGCTATGGCCGCAACGGGAAACAAACAGCACACGACCTGGTGCATTTGCAAAAGACAGTGGTTGTAGTTGAGAAAAACCACGAACTCATCCTTTCGCAGACAAAAAACAATATTATGTTTATCGAAGGTGATGCTACCGAAGACGAAATACTCGAGAAAGCCGGTATTCTGCAGGCAGGCGCACTTATTTCGACTTTACCTGTAGATGCGGATAATCTATATGTGGTGCTTACGGCCAGGTCGCTGAATCCCGATATACAGATTATCTCGCGGGCATCGCACGAAAGTTCTGATAAGAAGTTACGCACAGCCGGTGCCCAGCATGTGGTGTTGCCCGAAAAAGTCGGCGGTACATTTATGGCAAGCCTGGTTGCAAAGCCCGACCTTGCCGAATTCTTTCACCGTCTCACCATCGAAGGCGACGAAGGCGTAAACCTGGTTGAGATTGTATGTTCCGACCTGCCTTCAGAATTTCAGAACAGGACGATACACGATATGAGCGTCCGCCGCTTAACCGGAGCGAATATCGTAGGATTCAAGACACCTGATGGCAGCTATATCGTTAATCCGCCAGCCGATACGGTAATGGTGCGAAACGGAAAATTATTCCTGCTTGGCACACCAGAACAGATCCGGAAAGTAAGAGAGATCCTAAAACCTGGGCGCCGGGATTAGAAATTTAATAAAGACGTTAAAAGGTAATTTAACATTAATTAATTATGTTTTTTCTCAGCGTCCTGAACGAATAGCGAACTTAGCGAATATTATATGTCTGATAGTAACGAACAACAGTACCACCGCCCCACCTGGGACGAATACTTCATGGAAGTGGCCAATACCATTGCCAAACGTGCTACCTGCGACCGGGGCCGGAGCGGTTGCGTTATTGCACGCAACAAGCAAATTCTTGTTACCGGGTATGTGGGATCCCCAATAGGCTTACCTCATTGTGACGAAGTCGGGCACTTGTTCAAGCAGGTAACCCATGCCGATGGCAGTACCACAAACCATTGTATGCGCACAGTTCATGCCGAGCAGAATGCCGTTTGCCAGGCGGCCCGCCTGGGCATTTCGCTGGAAGCCGCCACACTCTATTGCCGGATGACGCCCTGCCGGACATGCGCCATGCTCATCATTAACTGTGGTATTAAGCGGGTGGTATGCGAATATCAATACCACACAGGTACCGAATCGGAAGAAATGTTCAGGCAGGCTGGTATTATCCTTGATTATGTAAATAAGGAAGTTTTGCAATACAGCAAGCAACAATCGCTGGAAGAACCGGTGGACGAATAAGGAATGTTATAATCTGGATGAGCCGGAACCAAAAAAGGATATATAAATTTTATCAGTTGCATTCATCAGCGATTAGTTCATTATCATTTCCTTGATGTTGATAATTCCCAGCAGGTCGGAAGAAAAAACGATTATCACCACAACGATTACCCAGCGCACAAAATTGGCACCCCAAGACACAGCCCATTTTGATGCGATCCAGGCCCCTGTTATATTGCCAATGGCATGGATAAGGCCGTATTTCCAGTTTACCTGCCCATGGAGCACGAAAACGATAAGTGCGAAAGGTGTGTAAAGCAGGACAATCCATACTTTTATTGCATTGGCTTTCACCAGGTCATATCCAGCACCGAGAACAATGCCTGCCAGCAGAAAATATCCCACGCCTACCTGTATGAATCCTCCATAAATCCCGATAAGGAAAAATATAATGATCTGCCAGATGCTTACTTTTCGGCGAACAAATTTTTCCTGCCCTTTCAGCCATGCCGAAGGCTTGTAGATGATAAAAAACAGCATCACCAGCATGATGATGGCCATCGCCTTTCGGAAAACCTCTTCCTGGATATCAATGGCGAGTTGCGCTCCAACAATTGACCCTATGATAGTTGGAATTGCCAGCCAGGTGCCTTTCCGGAAATCGAGAACCCTTTGCTGAGCAAAGCTGCCAACCGAAGTTATGTTCTGGAACACTACTGCTATCCGGTTGGTGCCATTGGCGACGTTGGCCGGCAAGCCAAGCACCATAAGTAAAGCAATGGAAATGATGGTTCCTCCGCCGGCAAGCGTATTAATAAATCCCACAAAAACGCCTGAAACAATGAGGGCAAGTGCGATAAGCCACGACATAAGCAGGTCAATAAGAAGCGCAAATGTATGAAGAGTTTTTATGGAACAGATCCTAACCAGCCGTTTTTGGAGTTCTTACAAAATTTCAGGAACAAATTTTAAGAGTTCAAATTTTTGAAGGTTCTTTTATAAAATGTGATAATATGTCCCACGCTAAGTATAATGGAAATGGTTATTGATATTGGAATAAAAGGTTTAAAAAATAGGTCATAAGATAAACAGATATCCCTAATTTTGCAAACACGCCGGCTTTAACTTGATGATCATTAAGTTTAATAATTTATCTGAATCAAATTATCAATTCAATGACTAAAATTCCACAACGTATACTCGGAGAAGCATTGTTGTTTTCTGCCGGCAAAGATCCTTCAAAGATCGCCATCATTGTAAAAGGAAAGGAATATCCCTATTCTTTATTATTGGAAAGTGCAGAAAAATTAGCCTTTCATCTGGTGAGCGCCGGAATTAAGAAGGGAGATCGGGTCGCTATCTGCATGGAAAACGCATGGCAGAGTATTGTCTCAATATATGGAACTACGCTTTCCGGCGCGGTTTTTCTGGTAATAAATCCTCAAACAAAAGCCGATAAATTAAACTATATTATAAACGACAGTGGTGCAAAAATTCTGATTTCAGCCAGCACACTTAAACATGAGCTGTCATCTGCTCTGGAAGATAGCAAAACTATTCAGGAAGTTATCATAACCGGCGATGAGCATCAGATAGTTGTTGCGAATTCAAATTTCTTTCTGGTAAATTTTGAAAATATTATTTCCGGTGAAGAAAGCATTGCAAAACTTCCGAACATCATACCCAACGATCTGGCAGCTTTAATATACACTTCCGGGAGTACTGGATTTCCCAAAGGTGTAATGATGACGCACCAATCCATGGTTTTTACTTCCTGGAGCCTTATCGAATATTTAAGGTTATCGGATGAAGATCGCATCTTGTTGCTGCTGCCATTGGCATTTGATTATGGCTTATACCAGTTGCTGATGGCAATTACCGTTGGAGGAACGCTCATTGTTGAACAATCGTTCATCTTTGCAGCTTCTGTTTACAGAAATATTGAAAAGTATAAACCAACCGTTTTCCCCGGTGTACCTACTATTTATGCCATGATGATAGCCTCTTATAAAGAGAGTCCTATGGTATTCGATTGCATACAAAAAGTAACGAATACTGCAGCTGCTTTACCCGCCGAATTTATTCCCGATCTGAAAAGGATATTCCCCAATGCCCTTATTTTTAAAATGTACGGATTAACAGAATGTAAAAGGGTATGCTATCTTGAACCTGAATTGGTTGATTTAAAACCAACTTCAGTTGGAAAAGCGATACCTGGAACTGAAGTATTTCTCTTGTCTGCTGAAGGCAACCCTGTACCATCAGGCGAACCGGGAATATTACATATTCGTGGACCTCACGTAATGCTGGGATATTGGAATAAAGAAGAATTGAGCAGGGAAATGCTCAGGACAGGAAATTTGCCGGGCGAAAAAATTCTTTGTTCCAACGATTTGTTTAAGATGGATGAGGAGGGCTTTTTATATTTTCAGGGACGAACGGATGATATCATTAAAACAAGGGGAGAAAAAGTCAGCCCGATCGAAATTGAAAACATTATCTATAAAATAGATGGTGTAAAAGAAGTTGCGGTGATTGGCATTCCTGATGTAATTATGGGAGAATCGATTGTTGCACATATTACCACTCACGAACTTGTACAATTGAACGAAAAGGAAATTCAGCAGGTATGTATGAGCAAACTGGAAGTATTTATGGTTCCCCAAAAAATCATTTTCTTAACTGAAATGCCCAAAAGTCCCAATGGAAAAATTGACAAAAAGGAACTGAAAAAAATGCTTTTGGAAAATGAATAAGGAAGATCTATATAATAATCTCAAAAATGTTCTATCTGGCAGGCTCAACTTATTGGGCGATAAACCCGAAGAAACCATCGACTCATCGCTGAAAGCATTGTGGCATGCAGCTTCCGGAAATCCGAAATCTGTCGAGGAGGCTATTAAATTAAAATTGGCAGAGCTTACCGAACAACAGGTAATTACGCTTCATGGCCTGATAGAGCAAAGGCTGAACAATATACCACTCGCACATATTACGGGTCGGCAGAGTTTCATGGGTATCGAATTATTATCCGACAGAAGAGCCCTGATACCACGGAAGGAAACTGAGATTCTGGGACGTAAAGCGCTGGAGTTATCCATGAACAT
>Ga0315283_10004478_pt1 | contig 12173 bp, 8 predicted proteins | sample YL17G09_0_MG_FD_204541 | JGI IMG/M metagenome (GOLD analysis project Ga0315283, IMG submission 204541) | Sediment microbial communities from Yellowstone Lake, YNP, Wyoming, USA - YL17G09_0 | ecosystem: Environmental > Aquatic > Freshwater > Lake > Sediment | place: USA: Wyoming | collected...
GTGTTTGACTTCACACCCGCGTATTGAGGATAATCGGGCGTTCATGCCATGAACACTTCGCGCCTTCAGGCTCCTCCACGCCCATTCCTGTAGGCGACGGGCACGAAGTGTACGCACACTGACCTCCATCGCCGGCTACGCGCCCATCCGGCCAGATCCAGATCCTCGACATCGTGTCGCACGAACAGCAGACGCATCGGCTTCTCACGGAACTGGCCGCCGGGAACGGCGTCTCCCAGCGGCACCTGTCCGCACAGTTGGGTGTCGCGCTCGGGCTGACCAACCTGCTCATCCGCAACCTCGTGCGGAAGGGATGGGTGCGCGTGACTCACGCGCACCCGACGCGCGTCCGCTACCTGCTGACCCCGCGGGGATTCGCCCAGCAGGCACGCCTGACCCGCGCCTACCTCGGGCGGTCCGTCCGCTTCTACGCCGAGACCCGCGATCGCATCCGCGAGCGGCTCGCCGTGCTTTCGGCCACCGGACCGTGGGAGTCGGCGGCTGGTCCGACGACCTCCCCGCCAAAGCGCATCGTCTTCTACGGCGCCGGAGAAGTCGCCGAGATCGGCTATCTCTGCCTGCAGGGCACCGATCTGGCGCTAGTCGGCGTCGTCGTCGACGACTCCACCGACGGCTCCACCGACGGCTTCCTGGGCGTGCGCTCCTACCCGCTCACCGAACTCACCAGCCACGCGCTCGCGGACCAGCCGTACGACGTCGTGGTCGTGATGGCGTTTCTTGGCGTGGAGAAGATACGCCGGCGGCTGGAGAAGCGGCAATTGCCGGCCGCAAGAGTGTTCTGGATTTGACACGACAGACGAAGGCCCAACCATGACGTGGACGTCCCGCCTGCGACATCTGGTCAGCCGAACTCGCCGACAGTTACTCGGCATCCCACAGCCGCCCGCGACCCCTCAGGCTCGCGCGCAGGCTGTTCCCGTGCCGAAGGAACTCATCGACCGCCTCGATCGAATCGAGCAGGCGCTCGCCCGAATTCAGACGCTGGCGGAGAAATCGTACGCGCGCGAGCGGCGAATCGAGCCCGGTGTCGAAGCGGTGCTCAGGAAGCTGTATCTCGATCCCGCGGCGCTCCCGTTCCCGCAGCAGTTGACCGCACATCGATTCCGGCTTTTCTCGCAGAACCAGGAGGACGGCATGACGCTGGACCTTCTGCGGCGCGTGGACGCCAGGAACCACCGGTTCGTCGAATTGGGAAGCGGGCTGAGCGGCGGGAACTCTGCGGTGCTCGCGGCCGAACTGGGTTGGTCGGGCCTGATGGTCGACGGCAGCGCCACGCACATCGCGCAGGTGCAGCGGCGCTTCCCCGGCGTCACCGCCGCGTCGACCTGGATCACCGCTGAAGGCGTGAACGATCTGATCAGCCAGCACGGGTTCGGCGGCGATCTCGGCCTGCTGAGCATTGACCTCGACGGCAACGACTACTGGGTATGGAATGCCATCACCGTCTGCGACCCAGACGTGGTCGTCGTCGAGTACAACTCGATGTTCGGCCCCGACCGGGCCGTCACCATTCCCTACGACCCAGCTTTCTCCAGGGGCCAGCACCGATTCATCTACTACGGTACCTCACTGGCCGCGCTGGCAAGCCTCGCCCGGAAGAAAGGCTACCGGCTCGTTGCGGTCGAACCCACCGGTGTCAACGCGTACTTCCTGCGGAACGGATGCGGCCCCGACGTTCCGGAGTGCTCGCCGCGCCAGGCCTTCCGTCTCCTCGAAAAGTACGATGTTCTCATCCAGCAGAAGGGCGTCGACATCTACGAGTACGTGACGTCCGCGAATCTGCCCCTCGTCGAGGTCTGACGTGCGCATCCTGTTTCTGGTCGGCACGTTCGGGATGCTGCGGCATTTCGACACCGTGGTCGAAACGCTCCACGACCGGGGGCACGACATCACGCTGGCGGTGACCGAGCGGGGCGAGACCAGCTACGAACTGCCGAGGACGCTGGAACAGGGTCCCCGGCTTCGGCGCATCGGCGCTCCGGCGCATCGCGGGGAACGGTTCCGGCTCACGACCAGGATCCTGCGCAGTCTGCGCGACTGTCACCTCTACCAGACGCCGGCGTACCAGGACGCCCACGCGCTGCGCCGCCGGGCTTTCGACCGCATGCTCGAAGTGACGTCCGGCGGCACGCAGAACCTGCCCGACGACCCGACAGCCACGTGGCTCGCACTGACAGACGAACAGCGCGGGCGCCTGAGCGGGTTCTTCGCGGCGGTCGAGGATCTGGTGCCGAGCGAACCGCTGTTCGAGCAGTTCCTGCTGGCCTGCCGTCCCGACATCGTGCTGATCACGCCGCTGGTCCATCTCGGCTCAAACCACCCCGACTACGTGAAAGCCGCAAAGAAACTGGGCATTCCGACAGGCTTCCCCGTGTTCAGCTGGGACAACCTGTCGTCCAAGGGGGCGCTGCACGTCACGCCCGACCGGATGTTCGTCTGGAACGAGACCCAGAAGGCGGAAGCCGTCAACCTCCACGGTGTCGACCCGGCGTCGGTCGTCGTGACCGGGGCCTCCCGGTTCGACAAGTTCTTCGAGATGACGCCGTCGGTCGATAGGGAGTCGTTCTGCCAGCGCTACGACCTCGATCCCGCGCGGGCGATCGTCTGCTACCTCGGGTCATCGCCGTTCGTAGCGCCGGACGAGCGAGGGTTCGTGCGCGACTGGATCAGGGCCCTTCGGTCCAGCTCCAACTCCAGGCTCGCCGGCGCGGGCGTCATCATCCGGCCTCACCCGCGGTCGCTGTCCCAATGGGAAGGCACAAAGATGCCGCCGGTCGAGGACGCGGGCGTACGCCTGGTCACGTCGCGCCGGATGGACTCCGAGCCGCTGCTCTACGACTGCCTGTTCCATGCCGACGCCGTCGTTGCCCTGAACACCAGTGCTCAACTCGAAGCCGCCATCCTCGGCAAGCCCATCTTCACCGTGCTGGCTCCGGGCTCCGCGCCTGGACAAGTGGAGAGTCTTCATTTCCGCTACCTGTTGCGCGGTGAGGGCGGCTGCGTCGAGGTCGCTGCGGACCTGTCCGAGCATGTTCAACAGTTGGGGCGCGCGCTGGACGGCGAGTACGATCGGGGCCGCGTGCGCGACTTCACCACGCGCTTCATCCGGCCGCACGGACTGGATCGGCCGGTCACCCCGATCGTAGCCGACGCTTTCGAGGCGCTTGGGGAACTGGCGGCGCCTCGACAGCCGGGGTCCTTGAGGGGGACGGTGCGGGGTTTTGCGCGCGACGTGGCCGAGCGCCTTGCTGGCCCGCGGCCCGACACTGAGGCGCAGGACACGCCGGCCATGGTCCTCATGGACCCCGTCGAGAGCCGCCGGCTGAGGCGGGATCATGCCGAGGTGAAGGAACTCCGGCGTGAGGTGCGACGGCTGAAGCGACACCTGGCTCAGGTCAAGCAGCGTGCCGGAGTTGCCGGACTGCCCGACGAACCGGCAGGCGAGTAGGCATCGCCGAAGACGGAACGGACTGGCCCGGAGCAGAGCTTCAATGCGAGTACCCTTCCTGCTGAGCGACCTCGCGAATCGCCCGCCCTTTGACCGGCACAGGGTGATTGTCAATGCCATCAAACGGTGGTTTCACCCGGCGCGCGCCCGACAACTCGACGAGAAGCTCGCGAGCGCGGCACGAAAGAAGGCGATTGCGCGCGTCGACTATCCGCGAGCCAAGATCCGCATTCACGTCACGTCGGAGATGGAACGCCGCTGGCGGACGACGGCGTGCGCCAAGGAGCCGTGGACCGTCGCCTGGCTGGATACGCAGATCCAGCCCGGAGACGTTCTGTACGACCTCGGCGCGAACGTGGGCGTGTTCTCCTTGATCGGCGCATCTCGGCTCAAGGGCCGCGGCACGGTCGTCGCCTTCGAGCCGGGCTACGCCAGCTATGCGCGTCTCTGCGAGAACATCGTGCTGAACGGCTTTGAAGAGCGCATCATTCCGGTCCCGCTGCCGATGTCGAGCCGGACCGGTCTGCAGGCGTTCACCTACCGGACAATCGATCCCGGTCAGAGCCGGCATACCTTCGCCGGGGACGCCTGGAAGGCCGAGGGCTCGCAGACCACGCGAGGACATTACTCGCAGCCCATGCTCGCGATGACCCTCGACGCCGCCGTGCCGCTCTTCGGCCTGCCCGCGCCGACGCTCGTCAAGCTGGATGTCGACGGCGCCGAACTGCACGTCCTCGAGGGCGCCCAGAAGACATTCGCGGCAGAGCAGGTGCGCAGCCTCGTCATCGAGATCGAGAACGAGCTGACCGAGCCGGTGACCGCGCTGCTCGCCAGGCTAGGGTTCCGGCTGATCGACCGGCCGGATCGCAAGCGAGCCGCGAAAGCCTGGTACGGGATCTTCGGCCGATAGGGGACGCCACCTGCCATGAACCCGCTCGCACGACTGCGACGTCTGCTGCTGCCGGGCCACGACGAGGCGCAGGAGCTCCTCGTCCGCACGGCGCGGCAGTACGCGAAGCACGCGACGGAGGCGCAGCTCAGGGAAAGCGCCCTGGCGACACAGGTCGCCGATCTCTCCGACGCGGTCAGCCGCCTCGCCGGACAGGCGGAAACCAGCCAGAAGCGGCTCGTGCAGCTCCACCAGGCCATGCACGTGCAACGCGACGGCTTCCTTCGCGCGTGGCGGACCGCCGGTCCGGCGCTCCAGTACCAAACCGAGCAGTGGCGGATCGCCGAACGCCTCGATCGGCTCCGCCGGAGTTCACGCCCCGTACTCGTCGGGCCCTGGACCGGGGAGGTCGGGTTCGAACTGCTGTACTGGATTCCGTTCGTGACCTGGGCTGTCGCGGCAGGGCGGCTGGACCGGGAACGTCTCGTCGTCGTGTCGCGTGGCGGCACCCGGCTCTGGTACGAGCATCTCACGCCGCACTACATCGATGCGCTCGAGTTGTTCCCGGCGGAGAACTACCGCCAACGCACAGCGGACGTACGAAAGCCCGGCGCGTGGCGGCCGTTCGACCGGGAAGTCGTGCGGGCCGTGCGGGCGCGCCTCGGGCAGTCCCGGCTCGACCTGTTGCACCCGCTGCAGATGGGCCGGCTCTTCCAGCCGGTCTGGAGGCAGCGCGTGGCGCTCACCGGCCTGGACGAGTACACCGCCTATACGAGATTTCAACGCCCTGCCCCGTTGCCGTGGCAGGCGGAATTGCCCGACGACTACATCGCCGTGAAGTTCTACTTCAGCCGTCAGTTCCCGGACACTGCCGACAATCGCCGCTTCGCAGCACGCGTCGTCGGCGGCCTGGCCCGCCACGGCGACGTCGTGATCCTCGGGTCGGGGATCAAGCTCGACGACCACGACGACTGGCAACTGCCGGCGCAGGGGAGGATTCACACCCTCGATCGGCACCTGTCGCCGGCGTCGAACCTCGACACCCAGACGCGCGCGATCGCCGGGGCACGCGCGTTCGTCGGCAGTTATGGCGGGTTCTCGTATCTGGCTCCGTGTTACGGCGTGCCGTCGCTGTCGTTCTACGCCGACCGCGACGGCTTCCTCCCGTACCACCTCGAACACGCCCAGCGGGTGTTCAACCGCCGAGGCGGCGCCCACTTCACCGCGCTCGAAACGAGGGACGCGGCGTTGGTCGACTCGCTGCTCGGCGAGTGGGGAGAAGGCGGCGCCGAGCCCGCCGCCCGCACATGACGCCGCAGCTCACGCTCGAACAGCTCGGGAAGTGCTATCGGGTGACGAAGACGAAGCGTGCCAAGGGGCCGTCGGAATCGGTCACGCCGTGGCAGCGGGCGAAGAACTGGATGACGCTCAAAGTCGGCGACGCCCAGGACGCGACGAGCGTCCGGGAACTGTGGGCGCTGAAGGACCTGAACCTGACCGTCGACCCCGGCATCATCCTCGGCATTGTCGGCCCCAATGGCGCGGGGAAGTCGACCCTCCTGAAGATCCTCGCCAGGGTCACGTCGCCGACGACGGGCGTGGCGCGCGGACGCGGGAGAGTGGTCTCGCTGCTCGAACTGGGCGCGGGCTTCGACACCGACGCCTCCGCGCGGGAGAACATCTTCGTCAACGCGGCCATGTACGGGATCCCCAAGCACGTGGTGCGTGGGAGATTCGACCAGATCATCGATTTCGCCGGGCTCGGAGAGTTCGTCGACATGCCGCTCAGGTACTTTTCGAGCGGCATGTATCTCCGGCTCGCGTTTTCGTCGGCGATCAACATGGATCCGGACATCCTCCTCGCCGACGAGATCCTGGCCGTCGGCGACATCGCCTTCCAGCAGCGCTGCCTGCGGCGCGTGGCGGAGGAACGCGATCGCGGCCTGACGGTGCTCTTCGTGTCGCACGACATGGAGGCGATCTCGCGCGTGTCGGATCGCGTCATCTGGCTGAGCAAGGGCGAACTGGTCCGGGACGGGCAGCCCGACGAGGTGGTGTCCGAGTATCAGAGCGCGGCGTGGGAGGCCGGGGACCGGACGGTCGAGGGCGCCGGCGCGACAGTCCTGGGCCAGATCGTCGAGGTGCGGCTGCTGAACTCGGAGCGCCGGGAGGTGGCCGCCATCTCGCGGCAGGAAGCGGCCTACATCAGGGTCCGGTTCCAGACCGGTCCCTGGAACGTGCCCACGCGCTGCAGCATCGACCTGTACACCAGGGGCGTGCACGTGCTGCGTTCCGCGCAGAAGCAGGCCGAGGTCGCGTCGGCGAACAGGGTGCACGAGCTGATGATGCACATTCCGGCCGCGCTCCTCTCGGAGACGATGTATCACGTCAACGTGAACTGCCAGTTCGTCAAGGGCGGCGGCAAGGAGCAGACGGCGCAGCAGGCCAAGGCGATGTCGTTCATGGTGTACGGCGAGTCGCACGCAGCCCCGCGGGAAACGGGTCTCCAGCTGAAGCGCGGGGCCGTGGGCGTCATTTCGCCGGACCTCGCGTGGACCCCGTTGAGGGAGCATTCGGTCGTCGGTGTGAGCCAGGAAGCGGGCACCGATGCGGATTGAAATCCGGAAGGACGAGAGCGGGCGGCCCGTCGCGATCGTGCTTCGCCGTGGCGACGAGGGCGTCTCAGCGGAGAGATCGTCGGGAACCCTCCGTCGTCTGCGCGGGACGCTCTCGAGTTTGGCGACTCATGCACGCGCCGCGCTGGGCCGCTTCGCGTCGGGGATTCCGACGGTGGCCGTACGGCGGGATGCCGCGGGTACGCCCGAGGCGATCTCGATTCTGGCTCGCGCTGCCGCCGCGCCCATGCCGCATATCGAGGCGGGATCGGCGACCGCGCCCGGGACCGCGACGGAGGAATGGTCCATCGAGCCGCTGGGCCACGGCTGGTCATGGCGGCTGCGGGAGCTCTGGCGCTACCGCTATCTCTTCCCCTACTTCGCCACGCGGATGGTGACCGGCATGTTCCGCAACACCAAGCTCCGGCCGCTCTGGCTGACGCTCAGGGTCTTAGGGCCGATCGGCCTGGGAGCGGCCGTGTTCGGTGGCGTGCTCGACGTCGCGTCCGACGGCCTGCCGTATTTCCTGTTCTATCTCGGCGGGTACACGACGTGGGCCGTGTTCGAGTCCGGCGTGATGTTCACGACCCGCGTGCTCGAGCGGAACAAGAGCTTGATCACGAAGGTCTACTTCCCGCGGCTCATCCTGCCCATCACGGGTCTGGCCCCCGCATTCCTGGAGCTCGCCGTCCTGCTGGTCGCCATCGTCGGCACCCTGGCGTACTACGCATGGGTGGAGAAGCACTGGTACGGCAGGTCCGACCTCGGACTCGTGGCTGCCGCCCTGGCAGTCGGCATGGCGTTGTTCTTCGCCCTGGGGGTCGGCCTCTGGACGTCCGTCATGCAGGCCCGCTACCGGGACGTGCGCTACACCCTGCGGTACGTCATGCGGTTCTGGCTCTACTTCACGCCCGTCATCTACCCGCTCTCGCAGATTCCGGAGCAGTGGCGGTGGCTGGCGTATATCAATCCCATGACGCCGGTCGTCGGGATCTTCAAGTGGGGGCTGCTCGGGATCGGCCAGCCCAGCGCCAGCGGGCTGGCGTTCGGCGGCCTGCTCCTGCTGACGACGTTCATCAGCGGGCTGTGGTATTTCACGGCAACCGAATCGGCCTCGGTCGACAAGATCTGAAGACGCCCGTGCGGATCTTCTTTGCGCTCTCGCAGCCCACGCTCCTCCGTCATTTCGTCGACGTCGTCCTCGAGTTGACGCGCCGAGGGCACGAGGTGATCGTCTGCGCGTCGGACCGGGGCCAGCTTCCGTCGCAGTTGGTCGGCGTCCCAGGACTGTCGCGCATCATCGGTCCGGAGATCAGGTCCGACGCCTGGCAGCACCACATCACGATCGTCCGAACCGCGCGCGACTACCTGCGCTACCGTCACGCGGAGTTCGAGGGCGCCACGAAGCTGCGAGCGCGTGCCCTCCGCCTGTTCGTCAAGGCGATGACGCACGAAGCTCAGACCCACGCGAAGGCCAAGTGCCCGGCCTGCCGGCACAAGGTCCGGGACGACGAGTTGATTGCCATGATGCTCGAAGGGTTCGGCCGCGACTCCAGCCTGGAAGCGCTCGAGACGCTGCTGACGCTCGTCGAGAGCTCAGTTCCGCCGGACCCCGAACTCACCGCATTCCTGGCCGGCCAGCGCGCGGACGTTGTGCTGGTCACTCCGCTCGTGACGCTGGGATCCGGCCAGCCCGATCTGGTCAAGTGCGCCCGGCATCTCGGCATCCCGGTCCTGTACCCGGTGTTCAGCTGGGACAACCTGTCGACCAAGGGTGTCATCCACGTGCAACCCGACGCGCTCATCGTCTGGAACGACGTACAGGTGGAGGAGGCGGTCCGGATGCACGGCGTGCCGCGGGAACGGGTCTTTGCCGTGGGCGCGCCGCGCTTCGACCGGTTCCTGGCGCTCCCGGTGGCCGAGAGTCGCGCCGCTCTGTGCGCCCGGCACGGGCTCGACCCGTCGCGGCCGATTCTGGCGTACGTGTGTTCGTCGGAACTGATCGCTGATGCCGAACCGGCGTTCGTGCGCGAGTGGATCACGGCCGTCCGCAGCGACGAGCGCGTCGCGAACTGCGGCATCGTGATCAGGCCTCACCCCCGCGCAGTCGAGGGCTGGGAAGCCTTCGACCGGACGCCGTGGAGTCACGTCGCCGTGGGCATGCCCACGTCCGTCGACGGCGACCAGAGCCTGCGGGATCTGTGCGAGCACGCGTCGGCCGTGATCGGCCTCAATACCAGCGCCGAGCTCGAAGCCGGGCTCATCGGCCGGCCCGTGCTGTCCGTCCTCGCGCCCGATGCGCGGGACGGACAGCAGGGGACGCTGCACTTCGGGTACCTCCTGAAGGAGCAGGGCGGGTTCGTCGAGCTCGGGCGCACGATGGCCGAGCATCTCGATCAGTTGTCCGCCGTGGTGAACGGCCAGGTCGACCACGACGCGATCCGCGGCTTCATGGAGCGGTTCGTCCGCCCGGCCGGCTGGTCGACGCCGGTGTCGCCGCTCGTGGCGGACACCATCGAGCGTCTCGCCCGCGTCCCGTCCATGCCCGCGCATGGACCCGCCCCGCAGGCCATCGGTTAGCGGCGAAACATCACTATGCGGTTCCTGTTCTCCATGCGCCACCCGGGCGCGCTGCGCAACTACTCCTCGACCGTCGTCGAACTGGCGCGGCGCGGGCACCAGGTCCACCTCGTCTTCGTTCAGCAGGACAAGTGGGGCGACGGCCGCCTGCTGTGGGACCTCGCGCAGAACTACCCGAATGTCACGTACGGCCAGTTGACGAAGAAGTCTCCGGCGCGATTCTGGCTCACGCTCGCCCGGGGCGTCCGCTACTGCACCGACTACACGCGCTACCTCACGCCGGAGTACGACACGGTCATCAGCCTCAAGGAGCGCGCCGGGGGAAAGACGCCAGCGTTCTTCCGGCTGCTGTGCCGCATCCCGGTGTTCAAGACGAGGTCCGGCAACCGCGCGCTCCTGGGCCTGATGCTGGCGTGTGAACGCGCGATTCCGGTCGACCGGCTGGTCACCGACCTCATCGCGCTCGAGAAGCCGGACACCGTACTCGTGACACCCCTGGTCGACCTCGGGTCGGACCAGACCGACTACGTCAAGAGCGCCCGCTACCTCGGGATTCGTTCAGGTCTCTGCGTCCACAGCTGGGACAACCTGACCAACAAGGGGCTGGTTCGGATTCAGCCGGACCGCGTATTCGTGTGGAACGAGGTGCAGAAGACCGAGGCCATCGCCATGCACGGCGCGAAAGCCGAGGCCGTCGTCGTCACCGGGGCGATGGTGTACGACCAGTGGTTCGATCGCCGGCCCGCCACGACCCGCGAGGAGTTCTGTACGAACGTCGGCCTGGATGCCAGCCGGCCGTTCTTTCTCTACCTGGGGTCGTCCCAATTCATCGCCCCCAACGAGATCACGTTTGTCCAGCGCTGGGTCGCGGCGGTGCGTGGCGCGGCGGATCCGCTCGTGCGCGACGCGGGCATCCTGATCCGCCCGCACCCGCAGAATCCCCAGCCTTGGGAGCGCATCGACGAGATGGGCGCCGCGAACGTCGCCGTCTGGCCGCGGGGCGGGGCCGACCCGGTCGACGCGTCCTCGAAGAACGCGTTCTTCGACTCCATGTACCACGCGGCTGGTGCCGTCGGCATCAACACCAGCGCCCAGATCGAGTGCGGCATCGTGGGGCGGCCGGTGTTCGCGATCCGGACGCCCGAGTACCAAGGCACCCAGGAGGGGACGCTCCACTTCCACTACCTCCTGCACGAAGGCGGCGGCCTGCTGTCGGTGGCGGACAGCTTCGACGAGCACGTTGCCCAACTGGCGCAGGCGCTGCGCGATCCCGAAGGCACCAGCGAACGGGTCAAGGGCTTCGTCAGGGCCTTCACCAGACCGCACGGACTCGACAGTCCCGCGACGCCGCGCATGGCGGATGCGGCCGAGGCGCTTGGCGCGCTGCCCAAGCGCGCGCCGGAGCGGATGCCATGGCATCTCTACCCGCTGCGGCTCGCGCTGTTCCCGCTGGCCCTGTTCGGAAAAGCCGCGCGGTTCGTGTCCAGGCTTGCGAAACGGCGGCGCCAACCCGGCGGACGTCCCCTGACGCTCCTCGGCCACATCACCCAGCCCCTGCAGCGCCTGCTGGACGCGTTCCTGAAGTGGACCCCGGTGAAGACCTTCATCCGGCACTATGTCGTGCCGAAGGTCGTGCCCAGGATGGGGAGTCCCGACTCGCCGTCCGAGGAAGCGGTGGTCGTGCCGCGGATGCTGCACAAGATGTCGCGCACCACGCGGCCCATCGTCGTCGGCCCGTGGCTGAGCGAGGTCGGCTTCGAGGTGCTGTACTGGATCCCGTTCCTGAACTGGGTGAAGACCTACCGGCCCTTCGATCCCGAGCGGCTGGTCGTGGTGTCCCGCGGCGGTGCAGGCGTGTGGTACCGGGACATCGGCACGCGCTGCATCGATCTGTTCGACCATTTCACCCCGCAGGAGTACCAGGAACGGAACGAACGGCGGTTCGCCGAGGGCAAGCAGAAGCAGCGCGATCTGTCCGACTTCGACCGCGACGTGCTGGCGATCGTGAAGAAGGAGCTCGGCGTTCCCGAAGTCGAGATGCTCCACCCGATGCTGATGTACCGCCTGTTCTTTCCCTACTGGAAGAGCCAGCGGTCCGTGAACCTCGTGGAGGAGTTCGCCGTGTTCAGGCCGCTGCCGGCCATCGACAGCCCGGAACTGGACGGCCAACTGCCGGACGATTTCGTCGCGATGAGGTTCTACTTCAACGACGCCTTCCCGGAGACCGAGGAGAACCGGCGGTTCGTGGCGAGGCTCGTCGACACCCTCGCCGAGACGACCGACATCGTGATGCTGAACCCGGGTCTGAAGATGGACGACCACTCGGATCTCAAGCCCGGCACGAGCGCGCGGGTGCACTCGGTCGCGCACCTCATGACGCCCCGGACCAACCTCGAGACGCAGACCAAGATCATCACCCGGGCGCGGGCGTTCGTCGGCACCTACGGCGGCCTGTCGTACCTGCCGCCGTTCTACGGCACGAGCACGCTCGCCTTCTACTCCGACTCGCGGGCGTTCACCGTGCAGCACCTCGAGTTGGCCCGGCGCGTCTTCAGCGGCATGCGCCGCGGGTCGTACGTCGTCATGGACGTCAATGATCTCGACATGGTGCAGCTGGCTC
>Ga0315283_10004479_pt1 | contig 12172 bp, 13 predicted proteins | sample YL17G09_0_MG_FD_204541 | JGI IMG/M metagenome (GOLD analysis project Ga0315283, IMG submission 204541) | Sediment microbial communities from Yellowstone Lake, YNP, Wyoming, USA - YL17G09_0 | ecosystem: Environmental > Aquatic > Freshwater > Lake > Sediment | place: USA: Wyoming | collected...
GACCATGCAATGCAATCTCCACTGCTTTGGGTGTTATGCCGGCAGCTACGCCCGGGAGGCGGAATTGCCCCTGGAGACCATTCATCAGGCCCTGGACGAGGCCAAGGAAATGGGCATGTATTTTTGCGTGGTTTCGGGAGGAGAGCCTTTTTTTAAGAAGGACATCTTTGATATTTTTGAACAACACCGGGATATGATTTTTCATATCTATACCCACGGCGGATTGATTGACCAGGCCTTGGCGGAACGGATAGCCCGTTGCGGGAATATCATCCCGGCCATCAGCCTGGAAGGGTTCCGGGAAGATACCGACCGACGGCGGGGGCCGGGCCATTTCGACCGGGTCATCCGGGCCATGAGGTATTTGAAGGAGGCCGGGATTATTTTCGGGTTTTCAGCCACCCAGACCAGCAAAAATCATGAAACTATCACCAGTGAGGCTTTTATCGATTTCCTGATCGAGCAGGGCTGCCTGTTGGGCTGGTATTTCATGTACGTTCCGGTCGGCCGGGAGCCGAAGGTCGAGTTGATGCCCAGCCCCGAGCAGCGGGATGGCCTGAGGAGCTGGTTGACCCAGATTAGGGCCTCCAAGCCGATCCTGGTCGGTGATTTCTGGAACGACGGCCCGGTGGTCGGCGGCTGCATCTCCGGGGGTCGTAAATATTTTCACATTAACGCCAACGGTGATGTGGAACCCTGCGTCTTCTGCCATTTCGCCACGCACAATATTAAGGAGACGTCCCTAAAGGTGGCCTTGAACTCCCCCCTGTTTAAAGCCATGCGTTCCGAGCAACCTTATCATGAAAATCTGCTCCGTCCCTGTCTGCTGGTGGACAAGCCCGAACTGGGGCGCCGACTGGCCTTGGAAACCGGTGCCCATTTTACCCATCCCGGGGCCGAGGCCCTTTTTACCGATCTGGCCCCGGCCATGGATCGTTTTGCCGAGGCCTATGCCCTTTTAGCTGATAAGGCCTGGGAGGACCAGTCCCCAAAGGAGGTTTAGATGAAGAGCCACCGTTTGCCCTGGTGGAGTTTGTTGCCCCTGTTGCTGGTTGGCTGCGCCACGACCCGGACGGTGGAACTGGAGTATCTCCCCGGAAAGGCCTCGCCGGCTCCGGAGAGTCGGGTCCGGGTGGCGGTGATTCCCTTTGAAGACACCACCTGGAACGGACAGGAAAATCACCAATGGGTGGGGCAGGCCAGCTTATATGGGGAGAAGCTGTTAGGGACCGCCAGTATTTCGCAACTGGTTACCCGATCGGTGAAAAGGGAGATTGAGGCCGGCGGCTATGAACTGAGCGCCGATGAGATCTATACCATCCAGATCGGCCGTAAGGATATTAAGACGCTCTTAAGAAAAATACCCTATACCCAGGTAGATTATTTAGTCGGGGGGGCGGTTTCCCATTTTTTTATCCATCAAAAAATGCGTTTTGTGGCCGATGTGGAGATCGAGGTCTTTATTGTCCGGCCTTCCACCGGAGAAACCATCTGGAGCAAGAAAATCGGACATCGGGAGGAGCGCATCCCCTTCAGCCCGGACACCTTTACCCTGAGCAGCCAGAGGGTGCTGAATACTCTCCTGGAAAAAACAATCCGGGATCTTTTTCGCGGTTCCGATTTTCGGCTTTTTCTGATACCCGATAAAAAATAGCCGGCAGCCCAAACTGTGCCCCAGGAAATAGCCAGCCAGAGTCGTCGAATTGTCCATTTGGATATGGACGCCTTCTATGCCTCCGTGGAGGTGTTGGATGATCCTTTGCTGAAAGGGAGGCCGGTAATCGTCGGGGGGGATTTTCGGCGGGGCGTGGTCTCGGCGGCTTCTTACGAGGCCCGGGCCTTTGGCGTCCATTCGGCGCAGCCCATAGCCACGGCCCGTCGCCTCTGTCCTCAGGGGGTGTTTCTTCCGGTCCGGATGGCTCGCTATCAGGAAATCTCCAAGAATATCTTTTCCCTTTTTTTTCTTTTCACTCCCCTGGTCGAACCGTTGTCCATTGACGAAGCCTTTCTGGACGTCACGGCCTCCACTCGGCTTTTTGGGCCTCCGGAGGAGATGGCCCGAAAGATTAAAGCTTCCGTTCGAGAAAATACCGGACTGAGCCTGTCGGCCGGCCTGGCCCCGAATAAGTTTTTAGCCAAGATCGCCTCGGCTCTCCATAAACCGGATGGATTGACCGTGGTTCCCCCTGAGGGGATCCGGGCATTCTTGGATCCCCTGCCGATCGGCCGACTCTGGGGGGTGGGGGAGGCCACCCGAAAATCCTTAGCCCAGTTCAACGTGATTACCATTGGAGAACTGGGTCGTTTGCCCTTGTCTCTGCTGGAGAAAAAGTTCGGGAAACAAGGCCGGCGTCTGTATGAACTGGCCCGGGGAATCGATGACCGGGAGGTCCAAACGGATCACGAGATTAAATCCGTGGGCCAGGAAGAGACCTTCGACGTGGATTTGCTCGAACTGGAGGCCCTAAAAAAATCCCTATTGTCTTTGGCCCAGCGGGTGACCCGGCGGATGCGCCGCAGCGGTTTTGCCGGACGCACCATTACGCTGAAAGTAAAATATCAGGATTTCCGGCAAATCACCCGGTCCCTGACCTTGCCGGAAACCACCAACGATGGACGGACCGTTTATCGACAGGTCTGCGGGTTGTTGTCCAAAACCGAGGCCGGCCGCCGGCCCATCCGTCTATTGGGAATATCCGTCTCCCACCCGGACCGGCCTGATCCGAGTCAGCAGCTTTCCATCTTTAATTCCGAAGTCCGCCCGGCGTCCGGCAATCACCTCAACCGGGCCTTAGACGTCATTCAGGAGAAATTCGGCTCCCTATCCGTACGGCCTGCCGCACTTTTTTAAAAGATGATTGAACTTCAGCGACGCGTTTTTTTAGTCCCCGGGAAAAACAGGGCCCGCTTTCCCTATTGCAACGGTCTTTATTTGCGGGGGAAGAAGCTTCGGGTCCTGATCGATGCCGGCATGGGGAAGTCGGCCGTCCGGGCCTGCCGTCGGGAAGGACTGGATTTGCTGATTCTAAGCCACTGCCATATCGACCACCGCCTATCCGCGGCCTCGATCCCCGAGGTCCCAGTCTGGGCCCATGAAAAGGAAGCGTCCTATTTGGAGGATCATAACTTTTTTATGAAGTCGGTCGGTTTTGACCGAGGAGGCTTTGACCTGGAGAGGATCTTCCCGGGATTGGTGGTGCCGCTAATCAGGGTCCAAAAAAAGATCAAAACCGGGGAGCGGTTGGACCTGGGCGGACTGACTTTGGAGATGTTGCCTACTCCCGGACACACCCCCGGGCATCTGGCTTTTTTTGTCCCCGAGGCCGACTTTCTTTTTACGGCCGATATCGATTTAACCCCCTTCGGCCCCTTTTACGGCCATGATTTTGCCGATATCGATGACTTTATTCGGTCCATCCGGTCCTTGGGAAAGGTGCAGGCCAAAGGGATGGTCACCGGACACGCCGGTCCCTTTTCCGATCGATTGGCGGAACGTCTTTCGGCCTTTGAACAGGTGATTTACCAGCGGGACCGGCTGTTGCTGCAGGAATTATCCGAACCACAATCCCTGGATTTTTTTTTGGGCAAAAACTTTTTCTATCCCCATTACCCGGAACCCCAGTTCCTGATCCGCTGGTTTGAACAGGTCCATTTGGAAAAGCAACTGGAACGCCTGGTTCGATCCGGAGAGGTAATCCAGTCCGCCGGTCTTTATCGTCGGGTCTAACCTTCGCCCGGCCTCGGCCAGGATTTTCTCCCTGGGAGAAGGATTTTTATATATTTTGAGCAGGGTCCTGGAAACTATGGGGTTGTTTTTTATTGTTTTTTGGGGTTTAATGCGGGCTGGGCTGATGGGGTCGGGGATTCACTGATCTGTTGCAGTAGTTTTTATTACAGCCAAGAATATTTCAAATATTTTTGGCTAGGGATAGGGTCCGTTAATCCATGCGCGTTCTTCTGGTGGACGACAATCCGGAATTCCTGAAGGCGGCCGAGCGCATTCTTTCGCTGTCGCCCCATCTGGAAGTGGTCGGATGCGCAAGTTCCGGAGAGGAAGCGCTTGATCAGACCAGGGCGCTGCGTCCGGAACTGGTATTTATGGATTGGTCTCTGCCCGGTATGAACGGCTTGGAAGCCACCCGTCGGATCACCGCGCAGCCAAACCCGCCCAAGGTATTAATCCTCAGCCTCCAGGATTACCCCGAATACCGTCTGGCCGCTAAAGAAGCGGGCGCTGAGGGGTATATCTCCAAGTCGGAGTTCGGGCAAAGAATCCCTTCTTTAATCGATACCCTGATAGCCCAGGAAGATATACAAAAACCGCGTCAACCGAATTCACCGGTTCGGCGAGGCGGAGAGGATTTTATTCCCCCTGTTGATCAATCTCAGGCCGGAGGGTTTGTGTCCGGGGAACCCGAGTCCGTCCCGCCCGCGGAAGAATCTTGCGAACCGCCAAGCATGAAGATGGGATCCCCCCTTTTTGAGCCGCCCAAATCAACTTCGGGAACGGCCGACCGGCCACCCGCGGTTCAGCGAAAGCCTGAACTGAGAGAGACGCTGCAGGAAAGCCTGACGGCCCTTGAGGCTCATTATCTCTACCTCCAGCACTGGCTGGAGGGGGGAGGGAAGGATCAGGCCCCCGGACAACGGGATCAGGCGTTAAAACAGGCCTGCCGGAATATAGGAAAGGCGCTGAGGGGGATTCAGGGGGGGATTCAGGAACTGGAGCAAACCCCGGTCCAGAAGTTTTTGGGGCCTTTTCGAGAGGCGGCAGCCTATTACCTTCTTTTTGAAATCCATAAGGAATTGTACGCTCTTCCCGCGGACCAGGTTTTGAGCGTCGAAAAACCAGCCCCGCTGATCCAATTGCCCCGGGAGTACCAACCCCTGGTGGGGCTGGCCGACATCAACCAGCGCCGGGTGCCCATAATCGATTTAAGGCTCTGGGAGAAGTTGGAAAAAGCGTCTCCTGGGGAAGCCGGGCGCGTGATCCTGGTGGAGACCAAGGGGGTGGCCGCCGGGTTGTTGGTCGATGCCGTTCGTGATTTGACGACTTCCGCCGCTCCCGATGGCTATCCGCTGCCCTCCGACCCGGCGGTAAGCCGGAAACCCTTTCGGGATCGGTTGATCCAAGTAAAAGATCGCTTCCTCTATGTGTGGGATGTGGATAAAATCATCGCTTGCCTGAAGTGAGGCAGCAGGAGCATCTATGGAAGACCATCGCATTTCTTGCCAGGATGATTTTGAGAAAAGACTGGCCACCCTCGGGCTTCGTGCCGATGATCTGGTTCGGCAAGCCGTCGCCCTGCGGGGGTTTGTCGAAATTTGGCTGGGAGACAACGTTCTCGGTAGTTATCGGAAAGAGGTGGAAACGGGCCCCCTGGAAGACCCGGGGAGTTACTCGGAACCAGAGCGTCGAATAAGGGGATTTTCCCGGGTGGCGGAAGACCTGACCCGATCGTTGTCCGAATTGGATGGCCAGGCCGATACCCTGGCCGGACAGGAACGCCAACTGGCCAGTGCCCACGGGGCTTTGAAAGAGTTGACCGAGGAGATCAATGCCCTGACGCTGGCGGTAGAAGATACGCTCCAGGGGAAAAAAGCGACCCTTTCCCGGGTGACCGGGCTGACCAAGGAAATATCGGCCCGGACCCAAAATCTAAAACACCGGCAGGAGTCGCTGTCCGGGGCTATCCAGGAGGCGGTCCGTACGGTGGATAGTAAGGACCAGGAGTTGCTGGCGGTCCTGGAACAAATGAAGCCCGGGGTTTTTTTCGGAGATCGTCACGCGGAACAATTGAAGGAACTCCTCCAGACCCAGGAAGAACTGACCCGTCTGCTGAGCGATTTGGGACGGGGCCCATCTTCGGAGACCGGAGACTTCGAGAATCGGGATGGGATTCATAAACGGGCGCCGGCCTATCTCCACAACCTGTCCGAAGCCGCCCAGGAAACCGCTCAGGACTTGTCCCGAATGCATCAGGGGCTCCGGTCCCTGAAATCCGGACCCTGGGAGAAACAATGGGATCAGGTTGTCGCCGCCCTATCGCCCTGCCGGCGAACCTTGGAGGCGCTTCAGAAAAACCGGAAAGCGCAAGATGAAAGCGAGGGTTCAGCAGGACCCCGGTCTGTCGGAGATTCGGAGATGGCTGGTCCCTGGGAATCCCTGGTTGCTTTAAATGAAAAGATTACCCTGCTGGCCTTACGGGCCTCGCTCCATACCTTTCACCAGGGAAAAAAACCCGAGGACCTGATCAAAGTGATGGAAGAAATTCGCGGTCTCAGCGCTCAAATAAATCAACTGCTTCTCCCCTTGGCGGAAGGCCGGAAACCCCCCACTGTTCCCAGGCCGACGGAGGCCGCCGCCGGCGATCGAAGCTTCGAAACGGCCATCAATCCGCCCCGGGAGGCCTCCCTGGAAAATTGGAGTATGCTGCTGACGGCCCTGGAATCGGCCTTGCCGGCCATCGATCGCTGGAAAGGGGTGGTGGGGGAACAGCAGGGGCTCGGGGAGAAACTGCTGGATAACCTCGCCCGGATCCTGACCCAAGGCCAGGGATTGATGTTCCTGTTTCAGAATCAGGCTTGGGCCACGGGCCCTATTCCTCGGCCCTCTTCGGCCAGGTCCCAGCATGCCCGTCGGGTGCAAAAGCTCGCCGAATTTCAGGGGATCCAACTGAAGGAGTTAAACCAAAATCTTCATGACGCCTGGTCACAGGTCCGGCCCCTCCGGAAGATCTTTCAGGGGGCCGGACTGGGTGGCTTTCGGATCCTTTCGAGTCAACTGGAAGAGATGCGGGAATTCATCGACTCTCAGGGACATGATTTATTAATCCAGGGAGCCAAGGGAGAACAACTGGTGAAAGAGATGGAGGGCTTACGGGCCTTCATGGAGAATTTGGAACGTCTCCTGCCGACCCAAGGCCGGCGGCAGATCCGCCTGCAGGAGGCGGCCGGAAAAATCGACGGTACCGCTAAAAGGATGAACCAGTCTCTGGAAGAACAAAGACGGCTGGTGGATGGTTTGGCCGGCCAGGCCAGGCAGGTTTATCAACAGTATGGACCGCTGGTTCAAGCTCACCAGGAACAGTCCTCCCTGGCCGCCACCCTCCTGGAGGCGTTGACCGAACTCCATCAGCAGATCGTCGGGCAACTCCCCCGAAAATGAAAAAGACCGTTGGAATCAGCCTGGGACTGCTGGTCCTGTTTTCCATCCTGCTCTATTTTATCGTTAGCCACAGCGAAATCTATTCCGTTTTCTTTGACCGCCAACGGTTGGCCCAATTCATAAAATCCTTCGGGAGCGTTTCCCCCCTCATCTTCATCGCCCTTCAGGTTTTTCAGGTCCTTTTCGCCCCCATTCCCGGGGAGTTGACCGGCATTCTGGGCGGCTTCATCTACGGCAATTTTTTCGGCCTCCTCTATTCCACCATTGGCCTGGGCATCGGTTCCTGGCTGGCCTTTATCTTTGCCCGCTGGGTGGGCCGCCCGCTGGTCGAACGAATCATCAATCCTAAAACCATGGACCGCTATGATTATCTGGTGGCCCACCAGGGGACCTGGATCGCCTTTTTTCTTTTTTTAATACCCGGTTTTCCCAAAGACTATCTTTGTTACCTCCTGGGGCTGGGCCATATGGATTTGAAAACCTTTTTGATCATCTCCACGGCCGGGCGTTTTCTGGGAACGGCCCTGTTGACCTTCCAGGGCCATCTGGCCCGGGAAAAAAATTACCTGGTCCTGGGGATCATGATCGGGATCTCGTTATTCCTTCTGGTAGGGGCTTATTTTCTGCGCCCCAGGCTGGAGGCCGCTATCCGCCGGCATCGAGACCTGCACCATTGGAAAGTTAATGAAAAACAACGAAAAGAAAAGGGGGCGACTGGTCCGGAATGAACGGCGGAAGGAGATGAAGACAAGAATACCTGTTAAATCCAAGCCCGTACGTTTTGAATTTTGGTCCATCCAGGAAGATTTCTATCGAAAATCGTTCACGAAATGGAGATATTAAACTCAGTGTTTCCACTGATCTCTGGACCGTGCGCATGTTCGGTATTGTAAGGGTTAAGTCATAAAACAATGGAAAAACTTATTATAGCTCTGATAATCGCTTTTATCATCTTCGAGTTGGTTGAACATGCCATTATCCCCCTGGTCACCCTTATTAAGCAAAGGAAGAAAAAATCAGCCTACGGACCAACGAATCTTTTGGGGAGAACCGGTGAGGTCAAAAAGTGGGAGAAGAACGAAGGATATGTTTTTGTCAACGGGGAACTCTGGAAAGCCGGAAGCGATCTACCTTTCTCTCCCGGTGATAGAGTCCTCGTTCAAAAAGTGCAGGGGCTGACCTTGCAGGTGGGAGCTCTTTTGAAATAATGTGTATTTCGCAGGCAAAAAGGGGAAAAAACCGTCTGCAAATTAATTAGACCGAAAACGCCTACGATAAGCCCCATTATCCAGACTATTTTTTTCTTCATATAAGCGGCAATCGAAAAAAAGCAGAATGGCGATGTGAAACTTTTTCTCAACGTAAAAGGGTCTTCCTCTGATGTGGGATTAGGAAGATCCTTCCTTATATAATAACACTTGACTTTTAAAAGGACTTTAATAATAATTAAAGTTGGCCAAAAGAAATTTTTATGAGTAAAAAGTTTTTCATGTTCCTTTTTTTATTTTGCTACTTCTTCGGCTCTATTCCCGACAGCATTGGCTGCACCCATTGTTTAGGAAATTCCTTTCCTGGGGAGGAAAACCTCTCCTTTGATTTGGAAGTCCCTAAAACAGCCAAAGGAACCTTAAAGATTAGTAAATCTACATCACCTGTCCAACAGGGGAACGCCTCTTGTCATTTCTGCCTTTATGAAACGGCCGCCAATCCCGGCGGTTATTCCCTTCCCCGCCTAACCTCCTCTCCGGAAACCAAGCAACTGCTTGTTTCCAAGACCTCTGCGCCCACTTTTTCTATCACCAAACCTCCGGAAAGCCTTCTTTAATCCCTTTTTTTTAAATATTTTTTATTCGTAATCATCTTCGACCTCGCAGGGCGATATAGTATTTCTCAAATTACCGGGGAGGAGGTACCCTATGGAAAAAAAGAAGAAATTCATTTGGGCTGTTTTTTTTCTGACCATAGCTCTGGGGGTAGCCGGGTTTATTTTTTTGGAGAAGCACGAACATGAAGAAAAGAATCACGGCAGGCGATTGATCTTTGCCCGAGATAAGGAGCATGAACAAAACCAGGCACCGAAACACAATCGATCGGACCGTCGGCCATGGGTAGCCCATGAGACCTACAAAGGGAATTGCAGCGGTTGTCACTTTGCCTATCCCCCGGAACTGCTTCCGGCATCTTCCTGGAAGGGCATCGTGACCTGTTTGGGCGATCATTTTGGGGAATCGCTTGCGCTGGACGACGCTTCCAGGGAGGAAATCGGGAAATACCTCAGAGAGAACGCCGCCGACCGGTCCGGTAGCGAAAAAGCCGGGAAGATCTTGCGCAGCCTGGGAGGTCGATCACCTATTCGAATAACCGAGGTTCCCTATATCGTCAAAGAACACCGGAAAATCGCTCCAGAGGTATTTAAGCGGAAATCCATCGGCTCTTTATCCAACTGTATCGCCTGCCATAAAATGGCCGATCAGGACCAGTTTGACGATGATCAAGTGACCATTCCGCAATAAGCGATTACCGAAAATGGGCATAGAAATGATGGACCTCACCAGCCGTAACAGGAAAAACAATTTTTTTTGGTCAAGAACTTGATATTGAACAGGAATTTAACATCTGCCGGATGTTAAAATAATCTACTGATAGGAGGAAAGAAGAATGAAATGTCCCATTTGTAGTATTGATTTGGTCATGTCGGAAAGGCAGGGGATCGAGATTGACTACTGTCCTCAATGCCGGGGTGTCTGGCTGGATCGTGGGGAAATCGATAAAATTATCGAGCGATCGGCGCCCGCGCCTTCGGGACCCTCACCGCAAACTCCTCTGCAAACCCCTCAGCCGTACCGTGAGGCAAATTATGGTCAACACGGTCATAGGGAGAATTACGATCAACACGGGCACGGTGATAAAAAACACCGAAAAAAATCTTTTTTTGGAGAGTTGTTTGATTAATCATTAATCCCCCTCAATCTCTTTCGGGGCGGGCCACAGGCCTGCCCCCACAGGGAGGTTTTTTCTAATGCGTTTAGCCTTTTTAGTTATAATGGCGTTATCAACGGTTGGCGGTTTAAGCGGTTTTTCTGAAGCCGCGGCTACTCTTCCTAATGAACCGATTGTTCAAATGGTTTCAGCCGAGGGGGACGTCCGCTACAGCCTGACGATTTCTAAAGCACCGCCCGTCAAATAAACCGAGAGAAAAGGCAAATCGGCTTGCTTCCGGTTGTTTGATTTGTTCAAGCGTTCGAAATCTGCTATGAATTCTTTAACCGAGCAAGTCTTGGAATTTGCCCGTTCCTGGGGGGCATCTTTAGTCGGCGTCGCCACCCGGGAAACCCTGGCGGGCGGCCCGCCCTCTGTGGATCTCGAATACATTCTTCCTGGTGCCCGTTCGGCGGTGTCCATCGCGGTTCCCCTGAACACGGATTATATCAAAGCGTATCTGGCCAAGGAAGACCGCCTGAGCCATGAGCAGGATAACTTTCGGGTCAACATGCAGGCCACCGGCATCGCCGCCTACCTGGCCCGCTACCTGGAACAGAAAGGCCATCCCTCCCAAGGGGTGACCTCCAACGACGCCTACCGGGAGGAGGTGCCGGGCGGGCGCCAGAGCATGCTGCCGGACCTTTCCCATCGCTACCTGGCCGTTCGATCAGGTGTAGGCTGGTTTGGTTTTTCGGGCAATGTGATCACTTCCCGGTACGGGGCGGCAGTCATTTTGGCAACTTGTGTCACCACGGCCGAGCTGGAGCCGACCGAGCCCCTGCCGCCCGATGAAAACTACTGCGACCGCTGCGGCCTCTGCCTGGCTGCCTGCTGCTCGGCCCTGATGGACCCGAAGGAAGAGACCCGGGTGACCCTGGGGGGGATGGAATTTTCCTATGCCAAGCGAAGAAACTACCTGCGCTGCGAGCTGGTCTGCGGCGGGCCTACCGGGCTGGTCCCGTCCGGGAAATGGTCCACCTGGTCGCCGGGACGCTTCCTGATCCCCGAGGATGACCAGGCCTTCCGGGAAGTCATGATCAAAGGGATGCGGGCCTACAACCGGCGCCCGCCGATGGAGGGCGGGTATCCGCATATCCTCATGCGGTCCAAGCTCTACCTGATCTGCGGCAATTGCCAGCTCCTCTGCCGACCCGATCCGGCCGAACGGAAAGCGCTGTATAAACTGCTGACCACCTCGGGCTGTATTATCCAGCAGCCGGATGGGACACTGGAGAAGGTTTCGCCTGAAGAGGCGAAATGCTATGTGGCCGGGTTGGAGGAGGAGGAGCGGGCGCTGTATAGCTGAGAGGTTTTATCCAAATCAAGGTTTTTGAAGACGGCAAATTAGGATTCCGAATTTAATTAAAACTTCCGCTCGGGAACCCATCCGAAAAATCGTTGAACCGACCCAGGGCTTACGTTATAATGTAAACGTAAGAAGAAGCGGGGTTGATTTATTAAAGAAACCGATTTTGTGTATTGTACGATCGGGAGGGATTACAAATGGACAAAATATTATCAGCCCGGGTCGATGAGACCACTATCCGAAAAATCGGTCTGTTGGCCCAAAAACTGAAAAAGACAAAAAAAGCCGTTATTGAGGAGGCCATTCGTTCTTATGCGGATCAGACGGTTTCAAGCCAGTCGATTGATATTCTGGATCAGACTTGCGGTGCCTGGAATAGGTCGGAAACCCCACAAGAAACCGTTTTAGGGGTTCGGGAGAACTTCCGGAAATCCATGAAAAGACATCAGCCATGAGAATCTACATTGATTCGGATGTGCTGATATGGCACCTACGCGGAGATCGAAAGGCCCTGCATTTTCTCAGGGCCATTAGGGCGGACCACTCTTATGAACTTTGGACCGGGGCCATGCAAAGGGCGGAGATCGTCTTTTTTATGAGGCCAGAAGAAGAGAAACCTACTGAACTATTGCTGTCCCAATTCAAAACCGCTACGGTCGACCAGCCAATTATTGATCTGGCCGGAGGATTATATCGCCGCTGGAACCCTAGTCACG
>Ga0315283_10004480_pt1 | contig 12170 bp, 5 predicted proteins | sample YL17G09_0_MG_FD_204541 | JGI IMG/M metagenome (GOLD analysis project Ga0315283, IMG submission 204541) | Sediment microbial communities from Yellowstone Lake, YNP, Wyoming, USA - YL17G09_0 | ecosystem: Environmental > Aquatic > Freshwater > Lake > Sediment | place: USA: Wyoming | collected...
TATGTCACGCGTGAAGTGGAAGTCCCGGTCGGTGCGCGCCTGCCGCTGGTCCGCGAACCGATGGTCGTGTACCGCGATAACCTGTGGTTCGATGAAGGATATATTCGCACATTCATCACGGAAGCTGTGAAAAGGAAACGCCCCGTCCGGGCAGCGTTTTCTGCCGAAGACCCTGCCTTCCGTGAGCATGCTCTGCCGCTTTCGACATCCTATACTCCAGCTGGGAATTTATATTTCGCTGATCTGTGGTATTACCCAAGAGGCCCTGAAGCCGACGCAGAACCTCTGGTCATCGACCTGCAGGCACGGGAAATCGGGTACTACCATGTGCCAACCTATATGGCCGGTGAACAAGGTGACCTGGTCTTCCAGGTGCCTCTGCGCAGCCTGATTGCCATTGACTCGTGGGTACATATCTTTATTGCCGACATAGTCTTCGGGTTGTTCTCCAGAGGCGCGCGCTTTGAAGCACGATTAAAGACCGACCTGGGATTTAAACTGGGAATCATCTGGAAATCTTTATTTGAAGGCCGGCAGATACTTGAATGCTCTGAGCTGGTCAAGGTTGGCAGGAATTGTGTCATTGATCCGCGCGCAGTGATCCACGGACCAACGACCATCGGCAACAATGTCACCATCGGCGCAGGGGCAGTACTCGAGAATTGCATCATCGGTAACAACGTAAACATCTCGCAGGATGTGCAGCTGATGGTATCCGTGATCGGCGATGGCACTTTTCTTCCCTTCCGGGCAGCATTGTTCAACACCACGGTCATGGATAACAGCATGGTCGCACAGAACACCTGCCTTCAGATGTGCGTCATTGGGCGCAACACCTTCATCGGCGCCGGGTCCACCTTCACGGATTACAACCTCATCCCCACGCCCATCAAAGCCAGGGACGGGAACAATGAGTTGAAGGCATCCAACCGGCCTGTGTTAGGCGGTTGCGTCGGGCACAATTGCCGCATCGGTGCTGGAATGATCGTCTACCCGGCCCGGACCATCGAATCGGATGTGATGCTGGTAGCCTCCAGCGAAGGGCGGGTGATCGACAAGGATATCAAATATGAGGATAGTGATCACCACAAATTTCGTTACGCGCGGTCCCATAAACATCTCTATCCCCGGCGCGGCGAGAAAGAAGTAGAATCCTGGTAGTGGACGCGTTTGCATTCATCATCCACCCCATCGATCCAAAAAGGGATGTCAGTCGAAAATATCCGATACTTGGCAAATATCTTACAGAACGGCAGATCAATTATTTTTCGACATTCTTCCCGCCGGTTTATATTTCTGAGATAGAGGGGATAAAATCTGAATTAACAGGGAAGCAGGTAAAAGGGTGGTTCATTGCCTGCCCCTACACACCGAAACGAATGCTCGAATTGCCCGTCCAAACGGTCTACAAGAAACTGATTCAGACCGGGCGACTGGCGGAGAAATTGGGGGCTCAAATTTTAGGCCTGGGAGCGTTCACATCTGTCGTTGGCGACGCCGGCTTGTCCGTCGCGGGCGGGCTGGAAATCCCGGTGACCACCGGCGATTCCTACACGGTTTACATCGCCGTGGAATCGATCCGCAAGGCTGCGGAGGTCATGGGCATTCCACTATCCGAAGCGACAGCCGCGGTGGTGGGCGCCACCGGATCCATCGGGCGAGTTTGCGCAGAGCTACTCGCAAATGACGTTGGTGAGTTATACTTAATAGGTCGACGCACGGATGCGTTGGAGGATCTTCGTACGAGTCTCCAGCCGCAGGCTCTTGCCCGGATAAAGGTGAGCACCTCCATGGACGACCTACGGCACGCACAGGTAATTCTCACGGTGACCAGTGCGTTGAACGATGTCATCCTCCCGGAGCACCTGAATCCTGGCAGCGTGGTGTGCGATGTCGCGCGTCCGCGGGATGTCTCTTTAAAAGTGGCGGCCGTGCGCGATGATATACTGGTGATTGACGGCGGCATGGTGGACGTGCCCGGACCCGTTGATTTTCATTTTAACTTCGGTTTCCCGGCAGGAAAATCCTTTGCCTGCATGGCCGAGACCATCGCCCTGACTTTGGAGGGCAGATTTGAAGATTACACGGTGGGCAAGAACATCACCCGCGCCCAGGTGGAAGAGATCGCAGCCATCGCCGGCAAACACGGCTTTCGCCTTGGGGGATTTCGCTCATTCGAGCGTGAAGTAACTGAAGAATATATTAACAAAGTGCGCCAAAATGCCCGCAGGGCGCAATCATTGCGGCGCAATTAGAACCCTGGAGGCTCGTTATGGGAAAAGCACGCCTTTTGATTGTCGAAGACGACCATGATATCTCCAACATGCTCAAGATCTATTTCACGGGTCTGGGTTATGACGTGGATGCCGCCATCCGCGGCGGGGAGGCACTTGAAAAGACCAGGCACGTCCTCCCCCACTTGATCGTGCTTGATATCATGCTTCCTGACATCGATGGCTATGAGGTCTGCCGGACGCTGCGCACCAATACGCGCACCAGCCACATCCCGGTGATCTTCCTCACCCAAAAGGATGAACGCAGCGACCGGCTGCAGGGGCTCGAACTCGGCGCGGATGATTACATCACCAAACCGTTCGACATCGAGGAGCTCAAGCTGCGCGTGCAGGGTGCGATCCGCAGATCGGAACGGGAGAGCCTCACCGACCCGCGCTCGGGGTTGCCCGCCGGCCGCCTGATCGAGGAACAATTGCGGCGCATCATCCGGGAGACCGGTTGGGCGTATATGGATGTCCGCATTAATGAATTTGACGGTTTCAAGGACGTCTATGGATTTGTCGCCAGTGATGATGTCCTCAGATTCGCAGCCATGGTTTTGGGGGAAGTTCTGGATGAACTTGGAGCATCAGGTGATTTTATCGGCCATGCGGGAGGCGACAATTTCATTATCATTACCCGCGAGGAGTCGGCGAATAATATCCGCCAGCGATTGAAAGCTCGTTTTGCGGACGAAGTTCAAACCCATTACAACTTTATGGACCGGCAACAGGGTTTCATTCTCGCGCCGAAAAGTGAAGGGCAGACCGAGCAGGTACCATTGATGACCCTCGCAGTGGGGATTGTCTCGCCAAGCCAGCAGCAATTTTCTGACATCCGCGAGATCACCGAGCTGGCAGCTGAAGCGCGCCGCCAGGACACCGGAGGCACGAACCGGTAATTCAACACTCAATGTATATGGCAGCAGGGCAGTCGCTTATCTACTACATTGGACTGTTACTCATCGGCCTGGTTTTCATGCTCCTGGTCTGGTCTTTATCGCGCCTGGTGTCAAAGCTCCGCCCCCCTCGCGTTTCAGACAGGCCATCATCGGGAACGAGACTAACCGCCAATCAACACGAAGCAGTTCTGCTCATTGAGTCCGGAGGGCGCATCCGGGAGATCAATACACTCGTACGCGAGTGGTTCAACCTGGCCGAGGATGAATTCCCCAACATGGAAAGATTGGCCAGACACGTCCGCCCCAGCGAGGAATTCCTGCGGATCTGCGCCGAGGAAGGCGATTCGCGTTTCTCGATCAACGGGCGCTTGACGGAAGGTACATCCTACCGCATTCCTGGCGATTCCCCCTACATCTTGATCACGCTGCGTCGTATCGAAACCTCCACCGGTTTCGCTGCTGAAAGCAGGGATATCTCAGGTTCCGTTCTACGCATTGTCTCTGATTTCAGCCAGGCCATTGCTTCCAGCCTGAACCTGGATGCCACGGTCACTGCGATCCTGGAGAACGTGGAGCGGCTTGTCCCGTCTGATTTCGTGGAGATCAAAGTGTGGAATCCGTCCACGCTGATGGCTACGAATTACCGCTTCACCGGCACGCCAGGTCTGGACCGCAAGCTGGAAGTTGGGAACGAATCCAAGTTTGGCGGTTATTCCGACTACCTTATCCGCGAGAAGCAGGTCCTATTCATTCAGGATACGCACGACTTCCGTAAAGTGCAGTTCATGCCGGACAGCAGCATGCAGTCGCCCGTGCGGTCCTATCTGGGTGTTCCGTTGATCGCCGGCGGCGAACTGGTCGGCACTCTGGAAGTGGGTGTGCTGGCAGCGCAGGCCTTCGCCGAAGAGGACCAGGCGATACTGGACCTGATCGTGGGGCAGGCGGCCATCGCGCTGCGCAACGCCGTGCTCTATGAAGGCGAACAACAGCGCACCGCGGAGCTGCTCGGCCTGGCGAATCTGGCGCAGACATCCACCGGGTCGTTGCGCGATACGCGCGACATGTTCGGGCGGCTTGTGCGCGGGCTGGGTCAGTTATTCGATGTCGAGATCATTGGCTTTCTTCTGTACGACGAGAACCGGCATAGCCTGGCGGGACAGGTGCCTTTCCAGGGATTACCACCGAATGTAGTACAGATCTATAAGGTCAGTGTTCCGCTTAATGGGCTGGTGGAGCAGCTTCTATCGAAACAGGAGATGATCTCCACCCCCGGCGCATCCGACGACCCGCGCTGGCTCGAGATGGGGCTTGACGATATCGCCCAGGCAGCCAGCCTGCGGGATACCCTGCTCGTTCCTCTCGTTTCGGGCGGCCGGTCCCTGGGCTTCATCCAGTTGTCGAACCATCGTTCGGGCACACTCACCTTCTCAGAAGAAGAACTGCGCCTGATCACGATCGTCGCCAACCAGGTGGCCGCCATCATTGAAAATGCCACCCTGATGCAGCAATCGCGACAGCGCGCCCAACGCGCAGAGGCATTGAGGCGAATCGCCAGCCTGGTTAACTCATCCGCGACGCTGGATGAAATCCTGCGTTACACCGTCCAGGAAATATCCCATCTCTTACAGGCCGATTCAACGGTCGTTTTCCTTTATGAAGAGAATCAGGGCCTGCTGCGCGGTCATCTGCCCTCAGCCTTCGGCATACCCGACGACCTGAAGGTGCTGATCACCAACCTGTTCATCGACCCGCTTCAATTCAAGGATACGGTCACGGGCAGCATGCGCCCCTTTGTTTCCGGCAGGCTTTCGGAGGATGATCGCATTCTTCTGGTTTACCGCCCGATCATCTCCCGCCTGCAAGCGGAATCGGCCATCATCGTTCCGCTGGTCATCCGCGATCGCGGCGTGGGCGAAATCATTCTGGCCAATGCGCAGCCCGATTTCTTTAACAACTACGACCTGCAGGTGATGGCGACTGCTGCCGGTCAGATCAGCAGCGCTGTTGAACGCGCCAAAACAGCCACTTATACCGATGAGAGTTTACGCGAGCGCGTGGAACACCTGAACGCGCTATCGCGCGTGGTGCGCGAGTTCAACACCGCAGCGGATATTGCCTCGCTGGTGCAGCTTGTTTACGATGAATGCCTGCGCATCAGTAATGCTGATTGCGGTTCGGTGGTTCTGCTTAAAGAGAATTTCAAGACCCATCCGGATACTGCGATCGTCGAGTTCACAGGTGAAACGCAGGGAGAAGGCTTGCTCCAGATCGAACGCGATTCCCTTGAAACTGGGGACTACGTCGTGATCGACGATTACAGCCAGAGTGATTACGAACGCCCCCATGAGGAGGTCCGTTCCGGTCTGTGCATACCCATAGCCTTCCAGGGACAATCAAGCGGTGTCGTTCATTTGCATGCTAAGACCAAAAACCGCTTTGAAGCTGCAGCGATTGAAATCACCCGCACTCTGGCGATACAGGCTGCCATTTCCTATGGAAACTTACTGCGTCTCCGGGAACAACTGGTACATGGTGAACAGCTTCGCCGGCGTGCTGATACGCTCTCCAAGCTGTTTGTCACAGCTCAGCATCTGGGTGTCGAACAGTCTCTCGAACACGCACTTCATACAGTCGCTCTCGGCATTCAGGAAGCGACCCCCTTTGACACCATCCTCATCAGCGTTTACGAACCGGAGACCGGTTTGCTGCGCCGTGTCGCAGGCGTTGGAATGTCGATCGAGACCCTCGAGCAGTTGAGATCCCACCAGCAGCCGTGGAAGAGCGTTATGCAGCTGCTCAAACCGGAGTTCAAGTTCAGCGAGGCTTATTTAATACCATTTGACCAGGCACCCATTATTCCCACGGATGTGCATGTCGAGACCATCATGCCCATTGTGGAGGGTCAAATCTCCCCCAACGCCTGGAATCCCGACGACTTCCTCCTGTTCCCGCTCAACGATGTGAGAGGCAACCCTCTCGGGCTGATCAGTCTCGACGCACCACGCGACGGCCTGCGTCCGGATCTGACCACCATCGAGACCCTGGAAGTTTTCGCCGCACAGGCCGGATTGACCATCTCGAGCATCTTCCGCGTGAGCGAATTACGCAACCAGGTGGGTAACCTGACCGACGAGGTTCGTCGCCAGAAGGAAATGGTGGATGTCAGCCAGTCGCATTTGCCGTTCCTTCTGCGCAAGGACCTTGAACAGACACTCGCCATCGGCCATCTCGACCAGCGCAGCCGGCGCATCCGAGCCGGGCTGGAAATCACGGAGACGATCAGCCGCCAGTTTGACGCAGCCTCCGCGCTGCAGACCCTGGGCGAGGAAGTGCTGACCCGTTTCGAAATGAGCGTCTCCATTGTCGCGGAGGATACCCCTGACGGACCCCGCATCCTGCACGTTCTGGGCAATGTCCCTGAGGGGGTGAACCCGGAGGCCATCTTCGGCCAGCGCAATCCCTTGCGCGCCTGTCTGCAGGTTGGAGAGATGATCCTCTCCGAGAACACCGACGAAGATGAAACCTGGCACGACACACCTTTGTTGAATGCCCTGCGCGCGAAGTCATTCATCTGCCTGCCCGTATCCATCGAAAACACACCGGTGGCGGCTGTGATGGCCACCAGTTTTGTGCCCTTGCCCGCCTTCGCTCCTGCGGACCGGCAGGTCTACTTCCAGATCTCGCGCCAGGTCTCCATCATCCTGCAGAACATTAAACTGCTGAACGAGACCCGTAAACGTTTGCAGGAGGTGAACCTGCTGCTCGACTTCAGCCGGCAGTTAAGCGGTCTTGGACCCGACAGCATTCTCAACGCCCTTCTGGAGAGCGCCCTGCGCGTCATCACATCCGCCCATGCCGGCACAGTGTTAGTTTGGAGCGATTTGGATGAACGGCTGATGTCTCGCGTAGCTTCCAATTACGCTGACAATGACAGCATGTTGGGAATATCCTACGGGCTCGATGAAGGGCTTCCGGGACGGGTCTTTGCAGAACATAAACCGCTCCTGGTGGACGAGGTCAATTTTGCAACAGATTACAACCTGCCGCCAGAGAACCTGCTAAAATATCGAAAAGCAACCGCCGGTCGTTTGCCGGTATCGAGTCTGCTCATCCCGATCCAGACAAGCGAACGCCCTCTCGGTCTTCTGGTGCTGGACAACTTCAACACCACTTCCGCCTTTAAACCTGATGACGAAGCACTCCTGCTCTCTCTCACCCAGCAGGTGGCATTGTCACTGGAGAATGTCCGCCTCGTGCAGGCGACCCAGGAACGCGCAAAACAGCTCCAGGCGCTCAACGATGTGGCTGCTACGATCAGCTCGAGCCTGAATCGCGACCAGTTGATCGCAGAGGTGCTGGAGCGGTTCAATACGGTCGTTCCTTACGACACCGCCATCCTTTGGCTGCGCGATGGCATGCGCATGGTTGTTTCTGCAGCGCGAGGCTTTGCAGACAACGAGCAGCGCCAGGGATTAAGCGTTGCCCTCGAAGACAGCACGTTGCTCAAGGAAATGATCCAGAAAAGCAAGGGCCTCTCCGTCCCCGATGTCAGGCTGGATGCACGCTTCCCGTCACTGATCGAAGCCCAGTATCTCTCATGGCTGGGTTTACCCCTCATCACAAAGGGCGAGGTGATGGGAGTCATTGCTCTGGAAAAGATTGAGTCAAATTTCTATACGTCCGAGATTGAACAGGTCGCGACCACCTTCGCCAGCCAGGCTGCGGTCGCCCTGGAAAATGCCGCCCTCTTCGAAGATTCCGTCCAGCGCGCTGCCGAACTCGATGAACGTTCACAGCGTCTCGCGCTCTTGAACAAGTTCTCAGCAGACCTGAGCGGAGAGCTGGATGCCGGTCAGGTGCTGCGCCTGACAGCCGAACAACTGCGCCAGGCACTCGCTGCAACCCGCGTGGCGGTGGTTGAGATCGGGCAAGGCGGGAATGCAGTGTTGAAAAATGTACTACCGGAAGAGCTCACAAGCCAGGCGATCGATCGACCGCTGTCCGCTTCTCCGGTATTCAGCAGGTTGAAAGAATCGCTGGGCATTTTCACCAGCGACGAGGTCACCACCGAGCCGGATCTGCTCCCTCTCTCGAACACCCTGGCAGGCACACGCTCATTGATGATCCTCCCCATCGGCAGCAGCGAGAATTTACATGGATTGTTCATCCAAATGGATTTTTCGCATCACTTCTCGCCAGCGGAAATGGACCTGGCTCGCACCTTCTCCAACCAGGCAGGAATCGCGCTGGAGAATGCCCAGCTGTACCAGTCCACTGTCGCGACCGCCGAAAGACTGGCCACCCTCAACCAGGTGAGTTACGAGATCAGCGGTACCCTCAACCCTGAAGATACTTACAAAGCCATCCATGCAGCCGTTGAGAGGTTGATGCCGCTGGATGCCTTCGTGATCGCCCTGCTGGATGAAATGACGAATGAAGTGGTCGGTGAATATATAGTGGACTCGGGCGAACGCATCACGGGAGTCCGCCTGCCTTATGGACAGGGTCTCAGTGGACAAGTGATCGCCTCAGGCGAACCCCTGATGACGTTTGACTCTACTGAAGCAGTCTCCAAGGGCGCCTACATTGTCGGAGAAAAAGGCACACCCCGCTCCATCGTGGCAGTGCCGATCTTCTTTGGAGGTCGGCCGGGAGGCATGCTTTCAGCCCAGAGTTACAAATTCAATGCCTTTACGAAGAATGACCTGCAGATTTTGAGTACGCTGGCCAACCAGGCGGGTGCCGCCATCCAGAACGGCCGTCTTTTCGCAGAAACTCAGCAAATGGCGGAAACGCTCGAACAGCGCGTCAACGTACGCACCGCTGAGCTGCAGCGGGAACAGCGCAACACCGAGACCCTGCTACGCATTCTCACCGAAGTGTCCGCCAGCCTTGATTTGGATCGTGCGCTCAGCCGCACGCTGGCACTTCTTAATGAGGCCATCGGCGCAGAGCAGGGCACCATCATGCTGCTGAATGTCGAAAACAACACCCTCCAATTCAAAGCCGGTTATGGTTACGCCTCGGGAGAAAGCCCGACAGGCAACCCCGCCAGTGGTGGCAAGCCCTTTACCTTGAAGGTCGGAGATGGCCTGGCGGGCTGGGTCGTCAAGAATCGACAGCCCACCCTTGTTGAAGATTTGTTGAAGGATTCACGTTGGGTTGTATCAAAACAAACTTCCAGCCAGCACCGCAGCGCCATTGTCGCTCCGCTGATCGTCGGTGAAGTGGTCAGCGGCGCCATCATGGTCTTCCACCGCCAGGTGGGATACTTCACCGAAGACGCCTTGAGCATGGTGCAAGCCATCGGCTCGCAGGTCGCCATCTCGATCAACAACTCGCAGCTTTATGAATTGATCCGCGACCAGGCTGAAAGACTCGGCTCCATGCTTCGTTCACAGCAGGTGGAGGCCAGCAAGCAGACCGCCATCCTGGAGGCCGTTGCCGACGGTGTGTTGGTAACCGACTCCAAGAACCAGATCAACTTCGTGAACAATTCGGCGGAACGCATCCTGAACATCGAGGCTGCTAAGGCTATGGACGAGCCGCTCGAAATGTTCTCCGGGATGTTCGGCAAGGCCACTCAAACCTGGACCCAGACCATTCATGCCTGGTCTGAGAACCCGGGCGAACACCATCAGGAAGATACTTATGCCGAACAAATTACGCTGGAGGACGGCCGCGTGCTGCTGGTCCACCTGGCGCCTGTCATTTGGAAAAAGGAATTCCTCGGAACTGTGTCCATTTTCCGGGATATCACCCACGAAGTTGAAGTGGACAGGCTAAAATCGGAATTCGTGGCAACTGTCAGCCATGAACTTCGCACACCGATGACCTCCATCCGGGGTTATACAGACATCATGCTCATGGGCGCGGCGGGAGCGCTAAACGACAACCAGAAGCACTTCCTCGATATCGTCAAGACGAACACCGAACGGCTTAATACCTTGGTCAACGATCTGCTGGACATTTCCCGCATCGAGGCTGGTCGAGTCATCCTTTCTCTCCAGGCATTGGATTTGCGCGAAATAGCCAATGATGTACTCGCGGACGTCGTCCGTCGAGCACAGGAAGAGAATAAACCGATGAAGGTCAAGGTGGATGCGCCGAAGAAGCTTCCGCGCGCCTTGGGCGACATGGAACGCGTCCGCCAGATCCTCGGCAACCTGGTGGAAAATGCCTACCACTACAGTCATGCCGATGGTCAGATCATAGTTCACCTGGATCAGAAAAACGGCAGTGTCTTTGTCGACGTGAAGGATGAGGGCATTGGCATTCCTTTGGAAGCCCAGGAGCGCGTGTTTGACCGCTTCTACCGCGGCGAGGATGCGCTGGTTCTGGCAACGCCAGGCACCGGATTGGGGCTTTCCATCGTCAAGCAGTTGGTTGAAATGCATAATGGCACGATATGGCTGAAGAGCACAGGGATCCCCGGACAAGGCAGCACTTTCTCCTTTACCCTGCCGGTGTACCAGCCAGAGGAGTAATGTTATGGCAAAAATTGTGATCGCTGAAGACGAGCCTGATATCCGTGATCTGATCACCTTTACCTTGCGCTTCGCAGGCTATGAAGTCATTGCTGGAAGTAATGGTGAAGAAGGCTACGAATTGACCAAGCGGGAAAAGCCCGACCTGGTGATGATGGACGTCCGCATGCCGAAACTTACCGGTTATGAAGCTTGCAAGCGGATCAAGGCGGACCCTGAACTGGCGCATATCCCGGTCATTTTCCTTTCTGCCAAAGGGCAGGAATCCGAGATCTCCAGCGGCCTGGAAGCCGGCGCGGAGGAATACCTACTTAAACCTTTCGCTCCTGACCAGCTCACTGAACAAATCCGTTCCGTCCTGGCAAAATACGGAAAATCCTGATCGATAATTATCTATGAGCGCGATCCTTCTCAACGGCGGAATTATTCATTACGAGGTGATCGGACGAGGCCGTCCCATCATCTTTATCCACGGCTGGGTCGGCTCCTGGCGCTATTGGATTCCCGCGCTGCAAAATTCATCCATGAGCTTCCGCTCCTATGCAGTGGACCTGTGGGGTTTCGGTGATTCAGCCCGGGACATGGGGAATTACAACCTGGATAAACAGATCGAACTGATCGACCGTTTTGTGCTGGAGATGGGTATCGGCCGTGTCGCCCTGGTGGGGCATGGCCTCGGCGCCCTGATCAGCATTCTCTTTACTGCCCGCGCCCCTCAAATCGTGGATCGTGTCATGGCCATTTCCTGCCCGATGGAATTCAATGCGGTCAGCACACGGTTACGCACCGGCGACCCTGCGGACCTGTCCGATTGGTTGCTGGCGAAATCCTCCACCCATGACCCGGCGCGTGAGGATGCAATGAAATCCGACTCCCTGGCCATCGTGGCTTCCTTCAGCAACCCGGATCTGATGAACATAACCAACCGGCTTTTCGGCGGGACAACTCCCACCCTGCTGGTCTATGGTCAGAATGACCCGGCCATCACCGTCCCCACGCTCGATCCGCTGACCATGCCGGAATACACCCACAGCATCGTGCTGGAAGGTTCAGGACATTTCCCCATGCTGGACGACACGGCACGTTTCAACCGCCTGCTGACCGACTGGACTTCGCTGGAAACCGGTGAAAGCCCGAGGGATTTGCAGCTCAAAGAGGAATGGCGGCGGCGCGTAAGATAACCTGCCAGCCTTGCGCGGGGCACATCCCTTCGCAAGGTTTTTTTTCGTGTTATACTGAAATCACAATAGAACGGGGAGCCTGTTCTGACAGGCTGAGAGGAAGGCGCGACCTTCGACCCGCATTACCTGATCCGGATCATACCGGCGGAGGGATAGACTTTCACCAAAAACCATCCTCCGCCGGGGGATGGTTTTTATGACACGTGCTATCATCTTCGCTAATGGAATTCTCTCCGATCCAGCCTCCGCAAAATTGATGCTGAGAAGCGATGATTATATTATTGCTGCCGACGGTGGGCTGCGCAACGCCTATGCGGCAGGAATCAC
>Ga0315283_10004481_pt1 | contig 12169 bp, 9 predicted proteins | sample YL17G09_0_MG_FD_204541 | JGI IMG/M metagenome (GOLD analysis project Ga0315283, IMG submission 204541) | Sediment microbial communities from Yellowstone Lake, YNP, Wyoming, USA - YL17G09_0 | ecosystem: Environmental > Aquatic > Freshwater > Lake > Sediment | place: USA: Wyoming | collected...
CCGCGGCATCGGCCGCTACATCACGGACCTCGGGACCCTCGGCGGACAGGACGCCGTCTACGACAGCACCTCGAACGCGATCGAAGCGCTGCCGGTCTACGCCTGGTATTTCGGCTATGAGAGGACCTGGACCGCAAGCCTGCGCTCCACCTTCACCTATGGCATCGTGATCGTGGACAACCTCGCCGTTCAGCCAAGCAACGCCCTCCGCCAGACCAACCGCGCGTCGGTGAACCTCACCTGGTCGCCGATCCCCCGTCTGGACCTGGTGGCGGAGTTCCTGTTCGGCAACCGGATCAACAAGGACCGGGCGCGGGGATCCTCGAGCCAATTACAGCTCGGCACGAGTTTCCGTTTCTGAGCGGACGGGTTGACCCGGGATCGTCGGCTGGAGAAGCGAGATGCGAAGGTGGCTTGCGATCGCGGCGTGCGTGGTCCTGGCGCCCTGGGCGGGGACGCCCACGTCAGCCGTCGCCTCGCCGCCGTTCGAACTTCGCACCGGCCGGGAGCTTTCGCTGCTGGTCGCGGGCGGCCTGCTCGGGGCGGCGGCGTTCGTCATCCAGGATGGCCGGAGCCCGCTCGATGCCGCGGCTCTCGACCGGCTGGATGCCGCGGACATCAACACGCTGGATCGCGGCGCCGCCATGCACTGGTCAGAGGCGGCGGCCGGCGCCAGCGACAAGCTGGTGGCCGCGCTGTTGGTCGCTCCGGCGGGCATCGCGGTAGCGGGCGGGTTCGACGATGCGCGCGCCGTCCCCCTCGTGATGTACGCCGAGACGATGTTGCTGACCAGCGGGATCACGCAGCTGTTGAAGGGGGCCGTTCCGCGCGTCCGACCGTACGTCTACAACGACGATCCGGCGATTCCGGCCGAGAGCAAACTCACCGTCGACGCACGGCGATCGTTCCCTTCGAGCCACGCGGCCAACGCTTTCGCCGCGGCAGTGTTCCTGGCCCGGGTGCACGACGCGTACAACCCGGACTCGCGCGCCCGGCCCTGGGTGTGGGCCGGCGCACTCGCTGTCGCGACCACCACCGCCACGCTGCGTTGCGTGGCGGGGCAGCATTTTCCCACGGATGTTGTGGCCGGCGCCGCCATAGGCGCGGTCGCGGGCTGGGCCGTCCCGGCGCTGCACCGCGTGTACGGAGACGACCGGGTCACACTTGACATGGGCCGGGGTGTCGCTGTAAGCCTGAGGTTCTGAGCGCCAGCGGCGCAGGTGGCGGGCTGCCGCGCCGTGCAATCCTGAAGGGGGACCCGAGATGAGATCTGGTGTCCTGAGACTTTTCGTGATGGTCGTCATCGGTTTGTCGGTAACGGCCGGACCACGGGTCGCCCGAGCCGGGTCCGACACGCCCGACGGGGAGCCCCTCGCGCGACAGGTGGGGCCGCACCGGTTTGCCGGAGCGGTGGGGATTCCCAATCCCTTCCTGTCAACCTTCGTGCGCAGCAGTACCGGCGTGGCCACCACGGCGGGCATGGAGGTCGGCCTCTACAACTTCGATGATCCGCCCCGCCTGCTCGTCAGCAAGCGGGTCGATCTCCAGTACCTGATCCAGGAATTCGAATTCCAGCAGCGCGTTGGCGGGGACGTCGCCGTGCGGCTGGCGCTCTCGGGATCGGGCCGACTGGGGACCAAGATCGCGGCGATGCTCACCGAAGGCGTCTCGGTGATCATGGGCTGGTCGGCCGGCGCCACGGTGCGGCTGGCCGAGCGTCCAGGCTTCAAGCTCTCCGGCAGTCTCGACGCGAGCGGGAACTCGCTGATGGCAATCTCGCCCCGTGCCTTCGTCGAAGACGTTCTGGCCAACGGGTTGAGCGACACGACCAATTCGCTGACCGACAGTCGCGCCAACCGGCGCGTGACCGCGGGGCTGCGCGCGGCCTGGGGCAAGAGCCGGACGTTGGGCTATCTGCTCCACGGCGACGTGGGCTTCCAGGAGCCGTACGACGAGCGCGAGAACACGGAGGTCTTATGGAGGGCGGGCGGCGCCTTGAGCCTCGACATGCGCGAGCGCTGGCGACCCGATCTCGGCTTCCTTGCCAGCGCGATCTACCAATCCCGCTCGTCCCGCAACGAGGACATCGGGGGGGGTGGCTGGAACATGGGCCTGGGAATCTTCTACACCGGGCGGCCGGACCTGACAGTCGGCGTTCAGACCTTCTACACTCGATTGCGTCAGACCACGATGGACAACGACTTCGGAGCGTTCGGTTTGAATTTCGTCCTGCGCTACGACTTCTCGTAGATTGTCGAACGGAATTGGCACCACGGATCGAAAGGATAACACGATGATTATGAAGAAACCGACCACGTTGATCCTGCTGTTTCTGCTCGCCCTCGGCGCGACCGGCGTCCTCCAGGCTCAGACGACCTCTGACATCGCGGTCGCGCGCTCGGACCTGCAAGCCGACCGCCAGGCGGTTGTCGCCGCCAACCTGCCGATGACCGAGGCCCAGGCCGCGGCGTTCTGGCCGGTGTACCGCACCTACCGGACGGAGATGGCGGTGCTCGGCGACCAGACCCAGAAGATGATCACCGCCTATGCGAACTCATATTCTGACGCGGCGGTGACCGACGCGCAGGGGATGGCGCTGACGAAGGACTACCTGAAGCTGCTGAAGGCCACGGTAGAGCTCAGAGAGAAGTACGTCGGGCGCTTCAGCGAGGTCCTGCCGGGCAAGTCAGTGATGCGGTTCTACCAGATCGAGAACAAGCTCGATGCGATGCTGATGTCCGCGATCGCGGACGAGATTCCGCTGGTCGACTGACGGCCCCCGCCGACGATGCCGGAAAGAGCCCTCCTGGGCTCTTCCCGGTCTTCCTTTCCCGACCAGGCAGGATGGCGGCGGACAGCCGCGAACCTAGCGGCCGAAGCGGTAGGTCAGCCCCGCGCCCAGGCCGATCTGCGCCAGGTACGAGGTCCCGGCGAGGCTGATGTTGGCGCCGCCGGGGCCGATCCACATGGCGCCGCCGCTCCAGTCGATGGGCATGAGCAGGTCGGCGCGCATGGTCAGGCCCAGCTTCTCGTTGACGTACTTCGTGACGCCGACGGTCGCCGTCGTCGTGAAGAGGGTTTCGCCCTCGCGGTCGGCGTCCGGGGCGTACCAGGTGGCGCCGAGACCGATGCCGCCGAAGGGAACGACCGTTGACCCTGCCGGGGCGCGTTCCATGAAGAAGCCGACCACCCCGGTGTGCACATCCAGGTCGAAGAGGTCGGTGTCCTGGCCCCCGGACTCGAACTGCAGGCGCGTGGGCTGGTAGCTGTAGCGCAGCTCGATCCGACCGCCCTGACGGGCCTGGAGCGGAATGCTCAGGGTGGCCGTGTACGCCGCCGAGTCCCGGATGTTGATGGTTCCGTACTCCAGCCCGACGACCGGGAGGTCCACGGCGGCATCGAACTGGCCGAGCATGTGGAAGCCGGCGCCGACGGTGAGTTCGGGCGTTTCGAGCGCGAGCGCGGGCGCTGCGACGAGAGAGAGACAGAGGGCAACGAGACACAGACGAACATTCATGACGACTCCTTCTCAGTTCATGTACCAGGTCGCGGTCAGGGTGGCGCCGTGAATGGAGGTTGCGACGTCGTCCAGATATGAGATTTCACCCACGGACACGTGGCGATAATCATAGGACAGACCGACGGCCAGAGTGGGGGTGACCCGGTACTCGTACCCGGCGCCGACGCCCCAGGCGAGTCCGCCGTTGGTCTGCGTGACCGTGCCTTGGGGGGCAACGTACGTCAGGTTAAGGGCGCCGAGCCCGGCGCCGGCGTGCACGAACAGGCCCTCGCCGCCGGGGAAGTAGCGGAACTGCGCCAGGATCCAGTAGATCGTCTCGTCGAGGCCCTCGGCGGGCTCGGTCCAGCCCGAGAGGTCCAGGCCGTAGGTCCAGGTGTCATCGGGAGCGAAGGCGACGCGCAGGCCGCCGGTGATGTCGTCGATCCAGCGGCTCTCGATGGATGAATCGTCGAACGTATCGGTCGCCCTGGCCTGCGCCCAGCCCCAGCCCATGTTCATCCCGTAGACCCAGCCGTCGCGGGTGTTGCTGTGCCCGCCGGCGTGGGCGAGGCCGGGTGCACCGACGAGCAGAACGGTCGCCAGGAGCAGGCACGCACGATTCATGAGAAGTCCTTTCCAGAGGCGGTTTCGTGGGACGGCCACCGACCGGGCTGACCGATCCGAATTCTAACGGCGAACTCGGTTAAAGTCCAGCTTGCCGATGGCCCTGCGCGGTCCCGATCCTTCGATTGCTGGTGCCGTCGTCCGATGCTAGCATCACGGCGGCTCGCGGCTGCGGTCGACGGGAGGCGAGGTTTCATGCGCAAATGTCGGAGGTTCGGCTGGGCGCGCTGGGCGGCGCTCCTGCCGGTCGCGCTCGTGGTCGGAGGCTGGCTGACCCTGGCGGCGCCCGCGGCGGGTGAACCCGCGACGGCGCCCGCGGACACCGGCGCCGCGGTGCCGCAGCGCGACATCTTCGATGTCGTGCAGGAGGTGCTGAAAGGTCCCCGGCTGGAGCCCGAGGTGGCCATGATGCCGGTGGCGGGCCTGTCGTGGACCGCCCTGCCTTCCCTCAGCTACAACCCCCTCTTCGGTTTCGCCCTCGGCGTCAGCGCCAACGGCGCCGGGCCCCTCGGCGATCCCGGCCGCACCCGGATCTCCGCCCTCTCCCTCGGCGGCAACTACTCCACGACCGGGCAGGTCCAGGCGCAGGTGCGCGGCGACATGTTCCTGAGCGGCAACCAGCTTCTGCTGCGGATCGACGGCCGCTACCTTGACACCTCCCGGCCCACCTGGGGGCTCGGGCCGGCCGAGGCCGGCCAACAGGAGTACCAGATGGACTACCGGATGATCCGCGCCTACTGCACCGCGCTGTGGGAGGTTGGCGAGGCGGTTTACGCGGGCATCGGCTACCACCGCGACGACTTCTTCGACATCGTGGACGAGCGTGCCTTGGCGAGCGAGTCCACGCCTTACGCGGAATACAACGGAGGCCCGTTGGAAAGCGCCCGGTCGTCGGGTCTCTCCGTCAACCTCGTGAACGACGAACGCGACAACCCGGTCAATCCCCGCCGCGGCTACTACCTCGGCACCAGCTTCCGGGCCTACAGCCAGGACGGCGGCCGTGGCGCCTGGCAGGAGATGCTCGCCGAATTCCGCGCCTATCCCCACGTTCCGTCCGGCTCGCGCAACCGGCTGGCGTTCTGGGTCCAGACGTGGCTCTCCTTCGGCAAGACGCCGTACCTCAATCTGCCCCACGTCGGTGGCGACACCTACAGCCGCAGCGGCCGGGGCTACGTGCTGGGGCGGATCCGCGCACAGAATCTCGCCAGTGCCGAAGTCGAGTACCGCTTCGACCTGCGCCGGGACGGCCTGCTCGGCGCGGTCGCCTTCTTCAGCATGACGGGGGCGACAGTCCCCGAAACCGGCGTGTTCGGCCGCGTCGACCGCGCCGGCGGGGCCGGCCTGCGCATCAAGTTCAACAAGACCTCCGACACCAACCTCACCATCGACGCCGGCTGGGGCGAGCACGGCTCCTTCGGCTGGTTCCTGGGCACGACCGAAGCGTTCTGACGCGGCGCCGGGCGCGCCCCCTGTTCTTTACTTCGCCTTCTTCTTGTCCATCGCCGCCTTGTAGCCCGCGATCTGGTCGGGCGACATCACGGCCGACATTGCCTTCTCCAGTTCGCCGTTGATGTCGCCCATAGCGCGCTTGGCGCGCAGCTTGTCGCGCAGCGATATGCGCCCGCCGTCCGCCAGCTTCTGCAAAACGTCGATCTTTCCCTGGACCGCGGTGGACATCGCGGGCTGCAGCCTGGTCATCTGCTCGTCGGTGAGGTGGAGTGCGGGCTGCATGGCGGCCAACTGCTTGCTGGCGCCGGCCTGAACGAGGTCCTTCTCAAGCTCGGCCTTGAACGATTCCCACTGCTTCGACTGGTCCGGAGTGAGAATTCGCAGCACGCCGGCGTCGAACTCCTTCTTGATCTCGCCGTACTCCCGGATGAATCCAAGCGCGTCGGGCTCTTCGGCGGCCTCGACCCGGGCCAGTGCGGCATCCATCTTCTGGACGCGGGTCGCGATCACCGGCTCGAGTGTGGTGAGCTGGTTGTCGGTGAGCTTGAGCCATTCCCCCATGTCGGCCGCGGTGTCCATTCCGGGCAGATCCCAGACCGCGGCGGTGGAGGGATGTGCCGGGCCGGCCGCGATCAGCAGGGCGGCGACGGCGACGGATGAGAGAAGTCGTCTTGACATGGTGGCACGCTCCTGGTGTTTCACCCGCAGAGACCCGGCCCGCGCGCGACACGCCAATACAAAACGGTGGAGCCGCGCGGCTCCACCGTTGTCGTTCGACGCCGGGCTAGTACAGCGTGCCGATGTCGACGCGGAACATGTCGCTGCCCTCGTAGGAGTCGAGGTCCATCCATGCGTGGTCGTAACCGATCCGCATGAACACCTCGGGCGTCACCTCAACGCGCACTCCGGCGCCCAGCGACCAACTCGCCACATCCTTGCCGTAAGAGGTGTCGTACCCCGCGCAGACGTAGCCCCACCAGGGGTCCCACCAGCAACCATAGTCGGAGCCCGCGTAGATGTTGGTGTCAAGGGCGGTCCAGCCGACCTGGCCGGCGATGTAGGGCGAGATCCGGGAGCGCAGGACGGTCCACTCGCCGTTCACCGCCACCGTCCCGGTGTCGAGCCAGTTGCTGTAGAAGCTGGAGGCCCCCGCGTCCTCGGCGTCAATAATCTTCGCGCTGTAGGGGATGGATCGCCAGGCGAAGGAGAAGCCCAGGTTGACCTGATTGTTGAGGTTGTAGCCGAAACCGAAGCCCCAGCCGAGGTCGTCACTGAGCGAGAGCGAGGAGCCGCCCTCACCCTTGATATCCTTCGAAGCCGTGTAGCGCGTCTGGAGTGAGAAATCCCACTGGCCTGCGCGATAACTGGGCGTGTACGACCCGGCCTGGGCGGCGCCGACTGTCGCCAGAACGAGGAACACGGTGCCTATGGCGCGGTATTTCATGGGTCTGGTCTCCTTCCGGGCCTGCGAGCCCTAAGAGTGATTATGTGACCGGAATGCTAGTATCCTTCCCCCTCACGCGCAACCCACCAATGCGCGATCGGGCGGGGCAGATTGACGGAAGCGACCGCGGCAGGATAGCATGCGCCGCATGCAACATCCACAGGGATTCAGGACTTGCGCGCTGCTTGCGCTGGCTCTCGCCTCGGGGATCGTGCTCGCGCCCGCGCGCGTGGGCGCGCAGCCGGCGTCGCCGCGGCCTGACGGGCTCGACGTCAGCAAGGTCGAGGTCGTGGGGCTGCCCGCGGAGCTGGCGGAGTTTCCGCGCGAGGGCCTCGCGCTCATGCCGCGGACCAGGGTGCTGAGTGTCCGGCGGACGCCGCTGACGCAGCGGAAGCTCGAGGCGGATCGCGAGCGCATCCGGTTTTATCTCGTGCGCCGTGGCTATCCGGACGCCGTGGTGATCGCGACGGCGACGGCCGACAGGAAGGACAGGCGCGCGACGGTGCGCTTCACCGTGGAGCCCGGGGCGAGGGTGCGGTACGGGACGGTGACGGTGACCGGCCTGCCGCCGGCGCTGGAAGACAAGGCGCGCAGGCGGCTCGCGGAGGCGGCGCCGGCCGGGGGCCCGTTCGACCAGGACACGGTGGAGGCGCTGCGCGCCGAGTTGCTCGAAAAGGTGCTCGGGGCGGGCCACGCGCGTCCCGACGTGAAGGTGCAGGTGCGGCGTGACGCGGGAACGGCCGCCGTGTCCTTCGTGGTCGCGCCCGGGCCGAGCTATGTTTTCGGCGGTGTGGCCGTCCTCGGCGTGGCCCCCGATCTCACGTCGCTGGCCGCCCGCGTGATCGGCCTGGCGCCGGGAGAGCCCGCCACCGCGTCGCGCCTGCGCGACGTGAGCCGCGACCTGCGAAAGCTCAGCCTCTTCCGTCAGATCGACGTCGCCACCGCGCCGGCCGGGCCCGACACGCTCGACCTCACGGCGAAGCTCACCCTCCAGGCCATGACGACCTGGGAGTTGAGCCTCGGCACCTTCACCGACCAGGGGCTCCGGGGATCAGCGGCCTGGACGAATCGCAATCTCCTGAAGCGCGGGCGCAGCCTGCGCTTGAGCGCAGCCGCTTCGCAGCACGAGATCGAGACGCTGGCCCGCACGTCTTGGCCGGCCCTGGTACTGAGGCGGTCGCGCACCGACCTGAGCCTGAGCTTCGACGCGACCAACGAGGACAACTACGTGCAGCGAACGGCGGAGGCGGAAATCGCCTTCGCTTTCGATCCCTGGGACAAGACCACTGCGCGACTGGGCTTCGCGCTCTCGCTTGACGAGGTTAGCAGCGATTCTTCGAGCTCCAGCATCTTCAGCGACAACGCCGGCTGGACGCCCCTGCTCAGGGCGCGGATCACCCGCGACGCGGTCGACCAGTTCATAGAGCCCGGAGATGGATACCGCGCGACGCTGGCGGCGGAGTGGTCGCCGCCCGTCGGCTTCTCGCAAAACCCCTACTTCTGGCTGCACGGCTACGGCTCCCTGTACCGGAGCATCGGCAAGGGGACGGTTGTGGCCACGCGCCTCGACCTCGGCTTCGCTGGTACTCTCGGGAATGCAACCGATCTGCTGCCGGACAACCGCTTCTTCGCTGGCGGCTCCACGTCCATGCGCGGTTACGAGCGCCGGCGTCTCGGGCAGGTGGACGGCGCCAACGAGCCGCTCGGCGGCGAGGTTGTCGCGCTGGCCGGGAGCGAATTGCGGCAGCACGTGGCGACGCTCATCGGCGTGCAGGTGGGCTGCACGTTCTTCGTGGATTCGGGCCAGGTCTGGCTGCAGCGGCAGGACGCGCGCGTGGACGATCTGAGGGCGGCCTGGGGCTTCGGCCTGCTGATCGGCACGCCCGTGGGGCCGCTGCGCTTCGAAAGGGCCGAGAACATCGGCTCGCCCATGCACGGCGATCCCGACGTGGTGTACCATTTCGCGCTAGGGCATCCCTACTGACGGAGGCGACGGCGGACCGTGGCACGCGAGATCGACAGTCGACCGTCCAGCCGCCCCGGCGCGCGCCGCGCTCTGCGCATCGTTGTGGTGGCGCTGGGGTGCGGGCTCGCGGGTGTCGTCGCGCTGGTGGTGGCGGTGGCGGTCGTGCCGCCGCTGCGCGTGGCGGCGCTGCGGGAGGGGCTGCGAATCGCCGACCGTCGCCTGCCGGGAACTCTGACGGTGGCGCGCGCGACCTGGCCGCGCCCCGGCCGCCTGGCGCTGGAGGAGGTGGTCTGGGTCGACGCGCCCGACACGCTCGCGTGCGCGCGGCGGCTGGAACTGGTGGTGGTGCTGCGGCCGTTGCTGCGCCGCGAATACGTGGTCCGCTCAGTCCGCGTTGCGGGGCTCCGTGCCGACGTGCCCACCATCCGCGCGCGCTTCGACACGCTTGGCGCGCGGAGCGCCCCCGCGGCGGAGCCGGGGCGCGACCCCTTCGGCCCGGAAGACCTGCCGCGCCTGTTCGTCGCCGATCTGCGCGTCGACCACGCGGCGGTGCGCGTGACGCCCACGCTCGAGATCGTCGCGTCCGACCTGGACCTGCAGGCGGACCTGCGCGGCGACGCCGGTCCGCGCACCCTGGCGCTGAGCGCGCGCGCACTCGTCCGGAAGGATCTCGGCGTTGCCCTGCGTTTCGAGGCGGCCCTCGGCGACAGCCTCGTCATGCGGCTGTCCAGCATCCACCTGGCCGACCCCGCGCGACTGCCGGAACCGTCGGCGCTGCCGCTCGACGGCCGCCTGGCGGCGGCGGTCGCCGATCTCCGCTCGCTTCGCGCGGACGATCCCTGGCCGCGGCTTTCGGCGCGGGGCATAGAGGTCGCCGGCGAGCTCGGGGATCTGGAGTTCGACTGCGAGCTGCGCGGGCGCGAGGCGGGGCGCGTTCGCGGCCGCCTGGCGCCGGCGCCGCCGCCGCCCTGGCTCGCGGACCTGGTCCTGGGCGGCGTTGCCGACTCGCTTGCGGACCGGCTGCGTCCGCTCTTGGCGGAGCGCTGGCCCCGGGAGGCGTCCCCGACGCTGGCCTGGGACGCGACCTTCACGCCGCCGGCCGCCGGCGCCGGCGCCCGGCCGCGGCAGGCCGCGGTCACCGGTGAATTCGTGCTGCCCGGGCCGGGCGATCTGGCGTCGCTGTTGCCCGCCCGCCTGCGCGTGGACGACCTCGGCGCCTTGCGCGGTCGGTTCGCCGCGCGCTATGCGGGCTCGGGCGACTCGATGCAGGCGCATCTCGACCTCGACCTCGCGGGCACGTCGTGGTTGCGGAACGGCAGGGTGCGCCTGGACACCGACGCGCGCTCGTGGGTCGACGTGGACTCTCTGGCGCTCGACATGGACGGCCTCACGCTGCGCGCGCGCGGGCGCCTCGATCGAGACCGACTGGACGCGATGGCCGTGGCGGACCTCTCGAGCTCGCTGCTGGCGCGCTGGGACGACCCGGCGCTCTCCGGCATCCACGGCCGCCTCCACGCCGACGTCGCGGCCGCCGGCACGCGCGACCGCCCGCGCCTGCGCGCCGACCTGGACGGCCGGGCCGAGGCGCGGGGCCTGGCGCTGCCCGCCTTCTCGGCGTGCGCGAGCCTGGACGGCGACCATCTGGTGCTCGCGTTCGAGGCGCCCGACGGGCTGAGCTACGCCGGCACCGCGCTCGACACGCTGAGTCTCGACGCCGACGTGCGGGCGCTGGCGGGCACGCGCCGCTACGCGGGCGAACTGACGCTCGCGGCGGGCGGCCGCCACGGCGAGTTCGTCGTGCCGCGGGTGGACCTGAAGGCGACCCTCGACGACCGCCACGCCATCGTGGCCGCGTCGATGCCGGCCGGCCTGAGCCATGGACCGAGCGGCGTGGATTCGGCCCGGGTGGATCTCGACGTGACGGCGCAGAAGGACTCGTTCCTGCCCCGCGAGGGAAGGCTGCGGCTGATCGCCGCCGGGAGGCACGGCGGGGTGGTCGTGCCCCGGTTGGACCTCGACTGCCGGCTCGCCGACTCGACGGTGGTGCTCGGTCTCGATCTGCCCGCCGGGCTGACCGTCGGCGGGACGCGCGTCGATTCCCTGCGCTGCGGTTTCGCGGGGAGCTACGGCGACTCGGTACGGCAGTTGTCCGGCCGGCTCGAAGCGAGAGGGGGGGGCCTGGACGCGGGGGTGCTGCTGGGGTGCGAGGTCACCGTCGCCCGGCGGAACGGACCGCCCGCCGTCCGCGCCCGGGTCGACAGCTTCGCGCTGCGGCGATTCGATCGTGGCGTCGTGCTGCAGCGGCCCTGCAACCTGGCCTGGGACGCGAGCGACAGCCTGCTGCGGGTCGAGGGCCTCGAGTTGCGCGGGCGACTCGGCCGCCTGAAGGGCGACCTGGTGCTTGCGCCGCGCCAGATCACCGGGGACCTGGCGTGGGATCTCGGCGCGCCGATGAACCTCGTGCGCGATCTTCTGCCCGAGGATCTGCTGTTCGCCGCGGAGGCCGAGACCATCGCCTTCGACGGGCGGGTCAGGCTGTCAGGCACTGCGGCCGACCCCGCCGCGCACCTGGAGACGGCGCTCGAACTGCGCGACGCCGGCGGCGAGCCGGCGCTCGCCGCGCGAGCTCAGGGCTGGCTGCGCAATCCGGCCGTGGCGCCGGCCGCCGACTGGCCGGCCGCTCCCGACGACGCCCCTGCCCGCGGCCTGTCGGCCCGGCTCTCGCTGCACAGGGGCGTGACCACGCTCCTGGACGCGTCCGCGCGGCTGCCCTGGCAGGTGTCGCTGCAGCCCGCGGCTGTCCGCCCGGACACCTCCGGGCCGGGAACGTTCACGGCGGGCACCGCCAATCTCGATCTCGCGGTTCTGGACGATCTTCTTCCGCCCGGCAACCGGGTCGCCGGGCGGCTCGACCTCGACCTGAAGATGGTCGGGCGGCCCGGCGAATGGACCGTCGACGGCCAGACCGCGGGACGCAAGCTGATCTTGACGCTCGCCGACGGTTCGTGGCTCGGCGGGCAGGGCGAACTGGCGTTGCGCGGCGACGCCGACTCGCTCGACGCGAGCGGCGCCTTCACCATCGGGAGCGGCCTGCTGCGCATCCCCGAGGCGCCGCCCTCGCTCCTGCCAACCTCCGGCGAGCTGATGCTCGTCGCAGTCTCTGCCGACACCGCGGTCGCGGCGCCTG
>Ga0315283_10004483_pt1 | contig 12168 bp, 10 predicted proteins | sample YL17G09_0_MG_FD_204541 | JGI IMG/M metagenome (GOLD analysis project Ga0315283, IMG submission 204541) | Sediment microbial communities from Yellowstone Lake, YNP, Wyoming, USA - YL17G09_0 | ecosystem: Environmental > Aquatic > Freshwater > Lake > Sediment | place: USA: Wyoming | collected...
GCTCCCCGGTCTCCCTCGCCGCCGTCTCGTTGATGGCCGCCTGCTCCCTGAGCAGGGCCAGTCGCTCCGAGGCCTTGCGCCAGTCGCGCGCAAGGTCCCGCCGGGCCTTCTCGGCCCGCTTCCCCGACGCCTTCGCCGATTCCCTCTGCTCCCACTCGTCACGGAAGGTCTTCCCGCCCTCGAACAACGGCATCGAGACGCTCAGCCCCGCGCTCTTCTGCGTTATGTCCGCCAGCTCCGGGCCGTTCGGGTACTCCCGGCTGATGCGGCCGGTGACGGCAAGCCGGGGCAGGTGCGAAGCCAGCATCCCGGACGCCGCGCTCCCGGCGGCCGCGGCGGCCTTTTCCTGGACCGCCACCGACGGGTGGTTCGGGTCGGGGCCGCGGGCCGCGACCGTGCCGAGGGCCGCGAGCGCGGCGTCGAGCGGCTCGAGGACGACGACGAGGGTGGGAGCAGCGGCGTCGGCCGGCATCGCCGTCGCCGACTTCTCGTCGATCGGCAGGGAGGTGTCCGCGTCCAGTCCGCGGCCCGTCCTCGCGAAAAGGTCCTGCAGGGCCCCCCCGAGGTCCGCGCGGGCGGACGCGAGCAGGCGGCGGCGGACCAGGACCTCCTGGTGGGCCTGCAGGAGGTCGATGCGGCTGGCCGCCCCGCTCTCCTGCCTCAGGGTGATGTCCCGGTATTGCGCCTGGGCCAGCTTCAGCGAGTCCGCAACCAGCCGGACCTGCTCCGCCGCCATCTGCACCTGGAAGTAGGCGAGCGAGGCGCCGAGTTCCGCCTGCCGCCGCAGGCCGTCCACTTCCGCCTCCCGGGCCGCGCGCCTGAGGGAAACGCTCTGCCAGGCCAGCCACGACGCGCCCCAGTCCCAGGCGGTCCAGGTCACCGTGGGCCCCATCGACCAGCTCTCGTGGTCGCCCAGGACCACGGGCGGACGGCCGGGGATGGGGGTGAATTCCGGAACCTCGCTCGCGTACCGCCACGAGCCGTCCAGCGAGAGCCGGGGAAGGAGGAGGCCTCCCGCCGTTCCCAGCGACTTCTGGCGGGCGGCCTCGAGGTCGCGCTCACCCGCCGCGAGGTCCTCCGACCGGGCCAGGGCCGCCACGACCGCCTCCTTGAACCCCATCTCGAAACGCGGGGGGGCTCCCGCGGCAAGGACGGGGATCCCCAGGAGGGCCATGGCGGCCGGGAGCACGCGCCTCACCGGCCGGGCTCCCGCGGGGGCCGCGATGACCCCGTCATCGCGTTGTTGCGGCCTTGCCGCAGCGCGAGGGCCTTGAGGACCATCTCCACCCGCTCCTCGAACGCCTTCTCCGAGACCAGCATCGAACGGAACAGGGCGAGCGGGATGCCCAGCAGGGTTCCCGAAGCCACCCGTTCGAGGATGCCGATACCCGCCGCCGGCCCGACGACGCTCGGGGCCAGCATCGCGATGACCACCGGCACCGGCATCGGCCGGATGAAGCCCTTCTTCTGGCACTCCCGGATGAGCCCGATAAGTATCACCGCGTGCCGGGGGAAACTCTCCCGCAGGAAGGAGGCAACCTCCTTGTTGCCGTCGATAAGGTCCCGCAGGAGGGACAGGACGACCCCGCGGTTGTCCCGGACGAACAGTGCGATCACGATGAGGGCCCGCTTGAGCCTTTCCCGCGGCGACTTCTCCCCGAGCCCGGCCAGCTCACCGCTCAGTCGGGAGAAGAAGCCCCCGTAGAAGGCGGCCAGGACCCGGCGGGCGAATTCCCGCTTGTTCCGGAAATGGTAGTGGAACATCCCCAGGTTGACCCCCGCCCGGGCCGCGACCGCCCGGACCTTCAGCCCCGAGACCCCGGTCCGGGGCAGGAGCTCCAGCGCGGCCCCGATGAGGGCCTCGTCCGTGTGTTTCGATGGCCTTGGCATGTACCAAGGCAACTATACTATACAGTCGTATAGTTACACAAGTGTATAGGAAAGGTATAATCCGTACGGGTGCGGGAGGGTATCGCGCCCGGGGAGGAACCATGTCCGACGGAGCCTGCGAGATGCCGGGTAAGAACGCCACCACCGCCGAGGTCCGGGAAATACTTGCCGGCAACCGCGTCGTCGCCGTGGTGGGAATGTCCGAGAACCCGGCACGGGCGAGCAACCATGTCGCCGCCTACCTGATGGAACACGGCTACCGCGTCATCCCGGTCAATCCGGCCCGGGAATCCATCCTTGGCCAGAAATGCTGGCCCTCCCTCTCCGCGGTCCCGGAAAAGGTGGACATCGTGGACATCTTCCGCAAGCCGGACGCGGTACCGGAGATAGTGGACGAGGCGATCAAGGCGGGGGCCAAGGTCGTATGGATGCAGGAAGGCATCGTCCACAACGCGGCGGCCGAAAAGGCCCGGGCCGCGGGACTGAAGGTAGTGATGAACAAGTGCATGCTGAAGGAGCACCGGGCGCTCTGACGCCCCAAGGGGGAGACCATGAAGAGGAATGTGGGAACTGCTGACCGTATTGCAAGGATAGTGTTGGGGTTGGGCGTGATTTCGCTGGCCTTCTGGGGCCCGAAAAGCGCATGGGCGTGGTTGGGGATCATTCCCCTGCTGACGGGCTTGGTGGGCTATTGCGGGGTCTATACCCTCATCCGCGTCAATACCTGCCGGCGCTGATTCGCCCAAGGCTGGGCCCGGCATCCCCCGCATCGCTAGAATAGTGGTGTGGAGACCCGCGAACAGTCGATAAAGCTCAAGGAACGGGCCCGGATGCTCGCCTACGAGGACACCCGCCTCGGGTACCCCGTCCTCGTCGACCTTATCTACGGGCCCGGCGCCGCCGACCTTGACGAGCTCGCGTCCCGGATAAACCTGGGCGACATCGTCGAATTCGTGCGTCGTTGCCACGAGAAGCTTCCCCGGAGCCTCGAGGTCGGGCAGGCCGGGTCCGAGGCCGCCCGTGAACGTGCGGTTTCCGCCGAAACCCAGGCCTTCTCGCTTCCCGAGGACCTCCTCAACAAGCGCTTCGTCCTTCCCAGCGCGCTCGACCAGGTCGTCCGGGAACAGCTCTTTGCCAAGGCCGCGTTCGGCTCCCTTCGTCCGCTCCTGGTCGGTTTCGGCGAGGGTCCCCCGCTCGAGCGCCTCGGCCTCCTGGGCCGGGCGGCGAACGAGGAGCAGGCCGGCACCGCCGACCTCCCCTTCTACTACGCGACCCTGCTGGTGGTGGCCCGCCACCTCGCCGAGCGCATCCAGTACCAGGTCGTCGCCGAGCAGAAGGTCAAGGAATCCTACGATGAGCTCAGGGAGCAGATGGCGAGGTGGACTTCGAAGCTTTCGTCCGGCGTCAAGCGGGCCACCGTCTGCGCCCGCCTCCTCGCCAACCCCTTCTCGTTCTGGGCCCTGCACCGCCAGCAGGCCGCCGTTCCGGTCGCGGAGATAGCGCCCCGCTACCTCGCCTACCGGAACCAGTACGGCCTGACCCCCGAACTCCTGGAGGCGCTGGACGCCCACTTCGACGCCAAGACGGAAAAACTCGGGGAACGGGACGACGCCTACGACGCCCTGCGCCTGCGCGCGGCCCGGATGGCCGAGACGCTGTCCCGCGCCAGCATGTTCCTGGTGAAGCTGGAAAAGGTCCGGAAATGGGCCAACCGCGCGGCCTTCACCGCGCTCATCATCGCCTCGCTCGGCTCCCTCATCGCGTGGCTGGTGCCCGGCGGCGACACCTCCGGCGTCGGGCAGTCGCTGGCCAGCGAGGAACTCCCCTACCGCGCCACCGATGCCCTGCTGGCCGGCGGCTTCGTGGCAGCGGCCGTCGTCGGCGTCCACCGGCTCGTCAGGCGCATCCGGTTCCACCGCTCGAAGGAATGGCAGGCATTCCGGCGCCTCCGCAAGTCCCTGCATCCCGACCGGGCCATGCGCGAGGCGCTCGCCCGGGCCATGGCGCTGAACCGCATCCGCGATTTCTTCAGCCGGGCGGGGCGCAACGCGGGCTCCGGAACGGCGCAGGAGGCCGTACGGGCGGTGGAGGACCCGAAGACCGGGGAGCGCCTTCTCCGGAAGCAGGCCAAGCTGGTCCACACGGCCAAGACGCCTTCCACGGGAGAGTGGCTCGACGAGGTTCCGGCCCTGCTCTGGAAGTACCTCGACCTCAAGGTCGACGAACTCGACGCCCGCCGGCTCTCCCGGGTGGCCTTCCCGGCGTTCGACTATTCCGACCTCTACCCGCCCCAGGAGCTCAAGGAGAAGTGGTTCCAGAACGCCGTCGTCTGCTACGGCGACGACTTCGCCGGCCTCATCATCGGCGCGGCCCAGACCGCCGCGGTCTATTTCATCGACGTCTCCGGCTCGACCGCGATGTCGACCCGCCACACCCTGAGCAACTCCCTGGAGCTTTACAGCCGGCTCGTGCAGGCCGCCAACGAGACCGGGGGCGCCCCCATCTGGCGCAAGGAGGCCGGCGACGGGCGGTACTACTGTTATCCCGTGCAGGAGGCGCTCCGCCGGGCCGTCCTGACCGTGCAGGGCTGTTCCCATCCCAAGGTCGGGCTGGAGATCGGCATCGGCCTCTCGGTGAGCGAGATATTCACCGACGTCACCACCGGGGACTTCACCAACGAGGCCGCCAACCGGGCCTCGCGCCTGAACACCCGCGACGACGTCGTCTCGGCCTACGTCGCGGCGCGGTACGTGCAGAAGCCGTTCCGGGTCTACATAAAGTACGGCCGGCTTTGCAACGAGGGGCTGGCCCTCGACGAGAAGGCCCTGCACGCCCTGAAGGTCGAGGGCTGGCAGGCGGTCCGGCTGGTGCCGCCGATGGAATGGAAGTTCCCGCTAATCACCGGCGCGGTCGGCGACGCCGAACCCGGGAGCGTGGGGTACTGGGGCGAGCGCTACGACCCGTTGTCGGTCCTCGAGAAGCTCACGAACATGGACGCTCCCCCGGCCTTCGAGCGCTACCGCGACCGGCCCGACCGGGTCCTGGCCTTCGAGGTCTTCTGCCGGGTGACCGGCGACGACGCAGCCTACGCCACCCCGCTGGGCGGCCGGACGCTGGAGGGCTACCTGTCCGACATGGGCGTGGGCGGGATGGTCTACGCCGCCAAGGATATAGAGAAGGAAACCACGGTCAAGCACCTGCCCGTGGCCCTGCCCAGCGGCCACAAGGTCCAGCTGGTGGTCAAATACGAGAAGGCGGACCTGAAGGGGCTGGGGGCCACCGCCATCGCCGAGGTCGAGATACCGCCCGGCATCATCGACGACGACGTCATACACTTGAGGGACTTTTTGGACAGGATAGCCTAGGGAAGTGATGAGTGATGAGTGCTGAATGATGAGTGTCGGATAACGCTTGCCGAAGTGACCCCGCAAACCAAGGTCAGGATTCCCTTCCCCCTCCGGCCTCCGTATTCATCATTTCTTCGGAGGCCATGACGCCGCGACCTTCCCAAAATCCAGCTCGGACAGGCCGTCAAGGACAATGAACGCCTCCGGGGGACGGACCGACCTCGTCCACTCGTTAAGGACCGCGATGACGGGCACCCCGGCGGCGGCGGCGGCGCGGACTCCCCGGGAGGCGTCCTCCAACGCAAGGCACTCCTGCGGTTCGAAGCGAACCGACCGGCACGCCGCCAGGTAGCAGTCCCCCTCGGGCTTCGACCGCTCGTAATCCTCCCGGGCAATTATCCGGTCCAGCAGTTTCGCCATCCCGAGCCGCTCCAGCATCGGCTCGACGTCGCCGTGCGGGGTGTTGGTGACGACGGCGGTGGTGAACCGGGCCTTGGCGACGGACAGGGCTTCGAGGGCGTGCGGCATCGGTTTCAGCTCCCGCGCGATGATGGCCCGGAACCGGGCCCGGACCTCCGCCACCCACGCGTCCGGGTCCATCTTCACCCCCAGCCGCGGGAGCTCCTCCGCCGCCTTCGTCCCCCGGACTATCCACCGGGCCGCGTATTCCTCCCTCGTAACGGTCACTCCATGCTCGGCCATGACCGAACTGCACGCCTCGTAGTAGGCGGGCTCGGTGTCGGCCAGGAGCCCGTCGAAGTCGAAGAAGACGGCCTTTAGCGCCATTGCCTAATGTTACACGGTTCTTCCGCCATTCCTCCCCCCACTTCCTTCTGCATTTCGCACTCATCACTCACTTGCCCTGCTAAGTCCCGACGCTCTGGGAGGGCAGCGAGGCTTCGCGAGTCGAAGGGTCCTTCATCAATCACCTGCCCTGAGCGTTGCCCTGAGCCCGTCTTGGGGCACAGTCGAAGGGTCACTTTCCCATGTGGGATAATGAATCCGGCATGGGTTTGCAGGCGGATATCGAGAAGACCCTGATCGAGCGCAAGCTCGTCAGCGAGGAGCACCTCCTCATCGCCCGGCGCGAGCAGGAATACCGCTCCGGGATGGTCGACGACATCCTCGTCGAGATGGGGTTCCTGAAGGAGGAGGTCGCCCTCAAGATCCGGGCCGAGCACCTGAACGTGCCCTTCGTCGACGCCACCACCCTCGCCCCGGAGCCGCGCCTCGTGACCCTCCTCGCCGAGGACTTCGCCAACATCCGCGGTATCCTGCCCATGTCGGTCGAGGACGGGAAGATGACGGTGGCGATGGCCAACCCCGAGGACTTCAACCTCCAGGAGGAGGTCCAGAGGCAGGCCAAGATGCCCATCAAGCCGGTCCTCGCCGCGCGCGGGGCCATCCGGAAGGTCCTGCAGGAGTACCACGACAACTGGCGCGAGCTCATGATCCAGCGGGTCCTCGAGGGCGTCACCGACCAGGGCATCCAGCTCACCCGGAAGCTCGGGATGGAGGCGATCAATCTCGACGACGTGGCCGAACAGGCCCCGGCGGTCCGGGCGGTCAACCTCCTCATACTGCAGGCCCTCCAGCGCCGGGCCTCGGACATCCACCTGGAGTTCACCAAGACGCACATGGCCGCCCGTTACCGCGTCGACGGCGTTTTGCAGGAGTTCCAGCGCATCCCGCTCAACCTCGCCCCCGCCGTCGTATCCCGGATCAAGATAGTGTGCAAGATGAACATCGCCGAGAAGCGGCTCCCGCAGGACGGGTCCTTCCATATCGTCGTCGAGGGGCGCGAGATAGACTTCCGCGTCGCCTCGAACCCGAGCTACTTCGGCGAAAAGATGGTCATCAGGATACTCGACAAGAGCGCCGTGGCCCTCGAGCTTAGCCACCTCGGTTTCCAGCAGAGGGACCTCGCCATACTGCGCCGGCACATCGTCCGGCCGTACGGCATCGTCCTCGTCACCGGACCCACGGGGTCCGGCAAGAGCACCACGCTCTACAGCGCCGTCGCGGCGCTCAACCACCGCGAAAAGAACATCGTCACCGTCGAGGACCCCATCGAATACCAGCTGGACGGCATCACCCAGCACCAGGTGAACGCCGAGATAGAACTTACCTTCGCGGCCATCCTCCGCTCGGTCCTGCGCCAGGACCCCGACATCATAATGGTGGGCGAGATCCGGGACCTCGAGACGGCCCAGATAGCCATCCGGGCGTCGCTGACCGGCCACCTCGTCTTCTCCACCCTGCACACCAACGACTCCCCGGCGGCGGTCACGCGCCTCCTCGACCTCGGCGTGGAACCCGCCCTCATCGCATCCTCGCTCCGGTGCATCATCGCCCAGCGGCTCGTCCGGACCATCTGCCCCCGGTGCAAGACCCAGGTCTCGTATTCGCCCGAGGACATTCCGGGCCTGCCGCCGGAGATGCGCGGGGCACCGCTCAAGGTGTGGAAGGGCGCCGGGTGCCGGTATTGCAACAACACCGGGTACCGCGGCCGAACCGTCGTGGCCGAGACCTTCGAGGTGACCGACGAGATCCGGGACCTTATCGTGGAGCGGCGCCCCGCCCCCGTAATCCGCACCGCTGCACGGCGCACCGGAATGGTCTCGGTCTACGAGGACGCCCTTCAGAAGATGATGGCGGGAGTCACCACGCTGGAGGAGATCCTCCAGCACTCCGAGCTATAGCGCGGGCTTCCCCGGCAGGGGGGGGCCCTTCAGGACCATGACTATGGCGTCCGTCCCGTCGGAATAGTGCCGGGGCCTCGTCCCGGTCTCGCGGTAACCGAGCTTTCGGTAGAGGGCCAGGGCCGCCTCGTTCCCCTTCCGCACTTCCAGCCAGCTTCCCGTGAAACCGCGCTCCGCCGCCCGGGCCAGGAGGCCGCGCATTATGGCCTCGCCGGTGCCGGTCCGCCGGGCGGAGGACGCGACGCCGAGGTTCAGGACGTGGCAGACACCCCCCGCGATGAGCCAGCCCCCGCCGTAACCGGCGACAAGTCCGCCGTCGAGGGCCACGAGCCACAGGGCGTGCCGGTTGTCCACCTCCTGCCGGAACGCCCGTTCGGGCCAGGGGTCCCGGCCCGCGAAGACCTCCGCCTCCAGCGCGGTCACGGCCGGGACCAGCCCGGAGGAGAGCGGAACCAGTTCCACCTATGCGCCGCGCCCGAAACGACGGCGCCGGGGTTGCTTGAGCAGCCCGGCCCGCATCTTCTCCACCGCCTCGGGGCGACGGACATAGACGGGAACCAGCCGGTCCGGGTCCGCGCGTTCCCCCGCCGCGAACGCCAGGAAGCCCAGGGCCGCGACCGTCCGGGCCCGCGCGGGCTCCTCCACCACCAGCGCTCCCGCGGGAAGGCCGGCCCGGAGCGCCGACGGCTCCCTTACGGCTGTCCGGCCGGCCCCGACGACCCCGTCCCGCCCGGGACGGAAGGGCGCGGTATAGACCTCGCCGCGCTTGGCGTCCACGACCGGGACATAGAGGGGGGCGCGAACGCGCAGGGCGGCCTCCGCCGCCATGGCCTCGAGGGTCGGCACCGCCACGAGGGGGATGTTCCCGAACCGGGCGAAGGCCTTGGCGACGGCCATCCCCACCCGCAATCCGGTGAACGAGCCGGGCCCGCCGGAGACCGCCACGAGCCCGACCGGGGCCAGGCCCTTGCGGCCAAGGACCCGGTCCAGGAGGCTGAAGATGCGTTCCGCGTGCCCCCGCCGGTCCCGGGCCTCCCGCCAGCGGGCCGCGGCGAGCACGGAGGCGAGGTTCCGGGGCCGCCCGGCCACGGCCCCGAACGCCACCCGGCAGGCCTCCCCCGAGGTATCTATCCCGAGTACCCCGGTCACGCTTCCCCGCACGGGCCCCCTCACGGGCGGGTCCGCCTTCCGGCGAGACCTCGCCCGGCACGGGGAAAGTCCCGCTGCTCATGGGCGGGTCCGCCTTCCGGCGAGACCTCGCCCGGCAGGGGAAAGTCCCGCTGCTCACGGGCGGGTCCGCCTTCCGGCGAGACCTCGCCCGGCAGGGGAAAGTCCCGCTGCTCACGGGCGGGTCCGCCTTCCGGCGAGACCTCGCCCGGCACGGGGAAAGTCCCGCTGCTCATGGGCGGGCCACCGCCCTCATGCACAGGCACGGCAGGATCCCCCCCACTCTCACCCGCGTGAATCCGGCGTCCCGGAGGAGGCCGGCCAGCCGGGCCCGGGGATAGACCAGCCGGACACGCGTCGGCTCGACCAGGCCCAGCGCGAGCCCCGCGGCCCCCGTACGCAGGGAGGCCGGATGGGTGGTGGTTATCTCCAGCCTCCCGCCGGGGACAATCCGCGACCGGGCCTCGGCGAGGACCTCGTGCGGGTCTTCACGCTCCTCCAGGCTCTTCCACATGACGAGGACCTCCAGCGACTCCCCCCGCGGCCAGTCAACCCAGGAAACGACGTTCGGCTCGCGGACCCGTTCGGTCCCGGAAGCGGCCACCACGAGCGCCCGCGTCCCGAGCCGGGCGGCCAGGTCGCGCAGGCGCCCCGGGAGAAAGCGGGGACGGACGAAGAGCGGGACGGCGGCGCCGGACGGGAGAAAGAACCTCCTCGTCCCGCATTCCTCGCACCGGACCAGGATGGATACCTCGCGCGTGGGCCAGCGGTCGGTGAGCGGGAAGAACCGGACGCGCGCCCAGCGCGCGGAGCCGCAGGCCGGGCACGCGGGCGGGACCGGGAATACCCCATCCACCGGCTCAAAGCCCGGACGGACGCTCATCGGGCTTTCCCCCCATTCCGGGGCGGGAAGACGACGCTGATGCGCCGACGGCCGCCGGCTAGCGGGGAGATGCGGACCCTGACCGGGGAAGACGGCCAGAACGAGCGGTCTCGTTCCGCCCACTCCACGAACACCACGCGCCTTCCGTCGAGATAGTCGAGGAGGCCCCGCCGTTCGGCGGGGACGTCGAGGCGGTAGAAATCGAGGTGGGCCACCGGCAGGCGCCCCCGCGCCTCCCGGGCCAGGGCAAAGGTGGGTGAAAGGGCGCGCTCCCTCACGCCGAGGGCGCGCATCGCGCCGCGCACGAAAGTGGTCTTTCCCGCGCCCAGCGGGCCGCTGAGGCAGACGCAGTCCCCCGCCCTGAGCCTTCGCGCGAGCGTTGCGCCGGCGCGCTCGGTCCCGTCCTCGCTGGTTGTGGTCACGTTCCCTGCGCGAACCGGCCGTTTCCCGGCGGCCGGCCTTCCAGCCGCCTTCAGGGTCCTCAGGCCGACTGGCTCACGCGGCCCCGAATGAGCTCCTTGACCGTCTGGGCCGTCGGGAGGGTCATCGCCTCCTGCGCGAGGTTGCGGGCGTCGACAAACGAGACGGACCGGAGCAGGCTCTTGACGGTGGACAGCGCCACGGGCGAAACGCTGAAAATGTCGAGTCCGAGCCCGAGCAGGAGGGGCCCGGCCAGCGGGTCGGCGGCCAGCTCCCCGCACACCGCCACCTTGATCTGCTCCTGGTGCGCCATGTTGATGACCATCCGTATCAGCCGGAGGATGGCCGGGTGCATGGGCTCGTAAAGGTGGCTGATGGCCGGGTTCCCCCGGTCCACCGCGATGGAATACTGCACCAGGTCGTTCGTCCCGATGGAGAAGAAGTCGGCTTCGCGGGCCAGGAGGTCCGCGACCAGCGCCGCGGACGGCGTCTCGATCATGACGCCTATCTGCATCGTCTCGTCGAACTTGACCTTCTGCGACTTCAATTCCGAGCGCACGTCGTCCACGATGCGCCGCGCCTGCCGGAACTCCTCCACCGAGGAGACCATGGGGAACATGAGGTGGGCCTTCCCGTGGACCGACGAACGCAATATTGCCCGGAGCTGGCTCCGGAACAGGTCCTGGTTCGCCAGGCACAGCCTTATGCCTCGCAGGCCCAGGAACGGGTTCATCTCCCTGACCACCTCCCCCTGCTTCATGAACTTGTCGCCCCCCAGGTCCACGCTCCGGATGGTCACCGGCCGCGGCGCCATCGCCTTAACGACCTTGGAATACCACTGGTACTGCTCGTCCTCGGTCGGCACGGTGTCGCGGTTCAGGAACAGGAACTCGGTGCGGTACAGGCCGATACCGTCCGCGCCCGCGTTGTCCGCTGCGTGGACCTCCAGCGGCATCTCGAGGTTGGCCATGAGCAGGACCCGGTGGCCGTCCGGGGTCTCCGCGGGGAGCTGGCGCAGTTTCCGGAGGTCGAGACGCCGCTGGTCGGCCACCTTCTGGTTGCGCCGGTAGCGAACGATGGTGGCCTCGTCGGGATCGATGATGAGCTTTCCTTCCATCCCGTCAATGATGACCAGTTCGCCGCCGAGAGCGATATCGCGCAGGCCGTTAACGGCGACCAGCGCCGGAAGCTCGAGGGCCTGGGCCACGATCGCGGTGTGGGAGGTCCTGCTCCCGCCCGCCGTCGCGAAACCCACGACCTTGTCCTTGGGGATGTCGGCCGTCTCCGACGGCGAGAGGTCCTCGGAAATTATGATCACCTTCTCCTTCAGGTTCTTGATGCTCCGGTTCTCCGTACCCGCGAAGACGCGCATCACCTGCGCCCCGACGTCCCGGATATCGTTCGACCGCTCCTTGAGGTAGTCGTCCCCGATGCTCGTCATCATCGCCGAGAACTTGTCGATGGTCTTGGAGAAGGTCCACGCGACGTTGACCTTCTCCTTGCGCGCCTGCTCCACGGCGGACTTGACCAGCAGGGGATCCTTCAGGATGAGCAGGTGGGCGTCGAAGATGGCGCCGTGGCCCGCGCCGAGCCGGGCCGCCACGCGGTCCCGCGACTTCGCGATGTTCTCCTCGGTAACCTTGACGGCGGCCTCGAAGCGCTTCACGTCCTTCTCCGCATCGGCCTCGGAAAGGCTCTGCTTGAGGGGGCAGAAGGCGCCCTCCGGCTCGAGGATGAAGGGCCGGGCTATGGCGACCCC
>Ga0315283_10004484_pt1 | contig 12167 bp, 9 predicted proteins | sample YL17G09_0_MG_FD_204541 | JGI IMG/M metagenome (GOLD analysis project Ga0315283, IMG submission 204541) | Sediment microbial communities from Yellowstone Lake, YNP, Wyoming, USA - YL17G09_0 | ecosystem: Environmental > Aquatic > Freshwater > Lake > Sediment | place: USA: Wyoming | collected...
CCCACATCGACAGCGGCCGAATAACCCTGTGGCTCGATACACCCTGCGTCGGTCTCACCGCTGCGGACGATCGGGTGGTGGGCGCGACGCTCTGGCGCGGGGGTTCGGATGTGGCGGTACGCGCAGGTGCGGTCGTGATCACCACCGGCGGTTTCGGCAACAACGCCGAGATGTTCGGTGACCTCGTGGGTTTGCCACTCGTGTCCGGCTCACATCCGACCTCGACCGGCGATGGGCTCGAACTCGGTCGTGCGGTCGGGGCCGCATTCACCGGTGGCGACATCTACCTGCCGACGTTCGGCGGACTGCCGCATCCCACGACCCCCGGTCGCGTCCAGTGGGAGGAAAGGCCACTGCTGACCTCCGAGCGCGATCCGTGGGAGATCTACATCGATCGGCACGGACAGCGGTGGGTCGCGGAGGACAATCCGAGCATCGACGCGAAGGAACGTGCCCTGGTCGCGCACGGCGGCGACCTGACGTTCTGGACCATCTTCGACGATCGAGGGTTGCGCGAGAGCGGGACCATCGTCGTCAACTGGACTCCGGATGACTTGCGCGAACGTGCGAACAAGCGCGTCGGTGTGTCGTGTGCAGACACGTTGGAGGAGCTTGCGGTACTCACCGGCATCGACCCATCGGGGTTGCATGGGGCAGTCACGCGATACAACGACATGGTGTCGAGAGGTGTTGACCAAGACTTCGGCCGGACCTATCTGCCTGCCCCGATCTCGGAACCGCCGTACTACGCCCTGGAGAACCACGGCGTCACCTTGGTGACATTCGCTGGGCTCGATGTCGACGCTCAGATGCACGTACGCCGTGAGGACGGCAGCGTGATCGAGGGCTTGTACGCCGTCGGTGAGGTCATCGGTGCGGCCGCGACCACTGGGCAATCGTTCTGCTCGGGCATGTTGATCACGCCGGCGTTGGTCCACGGACGGGCGTTGGGTGCGCGATTGGGCAACGCGCTCGGCGATCCTGCGAAGAGCCACGATGCGGCGGCGCGCGCCTGACGCCGGCAGCCGTGCGACCGAGGCGTTGCGCTAGCATTCGCGGCCTGGGAGCGGACGGCTCCGAGGGCGATTGGCTCAGTGGTAGAGCGCTCCGCTCACACCGGAGAGGTCACTGGTTCGAACCCAGTATCGCCCACCCCTCACCCCAACCCCCACCCCGAAATCCATGATCAACTCGTCGATTGGGCGTGGATTGGGCGTGCATCGATCCTGGATTGGGCGCGGATGGATGCGGCTGTTTGGGCGAGGCTCTTCAACCCCCCTCCCGGCAAGGGCGATGATGCGGGCATGTCCCGTACCTCTCTGAACTCGCGTGGACCCATCAGGTCGTGGCCAGGCTCGGCGCCCGCCCACCGACGGTTGGTGATCCTCGCGGCGGTCGCCTCTCTCGTCGCATCCTTGCTCGCGGTGACGGCGCCCGCGCAAGCCCGTACGGCCGACACCGGGACGCCCGCGGTCACCTCCCTGCGTACGACGGCGAGTGCGGTCGCGACAGCAGTCGTACCCGCGCACCTGGGAATCTCCCTCCGCAAGAGGGCCCAAGGATTCGTCGAACCCATCTGGGTCGGCACGGCGCCGGATGCTTCTGGGCGCATGTTCGTCGCCGAGCGGCGCGGGACGATCCGGGTCTTCTCCCGCGGCCAGGTCCAACGGGGCCTCTACCTGGACATCCGCCGCTACGTGAACTCCAAGGGCGGCGAGCAGGGTCTTCTCGGTGTCGCTTTTCACCCGCAGTTCGGGCGAGTGCCAATAATCTGGGTGACCTACACGCGCGGCGACGGCGCGCTGGTGCTTGCTCGGGTCAGAGCCACCACCGCGGCGGCAAGCAGTATCTCGTGGCGCTCGCTTCGCACTGTTCTTGTCGTGCCGCACCCTGGCGCGGGAAATCACAACGGCGGCGAGATCGGGTTCAACGTCGACGGATTGCTCTACCTCGGTACGGGCGACGGTGGTGGGGGCGGCGACCCCTGGGCCAACGCGCAGAACGCCAAGTCGTTGCTGGGCAAGATGTTGCGGCTCAACGTGACGACAAGCTGTGGCACGCGGCGCTATTGCATCCCGGCGACCAATCCATACGCACGCTCCACCACCTATCGCCGCGAGATCTATCACGTCGGCCTTCGCAATCCCTGGCGCTGGTCATTCGACTCCGTGACGCACGCGCAGTGGATCGGCGACGTGGGACAGAACAAATGGGAGGAGGTCGACCGGGCGAACTACGGCGCCCGCGCGATCAACTTCGGCTGGTCATGTCGCGAAGGCCGGCACTTCTACAACACCGCCCGCTGTCGTACCGGTGCGCGCTACGCCAGTCCCGTCTTTGAGCGCTGCCATCCGGACACTGTTGTCGGATGTACGGAACTGGCGGGTGCAGAAGCCCTGATCGGCGGCTACGTGTACCGCGGAAGGGGGTACCCGGTCGCCTACGGAACCTATGTGGCCGGGGACTTCGTGACCGGCAACGTGGTGGCCTTCCGCTCGGGAGCGGTTTCGCGAATTGGATCCGCGCGCGGCCTGACGGCCTTCGGCGCCGGCCCGGGGCAGGAGCTTTGGGCGGTGACATACGCCGGTGCCCTGTACGGCGTCGGTTTCTACGCACGCTGATCCCTACCCGCGCCGGTAGCATCGGGCGTCCCGCGAGGCGGGCCGCAGTTACGTAGATGTTGGATCGGTAGGAGAAGCCGTGTCGTCAGTGCGAGTCATCGTGGGTGTGCCGTCCGAAGCACAGGAGCAGGCGGTACAGCCGGGCACGACATGCGCCGACCTCTTCACCGACCGCCGAATCGTCGTCGCCCGGGTCAACGGTGAGTTGCGCGACCTCACCCACGAGGTTGTCGATGGTGACACGGTCGAGCCGGTGTTCATCGACTCCGATGACGGGCTTGCCGTGCTGAGGCACTCAACTGCGCACGTCCTGGCCCAAGCCGTCCAGGATTCATTCCCCGAGGCCAAGTTGGGCATAGGCCCGCCGATCAAAGACGGCTTCTACTACGACTTCGATGTTGCGACTCCGTTCACTCCCGACGACTTGGTCACGTTCGAGAAGCGGATGCAGGAGATCGTCAAGGCCGGGCAACGTTTCGCCCGTCGCGTCGTCACCGAGGAGGAAGCGCGCACGGAGTTGGCGCGCGAACCGTACAAGTGCGAACTCATCGGGCTCAAGGGTGGCGCGGGCGACGACGTCATGGAGGTCGGCGGCGCGCAGCTCACCATCTACGACAACGTCGACGCCAAGTCAGGTGAGCGCGCCTGGGGTGACCTGTGCCGCGGACCACATCTGCCGACGACGCGGTTGATCCCGGCCTTCAAGCTGATGCGCACGGCGGCGGCGTACTGGCGGGGGAGCGAGAAGAACCCGCAGCTGCAGCGGGTCTATGGCACGGCGTGGCAGGACCGCGATGCACTCAAGGCGCACCTCGCGTTTCTCGAGGAGGCCGAGAAGCGCGACCATCGCCGACTCGGGAGCGACTTGGACCTCTTCTCCTTCCCCGAGGAGATCGGATCGGGGTTGGCCGTCTTTCATCCCAAGGGCGGCGTCGTACGCCGTGAGATGGAGGCGTACTCACGCGATCGGCACGAGGAAGCGGGCTACCAATTCGTCTATTCGCCGCATGTGACGAAGGCGCAGTTGTTCGAGACGAGTGGGCACCTTCAGTGGTACGCCGAGGGCATGTACCCGCCGATCTTGCTCGACGCGGAGGTCGACTCCGAAGGTCACGTTCGACGAGCGGCGCAGGAGTACTACCTCAAGCCGATGAACTGTCCGATGCACAACTTGATCTTCAAGTCCCGCGGTAGGTCGTACCGCGAGTTGCCGCTGCGTTTGTTCGAGTTCGGCACGGTGTATCGCTATGAGAAGTCAGGCGTCGTGCACGGCCTGACCCGTGCGCGCGGCTTCACCCAGGACGACGCTCACATCTACTGCACCAAGGAGCAGATGGTCGGGGAACTCAAGTCGCTGCTCGACTTCGTGCTGGCATTGCTGCGCGATTACGGGATGGACGACTTCTTTCTCGAGTTGTCGACGCGCGATCCGGAGAAGTCGATCGGTTCGGAGGACGACTGGGCCGAGGCGACCGCAGCCCTGGAGGAGTCGGCCAAGGACAGTGGACTGGATCTTGTGCCCGACCCGGGGGGAGCGGCGTTCTATGGTCCGAAGATCTCCGTGCAGGCGCGCGATGCGATCGGCCGTACCTGGCAGATGTCGACGATCCAGGTCGACTTCAACCTCCCGGAACGCTTCGAGTTGGAATACACCGGAGCGGATGGCACGCGTCAACGGCCGGTGATGATTCATCGTGCGCTGTTCGGATCGATCGAACGGTTCTTCGCCGTGTTGTTGGAGCACTATGCCGGCGCATTCCCCGTGTGGCTTTCTCCGGTGCAGGTGGTCGGGATTCCGATCGGCGACGCGCATGTGGGGTACCTCGAGGAAGTCGCGACCCGGTTGCGGGCACGCGGTGTGCGCGTTGAGGTCGATCGTTCCGACGATCGAATGCAGAAGAAGATCCGGACGGCGCAGAAGCAGAAGGTGCCGTACATGCTGATTGCGGGTGATGATGACGTGAGCGCTGGTGCAGTGTCGTTCCGGTATCGCAATGGCGAGCAGAAGAATGGCGTTGCGATCGATGATGCGGTCGACGAAATCGTCACGGCGATCGAACGTCGCGAACAGGTGTGATGATCACCCGTGGGCGCGACGCAGTGGGACCGTTTGTGGACGCCACATCGAATGGCGTACCTGCAGGGAGAGAACAAGCCCCGTCACGATGAGGCTGGTGACGAATGCGCGTTCTGCCGCGCGCCGGCGCTGACGGGCGACGAGGATCTGGTCGTCGCCCGTGGTGAGGTCGTGTACGCCGTACTGAATCTCTATCCCTACAACGCGGGGCACCTGCTCGTGTGTCCGTACCGTCACGTGGCCGACTACACCGAGCTGAGCGCCGAGGAGATGACCGAGATCGGTGCGTTCACCGCGCGCGCCATGGAGGTCCTCCGCACGGTCTCGAACGCTCAGGGTTTCAACATCGGGATGAATCAGGGTTCGGCCGCAGGCGCCGGAATAGCTGGGCACCTGCATCAGCACGTGGTACCGCGCTGGAGCGGTGACACGAACTTCATGCCGGTGATCGGCGGGACGAAGACGATGCCCGAGCTCTTGGGTCGGACGCGCGAGATCCTGGCGGCTGCGTGGGGCGCCTGAACTGCCTCTAGCGCAGCCTGGGGCACCTTCATCGGGGAGGAAGGGTGTGGGGGAGCCGCTATGGGGACTCTTGGATCTTCTTGGCGAGTTGGGGTGGCATCGGTTCATGGCCGCGGTAGTGACGGGTGAACGTCGCCGTTCCGTGCGAGAGCGAGCGCAACTCGATCGCATAGCGGGTCAGTTCCAGGGCCGGCACGTCCGCGCGTACGAGCGTGCGTCCGTTGCCGACAGGCTCACTGCCGCTGACTCGCCCACGCCGACCGGAGAGGTCACTCATCACCGACCCGACGAATTCGTCGGACACCAACACCGACACCTCGTCGATCGGTTCGAGCAGTGAGATGCTCGCCGCGGCTGCAGCGTCGCGCAGGGCCAGGCCGCCCGCATGCTGGAAGGCCATGTCCGAGGAGTCGACCGAATGCGACTTGCCTTCCAGGAGGGTGACTCGCACATCCACCAGCGGGTAACCCGCGGCGACGCCCTTCTCCATCTGTGCACGGACGCCCTTCTCAACGCTCGGGATGAACTGCCGGGGCACGGATCCGCCGACCACCTTGTCCACGAACTCGAAGCCGGAGCCGGGCGGAAGCGGTTCGACCTCGATGTCGCACACGGCGTACTGCCCGTGGCCCCCGGACTGCTTGACCAGCCGTCCGTGCCCCTTGCTAGGTCCGGCGAACGTCTCCCGCAGCGAGACGCGCACGGGCACCGAGTCGACAGCAACGCCGTACCGATTGCGCAACCGATCCAGGAGTACGTCGACGTGTGCTTCGCCCATGCACCACAGAACGAGTTGTCCGGTCTCGGCGTTCTTCTCCAACCGAAGGGTCGGGTCTTCGGCGACCAGCCGCGACAGGCCCTGAGACATCTTGTCGTCGTCGGCTTTGGAGTGGGCCACGATCGCGACAGGCAAGAGAGCGTCAGGCATGATCCATGGCTGCATCAAGAGCGGTTCTTCCTTGGCTGACAAGGTGTCGCCGGTTTCGGCTCGCGTCAACTTCGCCACCGCCACGATGTCTCCGGCCACACCCTCGGACATCGTCCGCAGGTGCTTGCCCAGCGGTGATGACACGGCACCGACGCGTTCATCGACGTCATGGTCTTCGTGTCCGCGGTCGGCGTCGAAGTGACCCGACACATGAAGTACCGAATCTGGCCGCAGCCTGCCGGAGAAGATGCGGACGAACGACACGCGACCGACGTAGGGATCGGTGGTGGTCTTGACGACTTCGGCGAGCAACGGGCCGTTCGGATCGCAGGTGAGCGGGCCGCGCGGAGATCCGGTGGTTGTCGTCGCCGGCGGCATGTTGTGTTCGGGGGGCGAAGGGAATCCGCCCGTGATCAGATCGAGGATCTCGGCAGTGCCGTAGCCGTCAGGACTCAATGCCGCGGGCAACACCGGATAGAACGAGCCACGCGCCACGGCGGTCTCGAGGTCCGCGGTGAGCGTTGCGAGTTCGACGTCCTCGCCGGCCAGGTAGCGATCCATAAGCGTTTCGTCTTCGCTCTCGGCGATGATGCCTTCGATCAACGTGCCGCGTGCGCCCTCGATCAGCGCCCGGTGCTCAGGATCCGCCGGGCGTACAACGCGAGCACCGCCCGAATAGTCCGAGACGTTGTGCGACAACAAGCCGACCAGTCCAGCGACGCTGCCATCGTCGGCCGACATCGGCAGATAGAGCGGCAACACGCCGTCACCGAACATGCGGGCGGCAATCGCGACGATCTCGTCGAAGTCCGCGCGCTCCTTGTCCAATTTGGTCACAACCACAGCACGGGGCATTCCGACGGCTGCGCATTCGTCCCACATCATGGCCGTGGTCGTGTCGACGCCGTCGGTTCCACCGATGACGAAAAGGGCGGCATCGGCTGCGCGCAAGCCCGCGCGCAGGTCGCCCACGAAATCCGCATAGCCCGGAGTGTCGAGAAGATTGACTTTGATGCCGTCATGCACAAGCGGGGCCAGCGCGAGGGAGACCGAGCGCTGCTGACGGATCTCGGCATCATCGAAGTCGCTGACCGTAGTCCCCTCCTCGACGCGGCCGGGGCGTGGAATGGTCCCGGACGCGACGAGAAGTGCCTCGACCAGTGTGGTCTTCCCAGATCCGGAAGGGCCGACCAGCACCACGTTGCGAATCTTCGCCGGCTGGTCGGCCTCGGGTGCTCTGCCCGCGGCTCCGGCGGGGGGCTTGTCTGCCATGGTGTCCTCCTCGTGTGCGGTCACTGTTCACCCGTGGGGCGGGCCGGGGCAACCGGTTCTGACGATCCGCGTCGTGTCAGGATGCCGCGGCTACGATCGGTCGACCGGTTCGGGCTGTTCGGGACAGCCAACAGCGAACGTGAGGACGGTAATGCTCGACAACCGATCGGTGCGCAACGGTGTGGCCCGGGTGGTGCAACCCGTCGCGCGCGGGTTGCTGGCAGTGGGCGTGACACCTGACGCAGTCACGATCGTCGGAGCAGTAGGGCTCTCGGCGACGACCCTGTACTTCCTGCCGCGCGGTCAGTTCGCGCTCGGTCTGATCGTCTCGCTGTGCTTCGCCTTCTCGGACCTGCTCGACGGGACCATGGCCAGACTGTCGGGCTCGACCGGCAAGTGGGGAGCGTTCCTGGACTCGACCCTGGACCGGCTCGCAGACGCGGCCGTATTCACCGGCTTGCTGATCTACTTCGTGCGCACCGACTCGCCCTGGATCGTGGCTGCATGTGCCGCCTGTCTCATCGGGGGGGTCCTGGTCTCGTACTCGAAGGCACGCGCCGAAGGTCTTGGCGTCGAATGCACGGTCGGCATCGCCGGCCGATCCGAGCGGCTCATCATCGCGGCGATAGGCGTGCTGCTTGCCGCGCTGAACGTCACCTACGGGCTGCAGGTCTGCTTGGTGATCCTGGCCGTCCTCACAATCATCACCGTCATCCAGCGCATGGTTGACGTGCACCGATCGCTCAGTCGCGAGGCTGCCGCGTCATGACGATTCGGGATGCCGGCGTCGAGTTGGGCTACCGCGTCGGGTGGTCAGCCGTACGGCGACTGCCAGAACGTCAGGCGTATGCGGTGTTCAACCGACTGGCAGACACTGCGTGGCGCCGGCAGGGCAAGTCGGTACGTCGGTTGCGGTGGAACTTGTCGCAGGTCGTGGGACCCGAGGTCGACGAAGCGGCTTTGGACGAACTGACGCGTGAAGGCATGCGCTCGTACATGCGCTATTGGTGCGAGACCTTTCGACTACCCGACTGGAGCCGCGAGGAGATCGTCGAGCGGTTCATCTGCGACAACGAGGATCGGCTCGAAGCATCGTTGGAGGCGGGCCACGGCGTGATCCTCGCTCTGCCGCACATGGGCAACTGGGATCACGGCGGAGCATGGGCGTGCATCAAGCATCGACCGCTCATGACTGTGGCCGAGCGGCTCAAGCCCGAGGGCCTGTACGACCAGTTCGTCGCGTATCGCGAATCGCTGGGCATGACCGTGCTGCCACTCACGGGAGCGGGTACCGACACCTTTCGGGCCCTGATCGGGCGACTGCGTGAGGGCGGGCTTGTCTGTCTCGTGGCCGATCGCGATCTCACCGATCGTGGGATCGAGGTGAAGTTCTTCGGCGGTCGGACCAAGATGCCGGTGGGACCAGCCATGCTCGCGGCGCAGACAGGGGCAGCCCTGCATCCGGTCACCTTGCGGTACGACGGGCGCTTCCAGCGGGTCGACATCGGTGACCAAGTCACCCTGGACCACACACTCGAACGTCACGCGATGCTGCGTGATGCAACCCAGCAGTTGGCCGACGTCTTTGCCGCCGGGATTGTGGCAGCGCCCCAGGACTGGCACATGATGTCGCGCGTGTGGCTGGACGACAGCGCGTGAAGATCGGATTGGTGTGTCCCTACGACTGGGCGGTGCCCGGCGGTGTGCAGACACATGTTCGTGACCTGGCCGAAGCGCTCATACACCTCGGTCACGACGTCAGCGTCCTGACACCCACTTCTGATGAGGCGGCGCTTCCTTCGTACGTCACCTCGTCAGGGCGTGCGATTGCGGTGAGCTACAACGGTTCGGTGGCACGGGTGAACTTCGGCCCGACAGCGGCCTCGCGCGTGCGCCGTTGGTTGCGCGAAGGTGAGTTCGATGTGCTGCACGTCCATGAGCCGTCCGCTCCGAGCACGAGTCTGATTGCGTGTTGGGCCGCACGCGGCCCGATCGTCGGGACCTTTCACACGTCCAACAGCCGCTCACGCGTCTTGGCCTTTGCGGCGCCGTTCCTCCAGACCGGACTGGAGAAGGTCACCGGTCGAATCGCCGTGAGTGAGAACGCTAGGCAAACGCTGGTCGAGCATCTGGGCAGCGACGCAGTGCTGATTCCCAACGGCGTGGCATGTGCCCGGTTTGCTCGCATCGAGGGCTTCGAGCAGTCGGCAGATCACGTCCCCACGCTCATGTTCCTCGGGCGAATCGACGAACCACGAAAGGGACTCCAGATACTTCTCGCTGCAATGCCGGCCGTCATTGCCGAGGTTCCCGATGTACGGCTTCTCGTAGCAGGCCCAGGCGACGTCGACGACGTCTGTCAGCAGATCCCCGCGCAGGTGCTCGACCATGTGACCTTCCTCGGGCTGGTCAGCGAACAGGGCAAGGTCGATGCATTGCACGAGTCCGACGTGTACGTCGCGCCCAACACCGGTGGCGAGAGTTTCGGGATAGTGCTGCTCGAGGCGATGGCCGCGGGAACAGCCGTGGTTGCAAGCGATCTCGAGGCATTTCGACGGGTTCTCGACGAGGGCCGGGCCGGTCAGTTGTTCGACAACGAGGATTCCGCCTCTCTGGCGCTCGTGCTGATCGAGACGTTGAGCGACACCGAAACACGTTCGAAATTCGTTGCGGCCGGGCTCGCGCGTGCCCATGAGTTCGACTGGGATGTGGTGGCCCAATCAGTGTTGGACGTCTATGCGAGCGTCACCGTGGCGGGTCAACCCGTACGTGAGGATCTCAAGGGCCAACTCATGGGCAAGCTGTCCCGCTCGTCGGGAAGGGACCGCTGATGGACCAGTGGCCGCTGATCGTCGTGGCTGTGGGCGTTCTGGCTCTCTTCGGCTTGTACTTGAGTTCGACGGCCGGCCGACTGGACCGGCTGCATCACCGCATTGACACCGCGAGGATCTCCTTGGACGCGCAGCTGCTGCGACGAAGCGCCGTTACCGGGCAGATCGCGTTGTCCGGACTGCTCGATCCGGCCACGAGCCTCGTTCTGACCGAAGCCGCCCAGGACTCGCGAGTCGCGGACCCCGACGATGATGACGCCCGTGGACTGGTCGAGAGCGAGTTCACCCGGGTCCTGTGCGTCGCGTTTGCAGACGGTGAGGACGGCGCGCACTTCGATGCGGACCCCGAGCTGGACGGTCTCGTCGAGGAGTTGGCGGCGGCCACGCGTCGCGTCGAATTGTCACGTCGGTTCCTCAATGACGCGGTGTCGACAGTGCGGTTGCTGCGGCGCCAACGCATGGTCCGAATATTCCACTTGGCCGGCCACACCCCGTGGCCCACGAGCTTCGAGATGGACGACACGCCGCCGCCGGGCCTGGCCGACCGATAGCGAAGACGCGGCGTGCGCCACGTACGCTCGCCCGGTGCTCAGTGATCTTGGCGGTCAGACCGTACGTCGCATTGGTGCCCTCGGTGTGCTTGCCGCGCTCGTCGTAGGGGGCTGTTCGTCGCAGTCCGCTTCACCGACCGCTGCGTCGTCTTCGACCTCGTCGCCGTCCTCGGTCAGCTCGTCCCCTGGTGCGACCAATGCGGTCGCCTCCGATGCTTCGCCCTTCTCAGGCCGCGCTGGTGGCGCGGGCAAGCCGGTGCTCATCGTCAAGATCGACAACACCAGACCGGCGCAGCCGCACATCGGGTTGAGGTCCGCCGATGTCGTGTACATCGAAGAAGTCGAGGGCGGGCTGACACGCATTGCGGCGGTATTCGCGACGTCGATGCCGCCGGTCGTCGGACCCGTGCGCAGCGCGCGCATCACCGATATCTCGTTGGTCGCGCAGTACGGACGGCCGGCATTCGCCTACTCCGGGGCGCAGCGCAAACTCAAGCCCGCGCTCGCCGCGGCGTCGTTCTACGACGTGTCCGACGATGCGGGTGGGAAGGGCTACTACCGCGATCACAGCCGCCGTGCGCCGTACAACCTGCTCGGCAAGCCGGCGGTGTTGCTGGCGCGGGCGCCCAAGGCCAGTTCCGCAGCAGATGTTGGCTTCGTCTTCTCCGACGTGGTTCCGGTCGGGGGTCGCGCGGCGACCAAGATGCGGGCGGCGTGGCTGTCGTCCTCAGCGGGGTTCGCCTGGAACGCGAGCAAGAATGCGTACCAAGTGTCGCTCAACGGAAGACCCGCCCGTGCCGCCGAGGGTGGTGGCCAGTACGCCACCACGGTCGTTGTGCAGTACGTCCGAGTGCAGGATTCCGGGTACGGCGACAAGTTCGGCGAGAAGACACCGCTGTCGATCACCACGGGGGCGGGCAAGGGCGCGGTGTTGCGCGGCGGGAAGTCGTGGCCGGTTACGTGGTCCCGGCCCGCGGAGACGTCGGGGACGCGATTCCTGGGGGCCAACGGCCAGCCACTCCCTTTCGGCGTCGGCCAGGTATGGGTCCTGTTGGTCAACAAGAAGACACCTGTCTCCTTCCGATCCTCCTGACCCGTCGGTTCTCAGCAACGCACTTGCTCGGTGAGCGATTCGACCCCAGGGCCGTACGATGGGCGCAGGTTCTGACGATCCCCTTGGCGCCCGCGTGGCGCGAGAAAGAGGCACCCGTGTCCAGCGAGTCCGCAACCGCACGACCCTCAGGCACTGACGCTGTCAGTCCCGCTGTCGGCACCGCGCGAGTCAAGCGTGGCATGGCCGAGATGCTCAAGGGTGGCGTGATCATGGACGTGGTCACTCCGGACCAGGCCAAGATCGCCGAGGAC
>Ga0315283_10004485_pt1 | contig 12167 bp, 6 predicted proteins | sample YL17G09_0_MG_FD_204541 | JGI IMG/M metagenome (GOLD analysis project Ga0315283, IMG submission 204541) | Sediment microbial communities from Yellowstone Lake, YNP, Wyoming, USA - YL17G09_0 | ecosystem: Environmental > Aquatic > Freshwater > Lake > Sediment | place: USA: Wyoming | collected...
TACCACAATATCCGGGCATCCACGGCGATACATTTGTTGCTTGTCGCTATAACAGGATTGATGTCCAGCTCCGAAATGTCTGATAGTGTGCATGCAAGGAACGAAAGTCTTTCCATAATTTCCACGAGACCTTTCCAGTCAATTCCTGCCTCGCCCCTCAGACCTTTCAATATGGGCGCTATCCTGAGAGATGCCAGCATACCGTCAGCCTCTTCCTGATCGACAGGGACAATTGCCCGACTGATGTCCTTGAAAACCTCCGTATAAATGCCGCCGAGGCCGCAGGCTATGACGTGGCCAAATTCATGGTCTCTCTTCAAACCCAAGAGCAATTCATGCCCGTGGATATGTTCCTGAACCAGAACGGATTCAACTTTCACATCCGGTTGACGCGTGCTGACATTATGAACGATCCGGTCGAACGCACGCTGGAGATCTTTCAAATCCCTGTTTCCCGTAACAACACCTCCCCACTCCGTCTTGTGCAGGAATGCGGCCCCGGTCAACTTCAGTACAAGCGGGTAGGTCATTGATGACGCGATGTTTTCCAATTCTTTGCGCCCTCTTGCGATGCCGCTTTTAACAACGGGGATGCCAAAGAGATCCAACAGCATCAGCGCGTCATCTCCGACCAACAGCTTCTGCGATCTGCCCTTTTCAGCGAGAGGCCCCAATTTTTCAAGATCGATGGGGAACTTCCTCTGAAGAGGAATATTGCGTGTCTTCGCCTGGTGATACCTGTAGCAGAATGCAAGCCCTTGCACCGCCTGTTCTATGGTATTAAAACAGGCCACGCCGGGAATACTCTCAAATTTATCGATAAAGGAAGTGGTATCCATGTAAGGCCACAGTGAAAGGGGCTTCATGTTGCCTGCGTTATTTCTTGATTCTTTGACATGTTCAACCATGTTGAGAATCTGATGGAGTGGAGAGTTCGATGTAGGCAGGATGGCCAAGACTCCATCCACTTCACGGGAGCGGAGCATTTCCGTCAGCGCTGTGCCGCATGCCCGTGTATAATTGCCGCCGATCATTCCAATGGGCCAGATGTCTATCGGATTGCCGACATGAATCCACTCCGGCAACCCAACGGAAAGTTTATCCGCCAACCCTTCTGGAAGCTTTGCCAATGTCAGGCCATAATCTTCGCAGGCATCCGCCGTCATTATGCCCCCGGCTCCGGTGACAGTCACCACTCCCAGCCGCGGACCTTCCATTTCTTTCATGAGAAGAAGCGCGCGAATCGCATCGGTCAGCTCAGACGCGTTTTTTACCCGGATGATTCCGGCCCGTTTAAAGGCAGCATCAAAAACATGATCCTCTCCGACCAGTGAACCGGTATGAGAAAGAGCGGCTTTGGCGCCTGCCTGGCTCCGGCCTGATTTAAAGACAATAACAGGTTTATTAAGCGTAACCCGAGATGCAAGCTTCAGGAAATCAAGGCCTCTTTTAATCCCTTCCATGTGAATGACAATAATTTTTGTCTCTGGGTCGGCGGCGAGATAAGTGAGGGAGTCCACCACATCAATGTCACAACCGTTACCTATATCGATTGCCTTTCCCCAATCTCTATATGCCATGTTCTGCGATGCAACCTGAATGACCCCTGTTTGGGCAATCAGCGAAACCGGTGAAAAAGTCTCGGGACGGACGAGATCAATAAAAGCGGTCGTGAATTTTTTAAAATTGTTTACGACTCCCATTGTGTTGGGGCCCAGGATGCGCATGCCATTTGCTTGGGCCCTTGCTACGATTTCCTCCTGCATTTCCTTGCCTTTATTATCTGCGTCGGCAAAACCCTGGGTAATAATGACCACCCGTTTGACACCCGCCAAAGCACACTCCTCCAGCATCGGAATGACCCGCTCTCTGCCAACGGAAATCACCGCTAGGTCTACTGCTTCCGGGATATCGGCTATGGAAGGATAAGCCGTGAGGCCGCAGATTTCCCTGGTGTTTGGATTGACGGGAAAGAGCTTTCCTTCAAAGCCATAACGCAACATTGTTTCTGCGTTGTTGAAAGAACCATTGCCGGTGTTACGCGGTACGCCGATGAGGGCAACTGAAGCGGGGTCAAGAAATTTCTGCATATATTTACACTCACTATTCTTTTGATTATTACCTTTAGAACATAGCCGTCACAAATGCGGCTTTCCTTTTCCGTTCCTCGAAGGCTTGCAACATACTTCTTTTCGTTATCACGGTATACAAAAAAATGAAGATCATACAAGAAAAACGAATTCCCGCCGCGCGGGAATTTCTTCGTGAGTATAGTTTTTTCGGACGGGAATATGTACTATTCCTGGGGCTTCAACCATCGCACAGCAGCAAAAGCGCCTGTCATCAATCCATTGGTCTGACCTTCACGCTCGACCTCCACAGCTTTCTCAGGCGAATCTTCTTTATCAAAATGGATGGCAGTTCTCACCACGCCATGGGCAGGTGAAAGGGACAGCAGGTCATCAGGAGATCTCAAGATTGCCTTACTGAAAATGGAATGTCCCTTTCTTGCCTCCTCCCTTCTGCGCGCTCCCCAGGGGCTAAGGCTGTTGAGGGTTGCCACGACAACGACGCCGCCTTTTTTCGTAATACGAAAAAACTCAGCCACAGCACTTTTGGCCTCGGCAATGAACTCAAGGGCAGTGATTGAAACGACTTTGTCAAAGGACTCTTCGCGGAAAGGCAGGGTTGATATATCGCCCCATACTGGATGGAAGCGAACGCCTCCGGCGTTTTCCCTTGCGCGCCTGAGCATTGGAAAAGATATATCGAGCCCTATGACCTGCGATCCAGAAGATACGATATCGCGCGTGAACACCCCTGTGCCGCAGCCCGCATCAAGGATTATTTCTCCGGGAGCCGGTTTCAAAAAGCTCAATATCAGTTCGCTTTCATATTTTCTTACGAGGGAACCGATAGGAGTCGTGAACCATTGGTCATATTTTTCAGGCCATTCGTCAAAAATAGCGTTCTCTCTTGTCATGGATAAACAATGCCTCCAGCGTTTGTCTGAATGGTTCCGCTCGCAATTACGAAGAGCAGTAAGGCTATCACCTTTTTCAGAGAGGGTCAATTTTGTTTGGGCTTGCGAACGGTTTCATCAATTGATGATATGACTGTAGTTGATCTCAGTCCACAAATGCGCCGAATCTTCTGATGTTCCCAAATAGCCCTTGACATTCAAAGGCATTTTATTTACTTCTCTTGGCAAATGATGGTGACTTCAAACTGAATTGAGAGGCCAACGAATATGAATATAATCGTTTCCGGGTCACTGGCATACGACAGGATCATGGATTTCCCGGGACATTTCTCGGATCATATCCTTCCCGGGAAGATACACGTCTTGAACGTTTGCTTCCAGGTAAACGGCATGAGGGAGAAATTCGGCGGCACGGCGGGAAATATTGCCTACGCCCTGTCTCTCGTGGGCGAAAAGCCGACCATATCTGCCGCCATCGGTCATGATTACCACAGGTACTTCGACTGGATGGCAAAGAATGGGATTTCAACAGACGGCATCAAAATCATAAAGGATGAATTCACGGCAGGCGCTTACATAACCACCGATCTTGCCGACAACCAGATCACCGGCTTTAACCCCGGCGCCATGAAATATTCTTCATCTTTGGATTTCAACAAGCTCAACCCTGATGATACCATTGCCATCGTCTCTCCCGGTAATCTTGAAGACATGGTGAATTACCCGCGCGTCTGCAAGCAAAGAGGCATCGGCTACATCTTTGATCCCGGACAATCCCTGCCCGTGCTCGCTGCCACTGATGTTGCAGACACCATAGATGGGTGCCGGATCCTGATATCTAATGATTATGAACTGGAGATGATCATGAACAAGACCGCCTTGGACAAAAAGGATTTGATACGGCGGGCCGGGACTGTCATTGTAACCTTAGGGGAGAAAGGTTCGCAGATTATCACGGCGGACGGTGAAATAAACATTCCCGTGGTCAAGCCAAGAAAGGTGGAAGACCCCACAGGCGCCGGCGATGCATACAGGGGCGGGCTGATAAGCGGTCTGGTTCGGGGCAAGGATATTGAACAAAGTGCCAGGATAGGCAGCGTATGCGCTTCCTTTGCCGTAGAATGCTATGGCACCCAGGAATACAGGTTCAGCCCTGAGGAATTCGAAGAGCGGCTCAAGGGATCACGCTGAAGGGAACGCCCATGCTCGAAGTGCCGAAGGCATGAAACAAAATAAAGTGAGGAGAAAATACAATGGCAAAAATGAAAACGGTTAGTATTGAGGCAAAGTCTGATGAAAAATTCAAGGTTGAAGTAAAGGCAGGGAGCCATACTATTTACGTCGACCAAGCGACCACAGGTGGTGGCACTGATGCAGGACCAAACCCCATTGAATATTTATTCACGTCTCTTGCGGGATGCATCGCCACGGTGGCACGAATCATTGCCATCCAAAAGAAGATCAAGCTAAACGGCATGCACATGAAGGTGGAAGGGACATTTGATCAGGAGACGATACTCGGCAAGAGCAAGGAAAACAGGGCTGGAATTGCGGGTATAACTGTCACATTGAATATCGACGCGGACATGTCAAAGGAGGAAAAGGAGGCTTTTGTACATGAAATAGAAAGCAGGTGTCCTGTTTCAGACAATTTATCAAACACAACTCCTGTAAAAGTTGAACTTTTGTAGTTTCATTTTTTTTGAAACCAGCCTTAATTGATTGCACTCACGGGCGGTAGGAGGCTTCTTCAACCGCCCTTTTTCCTGCCATTCTTCCCGGCAGCACCGAAGGAGCGGCTCAACCGTATCCAAGTTCCGCAAGCCTTTCCTCGCTGATTCCCAGAAAATGCGCGATTTCATGCACCACGGTAATCTCGATCTGTTCCTCCAGTTCGTCTATGGTGTTGCACATTTTTTCCAAAGGCTCCTGGAACAGAATAATGGTGTCCGGGTAAAGGGGCGGATAGAACACGGAACGATCCATGAGTGCAGTACCCCTGTACATGCCAAGCAAAGGTTCATTCCGATTGAGACCCATCTCCTCGAGAATTTTCTTAGAGGGACGCTTCTGGACGGAAATGACGATATTTTTCAGATGATGCCTTATTTCCGATGGGATCCGCGCAATCGCCCTTTTTACAGTGCGATCAATTTCCTTCTCGTTCAGTCTCAGTCTCTTCTTCATAAGTAGAATTTATCCGTAGTTATGAGGAAGATGAAAAATATCTGAAGCTTAGAATCCCCACCCATTTTGTCATGCTTTCAAGTGTCTCACGTTTCGATTCGGATGAATTCATAATCTGTGATGTTCACTCTTTAATCCCCGCCATGACACAGGCATCCCTCTTGTACTGTTCTATGACCCCCATCAGGGACTGCTGGATGACGATTCGCTGGGCCTGAGGGGAACCCGCCCCGTGGGTTGATTCGATGGGTATCACGGAGCTCTGCCCCGTTAGATATTCAACGAGCCGTATCATCCGGATCCGGTTTTCCGTGGGGATGTCCGCCCTTCCCCGGAGATATTTTTCGAGGAGCTTCCCGATCTTCTCATGCCGGAAATCCTTTGCAGTAGGGGCGGTACAGACCAGTCCACCCGCAATGTCAGCGGTAATGTAGTTCCCTTCCCAAATGGCCTTTACCCCCTGGAGCTTGGCGATGTTGATGTACAGGGAATCCGGGAGGAACACCCCCGATGGGCTCTTCTGGGCCTGGTAGATGGATGCCAGGGCGCAACCGGTGGACATCTCGCTCTGGAAGTAGAAGTCCGTCAGTTTTTCCCGGATGTGTCTGGCCTGGCCCGCCCCGTTGTAGTCGGCAATAACAGCCGCAGCACCCATGAGGAGGTCTCTGTGGCCGCTTTTGCATGAAGTGCTGAACAATCTCTGGAGCCCGGCGAAATAATTGACCAGTCCTCCGGCAAACTGGCTTTCGCCGCACATGAAGACCCTCTCCCAGGGAACGAAAACCTCTTCAAAAAATACATGAGTGGAGCCATGAACGCCGTACCGGGAATTGCCGTAGTCCATCTCTTCGCCCACAAATCGTCTCCCGTTCGGACCCGGCGCCTCGGCTACGTGGATGACGCCTGGGGTATCGCTTGGAACAGCGAAACAGACGGCGTAGTCCTTTTCCTCCGGTTTCAGAGCTGTACAGGGAAGAACGACGATTTCGTCGGCGATAGCCGCCCCGGAAATACTCGCCTTGGCGCCCCTCACCACAATTCCATCGTTTCTCTTCTCCACTACCCTGAGGTAGGCGTCCGGTTCCTGCTGCCTGCCGGGGCTCATGCTGCGGTCTCCTTTCACATCCATCATGGCTCCGGCAACCGCCAGGTCATTTTCTTGAACATACTTCAAGTAGGCTATAAACCGGTCATGATAGTTCGTCCCCAGGTTCTGGTCCAGATCATACGTCGTCGCAAAAGTCGAATTCAGTGCTCCGGTGCTCACACACCGGGCACCGATGCAGGCCCCGTGCTTGTGAACAAGAAATCTCGATATGCGGAAGCGCTTGGCTAAATCCTCCTGTTCAGAGAGGATATGGACAAAACGGCTAATCTTGCCGCCCGTGAAGGGAGATTCCACCGTGAGGAGATCCTTATATTCGTCCATTGCAGAAAGTTCATACACGAGACCGATAGCCTCCAGCGGGGGCCGGAAACAGGGATGGGAACTGATATCGGTCACCCGCTCGCCGAAGGCATATAACTCAGTATTTAATCTATGGATACTTTCCATATACTCATCTTTTGTTCTCAACGCCATATCGCCCCTCCTCTATGCATAATAAAAAGGTTACACCTTTACACTCCTCTCGTCTGCTGAATCTCTTATACCAAGTTGCTATCATGTCATTGCGAGCAACTGCCCCCGATGCTTCGCATCGAGGTTATTAATGGAAGAGACTTTATATTCCCTCTCCCCTCAAGGCAGAGGGAATGTTAAATCTTCTCAATTTATGATCAAGAAACACTGTTTCCGGTCTCGTGGGCTTCAATTTTTTGGGTAAGCGTGTCCCATGAAGCGTACAGATTTTCAAGTTCTCTGGTGATATCAAGTAGCTCCTGATTTAGCATTTTGATTTTCTGTGGTTCCCTGTGAATGCCAGGCTCACAGAGAATCTTTTCGTTATCCACCTTCTTCTCTTCGAGATGGATAATGTGATTCTCCAGCGCCTTCAGTTTCGTCTTAAAGGCGCTCATAATACTCGAAAGACGGTTTCTTTCCTCCGCTTCCAGCCGCTTTTCCTCCTTCGTCTTAAAAGGCCGCCGGCCGGGCATCGCCTCGTTTGCTTCTGTCTGAAATGGCCGCTCGCCGGCTGTGCCCGAGATGGCCGAGGTCATTTCACCGCGCTTCTGGATGAAATAGGAATAGTTGCCTAGATATTCGTAGCATCGCCCGTCACGAATCTCGATCACCCTACTGACGAGATGGTCCAGGAAGAACCGGTCGTGGGAAACGATCACGACAGTGCCTGTATAGCCGAGCAAGGCATTCTGGAAAATCTCTTTGGTTTTCAGGTCCAGATGATTGGTGGGCTCGTCGAGGATCAGCAGGTTGGAATCCTGGAGAAGGATTTTCAGCAGGGCAAGTCGGGACTTCTCCCCGCCGGACAGCACGGAAATCTCCTTATAGATATCATTCCCGGAGAAGAGAAAAGTCCCCAGGAGGTTCCGTTTTTCCTGATCATTGCTGCGACTGCCCGCGAGACAGACGTCGTCCCAGATGGTACGCCCATAGTCGAGATTCTGGGCGCTTTCCTGAGAAAAGAAGCACTTGCTCACGTTGAGGCCGCAGGTCACTTTCCCGGAAGATGGTTCTTCCATACCGCCGAGAATCCTGGCCAGGGTGGACTTGCCTGCCCCGTTGATGCCGACGAGGGCGATTTTTTCACCCCTGTGGATCGTCAGGTCAAAGGACCCCAAAACGTTCAGGTCTCCATAGCTTTTGGTAACCTGTCTTGCAGACACAACCTCCCTGCCGCTTTTCGGCACTTCGGGAAACTTGATATGAACCTGTCTCTTGCTTCTTTCGCGCTCAATGATTTCAAACCGTTCGAGCATCTTGATGCGGCTCTGGACCTGCTTGGCCTTGGTGGCTTTATACCGGAACCGCTCGATGAATTCCTGCGTCTTTTTGATCTCTCCACGCTGAAGAGCCATCTGTTTTTTCAGGGACTCCAGGCGCCGTTCCTTCTCCGCAAGATAGTAGGAGTAGTTTCCCTTATAGACGGTGAGTCGATGATTGGACAGCTCCACCATCTGATTGACCATTTTATCCAGGAACACGCGGTCGTGGGCAATTGCAAGCAGGGTGCCGTGGTAATTTTTCAGATAGCTTTCCAGCCACTCCATGCTCTCCGTATCCAGGTGATTGGTCGGTTCGTCGAGGAGCATGATATCCGGCGCGGATAGTAAGATCAGGGCAATCAGGATGCGCATCTTCCAGCCGCCGGAAAATTCAGTGCAGTTCTTCCCGAAATCCTTTTCCCGGAACCCGAAGCCGTTTAATATCTGTTTGGCCTTTGCGTCGAAACGGTATCCCTCGGCGGCCTGAAAGCGGGCAGTCGTGGCTTCGTATGCCTTCAGTATCTCCTGATACTCGGCCGAGTCAGAATCACACCGGGACATACGTCCTTCATGATCTTTCAGAGTCCTTTCGATATCGTCTATGCCGCTCTTCTTCCTCAGATATTCCATGAGGGGCAAGGGCTCCAGTTCTACCAGGTCCTGTGGCAGATAGCCTATTGTCCTGTTTTTCCTATTCGGAATCTCTATGATGCCCTCATCGATATCGACCATCCCCAGGATTGCTCTAAAAAGGGTGGTCTTCCCGGTGCCGTTATCTCCGACCAGACCGATCCTGCTCCTTTCCGGAATCATCCAGGTGATCTTGTCGAAAATCCTGCGGTCGGCGAAGGACAGGGAAATGTCATTTAGATAAATCACTGATTAAATACCGAATCTGCTTTTCTTAAAGTGGCGAAGTATAGAGAAAAAGGACGGGACTGTCAATACCGGGAAATTAGCCATCTGCTTATGTGCATCCCTCTCGGTTAGGAAAGCTCTGAAGTCAGTGAATATTGCTGTGCCTGAACTTTTTTTGTCTTGACATCAAAGTATGACTCCCTTATATTCACACCGCCACTTGATACATTTTTGTAATAATAATGAGCTAAAAATTGACATTTTTGCATGCTAATTCCATCCCGGAATTACCCACCAGATTGTTTCGGATCAAGAACTAAAATGAAGTTAAAAATTACTGTCTTTAGGAATTTGAAAGAAATTTGCAGCCCCGTCTGCCTGAAACTCCAATGCATGGGAGGTTGCGTTAAGAATTGTGATGTTCAATTATAGTTAAAGGATAATTCTATGCCCAAACGCCCTGATATTAACAAAGTGTTGATCGTAGGATCAGGCCCCATCGTGATAGGCCAGGCATGTGAGTTCGATTATTCGGGTACCCAGGCCTGCAAGGCTTTACGCAAGCTCGGCTACGAGATCGTTCTGGTAAATTCCAACCCGGCCACTATCATGACAGACCCAGGAATGGCCGATGTCACTTACGTGGAACCATTAAACCTCCAGTACCTGACAGAGATCATCAAAAATGAACGACCCGATGCGATCCTGCCCAACCTCGGCGGGCAGAGCGGCCTCAATCTTACCTCGGAACTCCACCGCACGGGTGTCCTCAAGAAATACGGCGTCAAGGTCATCGGAGTCCAGGTGGATGCCATCGAAAGAGGTGAGGACCGTATTGCCTTCAAGGAGACGATGAATAAGCTTGGGATCGAGATGCCCCGGAGCGAACCAGCTTACACCGTTGAGGAGGCTAAGGATATCGCAGCAAGAATCGGTTACCCCGTTGTAATCCGACCTGCATATACCATGGGAGGAACCGGAGGAGGCTTGGTTTACAACCTTGAGGAACTCCGCACCGTAGCAAGCCGTGGCATATCGGCAAGCCTTGTGGGGCAGATTCTGATAGAGGAATCGGTCCTGGGCTGGGAAGAACTGGAACTCGAGGTTGTTCGAGACGCGAAGAACCAGATGATCACTGTCTGCTTCATTGAGAATGTGGATGCCATGGGGGTACACACGGGTGATTCCTTCTGTACTGCCCCCATGCTCACCATTGATCCCGATCTCCAGAAGCGCCTCCAGAAGTACTCTTATGACATCGTCGAGGCCATCCAGGTCATCGGTGGCACAAATATCCAGTTTGCCCATGACCCCGAAACCGGGCGAGTCGTCGTCATCGAGATCAATCCCAGAACCTCACGCTCATCGGCTCTCGCCTCAAAGGCTACGGGGTTCCCCATTGCATACGTCTCATCACTTCTTGCCGGCGGCCTCACACTTGATGAACTCCCTTACTGGCGCGAAGGCACTCTCGATAAATATATACCCTGGGGCGATTATGTAGTGGTCAAATTCTCCCGCTGGGATTTCGAGAAGTTCCCCGGCGCCGAGGATAAACTTGGCACCCAGATGCGCGCCGTCGGTGAGGTCATGAGCATCGGCAAAACATATAAAGAGGCCTTTCAGAAGTCCATCCGCTCTCTGGAGAAGGGTCGTTATGGCCTTGGTTTCGTGAAGGACTTTCACCGGAAGACTCTCGAAGAACTTATGGATCTCCTCTATGAACCATCGAGTGAACGGCAGTTTATCATGTACGAGGCCCTGCGGAAAGGGGCTTCCGTGGAAGATCTCTACAAGAGAACCTATATCAAGCGCTGGTTCATAAACCAGATGAAGGAACTCGTGGAGCTTGAGGAGAAGATCAGCCAGTATCGCAGGGAGAAACTGCCCGACGACCTTCTGCTGCAGGCAAAGAGGGACGGCTTCTCAGATCGTTACCTTGCCATGCTCCTCAATGTTCCTGAAGAGACTATACGGCAGCGGCGCCTGAGCCTTGGGCTTGGCCAGAGATGGGAGCCCGTGCCGGTGAGCGGAGTGGAAGACGCTGCTTATTATTTCTCAACCTACAATGCCCCGGATAAAGTAGGTGTAAGCGACCGCAGGAAGATTATGGTCCTGGGTGGCGGACCAAATCGAATCGGCCAGGGGATCGAGTTCGATTACTGCTGCGTTCATGCGGCCTTTGCCCTCCGCGACGAGGGCTACGAGTCTATCATGGTGAACTGCAACCCGGAGACCGTATCCACAGACTTCGATACCTCGGACAAACTTTACTTCGAGCCCCTTACCGTGGAGGACGTGCTCTCCATTTACGAGAAGGAAAAACCCGAGGGTGTTATCGTTCAATTCGGGGGCCAGACACCTCTGAATATTGCGAACGAGCTCCATCAGGCGGGCGTTAAGATCATAGGGACTTCCCCGGAGACAATCGATCTTGCCGAAGACCGCGACCGCTTTCGCCAGATGATGAAGAAGCTCGGCATCCCTATGCCGGAATCAGGAATGGCAAGTACCATCGAGGAAGCTATCCAGATTGCCGCGAAAATCGGCTATCCCCTCATGGTGCGTCCCTCCTATGTTCTCGGCGGGCGGGGAATGGAGGTGGTTCACGACGAACAGATGCTCAAGCGTTACGTGGCCGCGGCTGTAGGAGTGACGCCGGAGCGCCCCATCCTCATAGATAGGTTTCTGGAAAACGCCATCGAGGCCGAGGCGGATGCGATTTCTGACGGGACCGATGCTTTCGTTCCCGCGGTGATGGAACACATCGAGCTTGCCGGAATTCATTCGGGCGATTCGGCTTGTGTGATTCCGCCAATCAGTATTCCCGTGCGGCATATCGATACCATCCGCGAATACACGAAGAAGATCGCTGTGGAATTCAATGTCGTGGGTCTCATGAATATCCAGTATGCCATTGCAAACGATGTGGTCTACATACTGGAAGCTAACCCAAGGGCATCCAGAACCGTGCCCCTCGTATCCAAAGTCTGCAACATTTCCATGGCACGTATTGCCACTCAGATTATGTTGGGGAAGAAACTCGCCGACCTGAATCTCAAAGAAAGGTCGTTCAAACACTTTGGCGTGAAGGAATCGGTTTTCCCCTTCAATATGTTCCCTGAGGTGGACCCGGTCCTGGGGCCGGAGATGCGATCCACCGGGGAGGTTCTGGGGCTTGCCGATTCTTTCGGTCTTGCCTTCTATAAAGCAGAGGAGGCAGCCCAGCAGTCCCTTCCGAATGACGGAACGG
>Ga0315283_10004486_pt1 | contig 12164 bp, 11 predicted proteins | sample YL17G09_0_MG_FD_204541 | JGI IMG/M metagenome (GOLD analysis project Ga0315283, IMG submission 204541) | Sediment microbial communities from Yellowstone Lake, YNP, Wyoming, USA - YL17G09_0 | ecosystem: Environmental > Aquatic > Freshwater > Lake > Sediment | place: USA: Wyoming | collected...
CGCGTAGTAGCGCGCCTGGATGGCGACGTCGAGCACCTCTTCGAAGGCGTGGATGCGCGCCTTGCCGGACTCCAGCTGGATGAGGTCGAGGATCTCCCGGGCGTTGGCGATCACGAGGTCGTGGTAGCGCAGAAGGACCGCGGCCCGCTCCCCGATGGGAGTCGCCGCCCACGCCGCCTGCGCCTCGCGCGCGGCTGCGCAGGCAGCCTCCACGTCGGCCGGCGTGCCTGTGGGCACCTCGGCGAGCGTCTCGCCGGTGAACGGCGCCTCGACCGGCATGAGCTCCGCGGGCGTGGCCACGGCCGCGCGCGCCGCGAGGCGCGCGAGCATCGCCGCGTTCACGCGTGGCGACCACTGGGTCGCCTGGGCAGGAGCGATTGCTCCGTTCCGCGATCCGCTCTCGCCCGCAGCCTGTATGGGCATCGTCTGCATCATGGTCCCTCCAGCTCCTGGTCGCGCGGCTGGGTCAGGTCCGCCGCTTCGCCCGCTTCACGTCGTGAACACGCTGGTCGGCGCGCTCGATCAGCTCCTGCAACGTCACCCGGTCGCCGGTCTCCCAGTCGACGGCGCCGATGCTCAGCGAGAGGCGGAGCGGCCGGCCGCTGCGGCCGTTGTACCGCTCGACCCGTTGCTGCAGCCTGGCGACGAGGTCGCCGGTGATCTCGGGCCCGTCGTCGGCGAGGATGACGAACTCGTCGCCGCCGACGCGTCCGGCCACGTCCGACTCGCGGATGCTCGCGCGGATGACGTCGGCGACGGTGCACAGGGTCTCGTCGCCGTGTGCGTGGCCGAAGCGATCGTTGATCGCCTTGAGGCCATCTACGTCCACGGAGATCACGCCGAGCCCATTCGAGCGACGCCGGGCGACGCGCATGGCCTGCTCGCCGAGCGCGAAGAACCCGCGGCGGTTGTACAGGCCGGTAAGCTCGTCCGACAGCGAGAGCATGCGGAGCTGCTCTTCGCGCTGGCGGAGCGCCTGCTCGGTCCGCTTCTGCGGCGTGATGTCGATGATGTAGCCCTCGTAGGCCGTCACCTCGCCGTCCGCTCCGCGGACGGTGTGCGTGAAGTCGCGGACCCAGTGCGTCTCGCCGTCGGTGTCGGTGATGCGGTACTCCTGCGTCCAGCCCTCGAGCCCGGAGCGCGACTTGTCGTTGCCGTCCTCCACGATCCACTCGTAGTCGGCCGGGTCGACGACGCTCGCGTACGTGCGCCGGCCGCTCAGGAACTCCTCGGCGGCGTAGCCGAAGGCGCTGATGTTGGGAGAGACGTACTGCACGGTGCCCTCGTCGTCGATACCCCAGCGGAAGGTGACCACCGGGCCGGAGACGAGCAGGTCCCGCTCGCTCTGGAGGTCCGCCTCGGCCTGCTTGCGGCGGACGATCTCGTCGGTGAGCGAGCGCTCCCGTTCCTCGAGCAGCACGACCATGGAGTTGAACGCCTCGGAAAACGCGCCCATGAAGTCGATGCGCTGCGAGTAGTCGCCGCGGGCGATCTCCTGGGTCTGGCGGGTGAGCTGGCTCAGGCGGTCGTGCATCTCGACGAGCGGCCTGGCCATCCGGTTGTCGGGCGACGGGAGCGGCGCCGCGAGCTCGCCGCGGGCGAGCGGCAGGACGAACAGCCCGATCTCCTCGATGAGCCGGATCATGCGATTGACCGTGCGCACGAGCGGCAGCGCCGCCGCGAAGCAGGTGGTCTCGCTGACGTAGATGGCCGACCTCGTCTCCAGCAGTTCCGTGAGCGCGTGGTCGATCTCCGCGAGGCAGGTCTCGAGGTCCTGGCGCGGGTGGCCCTCCACGTGCGGCGTCACGTCGCGGTGCCCGTGGTCGTGCCGGCGACCCGCCGGCGGTGCGCGCGGCCTCTTCTCGTGCTGCCGTCCATCGTCACCCGTCTCCTCGGCTCCCCGTGCACGGCAGTCTACACCCGGGAGGACGCGAGGGTATGTCGCGCGCCGCGGCGAAAGACACGAGAGGTCATCGGGGAGGCTGACGTGAGATCGAGGTGGCGCACGGGCGTGCTCGCGGCGGCCGGCGCGGCGACGCTGCTCGCCGGCTGCGGCATCCGCGTGAGCGCGGAGCCGTCCCCTTCCTCGCGGCCGGGGACGGCCGCCGTGGCATCCCCGGTCCCCGCGTCAGAGGCACCACCGGCGTCGCCGTCGGCCCTGCCGTCCGGTACGCCTTCGACGTCGCCCGCCGATCCGCGTTACGTCATCCCGCCTGTACGGTCATCCGGCGCGAGGGAGGCAGCGCTCGCGGCCGCCATACGCCGTGTGGAGGCCGCGGCCCGGGTCAACGCGGCGCTGCCGGCGTTCGACCAGCTCGCCGCGAGCATGGTCGCGCGGAGCGGGGTGCCCGGCGCGGCCGTCGCGGTCGTCGCCGGCGACACGGCCGCCTACGTCCGCTGCTTCGGACTGCGCCGGCTGGGCAGCCCCGACAACGTGACCGAAGACACCCTGTTCCAGCTGGGGGCGGTCTCGCGGAGCTACACGACCACGATGCTCGCCGCGCTCGCCGGCGAGGGAGAGCTGCGCTGGGACCAGCCGGTCCGCTGCGTGTGGCCCGGCTTCCGGCTCCGCGATCGCTGGGCGACGCGCGAGGCGACCTTCCGCGACCTCACGGCGCAGCGCAGCGGCCTGCCCGCCTACGCCGGCGCGGAACTGCTGCCGTTCGGGTACGGGCGTAGCGGGATCCTGCGGCGGCTGCGGTATCTGCGGCCGGCCGCCGGCTTCCGCGCCGCCTACGCGCCGCAGGACGCGGTCTTCACGGCGGCGGCGACCGGCGCGGAGCGGGCAACCGGCGCCTCGTGGGTGGAGCTCGTGCGCACGCGCGTGCTCGCGCCGATCGGCGACGAGCAGACGGTCCTCGGCTTCCGCGCCTACGCGACCGCGCCGGACAAGGCCACGCCGCATCGGCTCGTCGCCGGGTCGATGGTGCCCCGGGACCCGTCGAACGAGACGGTGTTCGCGCCGTCACTCGGCGTCAGCTCCAGCCTCAGCGCGCTCGTGTCGTTCGCGCGCCTGCAGCTCAACGGCGGTGCGCTCGGCGGTGCGCGCGTGGCGCCCGCCGGCCTGCTCGCGCAGACCCTCGCGCCGACGACGGCCGTCGCCGCCGGGGCCTCCGGCCCGGAGGCCGCGGGCCTCGGGTGGATGGTCTGGAGCTTCGAAGATCGGCTCGTCGCGAGCGCCGAAGGCGGTCTCGCGAGCGGCACCGGCGCCGTCGTCGGCCTCGTGCCCGACGACGGCGTCGCCGTGATCGTCCTGGCGAACGCGTACCCGCAGGGAGTCGCGCTCGGCAGGGCGCTCACCAAGACCCTGATCGACCTCGCCGCGCGCGGGGCCGCGCAGGGAGACTGGCTCGCTCACGAACAGGCGCAGGCGGCAGCGACGGCGCAGGGGACGACGGGCCTCGAGGCGCGCGGCGCGCCGGGCGACGCCGGCGGGCTCGCGGCGGTCGACGCGGAGCGCGTGCGCGGGCTCGTCCTGCCTCCGGAGGCGCCCGCCGGCGCCGCGGCGCGGGCGCGGCGTGTGTACGCCGGCGTCTACGCCGACCGGTACTACGGCCGCGTCACCGTGCGCCCGGGGCCGGGCGACGGCCTGAGCGTGCGCCTCGGGCGCGGCGAGACGCTGCGGTACGTGCCGTGGAACCGCGACATCTGGCGGGACACGGCGTCCGGGACGGCCGCCGTGTTCTCCGTGCGGGACGGCCGAGCCGAGGCTGTGACGCTCACGCTGCTGGCCTTCGACGGCAGGCGGGGGGCGTTCGCGCGGGCAGACTGAGGCGCCGGGCGGCGGCCCGCGCGCTACTTCTTCTTGCGTCCGCCGATCACCGAGTTGAGCAGCATGCCGAAGGCGATGCCGGCGATGGCGGCGCCGATCAGCAGGATCCAGGCGCTGAGGCCGGTCGCGGCGATGATGGTCGTCATGTGGTCTCTCTCCTCCTGAGCATCCGCGTCACCAGCCGGGGAGGGCCTGGTCGCCCTCCAGCGCGCGGGCGCCGGTCACGTCATCGACCACCTCGAGGATGCCCTTGTAGGTGCCGTCCTCGTCGCGCAGGGCGAAGTACCGCGTGCGCGTCATCGTCGCTCCTGTCTGCTCCCAGCCCTCGGCCATGTCCTTCGTGCCGGCCTTGAACGCGCGTAGGATCTCCTCGAGGCACTCCAGCGTGTGCTCCGGATGGCAGTCACGCACGTCGCGGCCGATGTAGCGGGCGTCACAGGTCTTGTACGTCTCGCCCTTCCAGTAGACCAGCACGTCGTCCCGGTCGGCCACGCTGATGTCGAGCGGGAGGAACGTGAAGACCGCATCCGCCAGCTCGGGGGTGAGACTGCCGCGCTTCCACAGCATCGTCGGGACCGCCTCTCGGAGTGGTTGCCGTTCGCCGGTTCATCGTACCGCATGGGAGACGAGCCACGCCGAGGCGCTCGAGCGCGAGCGGCGTCTCCACGGCGCTCGCCGCCGTCCCGGCCGCAGGCTCCGGCCGGCGCCGGCTACCAGTCGAGCAGCCGGCGCTGGCCCTCCAGCGCCCGGACGCCCGTGGCGTCCTGCACCGTCTCGACGACGCCGCGGTAGGCCCCTGCCTCGTCGCGGATCGCGAAGTAGAGGATGTGCAGGAACTTCCCCTGGATATCGATCCAGAACTCGGCCTTGTCCTTCTCTCCGGCGCGGAAGGCGTCGATGATCTGCTGCACCTTGTGCACGCTCGCCGGCGGGTGGCAGTTCTGCACCTTGCGGCCGATCACGCCGGGGCTGCGCGGGAAGATGCGGTGCCCCTCGCTGTAGAAGCGCACCTTGTCGTGCTCGTCCACATACTGGAAGTCGAGGGGAAGGGCGCCGAGCACGAGGTTGAGCTCTTCGAGCGAGAGGCCGCCGGTCTTCAGGTCGAGCAGGCCGGCGGGCGAAGCCGGCACGGCCTGCCCGGCTGCTGCGGCCGGAGCGCCTGCGGCGCCGGCCTCGCCGGCCGCCGGCCACGCCGGTACGTCGGTGATGAAGGCGTAGCCGATGTCGCCCTCGCCGGCGCGGATCTGCGTCCACTCCTCGTCGCTCAGCGTGTCGATCGCCATCGGGTGCAGGACCTTCTCCTCCTTGGTCACCATGTCGTCGACCATCTTGGCGAGCGCGAGGCAGGTGCTCACGGCGAGCGCCGCGTCGTCGGCGGCGATCGTCGCCCGCGCCTGCTTGAGTAGCGCGCGGATGTCGTCGTGGATCGCCCACATCACCTTGCTCGGGCCCTCCACGCCATGAAGCTCGAGGAAGGGGAAGAGCTGGTTCTCTTTGCGCAGGTAGTGCTTATCCACCTCGCCTAGCCGCTCGAGGGTGTCCCTGAGGGCGCTCTTGAGCCGCGCCCAGGCGCCGCCGTCCGGCGGCTCGCCGATCGCCTCCGCCACCTTGCGCAGAGAAGCCGTGACCTGCAGCAGCGCCCGGTTCTCGCGCTGTAAGGTGTCCATCGGGTGGCCGGCCGGGGCCTGGACGGGCTCGTGGCCCTCCAGCGCGTCGGCGAATACCTGCACGTGCACGTCGCAGAGGCGCTTGACCTCGGTGTCGGGGACGCCGTCCTCGATCAGCTTCTGCTCCATGGCGGCGATCTCGGTGGCCTCGACGTCGGCGATGAGCTCCTCGAACCGCGGCTTGACCTCCTCGACGGTCTTGCCGGCGTGGAGGTCCTTGACGATGCCGTGCAGCGCCTCGAGACGCGCGGGGTCGATGGTCTCGGCGTCGGCGACGTCGGCGATGGGCGGGCGCGTCCCGGTCTGCCTTTCGACCTCGTCGGCGATGTCGCTCGTCAGCTGGTTGAGCGGCACGTTGCCCTGCTCGGCCACGGTGTCGAGGGTCGCCATGCGGCCGACCGTGCGGCGCAGCACCGGGTTGGTGAGCTTCTTGAACTCGGGGTGGTAGTCGGCCAGGAAGTCCAGGAGGAAGGGGTACTCCTTGAGCAGCGTGTGAACGGTGGTCTTCGGCGTGAGGGTGAGCGGCGGCGTGGTCATACCCGACTCCAGCGGTTGGGATTGTCTCTGGGCGGATGGTACCACCGTTCAACGGTGGCCAGTCTTGACGTTGCTCAAGGGGGGGCGATACCGCGAAAGCGGTGACGACGGGCCACGATGCTGCGGAAACGACTCCAGCGGGCAGACTCCCTGCGAGCCCTCGCGCCAGGCGTGGGGGACAGTCCCACGTACAGGGAGGCGCCATGCCCACGATCCATGCGTCTGTTGAGGTCGACGCCCCGCTGGAGTTTGCCGATCTCGAGTGGAGCGAGTTCGTCCTCGACTCGCTGTTGCACGGCTACGCCCGCGGGCTCATCGATGCGGAACCGCTGATCGACGAGGACGATCTGAGGGCCGGCCGGGTCGAGTTCACGACAGAGGGCGAGCGCCTGGTCAAGGTCGACGTGCGGCTGGACTACACGCCGAAGACCAAGGCGACGGCTGAGGAAGAGGTGTCGCGCGCTCAGGCGACCCTGGAGCGCGACCTCGAGAAGTACCGCCTCTTCGTGACCGACCGCTGCGACCGTCTGGGCTGCCGGCCGGACTGAGACGAGAGACGAGACGGCGGCCGGCCCTCGGCGGAGGACCGGCCGCCGCTCTGCGCCTTACCTGCTGTCGCGCCGCGTCTGGCGGCGCTTGTGGCGCCGCCACATCAGCGCGAGCTGTCCGATAAGGAACGCCAGGACGGCGGCGATCACCAACCCGAGCCACAGCGGGAACGTGAACGACCAGAAGAGGAACTTGAACGTCGTCTCCGCGGTGTTCTGGAAGATGAAGAGGAGCAGTAGCACGAGTAGGATGCCGCCGCCGATCAGGGCCCCGTTGCCTCCTCCCGAACTCTGCGATCCCTGGTCTGCCATGGGCCTCTCCTTGTCTACGGGCCGGAGCCCTGTTCGCCTGCCGGTTGAGACTCGCCTTTCGCCGCGAACCGGGGGGAGTCCTTGGTCAGCGCCCTCCTACGCCTGCGCGGAGCGCAGTGGCAGGCGCACGGTGAACGTCGCTCCCGCGCCGGGCGCCGTGTCGAGCCGGACGTCGCCGCCGTGGGCGTCCACGATGGCGGCGACGATGGCGAGACCGAGGCCGGCGCCTCCGGTCTCGCGGGCACGGGACTCGTCGGCGCGGTAGAAGGGCTCGAAGGCTTTTTCGGCGGCGTCGGGCGCGAGCCCCGGGCCGTCGTCGGCGACGGCGAGCGAAGCGTGCCCGTCGCCGGCCGTCAGGCGCACGCGGATCTGCGCCTCGTCCGGCGTGTGGCGGAGAGCATTGCCGAGGAGGTTGGCGACGACCTGACGGAGCTGGTGGTCGTCGCCCAGTACCTCCGCGGTCACTACGCTCTCGACGACGATGTCGCGCATCGGCGCGGCCGCGCGCGCGTCGCTCACGGCGTCGGCGACGACGCGCGCGAGGTCGACTGCCACGCGCTCCGGCTCACGGCCCTCGCCGAGCCTGGCGAGCACCAGCAGTTCCTCGACCATCGCCCCCATGCGCGAGCTCTCCTCCTCGATGCGGCGCATCGCCAGCTCGAGGTTCTCCGGGTCGTCCTTGGCGCGGTCGAACACCTCGGCGTAGCCGCGGATGCTCGTCAGCGGGGTACGCAGCTCGTGCGAGGCGTCGGCGAGGAACCGCCGCAGCTTGTCCTCGGTGGCGGCGCGCTCGGCAAACGCCTGCTCGATGCGGCCGAGCATCGTGTTCAGGCTGAGGCCGAGCCGTCCCACCTCCGTGCGCGGCTCGGCCGGCTGTACGCGCCGCGACAGGTCTCCGGCGGCGATCGCGTCGGCGGTCACCGCCATGGTCTCGAGCGGCCGCAGGTCGCGCTTGATGATGAGCCAGGCCGCGGCTGCCAGTGCCGCCAGGACGACGAGCGAGACGACGACCTCGATGACGACCAGGCGGCTCAGCGTCTGCCGTGTCTCGTTGAGCGGGATGGCGACGATGAGCACGCGGCCGACGCTGGGCGCGTCCTGGACGAGCACGCGGAACCCGGCGGACTGGCCACCGGCCGTCGACTTCGCGGAGAAGACGGTCTCGCCGCCGCTGGCGAGGCTGGGCAGGGGGTCGGGCAGGATCGGCGTGGGCTGGTCCTGCTGACCGTAGGTGAACGAGATCGCGTTGAGCACGTTGCCGGCGCCGTCGCGGAGCTGCCCGTAGGTGCCGGGAGGGAGGTTGGCGTCGCCGGGGCTGCCGCCCGGGCCGACGGGCAACCCGTTGAGGCTGCCGTTGGCGAGCGCCATCGCGGTCGGCACCGTCGCCGCGCGCAGCTGCGCGTCGACGCGCTCCAGCAGAAACCCGCGCAGCGACAGGTAGGTGGCGAGGCCGGCGACGACCATGCCGGCGGCGACGACCGTCAGCAGCGCCAGCAGGAGGCGGGTGCGGAGGCTCACGTCGCCGCCGTCATTCCTTCGGCAGCCGCAGGCTGTAGCCGACGCCGCGCACCGTGTGGATCAGCGGCGCGCCCTCGGCGTCGACCTTGCGGCGCAGATAGCTGACGTAGGTCTCGACGATGTTGGCGTTGCCGCCGAAGTCGTAGTTCCACACGTGGTCGAGGATCTGGTCCTTGCTGAGCACGCGGCGCGCGTTGAGGAGCAGGTAGCGCAGGAGCTTGAACTCGGTGGCCGTGAGCTCGATCTCGCGCCCCGCGCGCCAGACCTCGTGGACGTCCTCGTCGAGCTCCAGATCGGCGAAGGCGAGCCGGCCCGGCGAAGCGGCGGCCGGCTGCACGCGTCGCAGGATCGCGCGGATACGTGCGACCAGCTCCTCGACGCTGAAGGGCTTGGTCATGTAGTCGTCGCCGCCGAGCGTGAGCCCGCGGATCTTGTCCTCGGTCGCGTCGCGCGCGGTGAGGAAGAGGATGGGGAGGTGCGAACCCGAGTTGCGCAGGCGCCGGGCGACCTCGAACCCGTCGATGCCCGGCATCATGATGTCGAGGACGACGAGGTCGGGCGCGAACTGCTCGACTGCGTCGAGGGCTTCGCGCCCATTGCTCGCGACGCGCACGTCGAACTGCTCGTAGCGCAGCGCCATCGAGATGAGGTCGGTGATGCTGGGCTCGTCGTCGACGACCAGCACGCGCGTCGCCCCCGCCGGTGTCTCGATCATGTTGACCCTCCGCTCGCGTCTGGTTCCACCCTGGCTCCCACGCGGATTGTAGGTCTCTTTCCTGAGAGATGCCTGAGAAAACCCTGAAGGGCGCCTGAAGCTTCGCTGCGAGCCCGGCGCCCTCCGGTTCTCAGAGGGCTCTCAGGTGAGCTTCAGGCGGCTCCCATGTCCGCCTCGTACAACTGCGGTCGAAGGGAAGCTGAGCGGCGGGCGGCGGAGCCCGCCGGCCCCGCCCGCCGCGGACAAGGAGGGAACATGTTCTTCACCTACGTGTACCGGGAGCTGCGCCGGCGGCACCGCCAGGCGCTGCTCACCGCACTCGGTCTGGCCGTCGGCGTGGCGCTCGTGGTCGCCGTGACCGCCTACGCCGACGGCGTCGCCACGGCGCAGGACCGGGTGCTGCAGTCGCTCTACGGCGTCGGCACCGACATCACCGTGTCGCAGCAGCGCAAGATGGACGAGGGCGGCCCGCAGCGCTTCAGCATGCAGCCGCCCGACCAGCAGAAGCAGGGTAAGAAGTTCAACCGGTCCGCGGTCATGACAAGCCCCGGCCAGCAGTCGATCTCCGAGAAGAAGCTCGAGCAGATCGCGTCGCTGGATGGGGTGAGCGCCGCCACGGGCAGCATCAGCATGAACGTGATGAGCGTGAAGGGGACGTTCGCGCAGGTGCAGGGCGGCAGCTCGGGCGGCGCCCAGCCCGGCGTACAGCAGTCGGGCGGCGGCTCCTCCTCGGCGCAGCAGAGTCAGATGCAGATGGCGCCGATCGACGTCTCGTCGCTCACCGTTTCAGGCGTGGACACGACGGACCTCGCCCTCGGGCCCCTGAGCTCGGCGCAGGTCTCGTCCGGACGCTCGCTGACCAGCGATGACGCGAGCGCCAAGGTCGCGCTCGTGACACGGGCCTACGCCAAACAGAACGCGCTCGGCGTCGGCGACGCCAAGAAGATCGACGGCAGGTCCTTCGAGATCGTCGGCATCGTCGCCCTGCCCAGCGGCAGCACGTCGTCCGACGTCTACATCCCCCTCAAGTGGGCCCAGACGCTCAGCGACAACAAGAACAAGGTCAACCAGATCTACGTCAAGGCGGACAGCGCCAACGACATCGCCGCCGTCAAGAAGGCGATCAAACTGACCATGCCCAAGGCGACGGTCACGACATCCTCGGATCTCGCCAGCCAGGTGAGCGGCTCGCTGTCCAGCGCGTCGAGTCTCGCCGACCGGCTCGGCACGTGGCTCGCCATCGCGGCGCTGCTCGCGTCGTTCGCCGTCGCCAGCCTGCTGACCGTCTCGGGCGTCTCGCGGCGGGTGCGTGAGTTCGGCACCCTCAAGGCGCTCGGCTGGAAGAGCCGCCGCATCACAGGCCAGGTGCTCGGCGAGTCGCTCGTGGTGGGCATCGTCGGGGGCTTGCTCGGGGTCGCTCTCGGCGTCCTCGGCGCCAGGCTGATCGCGGCGCTCTCGCCGGCGCTCAAGGCCACCATGGGCAGCTCGATGCAGCTACCCCAGGGTGGGCCTCCCGGCATGGCGGAGGCAATCGGTGCCGCCGCGCAGACCGTCACCGTGAGCCTGACGGCGCCCGTGAGCCTGCAGCTCGTCGGCATCGCCGCGTCGCTGGCGCTGGCCGGAGCCCTGATCGCCGGCGCCTTCGGCGGCTGGCGCGCCGCGCGACTCCGTCCGGCGGACGCCCTCCGCCGCGTGGATTGACCAGCCACACGGAACATCGGCCTTGACTGACTACTGACGTGATCGGAGACGCGATGTTGTACGAACTGACGCACGTGACCAAGCGGTACACCCAGCGCGGTAAGCAGATCGACGCCCTGGCGGGTATCGACCTGACCATCGACGAGGGCGAGTTCCTCGCCATCCAGGGCTCGACCGGCTCGGGCAAGACGACCCTGTTGCAGATGCTGGGCGCGATGGACCGGCCCTCGACAGGCAGGCTCGAGTTCGAGGGCCGCGACCTGGCGAAGATGGGGGAGGGCGATCTCTCGGAGCTGAGGAGCCACTCGTTCGGCTTCATCTTCCAGGCCTTCAACCTCATCCCCACGCTGACCGCCCAGGAGAACGTGGAGACGGCGCTGGTGCCGTGGCGCACACCCTCCGAGGAGCGCCACCGGCGCGCCGCCGAAGCCCTCGAGGGCGTCGCCCTCGCCGACCGCGCCCGGCACATCCCCTCCGAGCTGAGCGGCGGCGAGCAGCAGCGCGTGGCGATCGCGCGGGCGCTCGTCAGGGCCCCCCGCGTGATCTTCGCCGACGAGCCCACCGGCAACCTCGACGAGCGCACCCGCGACGACATCATCGGGCTGCTCGAGCAGCTCTGGCGCGAGCGCGGCCAGACGCTGATCGTCGTGACGCACGACACCTGGGTGGCCGGTCGCGCCTCGCGGCGCATCTGGCTGGACGCCGGCAGGGTCGAGGCGCCGTCGGCGGACGACCGGCCCGGCGTCGACGCTGCCGCTGGTCCGATCCGTGAGCCGGTGCTCCAGGCGTAGCCCGCGGACGCCGGCAGGGTCGTGGACCTCGCCACGCCGGCCGGCGAGCGCGCTCCTCCGGCTAGTACATCTCGACGGGCGGCGCGGCGAGGCACTCTTCGAGCGCTCGCCGCCCGTCCGCGAGCACGGCCGGACCGTGCGTGGTGAGCACGTACTCGATATCCTGCGCGGCGAGTCCGCCGAGCGTGGGCGCGAACACGTCGCGGTACCAGGCCGCGCCGGTGCCCGAGCTCTGGTTCCAGAAGCGCAGGCCGCCCTCGGCGCCGACGACGGCGTCGCCGAACACGACGGCGCGCAGGCCCGGGAAGTACAGCGGGTACTCGCTGCGCCGCGGCTTGCCGATGGTGTAGGCCATGGCGGCGCCGTCGGCGATCACGGCCGCCTCGCCGGCGGCGCTCTGCGGGACCACCTCGAGCGGCGCGAGCCGCGTGAGCCGCTTCTTGACACCCGGGTGCCCCCAGATGAGCGTCGGCAAGGTGCGTGAATAGCGCTCGTAGAGGGTCTCGGCGCTGCGCGTGTGGTAGGGGTTGGTGACCAGCAGCTCGAGCCGCCCGGCCTCGCCGACCATCCTGTCGATGTCGGCGAGCAGCGGCGCCCGGCGGG
>Ga0315283_10004489_pt1 | contig 12162 bp, 11 predicted proteins | sample YL17G09_0_MG_FD_204541 | JGI IMG/M metagenome (GOLD analysis project Ga0315283, IMG submission 204541) | Sediment microbial communities from Yellowstone Lake, YNP, Wyoming, USA - YL17G09_0 | ecosystem: Environmental > Aquatic > Freshwater > Lake > Sediment | place: USA: Wyoming | collected...
AGGTCAGATTGGCGTCGTCTACCGCAGCGTCATTTTCATCCGCCAACGGTGAGCCTTGGCGCATCGTCAACTCCCTGGAATCCGAAACTTGCGGCCACTTCATGCCGCGGGACATTCGGTTGCGGCAGCGGGTGCACCTCAGCGAAGTTGAGCAGCACATTGTCGCAGAACGATAAGCGACTGGCATCGGGGCAGACGCGGGTCGAAGACATCCACAGATCGATTATAGTGCGCTCCATCACGGGTGTCAAATATCTCTTTTGTAGCAGACAAAATTTGATGCCGTGATATTGCGCAAATCGGCGCGGTCGGTTATCATCTTCCCAGCCCTTCACCGTGGGCGTCACCCATCCGTCTTCCAGGGGATCATCTTAGTGAAACGATGGCGCCTCTATCTGCTGACGACCGTTCTTGTCCTGGTCGGGGTCTTGATCGCGGTGAGTCTCGCAACGTGGCTCGGCTTCGGCCCGCTCGTCGATACGGTGCGGCGCGACCCTCAGCGCTGCCTCTTCGCCGGCGAATCGATCTGGGAACTCTGCACGAGCTGGTTGCCGCAGACCGGCCTCGCCGCGCAGACCCCAGCAGCCAACACCGGCCCCGGCGACTATATCAAAGGGATCTATGTCTCCCATTACGCCATGGGCAGCGACGAGTTCATGAGTCGCGTTAAGGAGTTGCTGGAGACCACCGAGCTCAACGCCGTCGTGATGGATGTCAAGGGCGATCGCGGCTACATCGTCTATCCCACGCAGGTCGCGCTCGCCAAACAGATCGGTGCGGGTGGCATGGTTATGGTGAAGGACTGGCCGGAGTTCATGAAGTGGTTCAAGGATCACAATATCCACACCATCGCCCGGATCGTCACCTTCAAGGACAACCTGTTGTCCACGGCGCACCCCGAGTGGGCCGTCCGAGATTCCGCGACCGGCCGGCCCTGGAAGGATGCCGAGGGGCTCGGTTGGGGCGATCCCAACCGTCCCGAAGTGCAGGACTACAACATCGCTCTCGCCGTCGAAGCGGCCAGGCTCGGCTTCGACGAGGTGCAATTCGATTATGTGCGGTTCCCGACGGATGGCGCGGTGGGGCGGGCCACCTTCTCCGGACCGAACACCGCCGCGAACCGCGCATCGACCATCGCGCGTTTTCTGGGCCGCGCGAAACAGGCGCTCGCGCCGTACAAGGCGAAGGTGAGCGCCGATACCTTCGGCTATACGGCCTGGATGACGAACGATATGGGCATCGGTCAGGTGGTCGAGGAGGTGGCGCCCAATCTCGATGTTTTGTCGCCGATGCTGTATCCCTCGACGTTTGCCGATGGACTGCCGAACGATGGCGGCGCGTATCGCAACGCAGTCGCATTTCCCTACGAAATCCTGCACAAGAGCACGCAGCGAGCCGTGACGCGCGCCAAGTCAGTCAACCCGCGGCTTGAAGTCCGCCCCTGGATCCAGGATTTCCAGGATTACGCGTTTGACAAGCGGGTTTACACGCCGGACGAAATCCGAGCGCAGATGGATGGCGTGCGGGAGGCGGGCGGCCGCGGCTGGCTGCTGTGGGATCCGGCGGTGAAGTATACGCGCGCGGCGCTGGTCTCGGCCCAGCCGAGCTACCCGCCCAATCCGGATGGTTTTGTGCCCGTGCTGCGCTACGGGGATATCAGCCAGGCGGGGCAGCCCGGTCAGCGCACGCCGGATGACTTCCGCGCCGACCTGAAGCGGCTGCTCGCCGCCGGCTACTACCCGGTTACGCTGCGGCAGATGGTCGAAGAGCGGCTGAGCATGGTGCCGGAGGGCAAACGTCCTGTGGTCCTGACCTTCGACGGCGCGACGCCTGGTCAATTCCGGCTCCTGCCCGATGGTTCGGTCGATCCGGAGTCGGCGGTCGGCATCTTGCAGGCATTTCACGACGCTCATCAAGCCGATTGGCCGTTGCGCGCCACTTTCTTCGTCGCGCCCGGTGGCGCGGCGCCTGACGCGGCGGTCTTCGGCCAGGCGGAATCGGCCAAACGCAAGCTGGACATGCTGCGAAAATGGGGCATGGAAGTGGGCAGCTACGGCATGGGCGGCGGCAAGCTGAGCGGCAAGAACCCGGCCGAGGTGCAGTACGAGCTCGGCTTGAGCCAAACGCTGCTGGAACGCTGGCTGCCCGGTCAGCGCATCGTCTCGCTGGCGCTGCCCGATGGCGTTTACCCCGGCAACTCGGCTCTGGCGGCCAAAGGCGAGCATGAGGGCGTCACGTACGCGTACGGCGTCGTCGCAGGCGGCGAGGCGGGTTTGGCGCCATCGCCGCGCTCGCCGAGATTCGATCCGCTCCGCATCTCCAGGATCGACGTCACCGGGGACGAGCTGGGGCGCTGGCTCAAAATCGCCGAGCGGCCGGGCGTCTCCTATGTGTCGGCGGGAGAGTAGTCGGATCAGAGCTGAGTCGCTAGTTGGGCGATTTGCCGGTCGTAACTCTCCACCCCCGGCGGAAACCAACGCGTGGCGCACTCGGTCAGCCAGAGAATCCGCAAGAGCCCCATCAGGCGCACGATGCCTGCGTCCACGGAGTCGCGGGGATCGAGGCCGATCGATTCCAGCAGGATCGCCAGATCCAGATCGGCCGGCCCACGCTTGGGATATTGCCAGTCAATGACCCGGTAGCTCTCCCCAAGGACGAACACATTGTCTCCGCCCAGGTCGCTGTGGATGAGGCTGGCAGGCGCGCTCACGGCGTCCAGCACCGATTGTGAGGCGGCGGCGCGCTCGATCGCCCGCAGCAAGCCCACATCCACCGCGATGAAGCGGCCCGCGTCCACCAGCCCGCGCAGAGCGCCCAACATCGATTCGGCGACGGCGGTCCACGCCTCAGGCGAGCCGACGTCCAGCACGGTGGGCGGCTTGCCTGCGATGTGCGCTATTGCTTCGACGAGGATGCGGCCGATCCGCACGATCTCGGCTGCCGGCAGCCTCAGATCAGCCAGTCGCGGTCCGTCGATGAACTCGATCAGCAGGCACGCGTGCCGCTCCGTGCGGTAGACCGTGCGCACGCGAGGCAGCAGCGGCGAGCGGGCCGCGGCGTAGAATTCCGGCTCGATGGTGGGCGCGGCCTGGGCTTTGTAGATCATGCGCGTGGCATCGGGAGTAGTCACGCGCTGGACGCACGACAGTGGCCACTCGTGCAGCGTGCGCCGATCCGTGCTGCAGCAGCCGAGCAGCGCGCTCAACTCCTCATCGTCGTGCAGCACCAGATCGAAGGTGCGGTGGCGGTGCATCGGTCTGGGAAGCTCAGCCTTCTACTGACCAAAGATCAAAAACGAGATCGCCCTGACTGATAACGGGATCAGGATGCTGATCGACAGGGTCCGCAGCATTGCCGTGTTGTAGGGCCAGGTCGGAACGAGCCGGACGCGCGTTTCGTAGGCAGCCAGCGCGCTGAGCTCGGTCGCGAGCGGGACCTGAGTTTCGCTTTCACCGAGAGTTTCTTTCATCTTGCGGCATAGGTCGGCGATGCGCCTGCCAGCGGCTTCCAGGGCGCGATGCTTCTCGGTGGAGAGTACCCGATGCGTGTGACGCATGTTGAGGAAAAAGAGCAAGACGGGTACCAAGGCGAGCGGGATATAGATCAGCCACATACGCACGTTGTGGATCTCCTGCATCTGGAACCCGAAGATCACGCTCAGCGTAATACCCCCGACGAACGCCAGAGCCAGTACCAGGCTCTGCCGACCGATCGGCGCGAAGGAGCCTGCGTCGAAGATGTCGATTCGCAACGGCTGGCGGTGCAGCGCCGCAGTGAGCTTGGTCGCTGCGAACCCGCCATAGATGACCCAGCCCAGCAAGCCATACATCGACATCAAGGCGATGGTGACGTACATTCCCAGCCACAGACCACTCCCGCCTTCCAGCCAGAACCGGCTGACCAAGAGACCCAAGAGTGCGCCGACGACAAAGGACACCCATTCGGCAACTCGGCTGATCCTGGAATTCTCCACGACCAAGCGGTCGAAGCTCGCATCGTCAAGCAGTACCAGGGGGCGAAAGGCGTGCAGCACCTCGCGATCGCTGCGCGCCATGATCGGACCGATAACCAGGATGTAAATGATGACCGCGGGCGACAGCAGGAGCGGCCGCCAGTTGACGCCGCCGAGTTCGCTGCCTGAAGTCCCATCCAGGAACAATGCGACGAAGGGGGCCAAGATCAGCAACACGCTGACACCCACGGTCAACCACGCGGGTCGCGGCCGGCTAATCAGCCTGCTGAGGAGGGACACCGAGGAAGGGGTCATGCTATCGCTGCTCCTCTGTTTCGTGGCGTCCGAGACCCGGCACATGACCTTGTCGCCCGTCGCATGCCCATCGTATGCGACGGGCATGCGACGGGTGGGGCTATCCCGCCTTACGTATCCCGTCAGCAGTATCGAGCCACAGCGTCACGGGACCGTCGTTGACCAGGCTCACCTGCATGGTCGCCCGGAACTGGCCGGTGGCCACGGTCACTCCCTGGCCGCGCAGTTGATCGACAAAATAGGTGATGAGCGGCTCGGCCTGCTCGGGGCGGGCGGCTTGCAGGAAATCAGGCCGGCGGCCCTTGCGTGCATCGCCGTACAACGTAAACTGCGACACCACCAGCACCGCGCCGCCGATGTCGGCCAGCCCCAGGTTCATCTTGCCCGCTTCGTCCTCGAAGAGGCGCAGCCCGGCGATCTTGCGCGCCAACCAGTCGGCTTCGGCGCGGGTGTCGCCGTGCGTGACGCCGACGAGCACCAGGAATCCTCGCTCGATGGCGCCCACCACCTGGGTGTCGACGCTGACGCTGGCCCGACTGACGCGTTGGACGACTGCGCGCACGACTCCACCTCACGTCACTTTGACGACAATGTGGGCGACCACATCGGCCGCCTCCACGTAGCGATCGGCCGCGTTGCTCAGGTGGCGGTAGACCTCGCGATATTTCAGGCCTTCCACCACCTTGGGCACATCTTGCATGGTGTTGAACAGGTCGGCGACCGCACGGCGATACACTTTTTCTACGCGATTTTCCAGCGACCGGGCGCGCGAGGCATGCTCGCCGGCGACGGACGGATGATCTCTGAGGCGCACCATGGCCAGGTGGATCTCTTGGGCGCCCTCCAGCACCAGTCCCACCATCTGCCGCAGAGTGTCGTTGCCGCGGATGCCGAACAACTCCATCTCCTCGACCGTCGAATCCGCGTAGTCCAGGATCTCATCGATGGTGCGCGACAGTTGGTAGATGTCCTCCGGGTCGATCGGCGTGATGAAGGTTTGGTCGAGCTCGTGCGTCACGATCCGACGCAGCTCGTCGGCCTCTCGCTCCAACTGCTTGACGTGTTTCGCCGCATCTTTGTTGCCGCTCTCGACGAACCGCTGCAGCTCCTCGATCCCTTCCAGGGTCTTGGCGGACTGGTCGACGAGCAATTGGAGGAACTGAGCATCCTTCGACTGGAAGAGATCTTTGAGTCCCATGACGTCTCCTGAAGACCACCGAAGTCTTGGCCTTTCACGGACCGAACACGGGCCGCAGCAGCAGGTAGGCCAGGCCTCCCGCCGTTGCCGTCGCTGGCATCGTGATCACCCACGCTGCGGCGATGCCGCGCAGGACACCCCAGCGCACCTTGCTGAACCGTTCGGCCGCGCCTGCCCCGGCGATCGCCGAGCTGACCACCTGGCTGGTGCTGACCGGCAGGCCCAGCCCTGTTGCGCCGATGATCAGCAGGCCAGAGGTCGCCTGGCTGGTGAACGCGTGGATCGGCCGCACCCGGTAGAAGCGCGTGCCCAGGGTGTGGATCAACCGCCAGCCGCCCAGCATGGTGCCCAGCGCCAGCGCGCCTGCCGAGGTCGCAATCACCCAGGGTGGCACCTCGAACGTCGACAGGAAGCCGGCGGCGACCAGGCCCATGACGATGATGCCCATCGTTTTCGGCGCATCGTTGGCGCCGTGGCTCAACGCCAGCCCGAGCGTGGTGACGATCTGGGCGCGCTTGAAAAACCAGTTCACGCCGGGCTTGGCGCCACGCAGCAGAAACTTGATGATCGTCATCAGCAAATAGGCCGCCAGCAGGCTGGCGATGGGCGCCAGGAACAGCCCGGCGGCGATCATCACCAGGCCGGACCGCTGGAGCACCGCGAAGTCGAAGTGCGTGCTGACCAGCACCGCGCCCAACAGCCCGCCGATCAAGGCATGCGACGAGCTGGACGGGATACCTAGCCGCCATGTCAAGGTGTTCCAGGCGATAGCGCCCACCAGGGCGGCGATGGTGACGGTGATGGTGACTGCCTCGGGCGAGACCACGTCCGCGCCGATCGTCTGCGCCACTGCTACGCCGAAGACATATGGGCCGAGAAATTCCGCCAGCCCCACCATCCACAGCGCCATGCGCGGCGGAAGCGAGCGCGATGTGATCGCGGTCGCGACGGTGTTGGCCCCGTCGTGCATGCCGTTGAGAAAGCTGTAGATCAGCGCGCAGGCTGTGAGGACGCCCGCGGCGATGAGTGGGCTGAGCATCAAGCAGGACCCCTTTATCCTGATGAGGTGACGCGCGCTCGCCTCTTATCCCGTCACGGACGATTCCGGCCCTTCTACCCAGAACGAGCCGTCCGGTCCGACCTCTTTTTTCCAGATCGGCGCGATCTGCTTGACCCGGTCGATGGTGTAATGGCAGGCGTCGAACGTGTCCTGCCGATGCGACGCGGCCACCGCGATTACCACGGCCAGGTCGCCGATCGCCAGCCGGCCGACACGATGCACGATGCTGACCGCGCTCACGCTTGGCCAGCGCGTCTGCACCTCGGCCCCGATGCGCGCCAGCGCCTCCTCGGCCATCTCGGGATAGGCCTCGTATTCCAGATAGTCGGTCGCGATCTCGTCCTCGCCGACGCGTCGGGTGACGCCGCGCACGGTGCCCGCGAACACTGTGACCCCGCCCCGATCCGGCGCGACGACCCGGCGCAGCACATCATCCAGCGATAACGGCCGGTCGCTGATCTCGAACAGCCTGGCTGCGCCACCGTCCGTTGCGCCTTCGCCCGTTGCGCCGCCGCTCACTGGGGGGATCAAGGCGACCTCGTCGCCGTCGGCCAGAACGGCGGTCAGCGGCGCATAGCTGCGATTGAGGGCCACGCCGTAACGTCGCGCAGCCAGATCGGCGCGCGGGTAGAGCTCATCCAGGCGTGCCATCAGCCCCGCGATGTCCGTGCCCGGCGCGACGCTCACGGTCGTCTCGGCGAATCCGAGCGCCTCGCGCAGTGCGGCGAAAGCACGCACGCCCACATTGATCCGCGTCGATTCAGTCACCCTGCGTCTCCCGTTCCCACACCCCGCTCTTGCCGCCGCGCTTCTCCAGCAGGCGGATATCGGAAATGACCATGCCGCGCTCCACCGCCTTGGCCATGTCGTAGATCGTCAGCGCGGCCACGCTGACGGCGGTAAGCGCCTCCATCTCGACGCCGGTCTGGCCCCGGCAGCGCACCGTCGCCGTGATCGCGACCGCTGAGGCGTCCCCGTCGAACGCAAACTCCACCGCAACCTTCGTCAGGAGCAGCGGGTGGCAGAGGGGGATCAGCTCGGAGGTACGCTTGGCGGCCATGATGCCCGCCAAGCGCGCCGTGCCCAGGACGTCGCCTTTGGGCAGATCGCCGGCGCGCAGCAGCGCCAGAGTCGCCGGCTGCATCAGCACGCGGCCGGCGGCGATCGCCTCCCGCTCGGTTTCGGTCTTGGCGCCCACGTCCACCATGTGCGCCTGGCCCTGCGCGTCCAGATGAGTCAACTGCGCCACTGCTACACTCTCCGCACCGATCAAATGCTCTCAGACACGATTGTACATCAAACTGGCCTCCTCTGCAACGCCTGCGCATTTGGCCGAATGCCGCGCCTGTGGCATACTTTCTGTGGTTTGTTCGCTCTTTGCTAGTAGGTCGTCCCGCTCAGGCCATGCATTCGCACGAGGAGTTTGCCCGATGCTCATTCCCAGCATGCTCTTAAAGAAGCTCTATACGATCGGAAGTCTCAAAAATGTCAGCAGCGGCGTCGAGTTTTCGATCAAGAACCGCTTGAGCGACGCCGAGTTCATCGGCTTGCGCAGCCTGCGTGTCGACGGCGGCGATATATCGCGCTCGGCGATCACGCTCCATCTGAACGACGGCCGCACCCTGCGCCCTGACGAGGTCACACCGCAGCAGCCGGTCGCCTTTCCCCTCCGTGAGATCGTGACCATCCGGTTGAGGGTGCCGCCGTTGGGGCTGGGCAAGCACGAAATCGAAGTGGCGTTCGAGGCGCGGCCCTTCGGGAGCCTGACGTTCTTGGTGGACGACGCCATTTCCGAGGCGGAGCCCTTCGTGCCGCGCATCCCGCGCGATCCCGCCGACGATTTCACGCCGGAGGTGGTCGCGAAGCGCCAGGCGTTCGTCGCAGAGGCAACCGGCGCCAGGCTGGAGCATATCCGCCAGTTTTCGTTCGACCCGCACCTCGTCAAGGGCAATTGTGAGAACTTCACCGGCGTGGCCCAGGTGCCCCTCGGCTTCGCCGGACCGCTCCAGGTCAACGGCGAGCATGCCCAGGGCGAGTTTCTGATCCCGATGGCGACGACCGAGGGTACGCTGGTGGCATCCTACAACCGCGGCATGAAGCTGTTGAATCTCTCCGGCGGGGTGAAGTGCACCGTGGTCGCCGACGCCATGCAACGTGCGCCGGTGTTCGTCTTCGACGATGCCCGCGGCGCACGTGATTTTGTCAAGTGGGTAAACGAGAACTTCGCCAAGATCAAGGAGGAGGCCGAAGCGACATCGAAGGTTGCGAAGCTCCAGGAGATCGACCCCTACATGGCGAACAAATTCGCCTTCTTGCGCTTCAACTACACCACCGGCGATGCGGCCGGGCAGAACATGGTGGGCCGGGCGACCTTCGCCGCGTCAAGCTGGATCATCGACAACTATCCCGGTATCCGGCGCTTTTACCTGGAATCGAACTTCGCCACGGACAAGAAGGCCTCGCAGGTGAACATCATGCGCACGCGCGGCAAGCGCGTCACCGCCGAGGCGACGGTCAAGCGCGAGGTGTTGGTGCAGCACATGCGGGTCGAGCCCGCGACGCTCGCCTATCACGCCGGGGTCGCCAATATCGGCGCGTTCATGTCCCACGCCAACAACAACGGCCTCCACTCGGCCAACGGCATCGCGGCGATGTTCATCGCCACCGGCCAGGATGCCGCAAACGTCGCAGAGTCGTCGGCGGGCATCATCTACCCGGAGCTGACGCCCGAGGGCGATCTGTACCTGTCGTTGACGATCCCGTCGTTGATCGTGGCAACCTACGGCGGCGGCACGGGGCTGGCGACCCAGCGCGAGTGCCTGGAGCTGCTGGGCTGTTGGGGCAAAGACAAGGTGTACAAGCTGGCCGAGATCATCGCCGGTGTGGCGTTGGCCGGAGAGATCTCACTGGCCGCGGCGATTTCGTCCTCCGATTGGGTGTCCAGCCACGAGACGTATGGGCGGAATCGGTGACGACTACGGACGACTCTGATCCCAGCAGTGCGATAGCAACGATGTGCTGAGTTGGTAGTAACGACTTCAGTCATCTTCGTGCGGCATCAGCGACTAAAGTCGCCACTACGAACCCATCACTTGAGCATTGACGGGCTGTTAGCCGGAAGCTTCGGCGATGAGGCGCGACATGGCCTGCAGACGCGCGATATCGGCGTTGACGGGCACGCGGTCGGCGATGCCGACGATCGTCCGGCCGTCCAGCGCTGCCTGGATGGCTGCGTCCCTCACGGCTGCCTCGAACTCGGTTTCGTCGTGTTCGGCGAGCAGGTAGTCCTGCGGGATGCCGCCCCATAGGATCAGGTCGGGGCCGGCGGCGGCGCGCGCCTCGGCCAGCGTGGCGTCGCTCTGAGGCGGCGGGGCGACCCCCTCCACCACATCGACCCCGACAGCGGCCAGCAGCGGCAACAAGCGGCGCACCGGCCCCCCTGCGTGAACCACCAACCGTTTGCCCTGTGCGTGGGTCGCTTCCGCCGTGCGGCGATAGCTCTCAGCCATCTGCTCGCGAAAGACGCGCGGCGAAATGTACTGGCCGTCCAGGTTGTCGGGCGCCAACAGCACATCGCCCGGCAGACCGGCGACCTGGTCCGCCAACGCCGCCAGCTTATCCTCCAGCAGCCCCAGCATCTCCATCAGCATCGGCCGGCCCTCGCCCATCAGCAGCATCAGCCCCTCGCCCCAGCCCAGCATCGTGTGGAGCAGATCGGAGTAGGGGCGCATGGGCAGTTCGAGCGCGAGGATGATGTTCGGCGTATTGCGTGGTGCGTATTGCGTATCGTCGCCTGCCGATGTGTCGTCTGTCCTTTGCTGATTTGCTGATTTGCTATTTGCTGATTTGCCAGGCTCCACCACGTACTTTCTGGCGGCCACCACTTCCCTGGCCGCGGCCAAATCCTCGACCGTTTTGACCGGATACTCGGTCTGCCACCAGTCGCCGTCGGGGCCGAGGGACCAGCGTGCCGTGAGCGTCCCGGCAGCCGTCTCATAGCGGATGATGCGCTCGCCTTGGGCTTTCTCGGTGACAACGGTGATGCCCGCATACTCGACGCGCCATGGATGCTCAATGATCCACGCGGTCACGCCGAGAGCTTCGGCCACCTGGGCCAGCGAGTAACCCCGCCACGCCTCAGGCAGGGTGCCGCGGCTCTGATGCCACTTGTGCCACAGGGTCAGGTCGGGGAGGTAGGGGGCGCGCGCCTGACCAGTCTGATTCAGGCGCGTGAGGATGCTTTCCTGCGCTGTCATCGGAAATGAGCTCCTTCAGGTCGAGAAGCACGGAGGCACGGAGAGCACAATGGGCGTTTTATCACCCCCTATGTCCTCCGCGCCTCCAAACCGGTCATCGGTCGATGTCGCTACGCGCTACCAGGCGTAGGCTTCCGGGGCCTCGCCGCCGGGACCGGGGAAGATCGCGTCCAACCGCTTCATGCTGTCATCCGATAGCTCGATCTCCAGTGCCCGCAGGCTGCCGTCGAGCTGCTCGATCGTGCGCGGGCCGATGATCGGCGCGGCGACGACCGGGTTGTGCAGCAGCCAGGCCAGCGCCACGTCGGCCGGCTTCTCGCCCAGCTCGGCGCAGAATGCCTCCCACGCCTCCAGCTTCTCGCGCTGCTGCTCGATGGCTTGCTGGATGCGTTCGGACGCACGCCGTCCCGCGGCCGCGCCCTCGAGCACGCCGCCCAGCAGGCCGCCACCCAGCGGGCTCCACGGGATGATGCCCAGGCCGAACTCGCGGCAGGCCGGGACGACCTCCAGTTCGATCATGCGCGCGTTCAGGTTGTAGAGGCTCTGCTCGGAGACGAGGCCCATGAAGTTGCGCATCCGGGCCGCGCCCTGCGCCTGCGCGATGTGCCAGCCGGCGAAGTTGCTGCTGCCGACGTAGAGCACTTTGCCCTGGCCCACCAGCACTTCCATCGCCTGCCAGATCTCCTGCCACGGCGCCTCTCGGGCGACATGATGCATTTGGTACAGGTCGATGTGGTCGGCGCCCAGGCGGCGCAGGCTCGCATCGCACGCCGCGCGGATGTGGTAGGCCGACAGTCGCGATTCGTTGGGCCACTCGCCCATCCCGCCGTAGACTTTGGTCGCCAGGACGATCTTTTCGCGACGACCGCCGCCCTGGGCCAGCCATCGGCCGATGATCTGCTCGGTGATCCCCTCGCCGCGCTGCCCGCCGTAGACGTTGGCGGTGTCGAAGAAGTTGATGCCCAGCTCCAGCGCCCGATCCATGATCGCGAAGGCGTCGGCCTCGGTGGTCTGCGGACCGAAATTCATGGTGCCCAGGCACAACTGGCTGACCTTCAGGCCGGTGCGGCCAAGTTGCGTGTATTGCATGGTGTGTGTCTCCTATCGCGAGAGAACCGGGCCTCTGTTGACTCAGAGGCCCGGTCCCTCCATGTCATTTGGGATCAGTAGATCACGAATCGCACGCAAAGTCGCTAAGAACGCCAAGAGATACTGCTTCGGTCTGCGCCTCGGCGGCTTTGCATGAGCCAGAACCGCAAACTACTGCTCTAGCCGGGGAACCAGCCTGCCCCGGTCTTGGAACACTTGTAACTCTGCTGCGGAACGTTGGGATCGCAACTGATCGGGAACGTTGTTGTGCTGTCGGGCGTGCAGTTGCCCC
>Ga0315283_10004491_pt1 | contig 12160 bp, 9 predicted proteins | sample YL17G09_0_MG_FD_204541 | JGI IMG/M metagenome (GOLD analysis project Ga0315283, IMG submission 204541) | Sediment microbial communities from Yellowstone Lake, YNP, Wyoming, USA - YL17G09_0 | ecosystem: Environmental > Aquatic > Freshwater > Lake > Sediment | place: USA: Wyoming | collected...
CTCGGTGAATCTCATCACCGATCGCGATTCCGGTCGCCCCAAGGGCTTCGGTTTCGTGGAGATGGGAACGGCCGAGGAAGCCCAGAAAGCCAAGGCCGCCCTCGACGGCACCCAGATGGATGGCCGTGCCCTCAAGGTCGACGTGGCCAAGGAGCAGGCGCCTAAACCCCCGCGCTCCGGCGGCGGCTACGGCGGCGGCGGCTACGGCGGCGGTGGCGGCTACGGCGGCGGTGGCGGCAACCGCTACTAATCTTCGAGCCACAACGGCACTAAGTGAAACGCCGGCCTTCGGACCGGCGTTTCACTTAGTCGGTTCTGCAGCTTCCCGTTGACGCCCGGGGGCGCGGTTCGCCGGTGCCCTTGAAGCTGTTAACATACGCACACGGAGTGGACTCTATTCCTATCTGTGTTCGCGTGCGCTCTCCTCGTCGGGCGTGACGGAGGTATAGCTGAAAACCGACTCTCCTGGCTCCGTGCCGGTCTGGTCGCCTGGCAAGCCGGCGCGCCGCAGGCGCATGCGCTGGCGGAGGATCCTGCTGTGGGGTGCGGCGGCCGTGGTTGTCGTGCTGCTCGCCGTGGTCGGCGGCTACTATCTGTGGTTCTCGCACTTGATGGCCGGTGCCAACGATCGCGTCGATCCGGGGGTGAGCGCTGCTCTCAGCAGCCTGCCGCCGGCCTCAGTGGTCGCGCCCGTGCCGGCGTCGCCCGGGGCGATGAACATTCTGCTCCTCGGTTCCGACAAGCGCGCTGGAGTCCCGGGAAGCCGCTCGGACACCATCATGCTGGTACACGTCGATCCGTCGCAGAAGTTCGTGTCCATGCTCTCCCTGCCACGCGACCTGCGGGTCGACGTTCCCGGTGAAGGGCTCGGCAGACTCAACACCGCCTATTCCCGCGGCGGAGCGGCCCTTGCCATCCGCACGGTGAAGCAACTCACCGGTGTGAACATAGACCACTATCTGCAGGTGGACTTCGACGCCTTTCAGAAGCTGACGGACAGTCTCGGCGGGGTCTATATCGACGTGGACCGCCGGTATTTCAACGATAGCCCCACCTACGAACCCATAGACATCCAGGCCGGGTACCAGTTGCTCAACGGCGATGATGCCCTCGACTACGTCCGGTTCCGCCACGATTCGAACTCGGATTTCGGTCGCATGCTCCGCCAGCAGAGATTCCTTCAGGCCCTCAAAGAGCAGATCAGCGCTGAGGGGGCCGGGTTGCTGCTCAAGCTTCCCGGGATGGCGGGCGATCTCTTCTCGAACGCCACCACCGATCTCTCGGCCGACCAGATACTGAGGCTCGCCTACTTCGGCGCCCGCTTGGGCGGCGGCCACATCCGGCAGGTACGCGTCGTGGGAACGATCACAACGATTGACGGCGTTTCCTACGTGATCGCAGACCCGGATGCTATCGCCAAGGCGGTGACGGACTCTCTCACGCCGTCGACACAGGCAGCGACGGATGGGACGACCGCCACCGGGGCGCCAAGCGCGGGTACCGGGACCACGGGGCATCACGCGCTCAGTGGCCTCGAGGGGGTAACGGCCACCGTTCCCTTCGTCGTCGAGGCTCCAGATTACCTCCCCGCCGACTACAGCTACTCAGACGTCGTGCCGGCCGCGGGCCACACGTACACCATCAACACCGGCGGGGGGAGTGAACCGGCGGTGCGGATCATCTACCAGCACTCGAACCGGGATCAGTACCTGGGAGTGACCGAGACCACGTGGCTGGACGCGCCCATTGCCTCCCCGGGCACGGCGGTGAAGGCCGACGGCATCACCTACACGGTTGTCGGCACTGCGGGGAAGGTCGATCACGTGTGGTGGAAGAAGGATGGCGTCCTCTACTGGGTCTCCAACACGCTCTCCTACCTATTGCCGCAGAGCGAAATGCTCAGAGTCGCGGAGTCCTTCAGCCCTGTGGTCAAGTAGCGCCGGCGCTTCTCTGATGGTAGAACCACAGAGTCATGACCACGTCTGTCCGGCCGAGCATGCCGGCTGGCTCACGACCCCGGTGCGCAAGCTGTTCAACAACCCCAGGCGGCTCCTCGGGGGGCTCGTCAAAGATGGTGACGTGGCGATCGATCTGGGCTGCGGTCCCGGCTTTTTCACGCTGCCATTGGCCGAGATGGTGGGGCAGACCGGCTCGGTCATCGCGGTGGATGTGCAGCAGGAGATGCTAGACAGGCTGCGTGCCCGAGCCGAGCAGGCGGGGCTGCTGTCGCGGGTCCAGTTCCATCACTCGAGCCCCGAGGGCCCAGGCGTCCTCGGCCCCGCCGATTTTGCCCTCGCCTTCTGGATGCTACATGAGGTACGGGACAAGCCCGCCTTTCTCCGCCAGGTGTACGCCTCCCTGAAGGAGGGAGGCAAGTTCCTGCTGGTGGAGCCGAGCGGCCACGTGACGAAGACTCGGTTCGCCACGACGGTGGAACTCGTCCAAGAGACCGGCTTCTCCCCCGTCGCTCGTCCCCGCACCGGCTTCAGCCGAGCGGTGCTGTTCAGCCGCCTGTAACGGGGGCAGCGTCAGGATCAGGTGGCCGGCCGGTCGCTCGATCGAAGTCGCTGAGGGCTCGAGCGGCTGTGGCGGCGATAACGCCGCGGTCGTTCCGCCCAAGCATCTCGACCACGGGCCTCACGATGCCGGCGAGCACGTCGTTCCCGGTCGCGAGCTCCCCCAGGACGCGGTGGCTCATCTCCAGGTGTCCGCGCGGGACCGATGGATCGGTGAGCGATCGTAGGACCGGCCTGACGGACCGGGGTCCGAGCTCGATCAAACCGGTCGCCGCAAGCCAGCGCAGGTCGGAGCTAGGGTCGTCAAGGAGTTTCAGGAAGGCGTCCACGCTGCCGGGGTCGATCACCGCCCCAAGCGCCTTAGCCGCCTCCCACCGCACGCTCTTGTCGGAGCCGGCGAGCAAGGCATGCAGCCGAGGCACGGCCTGATCCCCGACCAGTACGAGGGTCTCTCTCGCCCGCTTCTTCGCCAGGCCGTCGCCGCTGCCCAGCCCGGTCAGCAGTTTTTCCAGGTACTCGTCCATTGCAGGCCGTCTCCTCGTCGCGGTGTCTCTCACCATCGCACCCATCTTCCATCTTTCTGTGCGCCCCGTCACCGTGCTTCGGCCAGTGTGCGACGATTTGCTCTGGGTACTGTTGGGTGGTAGGTTCTGCGGCACAACGCTGTCAGGAGGCAGATGTGCAGGATCCCGAATCGTCACCGCCCGCGGACGCCCTCGATGTCTCCGAGACCTCCATGCTTGTCAACCGGGAGATCAGCCAGTTGCGCTTCTTCTTCCGGGTGCTCGAAGAAGCCCAGGACGAGACGGTCCCACTTCTGGAACGCGTCAAGTTCCTCAGCATCCTCGGCTCCATCATGTCCGAGTTCTTCATGGTCAGGGTAGCCGGCCTGAAGCAGCAGGTTCTGGCGGGTATCAGCGACCCCTCCGCCGACGGCCTGAGCCCGGCCGAACAACTCAAGGCCATACGCCCGATGGTCCAACAGCTCATGGGCGACTCTCGCACCTGCTTTGGCGACGCGCTCCGCGAACTCGCGCAGGCAGGCGTGCACGTGGTGGACTACAAGGATCTGAGGGACGAACAGAGGGCGAGCGCCCGGTCGTACTTTGAAAGGGCGGTCTTCCCGGTGCTGACGCCGCTTGCTTACGACCCGTCGCGGCCGTTCCCGTTCATCTCGAACATGAGCATGAACCTGGCGGTCATGCTCCGCAGAGACGACGGGACGGAGCACTTCGCCCGAGTGAAAGTGCCCAACACGCTTCCCAGGCTGATCCCGGTGCCGTCGGACGCAGGCGAGCTGCATCTGGTCTGGCTGGAGCAGGTGGTGGCCGCGCATCTTGCCGAGCTCTTCCCCGGCGTGGAGATCGTCGAGACCTACCCCTTCCGCGTGACGCGCGACGCCGACATAGCCATCCAGGAACTCGAAGCGGAAGACCTGCTCGAGACGGTCGAGCTTTTCGTCCGGCGCCGGCGCTTCGGGTCGGTGGTGAGGCTCGTGGTCGATTCACGCATGCCGGGCTACATCCGGTCGATCCTCACCAGGAATCTGGAGATCGGCCCGGAGGACGTATATCAGGTCGATCTGCCCCTCGCAATGAGCACTCTTGGCAGCCTCTATGACTGCGATCGCCCCGACCTCAAGGACCCGTCCTTCGTCCCCTCCGAACCTGCGGGCCTGGAAGGGGTCGAGGGACCTGCGGTCTTCGCCGCGATCCGGCAGCAAGATATCCTTCTGCATCATCCATACGATTCTTTCGAACCGGTGGTCGATCTGCTCGAGACCGCCGCCCGCGATCCCGACGTTCTGGCAATAAAGCAGACTCTCTACAGGGTGGGCAAGAACTCGCCTGTGGTTGCCGCGCTGCTCGAAGCCGCGCGGAACGGCAAAGAGGTCGCCGTTCTCGTGGAGCTCAAAGCCCGCTTTGACGAGGAGAGCAACATAGAGTGGGCAAGAGCTCTGGAGCGCGAAGGGGTACACGTGGTCTACGGGCTGCTCGGCCTCAAGACCCACTGCAAGGTGCTCCTGATCGTCCGGAGGGAGGGCGGAGAAATCCGCCGGTACGTTCATATGTCGACCGGCAACTACAACTCGGTCACCACGAAGCAATACACCGACCTGGGACTATTCACGGCGAATGAGGCGTTCGGCGAAGATGCCAGCGACCTCTTCAACTACCTGACCGGCTATTCGAAGATGAACGAGTACCGGAAGCTCAGTCTGGCGCCCATCAATCTGCGGGAAAGAGTGGAAGAGCTCATCCGCCGGGAGATGGAATTGGCCGGGAATGGAGAGGAGGCTCACCTCATCTTCAAATTGAACTCTTTGGTCGACAAGAAGATGATAAAGCTGCTCTATCAGGCTTCGCAGTTGGGCGTGAAGCAGGACTTGCTGATCCGGGGTATATGCTGCCTTCGTCCCCAGGTGCCCGGGCTGAGCGACAACATCAAGGTGACGAGCATTGTCGGACGATTCCTGGAGCACACCCGCATCTACTACTTCCACAACGGTGGCGCCGGGGAGTGCTACCTTAGCAGCGCGGACCTGATGCCCCGCAACCTCGATCGCAGGGTCGAGACTCTCTTTCCCGTGGAAGACCAGGAGCTTGCCCGGCGGTTACGCTGGGAGATACTCGAGAGCTACATGCGGGACAACGTCAAGGCCAGACTCATGCAGCCGGACGGGACCTACGTGAGGGCAAGACCGGCAGGCGACGAACCTTTGTGCAACGCGCAGGACAGTTTTCTCGTTGGGCGGGCCGGGTGCTCCGAAACAGGCATCGCGTAGCACAGCGAGAGAGTTCGAGGCCGGGGACGCCGGCGCCATTCCCAAGGAGGGGCCATGGAACTGTATTTTCTGAGGCACGGGGCCGCCGCGCCGCGAGCCGACTGGGAGGGTGAGGACTCTCAGCGCCCTCTGACAGATCAGGGCCGGGAACAAGTGGTCCGCATGGCCGGTCTGCTCGCCCGCACGGCTCCCACTCTCGACGCCATAGTCACCAGCCCCTATCTTCGTTCGACCGAGACGGCCGAGATCGTCGCGCAACATCTCGATCTCCAGGATAGAGTGGTACAGGACGAGAGGCTCAGCCCCGGGTTCGATGCGGGCGATCTGGACAAGCTGCTGAAGAAGTTCCCCGAGGCAAGGGCGTTGTTACTGGTCGGCCACGAGCCGGATTTCACAAGTACTATCGGCGAGCTCACCGGCGGCCGGGTCGTTCTCAAAAAGGGAGGGATGGGCTACGTTGAGACCGCTGATGCGTCGCTTAAGAAGGCTGTTCTCGTCTGGCTGGTCCAGCCCAACCTCACAGGAGCGTAGCGTGGAGATCGAAGCGAAGTTCCAAGCCCCCGACGAGGAAGTCCTGCGCGCCCTCCGGGAAGCGACTCATCTGGCCGGTTTTCCGCTTGGCCCTTCGTGGACCGAGGAGTTCGCAGACACCTACCTCGATACCGAGAACTGGCAGATCCTCGCCGGCGGCTACTTCTGCCGCCGCCGGTTGAGCGAGGGCCGGGTGCTCATCACCATCAAGCAGGTGGAAACGGCCGGCGGCGCTGTGCATCGCCGGGAAGAATTCGAGGTGGAGCTGGGCGGGTACTCCCCGCCATCCCGCTGGCCGGAGAGCGCCGCCCGCGAGAAGGTGCTGGAACTGAGCCAGGAGGGCCCGCTTCTCCCGATGTTGGAGCTGCGGCAAGACCGGACCAAGCGCCTGGTGGGCGACGAGGAGAGTCCTATCGCCGAACTCTGCCTCGATGTAGTGCGCCTCGGCGCGAGCGACGGGGCCGCCCGGCACGACGAGAAGGTGTACTTCGAGGTGGAGGTGGAGCTCAAGGAGAGGGGGTCGGAGGACGACCTGGCCGCTATCGTCGCGGAGATGCAGGCGACGTGGGCCTTGAAGCCCGAGCCCCGGTCCAAATTCCAGCGGGCTTTCGACGCGCGGAGGGAAGAGCTGTCTGGCAGCGAAGGCGAAGCCGCTGAGGCGGCGGCGGCGGGCGCCCCGGACGATCAGCAGCCTCTGGCGCCGGAGGCCCCGGGCGAGGGAGACCTCGACGCGGTCCCGGCGCCGCCCGAGGAGGACTGGGCCTTGCCGGACGAAAAGGCGGCCAAGCGCAAAGCCAAGCGCCCGAAAGAGCTTTTTCTGGGAGACGGCCTCGAGGTTCTCGAGAAACCGGGGCTCAAGGCCGACGACACGATGGCCGAGGCGGCCAGAAAGACCCTGCTCTATCACCTCCAGAAGATGATGCTGTACGAGCCGGGCACCCGCTTGGGAGAAGACCCGGAGGAGCTCCACGACATGAGGGTGGCCACGCGGCGCATGCGCGCGGCCGTCCGCGTTTTCGAGGACTACCTTTCCAAGGAGCAGTACAGGCCTTTCCTGAGGGCCATGCGCGAGACCGGGCGGGAGCTGGGGGCGGTACGCGATCTGGACGTCTTCATGATCAAGACGCAGTGCTACATCGACTCGCTCCCTCTCGAGGAGAGATCAGGCCTCGATCCACTCGTGGAGGCTTGGAAGACGGAGAGGGACAGGGCCCGGGCGGAGTTGCTCGCCTACCTCGATGACGACCGTTACCAGCGCTTCAAGAAGAGGTTCGAGAGCTTCCTGCGCATCCCGGGTGCAGGAGTGGGCCGGGTGACCGGGGACGACGGCGAGCCGGCGCCGACCCGGGTGGGCGATGTCCTCCCTGGCGTGCTGTTCGACAGGTTGGCTCTCGTCAAGGCATACGACGGACCTATTTCCCAACCCGAGGCGCCGCTGGCGGTCTTTCACCAGCTTCGCATCACGTCCAAGGGGCTGCGCTACACGCTCGAGTTCTTCCAGGAAGTCCTGGGAGGCGACAGCAAGCCCCTCATCGATCGCACCAAGCGGGTTCAAGATCACCTCGGAGACCTGCAGGACGCGGTGGTCACGTGCGACGTGCTGCTCGGGTTCCTCGGGTCGGGCACGTGGGGGCCGCCGCGGACTGATAAGAAAGGCGCCCGGACCCTCTTCCCGGTCAACGCCCCGGGAGTGGCTACGTACCTGGCGGTTAAGCAGAGCGAGATCGAGAGGCTGATGCGAACCTTCGGGCCTCTTTGGGACCAGATGCACGGGTCCGAGTTCAGCCGGCCGCTTTCCGCCCTGGTCGCAACTCTCTGATTCCCGCCTGGTCGGCCGGTGCTATGAGCTGAGGGGCGCCGGGGCTGCGGCGGACTGCTCGCCGTTCGCCGACACGATGGTCGCCTCGGCCTGCGCTTCGGGCGCCGGCGAGGCCGAGGAGTCGGTCACCTCGATCACCAGATGCCGGCCCAGGGTCTTTCGGACGGCCTTCTCGCGCGCCCGCAGACCCCAGAGTTCCAGCTGGGCGTCCCCGTCGACGCACATGCGGATGCGGAGCTCCCTGGGCGGCGAGGGGCGTACGCACGCCTCCTTGACGATGTTCTGGTGGCTGCGGTCGAGGCTCTCGACAAGACGGACGATCAAGCTGAGTAACTTGACCCGCGCCCGGTCTTCTCTGTCGAGGTTCGCAAAGTCCGGCTGATCGGTAGTCGGCAGCGCTCTACGGTGGAACAGTGCGGTGAGAGCCATCATCGTCATCTCGGCCTGGTGAAAACCGAGCAGGTCCGCGTTGTTGATGAGGTAGTAGGAATGCACGTGGTGATTGCCGTAGGAGAGGAAAGCCCCGATGTCGTGCAGCAGGGCGGCGTGGCCGAGGATCTCGCGCTCCCACTCCCCGTAGGTGTGCAGCCCGGCCTCCCGCGCGGTGTCAAAGAGTTGCAGCGCAAGCCTTTCGGCATTGCGGGCATGCGGCTCGTCGAAGTGGCAGGCGCGTCCGAGGTGCAGCACGCTCCGCTCCCGCACCGAGAGCCGGTGGAGGTCGTGCGAGTCCTGCGCCAGGTAGTCCATGAGAAGGCCCTCGCGCAGCCCGCCCACCGGCATCACCTGCATTTCCTGGAAGCCGAGCTCCTCCATCATCACGTCGAGAATGGCCGCACCGCTCACGATGATGTCGGCGCGGTCGGGGTTGAGTCCCGGCACCCTGCGCCGTTCCTCGAGGGGCATGGCGCACAACATCGCTGCCACCCGGCGGAGCTCGCTGCGCGTGAAGATATCACCGTTCTCCGCTTCGGGCCCTCGCCGCGACGAGGACGCGACGGCCGCGAGGTTTCGGACGGTGCCCGCGGTGCCGACGAGCAGGTCGGCGCGATGCTGGTTCACCTGGTAGACGGTGTGAACTGCCGCGTGGCGCGCGTACTGCCGCAACTGCTCGTACTGCTTGGGCGAGATCGGTCCGGTATCCCCAGGCGAGGACATGAGGCTGGTCAGCCTCACTGCGCCGATGCCTATCGTGTCCAGGAACTCGTACCGGTTCTGCCCACCGACGATCACCTCGGTGCTCCCGCCGCCGATGTCGAGGAAGACGGCCTTCTTGCGGCCAAGGTGGATGAAGCTGGACAGGCCTGCATAGATGAGGCGGGCCTCTTCGCGGCCCGAGATGACGTGGACGTGGAGCCCCGCCTCTTCGCGTAGCCGGTGCAGAAACTCCTCAGCGTTGAAGGCTTCTCTGGTCGCCGACGTGGCCACTGCCACGATCTCGTCGGCTCCGTGCCCCTGCGCCAGTTCCACGAATTTCCGGCATACCAGCACCGCCTGCTCCATCGCCTGGGGCTGAAGCTTGCGGTCGGGGAACTCGCCCTCTCCCAGACGGGCCGCCTCTCGCTGTTCGGTGATGACGGTGTGAAGATGGCCCGGCACGATGCGGACCACGAGAAGACGGATCGCGTTGGTGCCGATGTCGATGAAAGCGACGACCCGGCCTCCCGGGCCGGCCGCAGGAGGCTGCAGAGTGACCCCGGCAGCGCGCGAGGCAGTCAACGCATCCTGAGCGGGGTCAACCCCGGCGCTCTTGCCGCCAGGTGCCACGCGACCAATGATCTCCTTGTTCTCCACCGCTCCCCTTGCCGCCCGCGCGGCTGGTGAAAGGACAGTCTGCAGAGACTTTGGGGCACACAAGCAACCCGCATGTTAAAGGGAGGCAAAAGTGGCGGCAAAATACTGCTAAATCTCTCATTTCAGCAGGCGCCGCTCTCTGGCCCTCCTAGCACGTGATGTGCAGCACCGCGAAAGCGTCCTTCTTCCCCACTTCTTGCAGGAGCCGCAGCGCCTCCTCGAGGGGTACCGCAACTACCTCGACACCCCGGCTGTCCGCCTCCTGATAGACCTCCGCCATCACGGGTAGACCCCCGTCGATGCCCGTCCCGATGATCAGCCGCCGGCCTCCCCAGGGGATGCTCTCCGCGACGGACAGCGGCGTGTGGCCGTTCTCATCGCAGTAGGCTTTGGACGCCTTCTTCTTGCGCTTGCTTATCTTTCCACCGTCGATCACCAGGTCGTCGCGATAGCGCCTGCCCTCCAGCTTGATCTCTCCAAAGCCGACGAGGCGACCGGTCATGCCCTTCGGCTTCGCCGACGATTTCGCTGCGTCGCTACCGCCCCCGCCCTCTTCGGGCGCCCCCTGGCTCTCTGGGGCTTCCGAAGCGCCGGGCTCGGCCGCGACAGCGGCCTCCACAGTGCCGGGCTCCGCCGCGACTTCCGGCACGGCTTCGCTTGCGGGCGCGTCCTGGCCGCTGCTCCTCGAGGGCTGCTTCCTGGACCCTTTCGGCGCTTCCGCCTCGAGCGCAGCCTTCGCCTTGAGGAGGCCTCGTTTGGCCTCGTCCGTGACGACCGGGAACTGGGGGTCGATCTTGGCGAGCGCGTCGACAATCACCGCGGCAGCCGCCACCCGCGCGAACCACTTTCGGTCGGCGGGGATCACGTACCACGGAGCCCAAGAGGTGCTCGTGTTGGAGAGCATCTCCGAGAACGCCAACTGGTACTCGTCCCAGTGCTTCCGCTCGGCCGCGTCCGCGACCGAGAACTTCCAGTTCTTGTCCGGCTCCTCCAGCCGGTCTAGGAAGCGTTGGCGCTGCTCTTCCCTCGACACGTTGAGGAAGAGCTTCACGATGCGGAAGCCGTTGTCGACGAGGTGCCGCTCCCAACTGTTGATCTCCCGATAGCGGCGCTTCCAGATGTCGCCTTTCTTGCAGGAATCGGGGATCCGCTGGCCGTCCAGGTACTCGGGATGCACGCGGACTACCAGGACTTCCTCGTAATAGGAACGGTTGAAGATGGTTATGTCGCCCCGGGCGGGGAGCACCTTTGCGCAGCGCCACAAGTAGTCGTGGTCGAGTTCCTCCGTCGACGGCGATTTGAAGCTCTCGACGCTCACCCCCTGCGGATTCACTCCGCTCATCACGTGGCTGATGGTGCCGTCCTTGCCCGCTGCGTCCAAAGCCTGGATGATCACGAGGAGCCCGTAGGTGTTTTGAGCCGCCAGACGAGCCTGGTAATCCCGCAAGAGCGCCACGCCCTCCTGCAACAACTCGTCGCTTTGCTCTTTCTGCAGGTACTCCGCGGTGTAGCCGGGGTCGAAGTCCTTCTCGAGGGATACCGTGCTGCCGGGCTTGACGAGGAAGGGCTTGATGGACTCCGTTATCCTGGTCGCCCTCGTGTCATCCATAGTCTCACTCCTCCGTGTGGGTCAGTCCACGTAGACGACGGTCCCTCTCGGCTCGCGCTCCATCCGGGCGTACTTGTTCTCGTCATCGGTGTATCCGAAGACCAGACCGCATTCCATCTGCGAGCCTTCGGGAATGCCGGCCTCCCGGGCCATCGCAGCGTTTGCCGGATTGTTGAGCGCGTAGCAGGGCGAGCGGAGGAAGCACGAGCCCAGGCCCAACTCGGTCGCCTGGAGGAGCATGTTCTCGACCGCCACAGCGCAGTTCAGTTGCGTGATGGGCATATCGGCGGGGCCGGACAGAAGTACCACCACCGGACCGCCGTAGAGGGGCATGTACCCGGGAAGGGACGCCCGCTCCACGAGGAAGTCGCTGCCGGATGCGAGCATCGCTTCGAGAGTCTTCTCGTTGATCCTACCCATCAGGTCCTTGTTGCGGAGAACCGACATGGTGTAGGCCCCGGCGTTCGGGGCCCACTGCCCGGCCTTGATCACCTTGGCGATGTCATCGGCCGTAACCTCTTTGTCCTGGTACGACCGGATGCTCTTGCGTTTCATGACTGTTTCGTCGACGTTCATTCCCGCGTTCCTTTCCGAGTCTTTCACAGTGCCCTGCGGGCACGCTATTCCATGATCCCCACGATGCACGGGCCCGCTGCAACATGACATTCCCGGGCGAACGCCTCGGGATACTTGGCCCGCAGCGCTTCAAGATCTGCCCTCTCCACCTCCACCAGAAAGCCCGATACCGCCATGCCCACGGTGTTCTTGGACGTGCAGTTGCGGGGCACGATCGTGTTGATCACCCCGCCCCGGTCGATCTCGCCCGGGACGATGGGGTCGTACTTGGCCCCGTGGTCTATTCCCACCGCTCCGGCCAGGATCCGCTCCGTCACATACGCGCCCGCAAGCACCGTACCCCGTTCGTTGTAGATCGACACCACGTCGCCGTGCTTGATGCCCCGGGCGGCCGCGTCCTCTGCATTCATCCACAAGGGGTGGTACTGATACCCGTCGGCGCCGCGGATCTTGCAGGTCTCGATCTCCCGGAACCAGGTGACGTCGTCGTGTTGGGAGTGCACGCCCCACCGTGGGTGATTGCTCATGACCAG
>Ga0315283_10004492_pt1 | contig 12158 bp, 12 predicted proteins | sample YL17G09_0_MG_FD_204541 | JGI IMG/M metagenome (GOLD analysis project Ga0315283, IMG submission 204541) | Sediment microbial communities from Yellowstone Lake, YNP, Wyoming, USA - YL17G09_0 | ecosystem: Environmental > Aquatic > Freshwater > Lake > Sediment | place: USA: Wyoming | collected...
AAATTCCTGAGGTATGCTTGCTGCGCTCCGGGTGGGTCCAGCGCGGCGGAACCCTTCGAACCCTGTCAGGTCTGAGAAGAAGCAGCAGTAAGGAGGATATTTCGGGTGCCGCTGGGTAGCTTGCCCGGAGTTTCTGTTAAATAAAACAAGCGGTGATTCATTCCCACCGCTTGTTATTAATACATATCGATGAATTCTATTTGGCTAGCTCGATCGATGTAGGTTGTTGGTAGCCTTCATCTGGGTCGTAATCGATAGAAAAACCATTCGTGCCGGACACAAACACACTCCAACTGATAACCTGTCCTTTAACATAATCACCAGCGTTCCCATTCAATGTGAGATCAGATCTCGGAGCAATGATCATTCCCCTAAGGAATGAGTTAGCACCACCATTCAGGTTAACAGGTGAAGGGTTGGACATTGGCAGGTAGATAAGCACACCCGGGATAGCCGGTGAGGGATTGGGACTGGAAGCGGGTGCACTTAATTGAATAAGAGTATTAGCATTGATGTCGATATCGCCAGTTAATACGACAATGGTTACGCCTGCACCTGTGTAGCTCCCATGGAGCTTTAAACCTCCTGTGACACACCACAGACCCGGATGCATGTTGGCGGGCAGGTCACCGGAGACATTTTCTGCACCGATGCAATTACCATGATTATCCCGTGCAGGTACTGGAATATCATAATTCGATTCTGGAATCGTGAAAGTCGTTGATTCGGGTGCTGGAGAGTATGATCCACCACCTATATCAAGATAGTGACCATAGATACCACCACCATCCACGGTTACATCTGCGGTACCATTACCCCTTAAGCAACCATTGGAGAAAACCCCCCCGCCATAGAGTTTTGTATCACCGGTGCCTAAAAAGAGGGCACCATACTTGTTACCCGAACAGGTTTGAGGGCTGAGCGCCACCAGGGCATTCCCAAACACAATTGGCTGGCGTGGGCGGACGCGGGTGACAGCGTCCACTTCACTATGCATCGCATTGGGGAAGAGCAGCTGAGCAAAGTTGCTACGCGTGGTGGCGGAAATATCCACGGTGACATCCATATATTTATCCAAAAAGAAGCCATAATCAAATTGATCGCAAATGGTATCCACACCGTTATGGTCGCCTTGATCCGTATCAATGCCGAAGCCATTGGCTGCCGCGCGGGAAATGGCGGTATTATCAGCATATTGTATTGCCGGATGATGACAATGCCAGTTACTGTAGTCAATATGGGCGTTTTCCAAAACAAGTGAGGCTGCAGCACCACCCGCCAAAGAGGCAGAATCGGCTGCGTTCTGCGAATGGCGGCGGTCTGCAAGCGCCATCCCGCCATCGATTGCCAGGGCGACGAAACCCAGAAAGACGGCCAGTCCAATGGCAAGGTAGACAATCGCCTGACCTTTTTCAGAGCTTTTATTTTTATCGTTCATAATATCCTCCTAATATCTTTCGCTTCCTATGGACACACCATAGGTTTTAAGATGGAATCATTCACCGTGGCATGAATGGATAAGGTTGGAGAACCAATGATGGTGCTCAAGAAAGGGGTGGTGAGGGGAAAATTTGGGTAATCCACATTAACCAGGATGGTATTCCCCAGGCAGGGGTAGTCGACATATCCGATATTTACAGCAACCTCGGTTTTTGGGTTATTTGAGACTTGTTCCAAATTATCCCATACCCGCTGGCGGATCAAGTCTAAGCGAGAAGGATAGATAGAGCCATAAGAAGCGCCCTCCTGTGCGGCATCGCGTAGCGCCAGCCAGGTGAAGAAAGCACGCCCGAGATCAACCGTGCCGGCGAGCAGGGTCATTAAGATGGTGATGGTTAATGCCAGCTCAACCAGGCTCTGCCCGCGTTCATTTTGCTTGGATTGGATGACACGTTTCATTATGTTCTCCTTATAAAGAGACCCTGTCGCTGAACGATCAAAGGGTCGTTAAGGTTTGTTCTATTCGTTTTCATTTTATGCATTTCATTTCATATCCTAAATTATTCATCCCATTAATTCGCCCTGCTTTGCTTTTTATGGTGGGAAAAATGCCGAGTAAGACACTTCACAGGTTAGACCGCTAAACAAATCAAGATAGGTCAAAGTTACTCCGTAATCTCCACTTGGTAAATTATAGGAGTACATAAATGATAAGGTTTGTGAGCTTCCCGGGTTGAGATTTCTCCTGGTTGGATCCCCAACCCATGAAGAAATCGAGGCGGATGGGGGTGGCACATTCCCGAGCCAGATTATATTTACTCCCACATCAATCTCGGTTAAATTCGTTGATGGAATCGGAGTAGAAGTGGGGGTAGGTGTGATTGTGGGAGTAGGTGTGTGGGTAGGGGTTGCGGTTGGAGTTTTCGGTGTGGGAGCGTGTGGCGGTACCGTCGCATCAGGTGATTTTGCAATGGAAGATTGCAGTACGGGATCTGGTGAAATGGCGAAGGCAGGATTTACAACATGGCCAGGCCAGCTGATGCTGGCATTCGTCAAGCGAATCGGCCCTTTGCTAAGGCTGGTAATCGTCCAACGGAAGTTGTCTGCATGAGGTTCGAATCCTCCTCCGCTGACGCTACAGGCTGGAGTAGCGGTAACAGTAGGGGTGTTAGGGGTCAGCGATGGGTCGTAGGTTTGGGTAACGGTTGGTGTACGCGTAATAGTGGGAGTAAGCGTAATGGTTGGAGTCTTTGTGGCTGTATAAAAGGGTGTCTTCGTGGGGGATGGACCCGGTGTACGGGTGAGGGTATTGGTAGGTACTGGTGGTACGGCTGTGCCGACGACATCTACATTCACCAGGATGGTACGGGCATTTTCGGAGGGAATATCAAAACCTGCGAAACCAAGAAAAGGAATTATGGGTGCATAGTGACCGACCACGTGTACGCCGATGCGATCACCCATGTCGATCTCATCCATGCCGTTAGCATCCTTCGGTGGACATGAATTTTTAATATGGTTCGTCTCGGGACCATGATCGTACCAAATAGAGACATTAGCAGGATCAATTGTGGTAAGGATGGCGCCACGCTGCACTGCATTTAAGATGCCAGCGCAGTCCATATAATAGCGGGTGTTAAAATTTCCAGCCGCTGCGCCATACCTGGCACCCTCGCGGGATGAACCAGTTATCGCTGCGTATATGAAGACCATCCGCCCAAATTCGATCAGTCCATAGGTAATTAATAAGATAAACGGAAAGACAAGGGCAAACTCAACCATTGTTTGCGCATATTCTTTTTTTGATTTGGGTATTTTTTTTAAGGGTATGATCATATTCCCAACTCAGCTATTATTTCGGATTTTTGACAAAATATTTTCTTAATGGTCTATATAATAAATTCTTATAGACGTATTTTACCTAATAAACGGAACGGATCGCCATTTGTTACACTGATCATCATCAATCATACAGCCTATACAATTAAAATTTACAATCACTTTTGATAGGAATTGCATTATTCAAACCTTTTCCTATCAGGCTATCGTAAAGCCAGTATGCCTGACTGGGCAACCTGGATCGCCAGGTTGATCCCTGGTTGGGCTGTAGTTGGAGAAGTACTCTTCAAGACATCAAGCATGAATAACTCGTTGGATAATATATCTCTGAGTTCAGTAACCATTGCTATCTGACTAGCGGGTTCATTCTTAGAAACGTTATTCAATGCGTGTAGAGATGCATCGATTTCTGTCTCCATTCGCGCAGCAGCATTGGGAAGGTATTGATAATCTCCTTCCATGACCAGCTCAATGAATTCCAGTGTTCGTTCACGGGACTGTTGGATTTGGAGATCCGTCTTATCCACCTGATTAAAAGTGAGTGCCAGCTGGACGTCTTCGATCACCAGTTTGGTAGAAAATAGTGGATCGCCTGGAATGGATAGACGGGCGGTTAAAACTGTATTGTTGATTACCAAAGCCAGGAGAAGCAACACAATGACGGGTGCGAGAATATTAAAAACCAAGCGTTGAGGAGAGGATCGTCTCAATAAATTGCGCCAATATCCGAGAGGTGGCATGGATTTGATTTGGGCTTCAAGGTATTTGCGCGAATCATGGATAAAACCTGGTCTGGTGGCTACAGAAAGCCGGACCTGTTGTAAGAAGATGACCGCTTCAAGCCTGGGACGAAGCTCGTTAGCAAGCTGCGGATACATGGCCAGGATCGATTCGAGGGTCTCATCTCCAGACGAAATGGCGGGTGAGTAAGTATTAATAATCTGTTCTATTTGCCGTTCAATCTTCATGTTGTCCTATATCATCCAATTCTTTCCGTAAAACTGCCAGTGCCCGGTGCTGTAAAACACGAATGGCTCCGACAGAACGGTTCATCACCTGAGCGGTTTCTTCGGGTGAAAGCTCACTGATAAAGCGCAGGGTGAGCACGGATTGGTAATCAGTGCGCAACCTGTGAAGTACTCGAAGGATCTTCTGGTGCTCAATTTGGTTGCCGACCAGCTCAATCGGTTCTGAAATCACCTCCGCAGAATATCCGTCCATTTCCTCTGGATCTTTAGTCTCCAGGTTGTTATTTTTGCGGTAATGATCCACCAGTATGTTCCGGGCAACCTTAAATAAGAATGCCAGGAAGGGCACACCACGCTCTGTATATTTTGGTAAAGATCGCCAGGCTTTCAGAAAGACTTCACCCGTCAGGTCTTCAGCATCCATCTGATTATCCAGGTGGCTGAAGAGGTAACGGAAAATAGCTGGTGCATGGCTTTCGTAAAGATCACCGAATGCGGTAACATCACCTCGTTGGGCTTTCTTAATCAGCTCATGGTCGTTATCCAGCTTGCCTGGCATGCATTCACCTTATAGAACGTCAATATTAAGAATTTGTTACATCCGTTGCAATAATGTAACCAGAAGAGACTGGATTTCTACTCACTCAACTGGATCAGGGCGCGGGTGATGCAATTGCTATATTTTGGTGTAATAACGACCAATGTTGGGGTGGTAAATAGATCAGCTCCGCTCGACCGATGATATTCTCGAAAGGAACGAAACCCCAGGAGCGAGAATCTGACGAGTTATTTCGGTTATCCCCCATGACAAACAGTTGCCCATCAGGCACTGTCCAATCTCCACCCCGATTCGTCGATACAACCAGGTAGGGCTCAACCGCTAACTGACCATTGACATTTAATTTACCGTCGGCAATATGAATTTGGTCTCCAGGAAGGCCGATGATGCGCTTGATATATGGGATAGCTTCAGGGTTTGGCGGGTAACGAAAAACAATCACGTCCCCGCGTTCTGGACTATGTTTGAATCGATAAGCGAGCTTATTTACAATGACATAATCACCCGGGTCAAGCGTAGGTTGCATGCTGATCGATTCGACCCGAATACGTTCAGATACCGCGTTGATCGCCAAAAAAAGCACCAACGATAATATGATTGTTTCAAGGGTATCCAGAATTGTCCGTCGCCAGCTTGCTTTTTGCTCTTCGGGCAGAATATCTGGGACAGATTCAGCATGCCAAAAATCCACTCAAACCTCCATGATCCGATTTACAGGTCATCGAACAAAATTATACACCCATCAGATTGCCTGATGCCCGACCTCAGCAAAAGGATCATCATGGATAAGCTGCACCGCATGCGGCAAGACAGGGATAAGCACGGCTAGATTTTCCAATGCTCCCTTTGGGCTGCCTGGTAGATTAACAATCAAAGTGTGGGAACGGATACCAGTAACAGCACGCGAAAGCATAGCATGTGGGGTGTTCCGTAAACTTGCACTTCGCATGGCTTCGGCAATCCCCGGGGTGAGGCGCTGAATGACAGCCAATGTCGCTTCAGGTGTGACGTCTCGGGGAGTAAAACCGGTCCCCCCTGTGGTAAGGATAACATCCATATCACCACTATCTGCCCATTGGGTTAGCGTGGCGATTAACTGGGTTAATTCATCAGGTAAAATCGTGGTGCGTGTGACTTGCCAACCTTGCTGAACCACAGCATTCACCAATGCTGGCCCTGATTCATCGGGACGTTCTCCTTTTGAAGAACGATCAGAAACTGTGATAAATCCTATGCGTATAGACATATTATAATTATTTTAGAGTAAGAGTCTTCTTATCCGAGGTCCTTCCCATAAACAAGGAGGTCCATCTGCTCCCACCTGTTAGATTCGTAAAAACGAATGGCGTTCATATTGTCATGAGTCACCAATAAATACATGCGGATACATCCTTTTTGCTTCATCCGTCTTTCAAGCTCAGCCATTAATGCAGTGCCAATTCCATTTTTTTGGAATGAGATATCGACAGCGAGATGATAAACCATCCCACGCCTTCCATCAAAACCGCCCAGCACGCTGCCAATGATTAGCCCACCTGATTCAGCCACCAGGAAAAGATCGGGATCGCGTTGGAGTTTCTTGGAAATTTCCTCTATCTCATCAGAGCGGCGGATGTGTATTCCTGGTCCTGCGTTCTGCCAGAGAGCGATTACCTGGGAAAAATCGGTGGATAATTGAAACTCACGCAGAACTAAATCATCTGGAAGAGTTGGGTTACTCCTCATCACCACCGACCAAGGCTTTCCAGCGACCATGAATACCGTCTTCTGTCACACCAAAATATAGGCGATATCCTTTGTTTAGACGTTGGACGAGGTTGTAACGGACATTTTTCCCCTGGCGTTGAACTTCGAGCAGACCCACATTTCCTTGCCATTGGATTTTTGTTTTCGATAGATCGGTAGGGAGCTGGTCAAACTCGGTTATGGCATAATGCCATAGTCGGCGTGCAGAAACACGGGTGACATTCTTTACTTCGTTGCCATTTCTTAAATCGCGCATGGTATAGTAGGCAGTTCCATCACGTTCTTCAACCCTGACAACCTCCACCCCAGTTCGAGGTGGCGATTCACTATCTCGCTCTCGAATTACTGACATTTCCGTCGTTTCTGGTGCAATGAGCTGTTTATCGAGTTCCGGCTCTGCCTGAGGCAAGGTGTGGAATGCGCTTGATCGTCGAACCAGACTTACAATTTCATCACGAACTGCCAAACCTGTTTCCGCTTCATCGCGCACATAGACTTTATTATCATCGACGGCATACGGAGGATCTCCTCCACGTGGAATGAGAACTCGAAGGATTTTCTTGCCGTCAGTTTCATGAATATCGATGGAACATTGAACAGGGGGGGTAATTCGGGTGCTGATTTCTTTATTCAACTGTGTGATGTATTGTTCCGGATTTTGAACACCTATGATCGGCTTCTTCGGATCGCTGTTCAACCCAATGTACAGCGTACCGCCATTAGTATTGGAAAAAGCACAGACATCAGCAATGATCGCGTAGAGTTTTCCAGCCCGAACCGTCATATTTTCATGGAAATCCTGAATGATGTTAGCGCCTTCTTCACGTGCCGCCTGGATGAAATCAAATGCAGGTTGCTCTTTGTGCAAGCGTGGGCGTGTGCGGGCAAAATCATTGCTTAAAAACAATTCCCGAAGTTCTTCAAAGTTAATTTCTGGTAGCAAGACTTCAGTGACCCTATCACCAATTCCTGGATTTTTCTTACGCACCGGATCCGTGCTCAGTCGGTGAGCGTCAGAACCCTGAATGCAATGCATACGGCGCGGGTATTCAGGTTTTGTACCACTGAAGAAAGTTGCTGTTGTCCTGCTGCCTCTTTGTTCAAGGTCGGTCACTTCCAATGCATGCAGGTGTGTATCCTGTGTATAGGCGATCTTGGTTTGCCCACCAATGGGGAAACCCCGCATGGCAATACCATTGTTCGAATTGGCATGAGCAGCAATAACAATACCTCCAGCTTCATCAATCAAACGGTACGCGGAAAGAACATCTGAGGTTGCCCCCACAGTGGCTGAACCAAGATCCAGCTGATCAGTGGGAATATTCAAATCAATCAGCAAATGTTCGATCTCGCGCACTGGAGTCTCTATGGGAAAGATACCAATGATGTGAAATCCGAATGTGGCTGTAAATTCAAAGCCAGGTAGGACTAATATTTTCTCAAATAGACGCCTGTATTCACGCAAGCGATTTTGTTCTTCAGGCAGGATACGGTTAAGCCTCTCCAATAACTCCAGCTGATGTATCTCATCCTGCATCTTTCGGTAACCCGCTACGGTATTGTGGTCGGCAAAGGCTATGATGTCTAAACCACGTGCCTCTGCGCGTTGAAGTAGCTCAAGATACTTCACATCAGGCTGCTGGAAGTCACTCGAGGCTGGAGTATGGAGGTGCAAATCCATCGAGTACCATTGCATTTGGGAGTGTATATTTTTCTTTGTCACAATTATTTCTTCTTTTCACTATTTATTTTTATATTCATTTTGTTTACTGCTCACATGGATCAGTTTTATCAACTCATCTGGTATAAAGGGTTTTTGGATAAAACCATCAGCACCGGCTTGGATACATTCTTCTCGTAAATTTAGCCCTGAAAACATGATGATTCGGGTTCCCATTATTGCTGGTTCCTGTCTGATATCACGCAACAAATCCAGTCCATTCCCTTGTTGTAGATTTACATCTACCAAGGCTATATTGGGACGTTCAAGTATAATATCATTGAGAATGCTATCCATTTGGTTAGTCGTTGGTGTCTTGACAAGGTATCCTTCTAGATTTAATAACATGGTCAACAAAGATACCATGGTCCGATCATCTTCAATGAGCATTACTTTTAACATCTGAGTCCCCGTGCCCGTCTTTCTTATCTGTTTCAGCCTTCGCTTTTGCGGGTCTTTTAGGACGGGCCGCTGGTTCAAGTGCTGCCTTTAAAACCTGATCCACAGTTTCTACATAAATAAACTTCATGGATTTACGGACTTCCTCCGGTAAATCCTCAAGGTCACTTTCATTTCGTTTGGGCATAATAACAGATTTCAACCCGGACCGATGTGCAGCCAGGACTTTTTCCTTGATCCCTCCAACGGGTAATACCTGACCTCTCAAAGTAATTTCACCAGTCATTCCCACATCTGCTCGAACGGGTCTCCCCGAAATGAGTGAAACCAGTGCAGTTGCCATTGTTACGCCTGCTGATGGACCGTCTTTTGGTTGTGCTCCAGCAGGGATATGCAGGTGGATATCAGATTTCTCGAAGAAACTTTGATCAAGATTGAGTGATTCTGCTCTAGAGCGAACGAATGAAAGGGCTGCGTGGGCAGATTCCTGCATCACATTCCCTAATGAGCCTGTAATCTGGAAACCTTTGCTACCAGGCATACGGGTTGCTTCAATAAACAGGACATCTCCACCCACAGGAGTGTATGCCAAACCAGTTGCAACACCAGGAATTGATGTCCGGATGGCAATCTCAGCATTACCAAAAAAGTGAGGATGTCCCAGATATTCGTGCACCTTTTCGGGAGTGATGAGAACAGATTTAGTTTTGTTTTCTGCAATTATCGTCACTACCTTACGACAGACTGAACCGATCTCTCTCTCGAGATTTCGCACACCTGCTTCACGTGTGTACGAGCGAATGATCATCAGCAAGGCATCATCTGTCAATTGGACCTCTTCATTGCGCAAACCATTTTCTTTTATTTGACGCGGAATCAAATATTGCTTTGCGATGGCACTCTTCTCATTTTCAGTATATCCTGAGAGGGTGATGATTTCCATGCGATCCCGTAATGGATCTGGGATAGGTTCAAGTAAATTCCCCGTGGTGATAAACATGACCTGAGAAAGGTCAAATCCCACTTCCAGATAATGATCACGGAATTCAGAATTCTGTTCAGGGTCCAAAACTTCCAAGAGTGCAGAGGCGGGATCACCATGGAAATCCATGACCAGTTTATCAATCTCGTCCAGCATAAATACCGGATTGTGTGATTCAATCCGTCGAATTGCTTGCAGGATGCGACCTGGCAAGGCACCTATATACGTTCTACGGTGACCGCGTATCTCTGCTTCATCACGCATGCCACCCAAGGAGATGCGGATGAATTTACGCCCCATCGCATGGGCGATTGAGCGTCCCAGTGAGGTCTTACCAACTCCGGGTGGTCCAATAAAACAAAGGATCACACCTTCACGTAAGCGGCGGATCTCATCCTTGTTTTCTGGCAAGCGTTCATCTTTGCGTTCATGCCGCAGCTTGCGTACGGCAAGATACTCGAGGATGCGTTCTTTGATATCATCCAGGCCATAATGGTCCTGGTCGAGTACTTCACGTGCATGGGCAATATCCAGGTTATCCTCTGTATTTATCGACCAAGGGAGAGAGATCATCCAATCCAAGTAGGTCCGAATAACCCCGTACTCTGCGGCAGCAGTGGGAAGGCGAGATAATCTGTCGAGTTCTCGGCGGGCTTGTTTATCTGCCTCCTCGGGCATTTTGGCAGCCTCAATCTTTTGTCGGAGATCATCAACTTCAGCAGCTTGTTCATCCCCTTCACCGAGCTCACGTTGAATCGCTTTCAATTGCTCACGCAGGAAATAATCCCGCTGCATTTTCTCGATTTCCGATCGGGCTTCATTCTGGATCTTTTGTCCAATCTCCAAGACCTCGATCTCACGGGTGAGGATCGTTACCAGTTTGTGTAATTTTTCTTTGACTGAATCCAGCTCGAGGAGCGATTGAGCAACAGTCAGATCCATCCGTTGAAAATTAGCGATGGTATAGACCGTCTGGAGAGGGTCCTCGATGGCTTGCACTGAAGCAACCAGCTCACGTGGGATGGAGGTGATCAACTCACCTATATGGGCAAACTGGTCACGAGCATTACGGGCAAGCGCTTCAACTTCTACACCCTCTTCCTCAGCCTCAGGAATGAGGTGAATTTTTGCTTTGAGATACGGTTCCTGCTGTAAAAAATCACCCAGGCGAAAACGGGCGGTGCCTTGCACCAGCAAGCGAATAGTACCATCGGGTGCTCGGAAAAGACGATGTATCATTGCAACAGTACCAATTTCATAAAGATCTTTTGGTTCTGGAATTTCCAACTCAGGATCGCGGGAAGCTACCAAACCAATCAATCTGTCTTCACCCGCAACCACATCATCCACAAGGCGGATGGAACGCGGCTGTCCAATGGTAAGCGGTACAGCTGTTTCAGGATAAACGACCAGCCCCCGCAGAGGAAGAATAGGTAAAATATCAGGAGTCTTTAACTGAGTCTGGATGCTATCCAATAATTCCGTTGAATCTGATGATTGGTTCATTGTTATCGATGATTGCCCGGGAATGTCGGAATCCAAGATCATTTCTTTTAGCTCCAAATCTTCATCAGGCCAGCCATGTTCTTCGAGCCAGCGCATTAAGTTTAGCGTATTCCAGCGAGTCGCGGACATATTATCGTTATATTAGCCTTCTACGTTTATGCGTTTTGGTTGCAATATTGGGAGAGTAATAAGTAAAAAACCATCCCGATAAATTGCTTCCACCTCATTGGAGTTGACCAGATAGGGTAACTCAAACTCAGTACTGAATTCACCAAATGGAATTTCCATCTGGTGGTAGGCGCGCTTTTCTGAGGTATCCTGACGGATTCCTCGTATCTTTAGATTGCGTGCGATTAGTGATATATTAAAGTCGGTTTCGCGCATGCCAGCAATTTCCACTCGAATAATTATGGCATTGTCTGTCTCATACACATCGGTAGGAGGGCGCCAAGCATGAGGACGGGAAGTAATTCTCCAGCGAGATGGATCAGAAATTGAGTTTTGAAGATCCTCTGATATATGCCAAACGAGTCGGATAGAATCTGGTGAAACAGAAATATCACCCATATTATTCACTCCTTTGTTAAAAGTATTGCTCAATCAATCCTGTATCGCACCCCTGGCTGCTTCCAATACTTCCGGGTAATTAGGTTCATCACCAATAGTAGGCATGTATGCTGAATAGACCACTAGGTCGTTTTGATCGATGACAAAAATCGCCCTTCGAAAAAAGCGCATTTCTTTTATTAAAACCCCATATTTCACGCCAAAATCAGCATAATTATGATCAGACAAAGTTATTACTCGGTCAACTCCGGCTGCAGCACACCAATTTTTTAGTGTGAAGGGTAAATCCATACTGACAGTAAGAATTACAATCTTCTCATCCAAGTTGGTAGCTTCCTGGTTGAAACGTCGTGTTTCTCGGTCACAGACAGAGGTACTCAGGGATGGCAGAGAACCTAGGATGCGTACTTTTCCTTTGCTACCTTGTAATCC
>Ga0315283_10004493_pt1 | contig 12155 bp, 6 predicted proteins | sample YL17G09_0_MG_FD_204541 | JGI IMG/M metagenome (GOLD analysis project Ga0315283, IMG submission 204541) | Sediment microbial communities from Yellowstone Lake, YNP, Wyoming, USA - YL17G09_0 | ecosystem: Environmental > Aquatic > Freshwater > Lake > Sediment | place: USA: Wyoming | collected...
ATCGCGGGGGGCCGGGGGGGCCCCCCCCGGCGGTCCGGTGGGGGGGGGGGGGGGGGGGGGGGGGGGGGGGGGGGTGCCTCCTCCTCCCCCTCCCCCCCCTCCCCTCTCTTCATCCACCTGCACGGCTCCTCCTGGCACGGCTCCGACGCGGCGGCCGCCATCTGGGCCGCCCACCACGGGTGGGCGCTGGGCGGGTGGGGGGCGGCACTCGGGGTGGCGGTGCTGAGCGGCGGGGCGCTCGTGTATGTCCGGGTGGCCCGGGCGGCCCGGGCCCGGGCCGACGCGCCCGCTGCGCCTGCCCCCCGCCGCCACCACCGCCGCCCCTCCAGTGCGAACATGTACAGCGTGGGCGCGGTGCCCGGGGGTGAGAGGTCGGCCGCGGGCGCGGTCCCGCCGCCCCACCCGGCCCTGGACGCGGCGGCCAAGATGTGTTAACGGTGTTTTTTTAGTGGGGAAAAAAAAAACCCTCTCTTGTTGTGTTCCCATTGGCGCGCGCCCCTCCTGAACCCCGCGCGCCTCGGGTGTTTCCCCCCTGCCTGCGGTGTGTGAACGTGCGTGCGTGTTTGTGAGTAGATTCCACCGCTGCTTTCTCTAAAAAAATCGAATCACGACCCAACCAGCCCCGCCAGGTCGGCCCGCGACCCGGCCGCCGCCCCCGCGCCCCCCATCCCACGCCGCGACAGGGATGCCCGCAGGCTCCCCGTGCTGCCACCGCCCACCCACCGCGACGGCAGCAGGGACGGGCTGCCCCGCTGCTGCAGCAGGGACGAGCGCACGCCCGCGGCCGCGCGCACGGCCTGGGCGCCCAAAGCGCCCGGCCAGGAAGCGCCCGCGAGGGAGGCGAGGGCCACGCCCGCCACGACCAGGAACGCCGCCCGCCCTAGGCGGTGGTGGTGGTGGTGGTGGGACGGCGAGGGGCCGCCGCCGCCGCCCTTCACCAGGACCCCGGACGCAAAGGGGTGCGTGCCCGCCCCAGCGGAGCCGCCGAGGGCGGCCACGAGCGCCGCGCCCGCCGCCCAGTCGGGCGCGACCGTCGTCGCCGCCCGGCCGCCCTCCGCCCTGCTGACCACCCGCCCCCCAAAGTCAAGGGTGGCGGCGTCCAACGCTATGCCAAAGGCCTCGTGCAGGAGGGTCACCGCGTACGCCGCCCCGAAACAGTGGCGTGCGGCCTCAGCGGCAGGCGCGGCCGGCTGCTCGACCACGCCCGGCCCGAGCGCGCACAGGCGGGCGCCCGCGGTCGCGAGGTCGCGCAGGGTGGGCTTGGCCGGCGGTGCCGACCCGCCCGTGCCACGTGTCACCCCTAGAAACGACGCCGTGTGGGCCAGATTCTCCAGGCCCAACAGGGGCACGCCGTCCAGGAGGGGCGGCGGGCGGGCGCGCGCGCGCTTGTGGGTGGGCAGGGGGCAGTGCGAAGACGAGGCGGGACCGTGCCCGCAGGCCGAGGCCAGGGCCTTTGCGGCGGCAGCCTTGCACTTGGCAAAGGGCCCCGGCTCGCCGTCGCCAGTGGCGTCGCCTGGAGGAGAGAGAGGCGCCGCCACGCCGCCGCCGGCCGGGGGCAGGCACGGCCGGCCGCGCCCGCCCTCCTCAACCCCCGCCGCGGACGCAGCGGCTTCGTGGCCCAACCCCTCAAAGGACCGGGCGTACAGGATGACGGGCGCGATGCCGCCCCCCGGCCCACGCCGGCTCCCCACGGGCGGGGCCGCGAGGGAGAGCGTCCCGACGGAGGCGTGGTCGGCGACCGGCGCCCGCCCCTGGCCCCCCACCACCTCGAACGCGACCTGGAGGGACGCGCCGCCGAGCTCGACGATGCCCGTGGAGGGCGTGGCGGGGCCGCCTTCCAGGGCGCCGGTCGCCGCGTTGGTGGCCGCCCAGGCGAGCGCGGCCTCGTCCGCGCCTGCCAAAATGGCAGCGCCCCCCCTCCTCACGACAACCGGGCTGTTGGCTTTCAGGGCGGCCGCCGCCGCCGCGACCAAGGCGTCCGCGACGCGCCTGTCCAGGGCCCGCAGGCCTGCGGTCGCCAGGAAGATGGCGTCCGTGGACCGCACGGCTGCGGGCGGGATGACGCGCAGGGCGTGATGGATGAGGGGCGCCAGCAGGTCGGCCACCTGCCCAGGCGCCGCCGCGGACAGCGGTCCCGCCTTGGCGGCCTCGCCCAGCGTTTCCAGGCGGGGCAGCGCCGGCGAGGGCCCGTCCCGGCTGTACCGGTACACGTGGGCGCGCGTGCCGGTCGAGCCCGCGTCGAAGACGACCACAAAGCCGGCGGAGGCGGGCGGTAGGGTCCGGGCGCAGGTTGAAATGACGCAGCAGAGCAGAAAAAAGAGTAGGCTGGCGAGGCCCGGGCGGGCTGCTCGTCGCCGCTGGTGGGACATGGTGCAGTGTGTGTATTTGCGCGTCTCCCTCACCCTGGGCGTGTGGTGACAGGGTGTCAAAGAGACGCGGCGAGGACCGGGCCCAAACGGGGGACGCGAAGAAGTTCAAGGCGCGTGAATGGAATGCGACACGCAGCCGCTTGCTCATTCACAGTCTTTTTTACCCCAGTCGTCCCCCGCCCGCCGCACGTCGCTCACCCCTCTCAACCCGCCTCTCGACACTGCTCAGTCGGTAGCCCCTTGAACCCTCTCCACTTTTAGGGTGTCACTCGGAGAGCTGGCCCCGCACCTCAGCTGACCCCCCGAGCAAAACGGAAGGGACGTGTGGAAATATGCGCTCACCTCCTCCTCAACCTTCACCCCCCCCGCCCTCCGCCCCGCCCGCCCCGGCCCGCCCCATCGGCGAGCGCTGGGTCCTCACCGGCGCCGCCCCTATCGGCCGGGGATCCTTCGCCGATGTGTGGGGCGGGCAGGACCGGGAGACGGGCGAGGCCGTGGCGGTCAAGGCGTTGGACCTGGCAAGGCTGACCCCAAAGCTGCGGGCGGGCCTCGCGTCCGAGGTCGCCATCCTGCGCGCCGCCCGCCACGCCCATGTCGTCTCCCTGCTGGGCGTGGTCGAGGAGCCGGATCGCATGTTCCTGGTCATGGAGTTCTGCGCGGGCGGTGACGTGGCGGGCCTGCTGCGCGGGGCCCCCGGCGGGCGCCTGGGCGAGCCCGACGCGCGCCGCCTGGGCGGCCACCTGGCGGCGGGCCTGCGCCGGCTGTGGGCAGCCGGGTGCGTGCACCGGGACCTGAAACCGCACAACCTCTTGCTGGCTGTCGGTGGCAGCGACGACGGCGCGGAGGGCAGGCCTGGCGGGAGGCAAAAGGCCGCCTGGCCGCTGACAGGCGGCCTCATCCTCAAGATTGCGGATTTTGGCTTCGCCCGCTCCCTCGCGCCCGCCGCCCTGGCCGACACCCTGTGCGGGTCCCCGCTGTACATGGCCCCCGAGGTCCTGCGCCACGGCCGGTACGGCGCGTCTGCAGACTTGTGGAGCGTGGGCGCGATCCTTTTCGAACTGGTGGCGGGTCGGCCGCCCTACGCCGGCGCGAGCCAGGCCGGGTTGCTCGCGGCCATCGAATCGCACGACGGCGGAGTGTTGCCGCCCGACGTGGTGGCCTCGCCCGCCCTGATCTCCCTGCTGGACGGGCTGCTGGTGGCCGACCCGGCGTCCCGGCTGACCTTTGAGGCCTTCTTCGCGCACCCCTGGCTGGCCGGGGCACCCGGGTTGAGGGAGGGCGGGGTGGACGGGTCCATGGCCCCACCGCCCGCCTTTTGGTTGCCGCCCCCACCGCCCGTGGCCTCCTCGCTGGTGCCCCTGCTCTCGACTGGGGGCGTGCGCCCCATCGGCATCACGGCGGCCCGGGTCGGCGTCGGCCGCGCCCTGCCTAGCCTGGCTGCAACAACGACGACAGCTCAGGATGAGGACGGGTTTGTCGTGGTCGGCGGGGGAGGGGCCGCCGCCGCCGAGCCGGCCCGCAGCAACCGGTCCGCCGCGGTCGCTATCATGGGTGCCCCCTTGCGCACCGCCGCCCGCCTGGCCCGCCGGCATTCGCCGCAGGCGGAGGCGCCCGCCCGCCTCCCTCCGTCCCCACCCCTCCCTCCGCCGCCGCCGCCGCCCGCGTCCTGGCCGCCCGGCACGCCGCCCGCGGACGCGCTGGTCCGGTCGGCGGAGGCATTGGATGAGGCGGCAGCGGGTGCGGGCTCGCTCGGGGCGGCGCTGGCGCTGCGGCTGGGCGCCCTGGCGGCCCTGGCGGCGGTCGTCCGGGGCGGGTGCCCAGGCGCCGTTGACGTGCCGGGTGCGCGGGCGGCCGCCGCCGAGGCCGCCAGGGCCGTGGGCGAGCGGGCGGTGGGGGATGCGGAGCGTGCCAGGGCAGAAGCGGTGCCCACCCTACCTTCTGCCGGCTCGCTTGCCTACGCAGCCGCCCTGGCGGCCGCCCGGGAAGGGGCCGAAGCGGAGAGCGGCGGAGGAGGAGGCGCGGCCGCAGCAGGCGTGCCTTACAGCCGCGCCCGGGCCTTGCTGGGCGCGTGCGGCAGCGTGGTGGCCTTGCCAACCCCGCACGCGGCAGCGGCGGTCGAACTGGCGGCGGTGGTCGGGGCGAGGGTGGCGGAGCTGTGTGCGGGTGGAGGGGTGGGCGGCGCGGGGGGGAGGGCGCTAGAGGTGTAGAGAGATAGAGAGGGGACAGATGATGTGACTATGGGGTCGCTGCCCTTTGCCCGGCCCGGCCTGCCCTCATTTTGCAGTCTCTACTCACAAATTGGGTGGCGACCAATGCGCTGGATGACGGTGCGTACACTGAAATGTTGGTGGTTGGCATCTAGTCCTAACTCGAGGCGTGGGGCGTGGGAAAGGGCGAGAGAAAAATGAAACAAAATGGGTGCCTGCTAATCAGCTTCCGCAAACCTTTTTTTTTTTCGCCAGCCGGCGCCGAAGAAAAGAAAAGGCCCCGCCCCCGGCCGCCCAGTTCTCTCACACCTCCATTCCTTTATCTTCCAACGCCTTGCGATCCTTGTCAAGTACCTCTGATACACGCCTACCACAACTGCCGGCCACGCAGGTGAGACAAACAGGGAGAGCGTGGGTCCCTAGTGGAACAAGATGAAATGGGGGGAGCGAGCCATCTGGGGGAAAGCAGGTCTCGCTCTCTCCCTCTTTTCCCCTCGTTCCCTCACCTTCGCACCTTCGCCCCGTCTTCCCCGTCGTCGAGTTCGCAGTGCCCACTTTTTCCTCGCATCAACCTTCATGTCTCCCCTGGCCGCCGTCACTGAGCACTCGCCCGTGACCACCACCACCACCACCGCCGACGCCAAAAAAACACTTTTTGCGTCCCCGCCCGCCTCGGTCGAGTCCGCCCGGACGGCGACCACACACACCGCCTGCTGGCCCATGACCCACCACGACCACGATGATGGCACCCTGGCCCTGCCCCCCCCGCGCCGGTCGTTCCGCCTCATGGCGGAGGAGGAGATCAGCGGCGCGGACGGGGACCTGGCGCTCTGTTGGGGCGCCTGGCTGGAAGAGGACGTGCTCGGCGAAGACGACCCGACCACCGCCCATGCCCCGCTGGTGGCGGGCGACCTGCCCCCGCTCCTGCCGGCCGTGCGCCCGCCGCCCGTGACGACGGGCACGGATGAGGTGGAGGCCGGCGGGGCGGGCGGGCTGCCTTGCCTGCCGGCCCTGCGCACGGCCACGCCGCGCGCCCTCCCCCCCCCCCGCGCGGCGGCCGCCTGCGCCCTTTCCATCTCCGCCCCGGGCCTGGACGGCCCCGTCCCGGCGACCCGGGCGGCAGCGGCGGCGGTCGCGGCCGCGGGCGGCGGCGCGCGCTCCCCCCGCCCGGCCACCGCCGCCTCGGCCCGGGCCACCCTGAAGCCTCTCCTCCTGCGGCCAGGGGCCGCCACGGACGCGGCGGCGGCGGCCGCGGCCCGCCAACAGGCCGGCGCCGCCAAGCCCGCCCGCCGGCCGGCCGTCCCCATCCTGGGCGTCATCCCCCGCGCCTCCGCCCGGCTCACGGGCGGCGGGGGCGGGGCGGCCAGGCTCCTCCACCTCGCCCCGTCCACCGAAACCGCCACCTCCGGCACGCCGGAGGGGGGGGACTGCCACCAGGCCCAGTCAGGGGAGGGCGGGGCGGGCACGGCGCGGGCTGTGGCCGAGCCCCCCTCCCCTCGCCGGCGGGGCCGCAAGCGCCGCCTGGACCCTGTCCTGGTCGCCGCAGATGGTGGGGGCGTCGTCGCGGTCTCGCCCGCCGAGTACAGGCGCCTGCGCCGGCGGGTCACCAACCGCCTGTCTGCCCGCCGCATGCGGGCCAAGCGGGCGGAGGAGCGGGCGGCGGTGGGCGAGGCGGCCGCGAGCGCGCAGACGGAAGTGGACGTGCTCAGGGCGCGGGCGGAGGCGGCCGAAGCCGCGGCTGTGGCGTGGCGGGCACGGTGCGAGGCGCTGGAGGAGCAGGGGATGAAATTGAGATGAGTTATAGTGATGGGCTGAGCGAAAGAGAGGGAGGAATGCATTTTGTGATGGTAACGCGTGGGACGGTAAACGAAAGAGAAAACGCTTTTGAAAGCAGGTTGAGAGATTCACGACCGAGCGCATGTTTTTTTGGGCACTGGCCAATCTACAACGTCGCACGCGCGCACCACCACAGTGAGACCCCCCCTCTCCAACGTCCAACCATGGCGTCTCGGCCCCTCGCCGCATCTGTGGCCGGAGGACGGTCGGCAGCCCCACACCCTCTCCCCCGCCCCCCGCTCCCTCGCATGCAGGGACGCCGTCGCGCCAGCACGCGCGGCGGTCCGCCGTGGCCAGCCGCCCGCCCGTCCACCGCGCCCTCCTCCTCTTCCTCGCCCATCATCGACATCACCCTGGATGATGTGGCGGATGACGAGGAGCGAGGCGACGACGATGAAATCGACGATGGGTGGGAGCCCTCGGAGGAGGCGTGGGGCGATGCGGGGGAAGATGACGGTGGCGCCCCGACCACCCCTTCTGCTTTCACCATCGCCCCGCCAGGCCTGACCAACCCGCCGGCCTGGGGCCCGCGGGCGGTCCTGCTGGCCGGCTTCCCCGAGCCGGAAGCGGCCCTGGTGCGTGCCACCCTGGACGCGCTGGGCCTGGCGGACGCCAAGGTCCTGCCCCTGAGCACGGCCGACCTTGGCCGGCCGGCCGCGGCTTTGCTGGCCACGCCGGAGCGCGACTGGGGCGTGCCCGCGCCCGGGGACCGGCCGTCCGGTTCCGGCTGGAGCGCCTCCGCCCCGCGTGTCGCCGTCTTTGGCGGCCTGACGCCCTCTGAACAGGACGCCATCCTAGGGGCGCTGGACGTGACGGGCATCCCGGCCGTCGCGGGCGTGGGCGTGGAGGCGGTGAGCGGCCGCACCGAGCCGGTCGGCGTCATGGTCGCGGCGGCAGCCTCCGCCGCCCGGGCCGACCGCCTGGCGGGGAGGACGCACGCCGCGCCCGCCCCTCCCTCGCCCTCTGGTCCTGCCTTTGTGAAAGATGCGTCGGACCTGCCGGACGCGGCGGCCCTAGTCGCCGCGGCGGGCGTGGGCGGGAGTGAGGAGGGGTTTGCCGGAGAGGAGGGGGGTCCGTCCCCTCCTCCACCGCTCGACGACCCCGCGGCCGCCGCGGCCGCGGCGGGCCTGCCCCCGGACTGGCGCAGCGTCGTCTCCGCCGCGGGTGGCGACTTTCTGGGCGCCCTGGCCGCCAACACAACGGCGGCCAACGCCGCCAGCGCCGCGGGGGTGGGAGAGGAGGAGGAGGAGGAGGAGGAGGGCGACGAGGGGGAGCGCTCCATCCTGGACGCTGTCGCGGCTGGGCGGTCCTGGCCGGGCGGGGGGGAGCCGCCAGCGCGGCGCAAGCCTACTGGCAGGGCGGCACAGGCGCCTGCCCCACCTCACCCAAGCAAGCCCCGCCGGGGCTTTGGCGGCCGGAGGGCGGCACCCACGCCCACGCCCGCTGGGAAAGCGTCCTCGACCTCCCGACCCGCTGCCGCCGCCACCCCGGACGCGGAGGCCGAGGCGGCCGGCGCTTACCTGGCGGCGGCTGCCAGGGCGACGGCGGTGGCGGCCAAGGCAAAAGCGGCGAAGCCCCGGAGCACAAAGGCGGATTTGAAGAGGGCGGAGGCGGAGGCGGAGGCGAAGTCAGCAAAAGCTGCTGCTCCCCCGCCACCACCCGCCGTAGCCCCTCCGCCGCCGCAGCCGCCGCCGCCGCCGCCGCCGCCGCAAGCAGCCCAGCCCTCCGTCCCTCAATTTGTCGCCGCCCCCATCGGCCTGTCCGACGCCGAGGCCGCCGACCACGAGGCGATCATGGCCGGCCTGGACGCGACCTTCCGGGCGGTGGAGGCCGCCGCGGACGTGGCGCCGCCGCCGCCCGCCGATGCTGACGGCGCGCCTCAACAGCCCCCAACTGATGAAGGTGGCAGGAAGCGGGCGGCCCTGGCCGCCAAGCTGAGGGACGAGGCGGAAGGCCCCACCCGGGACGCCATCGAGGCGGCGATCTCGTGCGGGCTGTCGGTGGCCGAAATCACGGCCATGGCGGCCGCGGCCGCCGCCCTGAAAGCCGAGGGTGAGGGCGGGCTGGCGATTCCCTGGGCCAAAATGCCCCGCCTGCTGGACCCGACGCCGGCGGAGGCCGCGGCGAGCGGCGCGCCGGGGCGGGGGGTGGGCGCCGGGGAGAGCGCGGCGGCGCTCTCGGAGGGGGAGCTGGAGGACCTGGCCCGGGCGCGGGGGTTGAGCCTTCCACCGAGGGAGTGAGGGTGGTGGCGCCTTTTCTCTGTTACCCCAGCACCCTCGCACACACCCCGCCCTTTCACGCCACGCCCCCGCCGCCCCCTTCGTCCAGGTCCACCTCCTCATCCGGCAGGCTCAGCTTCCAGCCGGCGTCCTCGACGATGCCGTGCAGCTTCTCTGCCGCGGCGCGCCAGGGCCCCACCAGCGCGTCTGCCTGGGCAGCCGGCCACCGCCCCTCGGCCATCTCCATCAGCAGGTACGCCAGCAGGGCGCCCTGCATGCCCGGCGACTCCGGGTCGGGTGGGCCGGTGGACCGGGCCTGTTTGGTGCAAAAGTCGCCTAGAGCCATCAGCTCTGCCCTCCACGCCCCGCCCGCCCGCAACTTCCGCTCATCCCCATTCAGCATGGCCCGGGCAGCAATGGTGGCCAGCTCGTTGATGGAGGCCGCCACGTCCGGGTCGATGGAGGGGGTTGTGGCCGAGTCGTCGACGGCCAAAGCGCTCCAGTCGGTCGAGGTGGTCGGCGGCCCGTCGTCGTCGCCGCCGTCGTCTGCGAGCGGCGCCCGCCAGCTGAGTTGGGGCAGGTCCGGGCGCACGCGCTTGGCGGAAACACGCACAGTAGTGCGGACGGGCCTCGCGCTCAAGCCTGGCGTGGCAAAATGCCTGTTAGTAAGCATGAGCGGCATGGTTTGCGACGGGACAAGGAGAGAGAGAAGTGGGAGGGCGAGGGAGAGTTTTTTTCTCGTCACTCGTGTTTTCTAGCCGCTCCGTCGATGCGCCGTCGCGTGGTCGTCACGGGCCTGGGCGTCGTGTCCCCCCTGGGTGTGTCGGTGGCATCCACCTGGACACGCCTGTTGGCTGGAGAAAGTGCGGTGCGGCGCCTGAGAGGGTCGGATTTCGAGGAGGTAAGAAGCGAATTGTCTCCCAGCCCCGCCCCGCCCCGGCCCCGCCTCTCAAATCCAGTCTCTCAAAATCCTCTTCCTCTCACTCGGCACACGCCCGTGTTCACCACAGGGCGACGCCATCCTCGCCACCCTGCCCATCCGCATCGCCGCTCCTGTGGATGACGCCCTCCTCGCGTCCTCGCCCTGGGCGCCCACGCCCGACCCGGCTGCCTACAAGGGCCCATCCTTGCCGGCCGGCCACACGCGCGCGTCGCTGTTTGCCCTGGCCGCCGCCGCCGAGGCCGCCACGCAGGCCGGGTGGGTGGGGCCTGGGGCCGCCGCCCTCCCGTATGCTCGACATCGGGTCCTAGTGGCCTTAGGCGTGGGCATGCCCTCCGTCGCCGCCGCCGCGGGCGCCGGGCGGGCACTGAACAGGCACGGCAGCAGCACTCCCGCCCCCCTCCTCGACCCGTCCTTCCTCGTCCCTCGCTCCCTGGGCGCCACCCCGGCCTCCGCGGTCGCGGCCTGGCTGGGCTGTGCGGGCGGTCCCATCATGGTTCCCTCCACCGCGTGTGCGGCGGGCGCGTCCGCGGTGGCGGACGCGGCGGCGGCGATTGCGGCCGGCACCGCGGACGCCGCGCTGGCGGGCGGGAGCGAGGCGGCGATTGAGCCCTTAGCCATCGCCGGCTTTGCCCGCATGCGCGCGCTGGCAGCTGGTGACGACCCGGACACCGCGTCCCGCCCCTTTGACGCGGGGCGGGCGGGGTTTGTGCTGGGTGAGGGCGCGGCGGTGTTGGTGTTGGAGGAAGAGGGTGCCGCGCGCGCGCGGGGCGCGACCCCTCTGGCCTTCATTCTCGGGTCCGGCGCGTCCGGGGACGCCCACCACGCGGCCCAGCCCCCGCCCTGCGGGTCCGGGGCGGCCCGGGCGATGCGGGCGGCCTTGATGAGCGCCGGGCTGAGGCCAGAGCACATCTCACACGTCTCGGCGCACGCGACCTCGACACCCGCGGGCGACGCGGCGGAGGCGGCCGCTCTGAGGGCCGTGTTCAGTGGAGGGGGCGCTTCCTCGCCCGCCTATCCTGCCGTCTCCTCCATCAAGGGTGCGGTCGGCCACCTGCTGGGCGCCGCGGGCGCGCTGGAGGCCGCCATAGCCGTCCTGACGGTGTCTCACGGGGTCGCCCCGCCGACCCTCAACCTGGCGGCCCCCGACGTAGGAGGGGATGGGGGCGGCGCCTTTCGCCTGGTGGGGCCGGCGCCGGGGGGGGTGGCCCTGGAGGGTCAGCGCCCGCTGGCTGCTCTTTCAAACTCGTTCGGGTTTGGTGGGGCGAATGTGTGCCTCGCGCTTAGAGGGGCGTAGAAAAATATTTGGAAGAAGCAGACACATGGCATGACCACAAGTACACTCCTTACTCATGCTCCCTTCCACACAGCCCGCGGCCCATTCACGCACCCCTCGCCTCTCTCTCTCCACCCTCCCCCTCCTCACGCCGTCACCACCGGAATGCCCAGCTCCTTGGCATTCACAATGGAAGGCGACGCCCTGGGCACACCCGCCATCGGGCCGTCCACAAAGGCCAGCACATCCGCGTTGCCCCAGGCCGGCTGGTCCTGGAGGCGGGCCGCCACGTTGGCGGCCGCCAGGGTGGCCATCCCGGACCGGGTCCACAGGGAGGCAGAGGCGATGTGGGGGACGATGACCGCGTTGGGGCAGGCCGCCAGGCCGGGTGCCATGGCCGGCTCGTCCTCAAACACGTCCAGGCCGCACCGGAAGTCTGGGTGCGCTTTCAGGTGGGCCACCAGCGCCTTCTCATCGATCACCGGCCCGCGCGCCGCGTTCACCAGCACCGCCGTCGGCTTCATGGCGGCCAGCCGCTTGGCGTTGATCAGGTGGCGGGTGTCGGCGTCCAGGTTGCAGTGCAGGGAGAGGACGTCGACGCGCGGCAGGAGGGCGTCGACGCTCCCGACCCGCTCGATCGAGATGCGGGGCTCCCCATGCGCTTCCAGTAAGTCGCCGTACGCTTTCACGTACGCCTCCAGCTTGGTGTTGGGGTACGGATCGTAGTACAGGATGTCCATCTTGTGGCCCTCCGCCATCATGCGGGCGTAGGCCGACCCGATGCGGCCGGCGCCCACGATGCCGACCGTCTTGCCCTGGAGCAGGGACCCCACAAAGAGGGTGGGCAGCCAGCCCTTGTACTGGCCGCCCCGCATGAAGACGTCCGCTTCGGGGACGCGCCGGGCGGCGGCCAGGGTAAGCGCGGCCGCCAGCTCGGCCGTCGTCTCCGTGAGCACGCCCGGCGTGTTGCCGACGGGGATGCCGGCGGCCGTGGCGGCGGGGACGTTGACGTTGTTGTACCCGACCGCGTAATTTGAGAAGGCAGACCCGCCCGCCTTTTTCAGGGCGCCAAACAGTTCGGGGCCCCAGTCCTCCGTCAGCTGCCCGATGACGCCGTCGCACCGGTCTCCGATCAGGGACGTGATCTGCGGGACGGACAGGATGGTGTCGGGCGAGGTGCAGACCTCGACGCGCGCGCCTGCGCCCGTCAGCAGGGCCAGCCACCGGTCGCCCGGCAAGGGCTTGGTGACCAGGACGCGCTTGGAGCCGGTGGGGTTGTGGACCTGATGGAAGGGAATCGATGAGTGA
>Ga0315283_10004497_pt1 | contig 12144 bp, 11 predicted proteins | sample YL17G09_0_MG_FD_204541 | JGI IMG/M metagenome (GOLD analysis project Ga0315283, IMG submission 204541) | Sediment microbial communities from Yellowstone Lake, YNP, Wyoming, USA - YL17G09_0 | ecosystem: Environmental > Aquatic > Freshwater > Lake > Sediment | place: USA: Wyoming | collected...
CGGGGGCGCGGGCGTTTTCGTTCCCTGGTGCGATCGCACCTCGAAGCTCACGGGATTGCCGTCGTCGGCTCCGATGCGCAGGCCTGCGCGCTGGCCGACGACAAGGCCGCGGCAAAGACCCGCCTCGGGGCTGCGGGAATCCCGACACCGCCTGGCATCCTGGTTGCCTCGGGAATCGAATCCCTCCCGGACTGGCTTGTCCCGCCCTGCATCCTCAAGCCCGCCTTCGAACACATGAGCCGCGGGCTCGTCCTTGCCCGCAGCCGGGACGAAGCGCGAGTTTGCCTGGGGGAGCTTCTCTCACGGCTCAAGCAGCCCATCCTGGTTGAGACGTTCATCCCGGGACGGGAGTTTGCCGTCTCCGTCGTTGACGGACCCGGCGGGTTGGAGGTCCTGCCGCCGCTGGAGTGGAAAATGGGCGACGGGCCATGGGGGGTTCTCACGGAGGATTTCAAGATCCAGGATGTTCAGACTGGCAGCCGCGATGCATCGAGGGCCGAACTGGCGCCGGGCGAGCTTCTGGAACTGGAGGCCCTTTCGCTTGCCGCCTTTCGGGCGCTGGGGCTTCGCGATTATGCCCGCTTCGATGTGCGCCGCTCCCCGGGGGGAACGTTCTACTTCATGGAAGCCAACATCACGCCGAGCATGGAGCCGGAGGAGGCTCTGACCCTTTCGGCCCGCTGGGCCGGAATGGATTTTCCCGCCCTGCTGGAGAGGATTCTTGCCTCGGCGGCAAAGCGACGGCCGTCCCCATCGGCAAGAGGGGCGCAGGATGCCAACATCGCGCTGCCGACGGGGGCCGTCAGCCTGCGGATCCCGCCGGGTGTTCACGTGCCGCCGCCTTCGACGATTGAGCTGGCCCGCCTTCTCGACGTACGTACCGGAGAGCGGGTCCTCGAACTGGGCTGCGGCACCGGGCTGCTGGCGATCGCTGCGGCAAAGCTGGGCGCCGGGCATGTCGTGGCCGTCGACCTCGATGGACAGGCCCTCGATGCCGCCGTGAAAAATGCGGAACTCAACGGGCTTTCGGATCGCATCGAGGTGCGCGCCGGCTCCTGGTATGAAGCGGTGAGAGACGGAGAGCGCTTTGACGTGATCATCGCCACGCCGCCCCAGACGCCCGGGCCGAGGCCCTTCGGGCCGCGCTACGGGGGCGCCGACGGGGCGAAGCACCTTTTGGCCGTTGTCGATGGGGCGCCGGCCCGCCTTGATCCGGAACGGGGCAGGCTCTGGATGGTGGCCATCACGATTGCCAACGTCCCCGAAGTGATGCGGAGGCTCCGGGAGCGTTTTTCGAAGGTCGATATCCTGGGCGAAACGCAGCGGCCGTTCACGCCGCGCGAATACGACGATCTCGACGCGGGGCTCTTCGAGTATCTCGCCGGGCTGCGCTCCAGGGGCATTTCCGATTTCCACGAGGCTTTCGGCGGGGAATATGTCTTTCGGAATCTCCTGATCCGGGCGGCGGGGGTGAGGGAGCCGTGAAGAGGCTCATCATCAACGCCGATGATCTCGGAGCCGACGAGGGGCGCAACGCAGGGATTTTCGAGGCGCTGCGTGCCGGTGTCGTGACGAGCGCGAGCGTCCTCCCGAACGGCCCCGCCCTGGACCACGCCCTGGCGGGGATCCGGTCGGGCGGCTTCGAAGAGGTCTCCTTCGGGGTTCACCTGAACCTCACCGAGGGCAGGCCGCTGGCCGAAGGCCTGTCATGCCTGACGGGCCCCGATGGGAATTTTCTCGGGAAGGCGTCTGCGCACCGTCTGCTCATGAAAACGGGGGAGGTGCCCTTTCAGACCGAACTGGCAAGGGAGATCGCTCTGCAGATCGAGCGGCTTCTTGATGCCGGGATCGCAATCACGCACATCGACGGCCACCAGCACGTCCACGTCTTTCCCTCGGCCCTGCGCACCGTTGCGGAAATCGCGAGAGACCACGGGATCCGGCGCATGCGCATACCCGATGAACCGGTTCCCTCCGCTGATGAAACCACTCCGGCGGATCTGCTGGAGGAGGCCCGCCGGTTCGGTTCCCTGGGGCGGGAGGCTCGAAGATTCCTCGCCGGGACGGGGATCGTTTCGAGCGATCATTTCCGGGGACTCGCGCTCAAGGGCCGGCTCGATACGGAGGGGCTGCTGAAGCTCCTCGAAACACTTCCCGGGGGCATTACGGAGCTGATGGTCCACCCGGGCCGGTTGCCGGCGGAGGCTCCCTTTTCAGCCTTCTCCTCCTTTTCTTCGCCGGACCGCGAGCGGGAGTTGGAGTCCATCCTGGATCCCCGTTTCCGGCTTGCCCTCGACCGGGCCGGGGTGGTATTGGTTTCCTTCAGGGAGATTTTTTCATGAAACCCTTCAGGCTGTTGATCCTCACCCCGTCGGCTCTGCCCACGGTGACGGGAAATGCCATGACGGCCGAGCGCTGGCGCCGCTCGCTCGTGGGCATGGGGCTCGATGTCCGGGTTCTGGACACGGAAGGCCTCGACGCGGGCGGCCTGAAGCGGGAAATCGATCGCTTCAAACCGGATCTCCTCCACGTTCACAATGCCTATCGTGCCGGCGGGCTCCTTCTCCATCGTGCCCTGGCGGACTGCCTCGGGCGGCTCCCGCTTGTCGTGTCCCCTTCGGGAACGGATCTGAACATCGAATCGAAAGTAGATGCCGGAAGAGAGAGGGTCAGCAGGGTCCTGATCCGGGCCGAGGCGATCATCGTCCAGAGCGAAGAGGGGAGGAAAAGGCTGCAAGAGATCGTTCCCGGTCGGATGGACCGGGTCTATTTCGTCCCCAAGTCTTTCGTCTGGCTGGGCGAAGAGACATTGGATCTGAGAGCCTCCTGCGGTTTCAGTCCCGGCGACGTGGTGTTCTTCATGCCCGCGGGGATCCGGCCTGTGAAGGGGAACCTGGAATGCCTGCTCGGATTCGAGCGTATCCACGCGCTCCGGTCTGCGGCAAAAGTCATCTTTGCCGGTCCGCCCCTCGACGAGGCCTATGCGGAACGTTTTGATCGTGAGGCGGAGCGGTTGCGGGCCTTTGCACGATGGATCCCGCCGATCCACCCCGCAGCCATGCGGGCGGCCTATCACTCTGCGGATGTGATCCTCAACGGTTCCGCCTCGGAGGGCCTCTCCAATGTCCTCATCGAGGGTCGGGCGGCGGGCAAGCCGCTTCTGGCCTCTGCTATCCCGGGGAACCGCTGGCCCGTCCTCGGCGATCCGGGCGATTTACCCATGGGGCTTCTCTTCGGACCGTCGGATCGGGCGGATTTTGTCGAAAAAGCGCTTCGACTCATCGATGACGCCACACTCAGGCGAGAACTCGGCGAGGCCGGCGCCGCCTATTCGCAGCGCATGCCCGGCCCCGGCGACGAGGCCAGAGCCCTCGTTGCCGTCTATGAGAGAGCCATGGGAAGCAGCTTCGCTGCAGCGAAAAGTGCCTGAGTGCCGGAGTGTCTAAGTGTCTGAGTGAAGAGCAGGCGGGGAAAAGAAAATCCCCCTTTCATCCCCCTTTTGCAAAGGGGGAAAGAGGGGGATTTTTCTTGGCCGATTTGACTGGTCCCTATGCCCTGGTCCCTCGTCCCTGTCAGGCTTTTACTTCGCCGGGACCCGCTGCGGGAACAGGGGAAGCTCCGTGTTGATCCGGAGCATGATGAGGCTGTTGAGCGTGCTCTCGACCTGGAAGAACCGGTTGGCTGCCGAGGCGCCCATGACCTTCATGAACTTCTCGTAATATTTTTCCTTCAGCTTGAGGGCAGCCTTGTCATTTGCGAACACCCTCTTGGCGATCTCCTTGGCCTTCGCATCGGTCATCTTGTCGAAGCTTGCCGCGAAGTCCTTGATGATCGCGATCCGGACGTCGGTGAGCTTCTGCAAGTCCTTCTGATAGTCACGGTAGACATTCCAGAAAGCGGCGGCTTTATCCCCTTCGCCTTCCTTGAAGACAATGACTTCCCGGATGATGTCCTCTTTCTGGTCCCGGATGTCCTGGCGCAGCATCTCGACATAGCGGTTGACCTGGGCCTCGTCGGCCAAGGCCGCGGCCGCGGGGATCAGCAGGGAAAACATCACAAACAGCACTATCCACTTCTTCATCGTTCAATCCTCCTTTTTTCGGGTTTCGACATTTATGATCATAACATACTCTCTATCTTTTCTCTTCGTCCTTCTTTGCCGGCGCCTCGTACCAATTCTCCTTCGGCACCCATACCTTCTCGGCCGGGTCCGCCACGTAGTGGGGCGACAGGATCTGGACGCCGTACTCGTTGAAGACGTCCTGGATGTTGCGATGGAGCGTATCGAGCACGGCGATGCGCTTGCGCGGCTCGGCGATCCGGGCGCCGAGCATGTACTCGACATAGAAGTCCGAGAGCGACCGTTGGCGGACGAAGGGGGCAGGGTCCTTGAGCAGGCCCAGCGTACGGCCTGCGGCCTCGATGAGCATGGCGTGCACCTGGCGCCAGGGGGCGTTGTACCCGATCGTCACCGTCGTCGTCAATACGACACCGCCCGTTTCCTCCTCGCGCGAGTAGTTTTTCGTCGTCGTACCCACGATGACGGCATTCGGGAAACTCACGATCTCGCCCCAGGGGGTCCGGATCCGTGTGGAGAACATCCCCAGCGTGACGACAGTTCCCTCCGTCTCCCCGATCTGCGCGTAGTCCCCCACCCGCAGGGCCCGCGAGTACATGAGCATGAGCCCGCTGACGGCCTGGTTCACCGTGCCCGCCGAGCCGATGGAGAGCAGCAGGCCCACGAAGACGCTCACTCCCTTGAAGGCGTCGCTGTCACTTCCCGGCAGGTAGGGGTACATCATGACGAGGGCGAAGAGCCACAGGATCACCGTGACGATCCGGCGGGTGGGCTGGGCCGTCTCGGCGTAAAGCCCGGGGACGCTCACCCGGCCGCTCTCGACGGCGTCGAAGAAGAGCCGGCCGATGCGGGCGAGGAAACGGGTGATGAAGAAGATGACGGCCACGATGACAAGGCCCGGGATGAAATCCACGATCGTGAGCGCGATGGCCTTGATTCCGGCAGTCATGTACTCGTGGAGGTGCTCTCCCCAGGGCCGGGTGTAGGGGAACTGCATGAAAGAGAAGTCGAGCCACAGGTACAGGAAAAAGAGGGAAAGGGCCCACGCCGTGATGCCGACGAGCCCCCTGAGGAACAGGATGATCCCCTCGATGTGCTGGGTGAACCCCCCGATGGCGAGCGTCTTGAGCCTGGGCCCCACCACCTCGGCCAGGTGTGTTGCCAGCCACCGGTTACTCCGCCGGATTCCCACCAGCACGAGAAGAAGGATGACCGTTGCCGCAACGGCAAGGGCTATGGCGCGGAGAAGCAACTCGCCATGCGTTGCCTCGTGGACTTCCTTGAGGGCCTGCGTGAGATTTTGAACGGCCCGATTGCCGACCTCATCGATACCTTCACCGGCCAGTTCGTTGATGTCCGCCGGGGTGACAAAGAAGACCCCTTTCTCGCCGATGCGGATCATCATCCCCTCGGGCCGGGTCACTGCCGAAACGGGGCCTGTTTCGCCTCGTTCGAGGAGCAGTTGAATCCGCGCCTCTGCTGCCTCGACGCGCTGCTTCGGGGAGTAGCCGAGAAGGGTTCCCCGCAAGGTGACAATCGGGCGGTTCTGGATTTTCAGCGTCGCCTGCGCGATCCCTGCGGGGGCAGGGTTTCCCTTTTCTGCAATCTGTGCCCCCGACCTGGCGGGCGGATCGGCCGGGATGGCAGCGACCGGGCACAGCAGCGACAGCAAGGCGATCAGAAGAAGCAAGCGTTCCATTGGCAGGCGCTTCATCGGTGACCTCATCTTCGGTGGGGAAAGCCGACAGCCGACAGGCATCAGCCGACAGCCGATAATTCCGCATCCTGGACTGCAGGCTGTAGACTTTAGGCTGTCCTGCTTTCAGCCTTTCTTGAGTTGGTTGGCCACGGCTTGGGTGGCCTTGGCGACGGCCTCGGGGTCTCCCAGGTAGTAGCTGCGGATGGGTGTGAGATCGTCGTTCAGTTCATAGACGAGGGGGATTCCCGTGGGGATGTTGAGCCCGACGATCTCGTCATCCGGAACATGGTCGAGGTACTTCACCAGGGCCCTCAGGCTGTTGCCGTGGGCGGCTATGACGACGCGCTTTCCAGAGCGGACCGTGGGGGCGATCGTTTCGTGCCAGTAGGGGAGGAATCGCTCCACCGTGTCCTTGAGGCACTCCGTGAGCGGAATCTCGCCGGGCGCGAGCCCTCTGTACCGAGGGTCTTTCCCGTTGTAGCGCGGGTCGTCGGGGGTGAGTGCCGGGGGGCGAATGTCGTAGCTTCGGCGCCAGATGTGGACCTGCTTCTCGCCGTGCTTCTCGGCCATCTCCTTTTTGTTCAGGCCCTGCAGAGCCCCGTAGTGGCGCTCGTTGAGCCGCCAGCTGTTGTGGACGGGAATCCACATGAGATCCATTTCCTCGAGGACGATCCACAGCGTCTTGATGGCACGCTTGAGCACGGACGTGAAAGCGATGTCGAAGACGTATCCCTCTTTCGCGAGGATCCTGCCGCCCTGGTGGGCTTCCTCGACGCCTTTCTCGGAGAGCCCCACGTCCGTCCATCCGGTGAATCGGTTCTCTTTGTTCCAGGTGCTCTCGCCGTGGCGGATCAACACGAGCTTCTTCATGGGGGTCCTCGTCAATTCGAATTTGGAGCGGCTATTTATAGCTTTTTTGCGGCCGTCAGGTCAACGATTTCCATCCGGTGGTTCGCTTCGGGGTGCTTCGACGAGGGGCCCTCCGTGAGGACGGCCAGGTCACCCACCAAACCCTGATCGGCAATCCACGAAGCGATGTAACTTCGCCAATCATCGGGGTGATCGGCCTCGTAGACGGGATAGATGCCCCATGAAAACTGGAGACGCTGGCAGGTGGCTTCCAGGGAACTGACGGCGACGGTCCAGACGGGCAGGCGGAAGCGGGCGATGCTTCTTGCCGTTGACCCGCTTCGCGTCGGGACGAAGACGGCCGCGGGGGTCACGCGCTCCACCGTCGTTCTGACGCTCATGGCGATAAGATCCATGAGCCGTACCCCGTCGTCACGCCGCTGCGATCGAAGTTTGTCGGCAACAGCGTAGGCGGGCAGGGTCGGTTCCGTTGCCGCGGCTATCCGGGCGAGCATGGCTGTTGCCGCGACGGGGAATTTTCCGATGGCTGACTCCCCCGAGAGCATGACGCAGTCCGTTCCGTCGAGGATGGCGTTGGCCACGTCGGTGGACTCGGCGCGGGTCGGGCGGCGGTTTGCAATCATGGACTCGAGCATCTGGGTGGCCGTGATGACGGGCTTTCCCAGCAGGTTGGCCAGGCGCATGAGCCTTTTTTGTACCGGGGCGATTTGCTCAATGGGGATCTCCACGCCCAGATCCCCCCGGGCGATCATGATCCCGTCGGCGGCCTCGAGCAGGGCGTCGATGTGGTCAAGAGCCCGGGCCCGCTCGATTTTGGCGATGATCAGGGGGTGGTAGGCCATGGCGTGGGCCGCCTCGCGGACGGCGATGATATCGGGTGCCTTTTGGACGAAGGATTGACTCACGGCGTCGAGGCCCTCCCCTGCGGCGAACCTCAGCCACCGAAGGTCCTCGTCGGTGAAGGCGCTGATGCCCAGCTCGATTCCGGGCAGGTTCAGACCTACGCGGGAGCGGATCTCCCCGCCCACGGCAACACGGCACCTCACCTCCGGGCCACCGATGTCGAGTACTTCCATCTGGACGAGACCGTCGTTGAGAAAAAGGGTGTCGCCCCGCTTCACCACCTCGGGGAGCCTGGTGAAAGACGTGGAGGCCCTGTTCCCGTTTCCCGTGGTGCTTTCCGTCGTCAGGGTGAATTCATCGCCCGCATTGAGGTCGACGGGCTCACGCTCCAGCATCCCGATGCGGATCTTCGGGCCCGGGAGGTCCGCGAGAATGGCCACGCGCCGGCCTGCGGCCATTGCGGCGCAGCGGATATTACCGATCACCCGGCGATGCCGGTCGTAGTCCCCGTGGGAGAAGTTGAGCCTCGCCACATCCATCCCCGCCCTGATCATCCTCTCCAGGACTTCCGGAGACTCCGATGCGGGGCCGATGGTGCAGATGATCTTTGTCTTGTGATCGGGAAGCGGCATGTGAGCACCTGTGGTGAGTGATTAGTGGCTTGTGACCATACAAATCCCCCTTCATCCCCCTTTGTAAAAGGGGGAAAGAGGGGGATTTTACTGCCTGGCTGTCCGCACGTTGCGCGGCAGTTTGTCTCCGCAGTTCGTCCGGAAGGGGTTGATGTCGATGCCGCCGCGGCGCGTGTAGCGGGCATGGACCGTGAGCCTCTCGGGACGGCAATGCTTCAGGATGTCTGTGAAGATGCTCTCGGTGCAGTGCTCGTGGAAGCCGCCGTGCTGCCGGAAGGACACCAGGTACTTCAGCAGGCCCTCGCGGTCGAGCCGGGGCCCCTTGTATCGGATCTGGATGCTGGCCCAATCGGGCTGGCCCGTCAGCGGGCAGTTGGTCTTCAGCAGGTTCGAGACGAGCGTCTCCTCGACGGACTCCTGTCCTGCCTTTAGATACTCCGGATTGGGCCGGTAGTCCCGGATCTCCACGTCGATCTCGTCGATGAGCTCCCCGTCCATCTCCTCGATCTGCTCATCGGGGAAATCCCCGGGCAGCAATATCTCCACGCCGACGGGCGCACCGCAGGCGCCCCCGATGTCTTTGAGGAGAATCTCCAGCAGGGCCTCCGGGGAGGTGACGGGGGTCTGGCTGAAGGAGTTGAGATAGAGCTTGAAGGACTTGGACTCGATGAGGTTCGGCGAATCGACGGGAACGGAAAACGTGGCCATGGCCACCCTCGGCTTGCCCTTTGGATCGAGCCATGACAATTCGTATGCCGTCCAGACGTCGGCGCCTGCGAAGGGCAGGGCGCCCTCGATCCCGAGTTCCCTCCGGTGCGGAGCGCGCGGCACCGGAAGGAGCAGCGTCGGGTCGTAGTGGTCTTTGTAGGGTTCGATAGGGCTCATGAGGGTTCAGAGGTTCAAAGATTCAAGGATACAGGAAATAATGAATCGTAACAAGTGACAGGGAACAGGGAAGAACGATATGCTTGTTTTTCACTGGTCACTTTCTTTTTATCAGCTTTTCCGTGTCGAATCCCAGGCCGCGTGCGATCTCGACGAGTTTGGCGTACTGGGCCTCGTCGATCACCGGCGTCCGGGCCATGATCCAGAGGGTTTTTCGATCCGGCGTTCCGACGATCACCGTTTGGTATCCATCGTCGAGGTAGAGGATCCAGTAGTTCCCCTGGGGCTGCGAGGGGATGAAGACCGAAAACCAGTTGTCGAAGCGGACCTCTAACCTGGCATTCGTCTTTGCGTCCACCACCCGGGCGCTGCCGCGGATGGACTCCTTGCCGCCTCCCTCGGTGTCGCATTCGTTGAGAACGGATACCTCCCCTGTCTCGAGAAGCCCGTAGGTGGCCTGGGAGCGCAGGCAGTTTCTCTGGAACCAAAGGGGCATCCGCGCGATCTCGTACCAGGTCCCCCCATAGCGGGCAAGCTCCACGCGGGCAACCGTCGGGGGGGCCTTTGCAGGGTCAAACGCCCCCGGCCCCGCACAGGCGCACAGGCAGACGCTGACAATAATCGTAACAATGATCGGTGCGCTATTCCTCATCGTTCGCATGTCTGCCCTCCTTGAAACTCATTTTTTTTCCGAACCAATAGAACCAATGGAACGAATAGAACTCTTCAATGAAGGACTGTTTACTTCTTTTCGAGGATTTTCAACAGGTCCTCCTCGCTGGATTTCTCCGGGTACTCCACGATCCTGCCGAGTTCCATGCCGTCGCGAAGCACGATCGTCGTGGGGACCCTCTGGATGCTGAACTTCTCCGACATCCCGAGGCCCTCATTTCTCGTGCGGTCGACGCCGTAGAGGGCGAGTTTGAGATTCTTGTTGTCCGCCGCATCGAGTACCCTCAGGATCTTCGGGACCTCGCTGACGCAGTCCTTGCACCAGGTGCCGAAGAATATGAGAATGTCGAAGGAACCCCGGATGCCGGCGATCTTCTCGATGACGTCCTTCCGGGGGGTGTAATCCCGGTAGTTGTTCCAGAAGACAGGATAGTCCCGGAAGAGGCTGCCCTGCGTCGTTTTTCCCACGAGCAGCCTGTCGGGCCCGGCTGCGGGCATGGAAGCGAGCGGGCGGGGCTCTCCCTGGGGCGGGTAGTCGCCCTTCGTCAGGGCGTCGCGCAGGGCGGCGGCATTCGTCTTTGTGTCATCGAAGGCGATTGCAACGATGTGTTTCTCCATATCCGTCGACACGTCCTGGACGCCCTCCACTTTTGTCAGGATCGCACGGATCCTCTCCGCCGTGTCCGGTCACTGGCATCCGGGGACGGTGAACTCCATAAACTTCTGTGCTGCCGCGGCCATGGGTGCGGCGGCAACCAGCAACGCCATGGCCAGCAGGATCACTTTCACTCGGGCGTTCCACCCCCTCATTGGCTTACCTCTTTTCTTCATCGTGCCGACGATGGGATCAATTCCTTTTCGCTGAGGGCCTTTAATTCCAGGCTGACAAATTTGGAGATCTGTCCTGCGCTTGGGGAGGGATTGACAGCATTGACGGTGGATCGCCAGACGATCCCCGCGGTCTTCCCGTCGTAGAGCCTCGACTCCATCGTCGCCACCTGGCTTCGCTTGCTCATCGACGGCTCGGGGCCGAACCATTGCATGTTCATCATCGAATCCCTGCCGGTGGCGGTTGCCATGGTAGAAGCGGTGTCCGCCTGGTAGGATTGAACCTCGGTTCCCACCCTCAGGATTCGCACGATGAGGTAGGCCTCGATTCCCATTCCCTGGCTCACCTTCGCCAGCTCCTCCCGCGTCACCTTGTCGGGGTCGGGGATGCATTCATAGCAGGTGGCCGCCTCGACGCCCCGCGATCGGAGTTGCTTGGCGAATTCGTCCTCGATAGACTGCCTCATGTCGTCCTGCTTCGTCATGGCGACGATCATGATCTTCTTGTAGGCCGGTCCCGTGTAGGTCGAGTTCCTCCAATTGTCCGTCAGCTGCATGGAGGAGGCACAGGACAGGGTCAGCAGTGCTGCTGCAAACAGCAGGATTCCCGATAGTGCGATTCTCGTCTTGCCCATAACGATCTCCCTTTCGTCTTTCAGCCCGCCCTTCCGGGCAACACGTTTTTCCGCTCTTCCTTCTCTTCCTCGCTTCGGTCTTATTTACTCCAGGTATCCCTTTTCGGGCATCAGCCCATAACGTCGCAGGCTCTCGCCCGTGGCCGAGATGATGCCGGCAGGGATGCGGATGCCTCCGTGGAGCATGGGGCCCTCCCGGTCCGCGGCCTTCGGCCCGAAGGCCATGAAGTGCTCGATGGCCTTGTTGGCGTTGGTGAAGGCATTGCCGCAGGGGATCTCCCCGACGAGGCCGAAGACTTCCCCCACGGCCCCGGAGAGAGCCGTGGAGATCCGCACCGACTCGGAGAGGCGGCCCTCCCGGATCCCGTCGACAACGTTCAGGAGCCCGGCCGGGAAGCTGTTGGCCGTGCTCAGCAGAAAGCCGTCGTAGGACCCGCCGGCCGCCCGAAGCCACCGGGCGTAATCCCCTTCGGCGCCCCGCACGAGGAACACGTCATGGGCGTTGACACCGGACAGGGCGATGCGGTCGGCGCCGCTTGAATCCTTGAAGAGGATGAGATTCGGGTATTTGGCGACAAGCCTTGCAAAGGTCTCCGGCGCCGCCTCGTTTCCCGTGACCTGGGGAAGCTGGTAGAGGGCAACGGGTAGCCCCTTGTCCAGCACGATTTCCAGTGCCGCGCCGATCGTCGCCTGGTCGAGATCCTTTCCGGCGGGCGGGCAGACGGTGAAACCGCTGACGCCGGACGCAATCAGGGCCGCAAGGGGATCGGTCTTGCCGGTCAGCCTGCGCAGGATGTCCAGGAACCGCTCGATGCTGCCCGTCACGTCCACCGTATTTTTCCGGAGGGCCCCCAGCAGAAGCGAAACGCCTTTTTTTCGCGCCATGTCGACGGCAAACCGGACAACCGTATCCGTTTCTGAGTCGTCGAGGTCCCATCCGTCGCCCGTGGAGCCGGGGACGAGATAGCCTTTCACGCAGGGCATCATCCACGCCAGGTGGGC
>Ga0315283_10004499_pt1 | contig 12143 bp, 10 predicted proteins | sample YL17G09_0_MG_FD_204541 | JGI IMG/M metagenome (GOLD analysis project Ga0315283, IMG submission 204541) | Sediment microbial communities from Yellowstone Lake, YNP, Wyoming, USA - YL17G09_0 | ecosystem: Environmental > Aquatic > Freshwater > Lake > Sediment | place: USA: Wyoming | collected...
CGTCGCCCTTGGACATGAGCCGATACGGGCGGAGGCTGGCAGAGAAGGAGCAGAAGTGGTGGCGAGGGACAGAATTGAACTGTCGACACCACGATTTTCAGTCGTGTGCCAAACGGCAGTTGAGTGCAATCGTGTGTCTCTCTAGCCTCACTTCTCGAGCCTACTCTCAGAATCTGTCAACAAGGAGTATAGGACGGGTATAGGACGCGAGCCCGCAGCCCTCAGGGTTTGCCCGCACGCGGTTTACCGTTGATGCGGGGACTCGCTCGAATGTCCCCAGCTGAGTCATCGCCCCTCCCCTACTTCCTCTTGACGAGCGGGTATGCCAACCACGCTCCGAGTGCGATGAGTCCGACTAGGACGAGCATCCAAAACAGGAGACCAGACACCCCGCCGCCTGCGCCGACAGAGATGAGGGCCGCCAAGACGCTGATAGCCGCGATACAGCCGACTATGACGAGGCCGACGACGCGGAGGACCTCCCCCCGTGCGGGCCGACCCGCCCGCTCGCCCAGCAGGACTGCTGCGCCAACCTCCCCAGACTGCGAGACAGGCAGCGGGTTGGCTCGCCCGAGCGAGGCGACCCATGCGCGCGTGCCATCCGTCGCCCAGATGAGGTGGCCCTGCCCGTCGTAGGTCAAGACGTCTTGGACTGAGATGGGTCCGTGGTCTTGCAGGATGAACGTCTCACCCTCGCGGGTGATGGTCTTGCCAGCCCATCCCGTGGTCGGACCGAACGTAGCGACCAGCATGGCTCCTCCAAACCGTAGCCCAAGAGCACACTAGCACGCGGCTGTCTCGGGACCCAGGTCTTGGATGCAGAGGACGGACTTTCGAGGGAGCCCGTCAGGCAGCCCCCTCAGAAGCGTACAGGTCGTTCCTCAGCAGGTATCGGACCGTGGACGGGTACCACTTGCCGCTGCGTTTGGTCGGCACACCCTCAGCGTTAAGGCGGCGGGCGATCGCGGCGAGACTCGAGCCTTCTACGGCCCACGACTGAATGCGGACCACGGTCGCCAGCTCGTCGCCCTGCTCACGGAGCATGTCGCCTTCGCGGCTGTAGCCGTAGGGCGTCGGGCCGTAGACTTCGCGTTTGTCGCGCTTGAAGGTCAGGGCCGTGCTAGTGCGCTCAGCGGTGATGCTCCGCTCGAACTCAGCCATGGCCGCCAGCATGGTCAGCAGGACACGACCCGTCGCGCTCGCGGTGTCCATGGCAGAACCGCCCATGTCTACCAAGTGGAGGGCGACTCCCTCTCGGTTCCATGCCTCGGTACGGGCGAGCGCGTCGCCACTGTTACGGAAGACGCGGTCGAGCTTGAGGGCGACCACATGGGCGGCCTCGCCCTTGGCGAGCAGATGCAGGAGGCGCGCTCCACCGGGACGCTTGTCCAAGTGCTTGAAAGCGGACACGCCCTCGTCACGGACGATGTCTACGACTTCGAGGCCCCTCATCGCGCAGTAGGCGCGCAGCCGGCCCTCTTGGGCATCCAGGCTGACGCCCTGCCGCGCCTGCTCATCCGTGCTCACGCGGATGTACAAGACGGCTCCCACAGCCTCGCTCTTGGTGCGATGTCCACGTGAATCCATGAACCTACTATCTCATACGTATCGGACGGATTATCGGGCCAGTCGTACAGAACCGGTCGGATGTGTATGGAGCTGGACACACGTCAAGGTGATTTCGGCGATGGCGCAAGGAGTGAGGCAACGTACTCGACGCGATGAGTGACCCGTTTTCAATGTAGCTGGCCGGAATCTGGCGACGCCACGGGTTGAGGGGCGTTGTCACCCACCCCGCCCCATCGTCGCCCTTGCTCGCGCTGACCCCAGCGTTCAAGATTGCGACGCGCTGGAAGGGAAGCCCTCGACTGCAGCGTTGGTTCGTCTCAGCGGCGACGCGGCCCCCCTCCCGTCAGGGTGGCGGGACGGGGTCGCTAGGTGAGCTCATGGCATCTCGTCAGTTCTCAGAACGCCTGACTATCCCCAAGGCTCTGGTTGCACTGTGCGCAGAGCACGCGTCCATTTGCCACCGAAGTCTTTCCGCCCCTGCTGTGGGGAACCACATGATCGGCGTGGAATTCGCTCTCTTCGCACTGGACGCTGCAGTTCTGGCACTTCCCGCCGTCTCTGCGATAGATGGCCATCCTTTGCTCTGGACTGAAGCCTCGCGTCGGGTCCTTCATGACTAGGCTGGGAATGGCAGAAACGACGGTGCTCTTCAGATACTCGTGGCGATAGCGCATGGAGGGGATGCTGTCGGACCGGGCGGCATCCGTGAACGCCGACATCGCCGAATCTTGCTCGTCCTCGGGAAGTTCCTTGTTCTTGATACGACGCATCTCAAAGTCCAGATAGGCGTCTTCGACCCCGCGCAGCTCTTCATTCGCCAGACCGTGTCCGTGGGAGTTTCGGCGCGAATCTCAACCCTGAGGGTGCGTGCATCTCCACCCTAAGTATGACGACGACGCTGACCTGGGCTGGTAGGCGGACGCGAAACGGCTCCAGGAGCTATAAGCTTTCTGTAATGTTCTTGTGTTTCATCTGCGAACTTGCGGCGGATACATCTTCCCGCGATCTTCTTCTGGTGGCGTCGCTGTCAGCGTCGGCGTGTGCGTCCATTCGTGCGACCGTCACAGCGTCGCGTTCCTGCGTCACATCCACAGTCGCCCGCGACCTTACGGAGCCGTCTGGGGCGTTTCCGCGCATGGGGCGGGTGGTGGTGGCTCTGCGCCCCCTTGCGGACCCTACGAACTCTCTAGAAGCTTCTTTGGGTTGCTGGACTCTAGGGCGACACGAGTCCGCCATCTCCATTGCGCAGCGTTCCCGTCGTACCGATAATGACAGCAGGGGCACAGACCGGGGCTCGATGACCGACTTTCTCGACAAAGCCAGGAGTCAGGTAGCGGACGGCAAGTACAGGGCCGCGATTGAGAGCCTCTATGCCGCCGTCCCAACCGCTCTGGGCGGCGATGCGCGCCAGATGCGCGCCGTCCTTGAGCTGGCGACCACCATCCACGACCGGGTGGACCGACGGCTGCAGAGGGACTGCGAGGACATAGCCGCCTCGATGAGCAAGGCTCTTGATGCAACGCCCGGGCGTGGAGAGACCATTCTCATAGCTACGTTCAACGACACGACAGGCTGGCGCGGCAAGACGATCACCTACGACGACGACCGCTTCACCTTGGAAGGGCATGGCCGCGTCTCGCCCACGAACATCATGAAGTATGACGGTCAGGCGCAGCTGGTCTGGTCGAACGAGGGCACTCGCGCATGGGTCGGTTCTCAGGCACTCGGGATTCCGATTGCGCCCCATCAGGGGGGGCAACTCCGACAAGTCGTCACATCCGGGAAGGTACGAACCTGCCCCAAGTGCCAGCACCGAATCGTCGCCAGCGACTTGGACCAATGCCAGTTGGACCACTGCCCGAACTGCGGGAATGCCCTCCCGGAGCGCATCGCACCACTGACTTTCTGGCAGGGCTACATCATCCTCTGCGGCATCGGTTCCGTATCCATGCTGATGTTCCACAACCGAGTCCTGCTTGTGGTCCTGGCAGTAGTTGTCGGCGTGGTGGGACTGTGGATGGCCGTGAGGGACTTGGTCATCGGCTGGCGCAAAGGGGACACGTTCCTCCGTTGGCACAGGGCGGACACATACTGGGAGAGGAACGAGAAGACGGCCGATAGCAAAGTGCAACGCAGGAAGAACAAGAGGCAGTAGCTCGGCAGCCCCATGCAGCGCTTGCGCCCCCCATCGCCACATGCGCGCCGGGCCTTCCCACGTCACGTCCACGGTCGCACGGCCCACCTGAGAAGTTACCGAGCCGTTCCAGGCGTCGTCATGCCCTCAGCCGAGTAGGCACTCGACCCGGGGCTCCCAGCGTCTCTACTAGCCTGCTAGGAGCCTCAACGGGGCTGTGGGCTCGGGGCGTCGGCAGCCACCTCCCTTGTTTGCCGTCCCCGCTGGAACGATACTGGTCGCAGGGCAGCAGACAGGGGGAGCCATGCTAATTGCTACGTTCGCACCAACGACCGCGTGGGTCGGCAAGACAATCACCCGCGAGGGCGACGTCTTCATTCTGGAAGACCATGGCCCTATCACGGCGGCTGACGTCATGGCCTACGACAGTCAGGGCCATCTGGTCTGGGCAAATGACGGCACCCGCGCCTGGGTGGGTTCTCAGGCGCTCAGGACCCCGACCGCTCCCCGCCAGGGGCCGCAGCGCGTCGAAAAGGGCGCCGCACCCGCCAGCTCACCATCCGAAGGGGCGACTGGCGGGAAGAGGGCTACCAGCGCGGTTGGCCTGCTCTCTGGCAGCGGCTCCAAGACGTCAACGTCGGACCTGCAGGTCTGCGGCAACTGTGGCGCCACATCGCTCATGTTGGCGACGTGCTGCGGTGAATGCGGGCACGAGCTGTCACGCGCGCACGTCTATGTCTTCAGCGGCGTGCTCGTGCGATGGTTTGCTACGGTGCTCGACCTGCTGGTCGTCAGCGTGCCCGTCGTTGTGGTCGCCGCTCTGGCGAACGCCTCGGACGAGGTGATGCAGGGGATGGCTGGACTCGCCGTGCTCATTTGGCTCCCCTACGCTGTGGCGTGTGAGGCGGTCTGGGGCCGCACGGTCGGCAAGCGGCTCCTGGGCAGCAGGGTCCTGACGGTCGAGGAGAAGTCAATCGGGGTTGGGCGGTCGCTCGTGCGGAATCTCTTCAAGATCGTGGGGATGCTGGGCATCCTTCAGCTGGTCACGTTGGTGACTATTCTCGCGAGCAAGCGCTCTCAGCGGATCGGCGACATGGTGGCCGGGACGATCGTCGTGACTGAGACAGGAGAGTCGGCAGCGCGCGCTCGTGTGACCGAGGACATAGGACTGCTCTCCTAAGAGGAACTCGCAAGGCGAACGTGCAGACCGCGCGGGCTAGCCCTACTGGAGGTATGACGACGGTGTGTGGTAGACAGCCGAGAAACGCACCCAGAGTCTATGAGCTTCTTGTGATGTTCCTCTGACCCATCCGCAATCTTTCGCCGGAGAGTACCTGCGGGCAAACCTCCTCGGCGGGCGACTCTGACTCCATGGCCTCCTGCCGTCGGTCGGCGAACCGCCGGGCGCTCGCAGGAAGCCATTTGAGGCGCTTCCACGACTCCCCGTGTGGTGGTGGCCGTGCGCCCCTTGGGGGTCCCTATGAACCTTCTAGGAGCTTCCTTGGTGCTCTGGGGTCTGAGGCCCGGTGCTCGCCCTTCTTGCGCGCGTTGAATGCCTGTGCATGACCAGAGGGAGGAGCAAAGAGACTAGGCGAACCGTTCGGGCATCCGTTCGCGCAACTGTTCAGCGAAGTCAGGCGCGTACTCTTCCGCCGCCCTGAGAAACTCATCGAAGAGCGGCGTCTCGGGCAGTTGTTGAAGAAGCTTGACGGCGTGCTTCCTCTGGTTGGGATTGTCCGGCGGCTGCCACCTCAGGGCCTTGGCGACGAACACCACGGACGTCTTGTCGTCGTACTCGATGAAACCGGCCTCCAACAGTTCGGCGAACGGTTCGGCCAACCGTTCACGTGCCCATCCGAGGTCCCCCAAGATATATGCCTTCGGCAGGCGGTACAGCCCCTCGGTGTTGCGGTGTCGGTTGCAGAGCAAGTAGATTGCGAGCGTCTTCGCGGACTCGCTCCACTCCTGCTCCCAGATACGGGGACTGAGCCTGAAGTATTTTAGATCGTCTTTCACGAACGTCCTTTCTTCTGCGCCTAACCTTGCGGCGAATTGAGGGGCACGCCCCGAGTAGCCACCTCCGCCCGCTGCGACGTACTCGCACGCACGGTCGATGGTCCTCTCCCGGTAGTCCTCCCGATCGAGCTTCTCCCGGTAGAGTCCAGACCTCAGCCATAGACGGGCGACCTGCTCTCGGTCGCACGCACTCCGCCAAGCAAGAGACCTGACGAGGGCGTAGTCAGCCTCGGACGGACTGGGGTATCCAGACCGGTCTCCCGCCCACAAAGCGGCGAACTCCTCGCCGCCCTTGGCCGCCGATGCTCTGGCGATGAGTTCGTCGTCATCCAGTCGAGAGGCGGACCCGCGCGGTGTGGGCTTACGGGCATCGGTCGAAGACTGCTGCGGCCACAGCAGCCGGTGGAGTCTCTCTAGTTCCTGCTGGCACGCCCTGACGGGTACGTCACGAATGGCCGTGTCGGTCATCACGATGAAGCGGCGGTCTGCATAGACCTCGACGCAGACCTCGTTGAGCCGCTTCTTGTTTCCGGCCCCCGTCGGCCACTGACCGCGCAGGAACAGGTGAACGCCTGTTCCCGAGACACTGGCCACCGTGTGCGTGGAGAAGCTCTCCGCGAGTGCCTCGGCGGTCGCCGTGAGGGTGCCTGTCTTCGGGTCGCGGCAGTCGTCCAAATCGATGACCACGAGGTCATCGTCTGCGGTCAAGACGAAGCCGACCCCGTCATAGTCGAACCGTTGGGCTCCCGACACCGCCTCGACGTAGGTGCCCCACGTCTTCGGGTCCGTGCTGCTCGCGTTGCCCCGACGCGTCGGGCACTTCGGGACCTTCGAGGGTCTGCCGTTCCGTGCTGCTCATAGCTCCAGCACACCCAACGGTCGATGGCGCGAAGCTCGGCGGGGGTAGCGGCTGAAGTCGCCAGGGACGCCCTCTGGCCCGCGTCCTGCTCGCTCATGACGACCGGTTCCGGCCAGCCGCGTGGAGCGACGCGGCGAAGTCTTCGAGGTCCCTAGGCCAATACAGGTTGCGTCGAACGCCGCCGGGCAGGTCAAGCGGGGCGATCAGGCCGAGCCGCACCCACTTCCTGAAAGTGGGCTTCGACACGCCCAAGAGTCTCGAGCTGTCGTCCTAGCCGACGAGGATCTGGTCGCGGACCGGGATGGCGTCGGGGGCGTCTGAAGGTCGACTTCGCATACGCCTTATACCGGTTCGACCCGAATCTCTGCAGTAGAAAGCGTTCGTCGAGCCTGAACAAGTGTTGCCAGAATAGGCAACAAGACCTGCTATTTACATAGAATGCCTTGCCAGGGGCACGCGGCCACCGATGCGAGTCCCCGGCGGTGCCTCGCTCGCGGACCCGGGAGAGCCACGGGTCAGGAGGAAACTTCGCCTTGTCCAAGGGCTGCGTCGGTCACGTCCACTCCCTCCCGCAACTCGTCCTGCGTGGCGTGGCTGTAGACCCTCCGCGTGATGAGGCTGGAGGAATGGCCCAGGCGACGGGAGACGACTTCGTCACGCACTCCCACCCTGAGCTGCATCGTCGCGTATGTGTGTCGGAGCGCATGTACTCCAACCGTCAGCGGCTCGAAGTCCCCCACCTCGCCGCCAGCGTAGACGTACTCACCTAGGAGACGACCATTTGCGACGTCCCTTGCTCGCCGCCATGCTTGGGCGAAGGCGCTCGGCGTCCATACGCGTCCTGCCGGGAGGACCTCGCATGCCTTGTTCAAGGACACGCTGACGCACGGGAACACCCAGCCCTCTTCCAGCCAGAGACTCTTCCTCGCGGCGGCCAGCTCGCACTCCGCGATCCACGCCTTCTGAGTCTTCAGCACGAGCACGACGGCATCACTGAACGGCACTGTGCGCCTGCTTCTAATGGTCTTGGTCGCGCTCCGCTCGACGATGCCGCCCACCTCCTCAAGCTTGCCGTTGACGCGCAGCTGCTTGGCCGTGAGGTCGACGTCCACCCATCGAAGCGCGAGGAACTCGGACCGGCGCAGACCAGTGCTCACGGCCAGGGCAGCGGCCCGATGCACTTCAGTGCCCTCTAGCGCGGCCAGCAGGCGGGCTGCGTCGACCGGGTCCAGACCACGCTCGACGTCCTCCTCCTCATCGCCGTCGTCTCGGTCGTCTTTCGGCGGCTTGGCGACAGCGCAGGGATTCGCGTACAGGAGCCCGTCGACAGTCGCACGCTTCAAGACCATGGACAGGACGCGGTGAACTCCGCGAACTGTCTCGGGCGATATCGGGGCAGCCGGCGTGACGGTGTCGTCCTCGCCTGTCGTGTCGCGACCTTCGCCGCTGAGAAGGTCGGCGTAGAAGTCGCTGACGGTCGTTACGTCGATGCCAGCGATGGGCTTCGAGCCGATGGCGTGACGGTCTATGTAGCGCTCAACGTAGGCCGTGTAGCCGTACAGAGTCTGACGGCTCACCTCGGCACGACGAGAATGAAGCCAAGCGGCAGCGTAGGCCGAGAGTGTGGCCTTGCGGCCAATGAGGGAGCCGCGGTCGCGTTGATTCAGGAGGTCTCGTTCGACGTTCAGGGCAGCCGTCTTGCCCTTGACCCGACGGTCTACGGGCCTAGGCTTCTCCCCTGAGCCTCGGTTCTGCACGTGGTCGTACACGCGAACGTTGAACCAACCAGGCTTGCCCTTGACCTCTTTGACGGACATTCGTCGCCCCCATCCGATGCAGCCGACAACTCACGTATCGGAAGCAGTATAGAACGCGGCTCGGACGGAGCATAAGAAAACCGGCCCAGGAGGCCGGTTCAGGTTCAACATAGTGGTGGCGAGGGACAGAATTGAACTGTCGACACCACGATTTTCAGTCGTGTGCTCTACCAACTGAGCTACCTCGCCACCGAGAGAACGCGGCCCTCGGAAGAGCGCGCCCCATGCTACCCGCGAGGCTGGAGACGGTCAACCGGCGGTGGGCTCCAGCGTATGCGCCGGAGCCCACCGGGGTCGGACGAAAGCCGGCGGTTCAGCCCTCGGAGGTGTCGAGCTCGGATTCGAGCTGCACGCGCTCAGGCTCTTCTTCGGGCAGGAAGACCTTGATGAGCTCCTTCTCCTTGCCCGGCGGCAGAAGGCACAGCACGTAGTCGCCGGGCAGGATCTCGGTCGAGCCGCGCGCGACCAGGGCGTGACCGGCGCGCACGATCGCCGCGAGCACCACGCCTTCGGGTAGAGCGATGTCCTGCACGTAGGTGTGGGCGAACGGTGAGTCCTCGCCGACCTCGAGCTCGACGACCTCCACCTGCTCACGCTTCAGCGAAAGCAGATGCACGAACTTGTGCGCCGGGAGCTCGTGCATGATGAGGTTGAGCATCGCCGTGGTGGCGCACACGGTGTTCTCCACGCCGAGCAGGTCGAAGGTGGGCTGGTTGAACGGGTTGTTGACCCGCGCCACGACCTTGGGCACGCCGAATTTCAGCTTGGCGACCTGCGAGATGATGATGTTGTCTTCGTCGTCGCCGGTGACGGCAACGACCATGTCGGCACGGCCGATGCCGGCTTTTTCGAGAACCCAGACCTCGGTGCCGTCGCCGAACACGAGGGCGTCTTCACCGAGCCGCTCGGCGATGAGGTCGTAGCGCGTCTTGCGTTGCTCGACGAGAGCGATCTCGTGGCCGAGTCGAAGGAGCTGACGGGCCGTGTTGAGACCGACCTTGCCGCCGCCGACGATCAGCACGAACACCGCTCAGCCCTCCTGGTGAGGCAGGGGGATCTGACAGGCGCGCACGGCGTCGAAGAGCGACACGCGGACGTCCCGCGTGGGGCACACCGTGTTGATGCCAAGCTGCGCGAAGAGCTCGGCGCGCAGCGGATCGTAGACGCGCGCCACCACGCAGCGGATGCCGTACTTCTTTTGTGCGATCTGCGCGATGACGATGTTGGTGTTGTCGCCGTCGGTGCAGGCGACGAAGGCGTCGGCACGCTCGATGCCGGCCTCGCGCAGTACCGCCCAGTCGAGGGCGCGCCCCACCACGAACTCACCGGGGAAGTCGTCGCCCAGAAGGTGGAAGGCCTCTGGGCTCTCGTCGAGGATCGACGCCTCGAAGCCCTGGGCGACCAGATCGCGGGCGAGGCCGGAGCCCACGCGGCCGCAGCCGACAATCAGAACGTGCATGGTCCACCTTTCATGACATCTTGGATGAGCCGCCGGTCGTGCCCGTGGCGGGCGTGTCGTGGTCGGGCGTCTGGCCTGTCGTGGCTGATGGCCCGCCGAGGGGAACAGCCGAACCCTCCGAAGGATAACCCTTGGGAACGATGTCCAACAGTACCTCGCAGGGCGCGTGGTCCACAACGTAGTCCGTGGTCCGTCCGAAGACGCGGTCGGCGATGCGGCGCTTGCGCATCGTCCCCAGGATGATCACTTCGGAGCGGCGGCTCTCCGCTTCTTCCACGATCGCCCGGCCGGCCGAGCGTGCCGTGATGACGGTCGCGGTGAACCTCACCTTGAACTGGCTGGCGATGAGTGCAGCCGCGGCCAGCACGGTGTCCGCCTTGGCGCGTTCGTTGACCAGCCGCGCGTCCAGAGGCAGGTTGAGCGGCACCTCGATGACGTAGAGACCGTCGATCGAGGACTTCTTCTCGGTGGCGAGCTGGCAGGCGAGCACCATCATCTCATCGGTGACCCGGGAGCCGACGATGGGCACGAGGATCTGATCGAAGTCGATGTCCGACTGCATGGTCTCCGGCATCACCACCCTGGTGACGGCAGCGGTGAGCGAGTAGCCCTTCGCCTTGCGATAGACCACGTACATCACGAGTCCCACGCCGATCCAGGCGAAGCCGATGAATCTGCTCAGATCCTGGAAGGCGACGATGACCAGCCACACGCTGAACGTGCCCAGCGCACCCACGATCGCCGTGAGCGGCAGGAGCTTGCCCTTGACGCGGATGTTGAACGGCGGCTTCCAGGGACGCTGGAGATCGGGCTCGCGGATGCGCAGCACGATCACCGAGACGTGGGCGGCGGTGAACGAGATCATCGAGCCGAACACGTAGAGATCGGCAAGCAGTCCGACCCTGCCCGGCACGATGAGGACGCAGGCGATCGCCCCGAACACGATGATCGAGACATACGGCGTCATGCGGCGCGGATGCACACGACCGAGCGCCGCCGGCAATTGGCGGTGCTGCCCCAGTGAGTAGGTCAGCCGGGATACGCCGATGAGGCCGGCGTTGGTGGCGATGACGAGGATCGTCGCGGCCAGGATGCCGACCCACGGCACGAGGATCGTGCGCAGCCAGCCCAGGCTGTCGGGCAAGAAGCGCACGATCCCGAGGACTGGGTCTTCCTGATAGTTGCTGCCGAGCTGGGTGCCGTAGAGGCGGGTCGTGGGCACCCCATCGACCATCGTCACCTCCCCCACCGGCTTCTGCGCGGGGATGACCATGACGCCGCCGACCTCCTCTACCGGCACGTACACCGTCACCTCGGGATCGCTCTTGAGCGCCCACGTGCCCTCCGGCTCGCTGGGGATCACGGCCTGCGGCACCGTCAGGTGCGTCGCCGGGCTCAAGGGGACCTCGTTGTACTTCACGCGCATCGCCGAGAGGCCCGCCAGCGGCATGCCGATGTAGACGGCCAGCACGACGATGATGACGAGGTTGATGGCCTTGGGTACGTCGCGGCCGGGGTTGGTCGCCTCTTCGGCCATGTTCGACACCGTCTCGATGCCCGTGTAGGCGACGGTACCGATGGCGACCCCGTAGAGGAAATCGCGCCAGGTCGGCGCGATGCCCCAGTTGATCTGCTCGATCAAGATCCGCGGCGCCAGCAGCAGCGCCAGAGCGATGACCATGATCAGTATCTGCGTGGCAAGGTCGAGCAGCGCGAGGATGATGTTGAGGCGCGCCGCCTCTTTGATGCCGAAGACGTTGATCGCCACGAGGAAGACGGCCGTGATGATGCCGCCGATGGCGTTGTACGGCCAGTCCAGGAGAATGGGCCAGAACACCGACAGGTAGTGCGGGACGAACAGCGCCGAGATCGCGATGGTGGCCGTGTAGACGAGCATCTGGCCCCAGCCGATGCCGAAGCTCACGAGCTCGTTGAAGGCGCGGCGCGCGAAGCTGGCCGCGCCTCCCGCTTCGGGCATGGCGGCGGTCGCCTCCGCGTAGGTCCAGGCGGTCGTCACAAAGAGCAAGCCGGTGATGACGAAGACGAGCGGCGTCGCGCCCATCGCATACAGGGCGACGATGCCCAGAGCGTAGTAGATCGACGAGCCCACGTTGCCGTAGGCGGTGCTGAAGAGCGCCGGGACGCCGAGGACCTTCTGGAGGCCCTCACCTTCTCTGTGCTTGCGACGCGCCATGGCTGCTTGTGCCGGCTCCCCTTGCGCAACGACCCGCCACCGGCCAGAAGGTGCTCCCGTCTAACCCCGAGTCGAGTCACCAGCGGCGGCGGCGC
>Ga0315283_10004501_pt1 | contig 12141 bp, 6 predicted proteins | sample YL17G09_0_MG_FD_204541 | JGI IMG/M metagenome (GOLD analysis project Ga0315283, IMG submission 204541) | Sediment microbial communities from Yellowstone Lake, YNP, Wyoming, USA - YL17G09_0 | ecosystem: Environmental > Aquatic > Freshwater > Lake > Sediment | place: USA: Wyoming | collected...
TTGTTTCCGCTTCTTACATGGCTGGATTAAATCTTGCCGAAACTGCATCATTAACAAAGGCAATTGTTGACACTGGGGGGAAATTGAATCTTAAAAAAAAGCCAATTCTAGATAAACATTCAGTTGGCGGTGTTCCAGGGAATAGAGTAACGATGGTCATTGTTCCAATCATTGCTTCACTTGGCTTGACAATTCCAAAGACCTCAAGCAGAGCAATAACTTCGCCAGCAGGCACTGCAGATACAATGGAAGTATTGGCAGATGTAAGTTTTTCTATAGACGAATTAACAGAAATTGTGAAGAAAACAAATGGTTGTATCGTGTGGGGCGGAGCAATAAATCTCGCAGCTGCTGATGATAAATTAATTAGAGTAAGGAATCCGCTGTCCTTAGATCCAGAAGGTATGATGCTTGCTTCTATCATGGCAAAAAAGTTAGCTGTTGGCGCAACACATATTGTATTTGATTTACCAATTGGTGAAGAAGCGAAACTACAAACACTAGGTGAAGCACGCCATCTTGAACGCGAGTTCATCAGGCTTGGTGAGATGTTCAAACTTAATATTAAGACTGTTGTAACTGATGGGAATGAACCTATAGGATTTGGAGTAGGTCCGCTACTTGAAGCAAGAGATGTTCTTTGGCTTTTGAAAAAAGACAAACGTGGACCAGCAGATTTGAGAAGCAAAGCAACAATGCTCACTGGTAGCCTTCTTGAATTATGTGGCAAAGCGAAAGAGGGCACTGGACAAGCGATTGCTGAAAAACAGATAGAGAATGGACAAGCCTTGAAGAAAATGCTTGAAATAATCGAGGCGCAAGGCGGAGACCCAAAGGTTAATCCTGATAGTTTACAGCCAGGCCAATATACTCTTGATTACAAAGCTGAACGAACTGGAAGAATCACTAAATTAAGTAATGCCGCAATTACAAAAATTGCTAGAGCGTCGGGAGCACCAGCAGACCAAGAATCAGGTGTTTATCTGCATAAGAAATTCAACAATAATGTAAAAGAAGGAGAAAAGATATTCACTGTTTATTCTAAAAGCGAGAGAAATATCGATCGTGTTGTAAAATTAATTCAGGAACTAAACCCGATAGTAATAACGTGATCAAATGGTTCGTGAAACTTGGCATGCATTATCTGAATCTGAGCTATTCAAAGTACTAGGAACTAGAAAAATCGGCTTGAGCAGAGATGAAGCAGAAGAAAGACTGATAAAAAATGGATATAATGAATTAGTTGAATCCAAGAAAAGAACAGCATTCTCAATATTTCTGTCACAATTTAAAAGTTTCTTTGTTTTGATACTTATTGCGGCAATAGTAATTTCAATTGCTCTTGGTGAGATAGTTGATGCGATTGTTATTCTTGCTGTTGTCGTTGTAAATACATTGTTAGGTTTCTTCCAAGAGTATAGCGCAGAGAAAGCAGTTGCGGCTCTTAAAAGAATAATTGCCCCTATCGCCACTGTAATACGCACCGGAGAAAAAATTGAAGTTCCATCAAGGTATGTAGCTCCTGGAGATATTGTCTATCTTGAGGAAGGAAAAAGAGTTCCAGCGGATATGCGTCTGATAACTCAAAATGATCTGGAAGTTGATGAGAGTTCTTTGACAGGAGAATCAGTGCCTGTCCCAAAGAAAATAAATATTCTAAGAAAAGAAATTGCACTTCAAGATATGACTAATATGGCATTTATGGGTACTTATGTTACTAATGGAACAGGAACAGGTATTGTCGTCGATACTGGTATGGATACACAACTTGGTGAAATCGCAAAAGATGTAGAATCAATAGAATCTCCTGCAACACCACTTCAGGTTAGACTTGACCAATTAGGGAAATACCTTGGCGTAGTTGTCTTGATCCTGTCTACTATGATCTTTTTGTTGGGAATTTATGCAAAGCAAGGAACTATGCTTGAGTTATTCCTTGTTGCTGTGGCCCTTGCAATAAGTGCAATACCTGAAGGCTTGCCTGCTGTAGTTACACTTACGCTTTCAATAGGCATGAAACGAATGGCAATGAAAAACGCAATTGTCAAGAGACTTCTTGCGGTTGAAGCTTTAGGAACTACATCTGTAATATGCTCTGATAAAACAGGAACATTAACAAAAAATGAGATGACTGCCGAAAAAATTTACATTAATAAAAATACAATCAACGTTTCAGGCAAAGGCTATGAGCCTGTTGGAGAATTTTTTATAAATGATAAGAAGATCAATCCTTCGAGTAACAAAACTCTAATGCGAACGCTTGAAGCTATAACCCTATGCAATAATTCATCTGTAACAAAAAAAGAAAAAGAATGGCAAGTCATAGGAGATCCGACAGAAGGCGCATTAGTAGTCCTGAGCAAAAAAGCTGGCATAGATATGATTGTACTCAAGAACAAGTATAAAATGTTAGCAGAGATACCGTTCAGCTCTGAAAGAAAGATGATGAGTGTTGTTTACGAAGAAAATAATAATAAATTTGTTTATTCAAAAGGTGCACCAGAGAATATCCTAAAAATATGTAAATTTGTTATGACTTCCGATGGTGTCACAAAACTAACTGGTGAAAATTTAGAAGAAATAACAGAGAATTACAAAAAAATGGCTGCTTTGCCATTAAGAGTTCTTGCGATTGCTTATAAGAATATGCCACAAAAGATTGAGGATTATACCGAAGAACAAGTAGAATCAGATCTTGTTTTTTTGGGTGTGGTTGGCATGGAAGATCCAATACGCGCGGGAGTTAAAGAAGCAATAAGAAAAGCAAGCAGTGCAGGAATAAAAACTGTAATGATAACTGGGGATAACGAGATTACTGCAGCATCAATTGCAAAACAGCTCGGTCTTATTGATGATGGTGGCGTTGTTCTGACTGGATTAGAATTAGAAAGTATGAGTCAGACAGAAATAGAAAATATAATAGACAAAACTTCAGTTTTCGCACGCGTTTCTCCAGAACACAAGGTAAAAATTTTACAAGCTTTCCAAAGTAAAGGACATGTAGTTGCAATGACTGGGGATGGCGTTAATGATGCACCTGCTCTAAAAAAAGCTGATATTGGTATCTCGATGGGGATAAAAGGAACAGATGTTGCAAAAGAAGCATCTGACATAATCCTTGCTGATGATAATTATGTAACTATTGTTTCTTCTATTGAAGAAGGTAGAGGCATATACGCGAACATAAGAAAATTTGTAAAACTTATGCTATCCGTTAATTTTACTGAGGTATTTCTTATTTCAATGACTTCAGTTGCTGGAATGCCGCTTCCATTGATGCCATTACAACTTTTGTGGCTTAACTTAGTCACAGATTCCTTTCCAGCAATATCACTAGCAGTTGATCCTGTTGAAAAAGACATCATGAACAAACCCCCAAGAAAAAAGAAGGAAAGTATATTCTCAGGAGGAATGTCACAGTTCCTGATTGTGGCGGCGGTAGTAGCAACAATCGCAGAAGTAATTATATTCTTCTGGGGCATACAATTTGGTATTGACAAAGCGCGAACATTAGTATTGACTCTTGCAGTAATATTCCAAATGATATTTTTATTTAACTGCAGATCCGAGAATAAACCGTTCTTCAAGGTAAATCCATTTTCAAATATTTACTTGGTTGCATCTGTTATAATTGCAGTATTTTTACAATTTTTATTAATTTATTCACCAATACTACAGCCAATATTTGGGACAGTTCCATTGAGTCTTACTGATTGGGTTCTTATATTAGCATTATCAATGCTCGGCATGATTGTATCGCCATCATTTTTTACAAAGAAAGCCAGTAATAATTTTACATAAATTCTGGAGCATTAATACCTAATAAATACAGAACTTTTTTGATTGTTCTTGTGTAAGCATTGACAAGCTTCAATCTTGACATCTTTACATCATTATTAAGTTCATCGCTCACCCTACATTTTTCATAAAATATATTGAACGTGAATGCAAGGTCATAAGCATATTTAGCCAAACTGTGAACTTGATAAGACCGTACGCAGTCTCTTACGATGTTTGGGAATCTTGCTATTTCTTTTATCAAACCAAACTCTTCAGGAGAAGCAAATATTATTTTTTTTGATTTTACTTTTTTAGTCATCTCGACTATTCTTTTTGCCCGCACGTATGTATACTGTATGTATGGTGCTGATGAACCTTCAAAGTTTAGGGCTTCGTCCCAACTAAAAATAACATTTTTTTCAGCAGAAATTTTTAGTATAGAATATCTCAAAGCGCCATAACCAATTATTTTTGCAAGTTGTTCTATTTTCTTGTCTTCTACATTGGGGTGCCTTTTTCTAATTTCAATCTTCGCTTTTTCTATTGCTTCATTCATGAATTCTGTCAATAAGACTATCTTGCCGCTTCTAGTTGACATTTTACCTTCGGGTAATAATATGAACGCATAATGTACAACCTCTGGAGCTTCTTTTTTAAGAATTGCCAGAGCAGCTTTTATTTGTAAGTATTCTAATCTATGATCTTCACCAAGAACCACAATATTTTTACCGCCTTTAGACCATTTTATTTTCTCAAGATTATATGCCAAGTCTCTAATTGGATACAAAGAAGTTCCGTCTTCACGGGTCAAAACCATAACCGATTCTTTCATTGGTAAGTTAAATTCTTTCAAATCAAGAACAAACCTACCATTCTCATCCTTGAATGTTCGTTTCTTTAATTTTTTGAATGTGTCCTTCAATAGTTTAGAACCAATATACTTACTTTCATAGTCAAAGCTGTCATACTTTATCCCAAGCTCCGCAAATATGTCTGTCTGTCCTTTAACGCAAGTTGAAACAACGTCTTCGAAAAGTTTCTTAGTTTTTTTATCTCCAAGCTCCAATTTATTCAGAAGTTTGAAAATTTCTTTTTCTATAGTAACGTTCTCAAGTACACGGCTGTTTATTTCAATATATTTTTGCAGCATTTCGTCGAAGCTAACCTTCTTTTTCAAATCCTTTGTAGCATAAACTAGCATAGCTACCTGTTTGCCAATATCATTTACAAAATAGTGCACATCAACAGCATAACCAGCAAAATTCAAAACTCTTACCAAGGAGTCTCCAATCAATGCATTTCTCGCTCGTCCTACATGCGGGGAAGCATTCGGATTGATTGAAGTATGTTCAACTAAAGCCTTGCCCTTTACAAAGTGTCCGCCAAATTTTTCATTACTTGCATCATTTATTGTTTCAATCCCAAACTTTTCCATATCAACGAAGAAATTAACATAAGGGCCAACAGCAATTATTTTTGAGATTAATCCAGATGGTTTTAATTTTTTAGCAAGTTCCATTGCAAAAGAAACAGGTTCTTCGTTATGATGTTTTGCTAAATCAAAACATGCGAGACTTAAATCACCAAATTCTGGCCTTGCTGGCACAGATAACTTAGGTTCTTTTACCCCATTTTTCGATAACAACTTTATGATTTCTGTTTCAAAGTTCATCTTATCACCAAAGCGTTTGAAAATTCGTATATCAACTTTGCACCAAGTATTGAAGTAATATCCTTTGAGTCCTTTTTCACATTTATTTCTACTAAATCAAAGCCTTTAACATTTTCTAACTTAGCTAATTTCTGGACTAATTCGATTGCTTGGCGACTTGTTAGTCCACCAGGTTCAATCCATCCAGTGCCTGGAGCAAATGCAGGATCTATTGAATCAATGTCAAATGAAATGTAGATACAATCACAACCATGTAAAGCCATCTTTATTTTTTCTATACAATGATCAATGCCAGCTTCAATCAAACTGTTCATTGTTATGTATGGAACTTTATGTTCTTCCAAGAATGAAGCTTCATATTTTGACCAATTCCTTAATCCAATTGATATTACTTTTTTCACTTCAGGTATGCTGATTATGTTTGGTATTATGTCGCCGTTTGGGTAATAATCAATTTGTGCATCAGGATGAGCATCAATATGGATGACACCAATTTTATTATAAAATCTACTTAATGATTTTATTATAGGAAATGTAATTGAATGGTTTCCGCCAATTGTTACCACAGGTCGTTTCAAGTTAAACAGGTCGCACATTTTTGAGTATATTTTATCCTCTGTTTTTTCAAACGTGTTCTCTTCGACAATGTCGCCTCTATCAAGAACTCTGCGCACGCCACAAGTTTCGCTGAAGAAAAAATTATCAAAATAACTTCTAACTGTTGATGGTGCATTAACACATCCGCGTTTCTCAGTGCCTTGGTCCATTGGAATGCCTACTAAAATAACATCTGCTTCTTCTGGCTTATCAACGAATTCCATATTTATAGAAAACATAATGTGGTTTATAACATTAATGTGGACCGGCCGAGATTTGAACTCGGAGCCTTTCGCGTGCGAGGCGAACGCGTTCGGCTGATTCTCTTTTTAAGAAAAATCATCTACCGTTGCGCCACCGGCCCAGTATTAGGAATAATTTGTCCTGTATTTAAAAACTCTTCATATTTTGTGTAGATTCTGGGGTTATTACTTCCTATCTCTTTGAACCATTTTTTAAAGTTATTTATCCCTCTTACGTTAACATTATGTGTATGTATATATGCGGGGTATCCTTGCGTCCTCAAAATCTTTTTTAATTGTAATCTTAATCGTTGGCTATGTGATGAAATGTTTATGTAAGGATATTTATAGTTTTCATCTTTTCTAGCAAAAACACAACCATCCGTATCAAATATTCCACGAATTACAGCTCTAATATTTTTTGTAGATTTATTTAGTATTCCTTTTGGTATGCCTATCTCCCTTTTAATACCAACTGGAAAATCATTATTTCTGAACCACGTAAAAACATCTTTTTTCTTAGTTATGTATTCTATAACACCCCGTTTATTATTAATTCTTGATGTCACATTAGTTTGAAAGAGTTTGTTAAATAAAGGAGTTACATGTTCTGTTATATACACATAATCCTTTTTAGCATTACATGTAACTATTGTTGTAGTGAATATCCTGTTTTTATATATAAATTTACAAAGATGCCCATCGCCAATAAGGATCCCATAAGCTTCACAACAGTTAATGTTATCTAAACTGTGTTTAATGTTCATTTAGAATCTAATAAATAACAGCTTTATAGAATTTTTCGGGTATTGTCAAGTTTGTCCACTACTTATGAGCAGCCGCTGCTCGCGCCACACGTTAAACAAACATAACATGAGCCGCTTCTAATCATAAGACTGCCGCACTGATGACAAGGTGGAGCATCTCCATGATCATCTTTTTTATTCTTCTCAAATTCAAATATAGATAATGTCATCTGATCTTGCACCTTGGCGTCGTTTAATTTTAGATTTACTTCCTGTCCGGTTTTTTTGATGCCCAATGCGTCCCAATCTGATTCTGGTAAGAATTTTAACGCAAGCCATTTGAAAATATAATCTGAAATTGATTTTGCCATTCTTATCTCTGGGTTATTTGTCACACCAGATGGTTCGAATCTTGCATGTATGAACTTGCTAACAAGAACTTTCAATGGAACACCGTATTGTAGCGCGATTGAAATAGATGTAGCAAATGAATCCATCAAACCAGAAACAACACTCCCCTCCTTACTCATTACTATGAAAATTTCACCAGGCATACCGTCTTCATATAACCCAACAGTTATGTAACCTTCTTGATTTGCAATTTGAAATTTGTGTGTTATTGATCTTCGCTCGTCTGGAAGCTTTCGTCTGCTTGGTTTACATTCGATCTGATCTTTCTTTGCCTGAACTAATTTTGCTGCGAGTGGCTGTGAAAGTTTTGAGCCTTCTCTATATAGTGCAATAGATTTCAAGCCAAGTTTCCAGCTTTCCATATACGCATCTTTAATATCATCAACAGTTGCTTCATGTGGCATATTGATTGTTTTGCTTATGGAGCCGCTTATCAATGGTTGTGCAGCGCCCATGGCTTTTATGTGTGCCATATATTGTATGTATCGTTTTCCTTTTCGTCCACATTTATTTGAACAATCAAAGACAGCAAGGTGATCATGTTTAAGATGTGGAGCTCCTTCGATTGTCATTGTACCACAAATGTAATCATTAGCTTCGTCAATTTGCTTATCTGTGAATCCAAAATATTTCAAGAGATTGAATGTTATAGCCTTGTATTTATCTGCACTTATGTTTAATCTTCGCATTGTTTCTTCACCAAGAATACCTGCGTTAAATGCAGAGTTTAAATCAAAAACAGAAGGCAACACTTTTTCTATCTTTGCTAAATCATCTTCTCTCAAACCCTTTTCTCTCAATGAATTCGAATTAATGTAAGGTGTTCCTTTGAGTGTGTTTGCACCACTTATGTATTTTATAATATCTTTAATCTGTTCTTGATTGTAACCAAGAGTTTTAAGCGCAAAAAGCACAGACTGATTTAATATTTTGAAATATCCGCCGCCAGCTAATTTCTTGAACTTGACTAACCCAAATTCAGGTTCAATTCCTGTTGTGTCACAGTCCATAAGTAAGCTTATTGTACCTGTTGGAGCTATAAGTGATACCTGAGCATTTCTATAACCATATTCTTCGCCCAAGCTCAGAGCTCGGTCCCACGAATCATGCACTGCACTTAAAATATAGTTTGGACAAATATTTTGATCAATCCCCAATGGAACTATCTCCAAGTTTTCATAGCCTTCTTGTTTGGAATCATAAGCAGCCCGTTTATGGTTTCTTATTACTCGTAACATTTGTCTCTGGTTTGGCGCATACTCTTTGAAAGTCCCAAAATGTTTTGCCATCTCCGCTGATGTAGCATAAGACTCGCCAGTCATAAGAGCGGTTATGCCACCAATAATTGCGCGGGCTTTATCACCATCATACGGTATCCCAGAAACCATTAACAATGTTCCAATATTTGTATACCCCAGCCCAAGAGACCTTGTTCTATAAGTCATGTCTGCTATTTCCTTAGAAGGGAACTGCGCCATAACGACGCTAATCTCGAGAACTATTGTCCATAATTTTACCGCATGTTTGAATGCTTCAACATCAAAAGTTAATTTGCTCTTGTCAAAAAACTTCATCAAGTTTAATGAAGCTAAATTACAAGCAGTATTATCAATAAACATAAATTCTGAACAAGGATTGCTTGCGTTTATTCTACCCAATGTAGGACAAGTGTGCCATTCATTTATTGTAGTGTCCATTTGTAATCCGGGATCTGCACAAGCCCATGCAGCAAAACAAATTTGTTCCCAAAGTTCTCTTGCTTTCAATGTCTTGCAAACTTTTCCATTTGTTCTCCAATGAAGATCCCATTTATCATCATTCAAAACTGATCTCATGAATCTATTAGGAACACGAACTGAATTATTTGAGTTTTGTCCAGCAACAGTTTGGTATGCTTCGCCTTCATAATCGGAAGGATATCCAGCAGCAATCAATGCAGCAACTTTTTTTTCTTCCTCAACTTTCCAATTGATGAAAGTTTCAATATCAGGATGATCGATATCTAATATAACCATCTTTGCTGCTCTGCGTGTTGTGCCCCCAGATTTTATCGCACCAGCTGCGCGATCCCCAATTTTTAACCATGACATTAATCCAGAAGAATGACCTCCGCCAGAAAGAGGCTCTCCCTTTCCACGAAGCGTGGAATAATTTGTGCCACTGCCGCTTCCATATTTGAATATTCTCGCTTCTCTTAGCCAAAGATCCATTATGCCGCCTTCATTTACAAGATCGTCCTTGACAGGGAGAATATAGCATGCATGTACTTGTGGATGAGAAAACGCATCTGTTGATCTTGTTAATTCACCTGTTTCGAAATCAACATAATAATGTCCTTGCGCAGGACCTGTAGTCCCATAAGTATGATTCAAACCTGTGTTAAACCATTGTGGAGAATTTGGGGCAGCATATTGATTTAGTAACATATAAACAAGTTCGTCATAAAATGTCTTTGCGTCTTCTTCTGTCGTAAACATTTTTGCTTTCTTACCCCAATGAGTCCAGCAATCAGCCAGTCTATGAACAATCTGTTTTACACTTGTTTCTGAACCAAGAACTTGTTCCCCATTATCATTTAATACTTTTTTGCCAGTTGCATCAAATTGCGGCACCCCAGCTTTTCTAAAATACTTTTGAGCAAGAATATCAGTCGCAACCTGAGACCAAAACTTTGGGACTTCAACATTGTCCATCTTGAAAACAATAGAACCGTCAGTATTTCTTATTAACGAAGTTCTTTTTTCATATTCAATAGTATTGAATGGATTTTTTCCATCCTTGGTAAAGAATCTATTTATCTTAAGACCTTTTTCAGCACTTGGTTTGCCATTTTGTTTAATCTTTCGTTCCCCCATTTCACCCACGCCTCTTCTTCAATGATTTTAATTCGTTCTCGAAGGATTTAATGTCAGTAAATTCTCTATAAACAGATGCGAATCTTATGAAAGCAACTTTATCTAAGCTTTTAAGTTTTTTCATTAAAAGTTCTCCGATAAGTTTACTAGAAATTTCTTTTTTGTTCTTGTCTCTTATCTCTTGTTCTATGTCATCAACGGTCTTTTCTATCGCTTGCCTGGATATAGGGCGTTTTTCGCATGATTTTAGAATACCATTGAGAACTTTGTTTCGATCGAATTGCTCTCTTCGCCCATCTTTCTTAATAACAGTTGGGTTGTTCCATTCTATTCGTTCATATGTTGTAAATCTCTTGCCGCACTTGCCACATTCCCTTCGTCTTCTATTAATATTTATAGAATCATTTAATCGCTTGTCAATAACAGATGTACCAAGACTTTCGCAAAATGGACACTTCACTTCTCATTCAACCCCAAAACACAACGTATTGTATGTTTAGATTATTATAACACAATATGTAGTTGTATATTTAAAAAAGTCAGAACTAGTATATAAGCTAATATATGTTGTAGTGAATATGTTTTTGATTATGTTTATAAACTAATTTCAGCTAAAATTATTGTTGTGTGAACAAAAATGTGTGGTATAATTGGATATATTGGCAGAAATGAAGCAGCACCTCTTGTTTTAGAAGGACTGAAGCGTTTAGAATATAGAGGTTACGATAGTGCAGGCATTGCTTCAATTTATTCTAATAAACTTTTAATTAAAAAGGGCGTAGGAAAATTAGAAAAAGTATTTCCAAATGCATCTTCAATATCAAAGTTGTCTGGTAACATCGCAATTGGACATACAAGATGGGCGACGCACGGAAAAGTTTCTGTTTGGAATGCACATCCACAGTTGTCTAATGACAAAAAAATTGCGGTTGTACATAATGGTATAATAGAAAATTATCAGGAACTAAAAAGATTTTTGATAGCAAATAAATTCAAATTTTATAGCGAAACAGATACGGAAGTTATACCAAATCTTATACAATATCATATTTCTAAAGGACAAGGTTTTGTTGATGCAATAAAAAGCACATTAAAAGAAATTAAAGGAAGCTATGCAATACTTGTGATTTCAAATGAAGAAAACTCGTTGGTCGCAGCAAGAAAAGAATCACCCCTAGTCATTGGTGTTGCTGAGGATGGCTATTTTGCGGCTTCAGATATACCTTCATTTTTGGATCATACTAAAAATGTTATTTATCTTTATGATGGCGACCTAGTTGTTCTTAACGCTGAACTAAAGATTTACAATAATAACAAAGAAGTAAAAAGACAAATTGACAGCATTGCTTGGGATGCTGAGCGAGCAAAAAAGGGCGTTTTCAAACACTTCATGCTTAAAGAAATAAGTGAACAAGCAGAAGTTATTGAAAGAGCAATACAACAGGATCCTAAGGTTATCAAAAATATTGTTTCAGCAATAAAGAAAGCAAAGGGAATTTATTTTATAGGATGCGGCTCCGCTTATCATGCATGTCTTGCTGGAAGCTATATATTCTCAAAAGTTGCAAAAAAGCATGTTAATGTTGCATTTGCATCAGAATTCCCAAGCTATGAACATTTTCTCACACCAAAAAGTTTAGTAATTGCTGTATCTCAATCAGGAGAAACTGCAGATACATTAGCAGCAATACGTGCAGCTAAAAAGAAAGGCGCAAAAGTAATTTCAATTGTAAATGTAATGGGTTCTTCTCTTGTACGCGAATCTGATCACACACTGATGCAACAAGCTGGGCCAGAAATTTCTGTGCTTTCAACCAAGAGTTACACTTCACAGTTGG
>Ga0315283_10004503_pt1 | contig 12139 bp, 10 predicted proteins | sample YL17G09_0_MG_FD_204541 | JGI IMG/M metagenome (GOLD analysis project Ga0315283, IMG submission 204541) | Sediment microbial communities from Yellowstone Lake, YNP, Wyoming, USA - YL17G09_0 | ecosystem: Environmental > Aquatic > Freshwater > Lake > Sediment | place: USA: Wyoming | collected...
GGCATGTCGATGGACACCAGGGCCTCCGAGTTCTGGAGGGCCATCTTGGCGCCCGTCACATACTGGTTGCCCGGGCCCAGCACCTTGTCAACCTTGGGCGTGGACTGCGTCCCGTACGCCAGGGCCGCCACCGCCTGCGCGCCGCCCGCCCTGAGAATGTGGGTCACGCCCGCCGCCCGGGCGCAGTAGAGGACTTCGGGCGAGATGGAGCCGTCCGGGCGGGGCGGGGTCGCCATGACGACCGTCTTGCACCCGGCCAGCTTGGCCGGGACGGCCAGCATGAGGGTGGACGACGGCAGCACGGCCGTCCCGCCGGGGACGTACAGGCCGACCGCGCCAATGGGGCGGGTCACCCGCCGGCAGACGACGCCCGGCATGGTCTCCACGGCGAGGTCCGGCGGCGCCTGGGCGGCGTGGAAGGCCTCGATGTTGCGGCGGGCGGTGTCAAAGGCGGCCGCGACCTCGGGCGCCAGGGCGGGGGCCGGGAAGGCCGCAATGGGCAGGCAGGGCGGCCCGTCAAAGGTGGCCCCATCAAACTTGGTGGTCAGGTCGCGCAAGGCGTCATCCCCGCGGGCGCGGACGTCGGCCACGATGGGGGCAACCTGACGAGTCCGGAGAGAGAGGGGTGATGAGTGAAGAAAGGTTGGAGGAAGAGAGCGGGTCAAGACACGGCGCCCGCTCTCTCTCTCTCTCTCTCTCTCTTTTTGCAGCGTCTCCCCTGGCCCGCACTCGCCAATTTGCTCATCATCCCTGTCGCCAGAGCGCACTGTGCTTCATCCTGCTCACCGTCTCCAGTATGGACCCAAAGTCGACGCGCGGGCGGGCGGTCGCCGCGGCCAGCGCTGCGGGCGTCAGCTCGCTGGCCACGTAGGTTTTCAGGCGGGGCGGGGCGACAGGGGCGGCACCGGCGGCGGCGGGCGTGAGCGTGGGGGCCATGGTAGGTGGCCACGGCACACGCCGGCGGGCGGCCAGGGATCGAGGTGCGGGCGGGCGGGCGGGGCGGGAGGAGGAGGAGGTGGACGACAGCGGGCCGGCAGCGGCGGCGACGGCAGCCAACAGCGGGCGGGCGGACGCGGCGGCCATCCGTGTGCGTGCAGAGTGAGGAAGAGGATGCGAGCCACGGGCGCGGTCGCTGGTGCTCTCTTGGCGCTGGGCGAAGTGCGTGGGTAAAGCGACAGAGAGGGCACGCGGGGGCGCGGACAAAAAGTGGAGTGAGCTCTGCTATTTTGTCGCATTCTCGCAAAGAAAAAAAGGCGGGTGCGCCGAGCGCTCGTCGTCTCTCTTGCGCCGCGCGCGTGCTACCTGTCATCCACCCTCAGGGTGTGTGTGTGCGTACGCACCTGCCCTATCACTACATCCATGCCGCCCTCGCCCGGGCGCGGGCGGGCGCGGCAGCGGTCGGGCCGCAACACCAGGCTCGCGTGTTGCACAGGAGCTTCGCTCTGCCTCGCCCTCCTCCTCCTCCTGGCCGGGCCAGCCTGGGCGAGCGCACCCCCACCTAGCCAGGCCAGTCCCAGTGTTGAGCCGGCGGCGGGCGCGGGCGGAGGCGCGGGCGCAGCCAGCGCCGCCGTCGCCCCACCTCCTCCCGCCGCGGCGTCACCCGTCGCCGGCGCCCCGCCTGGGCCTGCCGCTGCCTCCCTGCCCACCGCCGCCCGGGTCGCCTGCGGCGCGGACGGGTGCGTGGTGACCCAGCCACTGGTGGCGGCGACACCTGCCTCTGCTGGCACATGCGGCGCGGGAACGGCCACCCGCCTGGGCTCGCCGGCCGAGCCGGGCGTGTGCGTGCCGGGCGGGGGGGCGGCGCTGCCCCCGCCCGTGGCGCCCGCCTCCGCCGGCGCCACCGGCGGCGGCGGCGACAGCGGGGGCGCCTCCGCCCGCCCTAACCTGCTCGCCTCCAAGGACGGGGCCAAGGTCCTGGCGGCTAATGCCGACGCCCGCAAGCCGGGCGCCCTGCTGGACGACGACGGCGACACGTTCATGCGCAATGAGTGCAAGGCCGCGGCCAAGTGGGTGGTCGTCGAGCTGGGCCAGGTCGCCCGGGTGGACACCGTCCAGCTCGCCCAGCACGAGCTGTACTCGTCCCGGGTGCGGGCGTGGGAGGTGCGCGGGCGGGCGACCAACCCGCGCGGGGATGGAGCGGGCGGGACGGAGCCGGGCGGTGGTGGTGGCGGTGCCCAACAAGCGCAGGGGGGGGGGCCTGGCGGTGTGGACGGGGGGGCTAGCGCGCCGCCCGCGCCTCCCACCACCACCTCCTCTTCCGTCACCACTATCGCCGCCAACCTTGGCTCCCCGGCCTGGCGCCTGCTGGGCTCGTTCGAGGCCGCAAACGCGCGCGGCGTGCAGACCTTCAAAGTGGCTGCCCCCGAATGGGTGCGCTTCCTTCAGTTCCGTTTCACCTCCCACCACGGCTCGGAGCCGGTCTGCGCAATCAACGATGTGCGGGCGTACGGCAAGAGCGCGGCGGAAGACCTGGAGGACCGGCTGGCCGTGCCGGACCCACCAGAGGTGGCCCCGCCGCCGCTGGTGGGGGTAGTGGTGAGCGAGCCGTCCAGCGGTGGTGGAGGGGGCGAGGTTGCTGCCGCGCAGGCGCCGCCTGCCGAGGGCGCACTTGCTGTTGCTGCTGCTGCTGCTGCTGAGCTGGCGTCGTCTCCTGGGGAGGCGAACGCCGCAGCGGCTGAGCTGGACGCAGCTACGGCGGCCTCCCCGCCCCCGCCAGACGCCCCCTTCCCGCCTCCTCCCCCCCTCCTGCCGCCGCCCTCCCTGCCGGCGCCACCGGTGGTGGTGGTGGCCAGACCACCGCCGCCTGAAGTGACGACGGGCGGTGCCACCCACCCTCTTGCTCCGGACGCGGTGGCGGCGGGCATGCCACCACCCGCAGGCGGCGGCCCGCCCTTCGACACACCTCCTGCCGCTGGTGCTGCTGTTGAGGGTGGTGGTGGTGGTGGTGGTGGTGTGAGCGACGCCGGCGACGCCATGGCGCCGCCCGCCCCGCCCACAACCCCGGAAGAGACCCCCACTGCGGCTGCTTCCCCCATCCCCCTCCCTCCATCCGCGGCAGCCGCCTTGGCCGTGGCCACGGCGGGCGGAGGCAAGGGGAAAGGGTCGTCCGTGTACGAGGTCCTGATCCAGGAGATTAAGGCCACCAAGGCCTCCCACCTGGACCTGGTGCGCCGGGTGGGGGAAGTCGAGCGGGAGGCGGGTGCGCTGACGGCGGCCCTGGTGGCTGAAATCGGGGCGCTGCGGGCTGAGGTGGCCCGCCTGGCGGTGGAGAGAGGTGGCGGCGGTGGTGGGAGTCATCGTGCCTCGCCTGCCGGCCCCTCCCCCGCCCGCGCCGCCCTTTCCAGCGCCTCCTCCGCCGTCGGCTCCGCCCGTCGCCGCGCGGGCGCTGCCATGGGGACCGCGGCCTCCAGTGTGGCGGGCGGCGCCGTCGCCGTCGCCCGGGACGTCGGAGCGGACGTGGCCGAAAAGGTCAAGGCTGGGTGGGAGCGCGTGCGCGCGCGCGGCGACGGTGGCGACGGCGGCGCCGCGCCTCCCTCCTCCTCCCGCTTGCCTTTGCTGGGCCGCTTCCCGCCCTGGCCGGCTTACATCGCGCCCGGCGTGGCACTGGCCGCCGCCGTTGGCGCGGTCCTGTGCGCGGTGGCCGCCCGCACGGCCGGCGCGGCCGGTGCGGCCGCAGTCGGCGTGGTCGGTGGGGGGCGGCGCCCGGCAGCACCCGCCAGCTCTGCCAAGAGCGGGCTGGTGGGCGGGGTCGGCACTGGCTGGGGCGCCCGCTGGCGGGGCGGGCGCAAGCGGGGCGGCGGGGCGGAGGGTCCGACCGCGTCCAGCGGGTCAACCGCCGCCCCGGCAGGCCCAGGCGGCGGTGGGCAAGACGACGCGGCCGGCGGGCGGCCGCCGGCCGCCAATGGCCACAACCATTATGAGTAGAGAGTGCGTGTGCGTTGTCTTTGTTAGTGATATTGGCGTGCATCATGTCTAGAGTTGATCTCAATCACAATTCCATTCCACCTCCCCCGCACCCCACCCCCCACCCACACCCACACACAACTGTGTGGCTCATTCGTGGCCGCCCCCCGCGCCGGCGGCGCGCGCGGCCTGCCTCTCAGACGTAGTCTTCCGGTAGGGGGCACTCCAGGCTGCCATCTGGGCACCCGTCGGGCAGTTCCCCCATCGCCACCGACTCGGGCGTGGACGCCGCCACATCCAAAGACGCGACCGCGTCGGCCGCCTCCCCACCATCCACGGACACGATCGCTGTCGCGGTCGTGTCGACGACGACGGAGGACGACGGGGGCGCGGCGGCCCCGGCCTCCAGGGCGGCCGCCTCCACGGCGGTCGCCGCCGCGGCGGCCGCGGCCGTCGCCGCCGCAGCGGGCCGCGTCCCGCCGCCCAGCAGCTTGAACACGCGCGACTCAAACGCGCCGCCGCCGCCCGCCCCCCCACCGCCGCCGCCGCCGTCGCCGATCTGGGTGGCCGCCACCAGGTCCGCCGCCATCTCGCCCGCCCGGGCGTCCATCTGGGCGCGCAGCAGGTTCGTCAGCAGGGCGATGTCCGCGGCGGGCACCGGGCCCGCCGTGGCGGAGGCGGCCGCCAGGACTCGGCCCGTCAGTTCCAGCCCCGCCTCCACGTTGGCAATCACGACGTCCGATGCGCCGCTGGCTTTGAGCTCCGCTGCGTGCTGGGAGTCGACCGCCCGGGCAAAGATGGGGACACGCGGGTAGGCCTCCCGCAGGGACGCCGCCGCGGAGACCGCCCGGGCGCGGGCGGTGTAGACGAGGACCAAGGCGGCGGGGTCCTCCACGCCCGCCGCGTGCAGGACCGACGCGCGCGAGCCGTCGCCGTACAGGCAGTTGAAGCCCGCCGCCCGGGCCGCCTGGACGCGGGCCGGGTTGAGGTCAAAGGCGACGGTGCGGCGGACGGTGCCGACGGCGGAGCCGCCGCCCGCGCCGGCGCCCCCGCCGCCGACGAGCGGGGATTCCAGGGCGTTGGCCACCAGCTGGCCCAGCTCTGAGAAGCCACATATCACGACGGGGGCGGGGCCCGTCCCGGCCGCGCCGGCCGCGCCCATGAGGCCCGCCTCCAGGGCGGCTTCCGGGCCCAGGCCCTGGGCCGGCCCGCCCGGGAAGAGGGCGCCCCCCTCCGACCGGTCCGCCACGTACTTGCCCAGCTCAGCCAGGGCGGGTGTGAGGGCCATGGAGGTGACGACCACGATGATCAGCAGCCTGTTGAGCTCGTCGGGCAGGACCTTCAACTCCTTGGCCAGCTGGAGCAGGACAAACGCAAACTCGCCGCCCTGAGCGAGCGTGAAGGCGGTGCGCGCCCCCTCCGCCCGGGTCAGGCCAAACAGCGGCGCAAAGGTGCCGATCACCCCGATCTTGATGCCGATCAGGCCGGCCACGAGCGCCACCACGATCTCCCAGTTGGCGATGAGCAGGCGGACGTCGATGGAGGCGCCCGTCGTCACGAAAAAGAGGCCAAGCAGGATGCCCCGGAAGGGGCGGATGTCGGCCTCCACCTGGGCCCGGTAATTGGTTTCCGCCAGGAGCACGCCCGCCGCAAACGCGCCCAGCGTGTCGGAGAAGCCCAGGCGCTGGGTGGCGAGGGAGGCGCCCGTGACGGAGAGCAGGGAGAGCGCGACGAAGGTCTCGTCCGACCGGGCCTGGGCGACCAATTCGAAGACCCGGCGCAGGAAGAAGCGGCCGGCGAGGAGGAGGATGCCCAGGCCGGCCAGCGTCTTGAGGGCGGTCGGGGCGAGCGACGCCAGCAGGCTGGCCGTCGCCGCCCCGTCGCCCGCGCCCGCGATCTCGGGCGACTCGATGAGGGGCAGCAGGACGAGGAAGGGCACGACCGCGATGTCCTGGAAGAGCAGCACGCCCAGCGTGGCCGACCCGAACCGGGTGGCCAGCTCGCCCGACTCGCCCATCAGTTGCAGCACAAAGGCGCTGGACGACAGGGAGAGGGCGGCCCCGATGACGACCGCCTCGTCGAGCGTGCGGATGGCGGCCAGGTCGGGGGAGGCATGGAAAAACTTGACCAGGATTTCGGTGCCCAGGCCGTGGCCAATCGGCAGGCCCATGCACGCGAAGATGCCTGTCGTGAACAGGACCTGCAGCCCGCCCAGGCCGAACGCGTACTTGGCCAGGCCGCGCAGGCGGTCGATGGACAGTTCCAGGCCCATCTCAAAGAGCAGGAAGAGGACGCCCAGCTCCGAAAGCTTTTCCAGTTCCTCCGTGTTGCGGAAAAGGCTGAAAAGTGGAAAGGCAGCAGGGCCAGGGGAGGGGGGAGGGTGCTTGTGAGCCACGCGCTTTTTTTCGTGCGCGCTCCCCGTCGTCGGAGAGGCTCTCACCCTCTCGCGCGGTTGCGCCCCAACTTTTTTCCCTCTCCCCTGTCCACTCACCCTAACTGCCCCAGGACCAGCCCCGAAAACAGGAAGCCCAGCACGGGCGACACCTTGGCCGACTTGAAGACGGGGACGACTAGGACGGTGGCGGCCAGGAAGGTCAGGAAGTCGAGGCCGAGCGGCAGGAGGACGTCCGCGGCCGCGGGCGACGCGGCCGGCGGGCACGGTGCCGGGCGAGGGGTCGGGGCGCGCGGTGGCAGTGCCACCACCCGCCGGGCACGGGCGAGCCGAGGCTGCACCACTGGCATGGGACCGGCCCGGCGGGCGGGCAGGGCTCGAAGGGGCGGGAGGGCGCGGAGTGGGGGTGACAATGCAGGCCGTGGCGGCGGCGGCGGCGAGCCGATGCTCCCCGGCCGGCGCGCCCGCAGCATCATCTCGGAGTGAGGGCACGCGCACACACGCAGTCCTCAGGGACCGGTATCGTGTCTCGGGGCCACACGAAAGGAGAGGGGTGCCGTGCGTGGCGCGCGGGACAAACGGGGGCGTTGCGCAGCAGCACGCCTCTCTCTTGGTGGTGTGTGAGGCGAGTAGGTGGCCGGGACGCGCATGCCTCCCACACACAAAAATTGTCTTTTCCCGTGCACGCCCTCACAAGCCCCCACCAGCACTCACCGCACCCACATACAAATGGTGCCCGCCGACATCGCGGCTCTAGCTGAGGTGAGAGCTTGATGAGCGTGTGCGTGCGTGCGCGTGCGGGGGGGGGGGGGTGTGCCTGGCACGCGGAGGGACGCGCTCGACCTCGACCTCCAAACCTCATCTTTTCGCCCCCCTCCCTCCACCCCCACCACAGCCCGACCCCCTCGACGCCGTCACCATCGAGGCCTGGGTCATGGCCGACCCGGCGCCCGACGCGCCGCCCGTCGACCAGCGGGAACCCCAGCGGCGGTGCCCCAACGAGCCCGTCTCGGCGGCCGTCCTGCGTGACCTGGGGGTGCTGGTTTGGAAGCTCGCGCCCGGCACGCCGGAGGGGGAGGCCCGGCTGGGTGCCATCAAGCAGGCGCGGGGTTACAGTTACTCGGTATGATCACAGGAGAAGGGTCGATCGTGGCCCGGCTGTTTGCGCTGTTTGCGCCCCCGACCACCCCCCTCCTCCCATTCCCATTCTCACTGTGCATCAACATCCATTCTCTCCCCCATCGCCTTCCTCCTCTCTCTCCCCGCAGGACCTCATCAACGTCTCGCCCGCCACTCTGCCGGGCTACGACACCAAGATCAAGGCGTTCTACGAGGAACACATCCACACGGACGAGGAGATCCGCTACGTCCGGGAGGGCAGTGGTGAGTCGTTTTGATGGGGGGAGGAGGAAAGCGCCTGTCTCGCTTCCCAAACATCCCACCTTGCCCATTTCATCACACACTGCGCCATACTCGCCCTTTCTCGCTTTCTATTGACTCCAGGTTACTTTGACGTCCGCGACGCGGCCGACCGGTGGATCCGCATCCACACCACCCCTGGCGACCTGATCGTCCTGCCGGAGGGGATCTTCCACAGGTTTACGCTGGATGCGGGGGACCACATTGTTGCGGAGCGCCTGTTTGTGGGGGAGCCCGTCTGGACGCCGCACAACCGGGGCGGGGTGGAGGGCGGTGCGGATGCGGTGGCGGTGCCGTCCCGGCGCAAGTATGAGGAAGGGTTTTTAGGGGGGGTCAAGGTGGCGGCGATGTGACAAAAAAAAATGGAATGGGGTAGGTTTTCAATTTTCATTGCACACCCACCTCTCGCCGACCACGCCCCCTCGCCTCCGCCACCCACGCCCGCATGTGCCCCCGCGTCGTCTCCCGCGCCGCCAGCACGCCCGGCGTGTCGCCCGGGTGCCCGAACATGAGGTCCAAGTGGTGGGCGCCGCCCGGGACGAGGACGACCGCCGCTGAGGGGGACAGGTCAGCGCCGGCGGCCACGGCCGCCTCGGTCACGCCCGTGCCCGACCAGGGGTCCAGGTCGCCGTTGGTCCACACCACGTTGGTCAGGGACCCCAACCGCCGCCCACCCCACTCCGTCGTCGCCCAGGCGGGGCGGGGCGTCACGCCGTAGGCCCCCTGGCAGGCGGCCGCGTAGGCGCCCCCATCCCAGGGCGACGGCGGCCCGAGGTCCGCCACCCCGTCCCGCCACTGGGGCATGACCTGCTCCGTGCAGGCCTGGTAGCCCCACAGCCAGCCGTCCGCGTCGGTGGCTGCGGAGTCGCCGCCCGACCGCGGGTCGTAGCAGGGGAGGGCGCCGGAGAAGTTGTAGAAGACGCCGACCGCGTCGGCCAGGGCAGCCAGGGCGGCCGTGCCTGGGTGCGAGGGTGGTGATGCCGTGGCCGCCGCCGCCGCCGCTGCCACCGCCCGGGCACAGGCGGCCCGCATGGGGAAGGCCGGCAGGACCCCGTCCCCGTTGGTGATGTAGGCCGACGGGTACGGGTAGTCGCCCATCGCCAAATAGTCAAAGGCCCCCGCCGCCCAGTCCGCGACCGCGCCCGCGTCGGCCCTGCTGGCCAGGCGCACGCCCGGGCACAGGCGCAGTGCGGCCGCCGCGGCCTGGGCGGGTGGTGACGGGGGGCGTGGGGTGGTGGAAGACGCCGCCCCCGCCCCTTCACTCTCCACCGCACTGAAGAGCGCGCCCCAGGCGGCCCGAATCGTGTCAGCGCACGCCGGGGCAGCCCCACCAGGCGCGCCCGCGTCAGCCGCCACGATGCGCGCAAACGCGCCGCCATCCACGGGTGGGTCCTCCCCCTCAAACGCCCAGATGGGGGCCGACCCGGCGACCGCGCCGTCCACGGCGTGCGGGTACTTGGCCCGCAGCCAGGTCGCCAGCATGCCGCCGTAGCTGCCACCAAAGGCGATGACGGGCGAGGCCTCACCACCGGGCAGGCCCGCCCGGAGCTCGCCCACCAGCTCCGCATAGTCCGCCAGGGCTTGCTCGGCAGACAGGTAGCGCAGGCGGTGGGGGTGGGCAGCGAGGGTGGTGGAGATGGCGGCATTGCGGTCCCAGGAAGAGGAGGCAGTGGAGCCTGCGCCCACGGTGGCCGGGCAACCACCCTCACCCAGGGCGGCCGCGACGCTCTCGCACCCACCGCCGCTCCTTGGTGGCGGTGGCCCCCCACCAAAGGGCACGGACTCGCCGTAAAAGCGGTGCTCCGGGAACACAAGGACCGCCTGGAACTCGTCGGCATTCTCCCACATCGCCCCCGTGTTGTTCAGGTAGAGCTCCGCGTTGGCTTCGTTGGCTGCGTAGAGAAAGATTGTCGGCGAGCGGGGCGCGCCAGCGGCCTTCCAGGCACGTGCGCAAATGAACACGCGCTGGCGCCACGTGTTTTTGTCGCCGGACCGCGTTCGCTTGCCCCACCCAAAGTGGTCCAGCGTGCCGGTGCGCCAGGCCAGGGTGCACTGGCCGCGCAGGTCGGGGCGGGATGAGGAAGCGCCGGCAGCAGCAACAGCAGCAGCAGCAGCCTGGTCGGTGAAAACGGACGAGGGCATGTTGAGTTGGAGGGCTGCTCTCTGGAGGTCCGCCTTCACGCCCGTGTACGGGCCCAAGCGCGGTATGCGCAAGCGGGGCGGGCCCTGTACATCCTGGGCCGCGCCTGGCCCGCACGCCGCCCAGGCGGCCAGGAGGAGGAGGCAGAGGCGGAGCATTTTTTCTGATGCGTCGAGTGCGCGTTGTCGCTTCCCTCACTCTCCTTCTTTTCTGTGCGTGTGCGTGCTGCGGGCTGTGCGTGCGTGCGTGCGCACGCGGCTGGCCAGCACCCACACACACCATGACTGAGCCCTGCCGCTTCCACTTCACGGGCGGCTGCGCCCGGGGCTCGGCCTGCCGGTTCTCGCACGACGACGCGCCCCTCGCAGTGGTCGCCTGCCCTTACCACCACACGCCCGCCGGCTGCAAGTACGGCGCCGCCTGCCAGTTCAGGCACGACCGGCCAGGCGCGCGGCGAGGCGGTGATGGTGCTCTCCCAGTCCTGCCGTCGGGCGAGGACCTGGCGCCCGGATTTGAGGATGGGGCCGCGCCGACGCGAGGAGAGGAGGGAATTAGGCGGGCCGACGAGGCCGACCCGGCCGCAGCCGCAGCCGAGCGGACTTGGGGCGGTTTGTCTGTCATCGACGACGACAGCGGCAACTTTGGGCGCGCCACAGCGACAGGCGCCGCCGCCTCACCCTGGGCGGCTGCTGTGGGTGGTGGTGGTGGCGGTGGCGGTGTGGACGGCGTGGCCGCCGCCTTGGCGGCCACCACTCTGACCCCCACCACTCTTCCGGCCAACCTGTGCGGCCAGTGGGCGGCCGCGGGGGCGTGCACGCGCGGTGACCGGTGTCACCTGGCGCACGGGGACTGGTGTGAGGGGTGTGAGAGGTACGCCCTGCACCCGACCGACGAGGCGGCCGCGGCTGGACACGTGGCCGCCTGCGCGGCCGCGTCTGCGCGCGTGGCCGCGGCCGCCGCAGCGGCTGACGTCGAGTGTGGCGTCTGCCTGGAACGGCCTTTGATGAAATCCCGCCCGGGCGAGCGCCGGTTCGGCCTGCTTGCGTGCGACCACGCCTTCTGCCTGGGCTGTATCCGGGCGTGGCGGGCGCAGGTGGTGGCGACCGGGGCGAGCGTGGGCGTGGAGGCAGCTCGTGCTTGTCCTGCTTGCCGGACACCCTCCCACTTTGTGGTCCCGTCCGCTGTCTGGCCGGCCTGCCCCGCCGACAAGGAGGCCATCATAGGCGGGTACCTAGCCGCGCTCGCCCGCACGCCCTGCCGGAATTTCGCAAACGGCAGAGGCACCTGCCCGCACGGGTCGAGCTGCCTCTACCGCCACGCCGACGAGCATGGCGTGGAGGTCGACCGGGCGGCCGGCCTGCGGTGGGTGGGCGATGAGGACGGGGTCGTCAAGCCCATGAATGCGGGCGTGCGGCTGGGCGACTTTCTGACGACGGCGGCGGGCCGGCCGGGCGGGCGGAGGCGAGGATGAACTTCAACACAAATGCTAGAATAAAAATCACATGTCTCACCACTTGGCCCGCCCACCCTCACGCCCGCGCAGCCTCTCAACCAGGGCCACCACCTCCGCCTCCGTCTCTGCCAGCCCCAATCCCGTGTTAATGATGAAGTCGGCGCGCCTCTGCTTCTCATCATCCGGCGCCTGGCGGGACAGGATGGCCTCCAGCTTGCCCGGCGTCATGCCCGGGCGGGCCAGGACCCGCGCGCGCTGGAGAGCCGGGTCGCCGCACGTCACGACCGCGACGGCGTCCACGACAGCGGCTTCGGCGGAGTCCGCCCCCGTCTCGAACAGCAGGGGAATGTCCAGGACGACCAGGGGCTCCATCTTCTTTTCCTGTCCGCCCAGCCACCCTGCCCGCTCGCTCGTGACGAGCGGGTGGACGATGCCTTCCAGGCGGGCCAGGGCGTCGGGCTGGCCTACCACGGCCTGGGAGAGAGCAGGCCTGGAGATGCTGCCTGCCGGGTCCAGGATGGCGGGGCCAAAGGCGGCGGCCACCGGGGCGACGGCCCGGCCGCCAGGCGCGTAAAGAGCGTGGACAGCCGCGTCGGCATCGTGGACGGGGACGCCGGCTTTGGTGAAAAATGCGGCGACCGTCGACTTGCCCTGGCCGATGCCGCCGGTGAGGCCGAGGACAAACATGTGCGATGGAGATGCTGGTGGCCAGGACAATGCCCCCTCCCCTCCTGGGTGCAGGCGTCGGACCCGTGGGTAAGGTAAAAGAAAGTGAGGGATGACGGAGCGAGCGAGCGCGCGCCCCTCTCAAAACGGTATTGAATTGAAGCGC
>Ga0315283_10004504_pt1 | contig 12138 bp, 10 predicted proteins | sample YL17G09_0_MG_FD_204541 | JGI IMG/M metagenome (GOLD analysis project Ga0315283, IMG submission 204541) | Sediment microbial communities from Yellowstone Lake, YNP, Wyoming, USA - YL17G09_0 | ecosystem: Environmental > Aquatic > Freshwater > Lake > Sediment | place: USA: Wyoming | collected...
ATATGATGTGCAAATGCAATAGGGGAAAACCGCCAATTCCATATGTAGTTTGCAGGTCGGGCGGCTGTATGTCCCTGCCCGGCAGTTGACACTGTTCTGATCACACCCAGACTGGAGCGAGAGCCCTGAACGCACCGCTGGCGCACGCATCGCCTGCTGAAGGGGCCAATCTTTGGCTCTCGTGCGTGCCGAACTGGCCTTCAGCTGCTCAAGGCGCTGATTCGGACGCCCGCAGTCAGTGGCCGAGGCCAGCGCAGAAGGGCCAAAGCCACTGTAATGTGACGTAAGGCTGCCGGACGCTACCTAACCTTAACGAATCTGCGCACATTTGGAATTGCTGCGAATGAACGCGAGACATTGACATCCGCTCACGCGGGTGATATGATGGCTACGCAGTCTCCGAAGTACCGAATCACTGGCTAGATTCGTCTGCCGCCGATATGGGGTGGTCGGCGTACGGGAGGCCCCTCGTGTCCGCAGGCGACTTCTACTTCGCCATCAATGCCACTTTCCGATTCATCCATGACACATACGGAAAAGACGCGCTCGTCGACTACTGGAGATCCATGGCGCGCGAGTATCACGCCGGCGTCGCCGAACGTTTCCGTGGTGGCGGTCTGGAGGAGGTCCGGCGCTACTTGGCCGACTACTTTGCCCACGAGCCGGGCGGTGACGTAAGCGTCAGCCTGACGGAGCGCGGAGTCGAGCTTGACGTGCATGACTGCCCAGCCATCCGTTGGTTGAAGGACGGCGGCCGTGAAATCGTGCCCTACTACTGCGAACACTGCCACTACGTCTCCACAGCCATTGCTGAGCAGGCCGAAATGTCTTTCACGCTACAAGGCGGAGGCGGCGCCTGCCGCCAGGTCTTCAGCTCGAACGGAGGCACGGCATGATCGGCGTGAAGGACTTCATCGGCTACTACGACTGGACGTTCGAGTACCTGCGGAGCAACTACGGTGAGCAGGCAGTACAGGACTACTGGTTGCGCGCGATATCCATTGACTCCCAGCGCCATGCCCGCGCGTTGATCGAAGCCAAGGGCTTCAACGGAATGGAAGAGTACTGGGGCCACACCCTCGCGATGGAGGAGGCGGGCTACACCTTCGATCGCGGCGAGGATTACTTCCGCATTGACATGTTCGCCTGTCCCTCGAAAGGCCATCTGATTCAGCGCGGCCTGGCCGCCTACCACGACTACTGCGAGCACTGCATGGGCTGGATCAAGCCGGTCATGGATGATGCCGGATTCGTGATCAACCACGAGCACAACCACGCCGGGCAATGCTATTGGGAGATGCGGCGGGCGTGGGATCTCCTGGCTGAGCCGCCGCCGAACCGCGGCCCGCACGATGTGCGCAGCCTGCCGCCCGAGGTGTGGCAACAGGAGCAGCACCACCGGTATGTCAACAGCGAGGGCATCGAAGAAGAGCCTTGAGAGCAACCCCGAATGCTGATCGAGAACGGTATCATTCTGCATCATGACCGGCTCGAGCGCGGCCGCGACCTGCGGGCTGCAGGCGGCCGGATTGTCGCCATTGCCCCCAGCCTGGCCCGCGAACCCGGCGAGCGCGTCATCGACGCCACCGGCTGCTACATCCTTCCCGGCCTGGTCGATCTCCACAACCACGGCATCCGTCATGTCATGGCCCAGTATGACAGCCTGGCCGAGTACGCGCAGCTCATGGCTGCGGAGGGCGCGACCGCTTGTGTGCCGACGCTGCTCGGCACGCCGCGGGAAAACATCGAGGTCATGCGGCGAGGCCTGCTCGAGACCGATGGCCTCCGTCATACCCCCAACCTGGTCGGCTTCCGGCCCGAGATCACCTACCTGGCCAAGACCGGGGCCGGCTCGGCCGACTCCCTGACGAAGATCACAGTCGAGACCACCGAGTCGCTCTACGAGGCAGCGCAGGGGATGATTCCCATCTGGGATGTGTCGCCCGAGCTGGACGGCGCGGCGGCCTTCGTGCGTTGGTGCCGCGAGCAAGGCATCGCAACCAGCCTGGCGCACACCGCAGCCACCATCGAGCAGACGCGGCGCGCCGTGGATGCCGGGCTCAGCCTGGTCACGCACTTTTATGACACCTTCGACCCGCCGGCCCAGACCGACCCGGGCGTCTATCCGGCCGGGCTGACCGACTACATCCAGGTGGAGGATCGGCTGACGGTCGAGATCATCCCCGACGGGGTGCACGTTCACCCGCTGCTGGTCGAGAAAACCTTTCGCTGCAAGGGCATCGAGCGCATCGCCTTCATCACCGACGGCGTGAAGGGCGCGGGCAATCCGCCCGGAGTCTACGACGGCCTCTATCCGGGCGTGCAGGTCGAGGTGACCGCCGACCGCGGCGTGCGCAGGACATCTGACAACGCCCTTTCGGGCAGCGCGCTGACGCCCGTCCAGTGCTTGAGGAACGCGGTGCACAAGTTCGGCAGGTCGCTGGTCGAGGCCTCGATCCTGTGCTCACGGACGCCCGCGCGGGTATTGGGCCTGCGCACCAAGGGGCACCTGGCAGCGGGCATGGACACCGATCTCATCATCGTCACGAAGGACTTCGATGTGGTAAGCACGATCTGCCGCGGCGAGGTACTCTATCACGCGTAGCTCAGAAGGAGCAGGCAATGACCGACTTCATCTACAGCCCCTCTCACCACGTTCCCTTCCGGGATCAGGAAGCTCTGGAGCGCTGCCGGAAAATCAAACGGGAGGACATGGAGAAGCACGCCAACCCGGACTTCAAGATCCGGGTCGTCAAGGATGACGACGTGGATTTCATATGGGTTACAGATATGCTCTACCGGATCAAGGCCGCGGCTGACGCGGGGCAGCGGGCCGTCCTGGTCTTGCCCAACCCGTGCCCGGTCTACCGCCACGTCGCGCGGCTGATCAACAAGCTGAGGATTGACTGCCGTCATCTGCACGCGTTCGCCATGGACGAGTACGCCAACGAGGATGGCGTGATCGCGCCCGAAACGTGGCCGCAGGGGTTCGTCCATGCGATGAAACAGAATTTCTATGGCCAGATCGACCCGGACCTGCGGCCGCCGGAGAAGCAGTTCGTCGGCCCGACCAACCGCAACTTGCCGGACTATGGCAAGATGATCGCGGACATGGGCGGCGCGGACGCCTGCTACACTGGCCCCGGCTGGACCGGCCATCTGGCGTTCATCGAGCCGGATGCGCCCGAATTCGCGGCCGCCAGCCTGGCGGAATGGATGAAGATGGGGCCACGCATCGTCAGCCTGAGTCCCTTCACCCTGGCCCAGAACTCACTCCACGGCAGCTTCGGCATGAGTGGCGACATCGCGCGGGTGCCGCCGAAGGCGTTCACCATCGGCCCGGCTGAGGTGATCGGCGCGAAATATCGCATGGACATCCACAGTATCACCGTGCACGGCACCCAGACGAGCTGGCAGCGGCTGATGACCCGGCTGGTGACGCACGGTCCTGTCACGCCATTGCTGCCCACCTCCGTCCACCAGTTGCTCAAGACCGATTGCTACATCTCGGAGTCCGCTGCGCGGAACATCGAGGTGGACTGGGACAAGGGGTATTAGCCTGGCCGATCAAGGACTGCCGTGAAAACACTCTTTGCCGGCGCGGGCGTGGCCGATATCACGCCTCTCGACCCTCAATACCTGTTCGGCTATCCCCACGTGGAGCGCACGAGCACCGGCGTCCATGACCCGTTGCTGAGCTCGGCGCTTTATCTTTTCGATGGCCGCACGCCGCTCCTTTTCATCGCCAACGACATCATCTTTGTCGGCAAAGCCACCGCGCAGCGCGTCCGCCAGCGCATCGAGGACGCAACCAGCGTCCCCGCGGCCAACATCCTGGTCTCGGCGACGCACACCCATTCCGGGCCATCTACCGTAGACTACATCAGCCTGGAGGACGATCCGTTCGTCCCCAAGGTCGATTCCCGTTACTTGCAGCGCTTCGAAGATGGCATCGTCGAGGCCGGGATCGAGGCTATCCGTCGTGCCCAGCCCGCCGAGGTGGGCCTGGCCATAGCCGACGGCGCCGGCGTAGGCACCAATCGCCGCGACCCCACGGGGCCAGCCGATCCACAGGTGCCGGTCCTGCTGGCCAGGTCGGCGGCAGACAGCGAATCCATCGCCTGCATGATCGTCTGCTCGATGCATCCGACCGTGTTGCGCGAGGGGTCCAAGGTGGTGAGTGGCGACTTTCCGGGCATGGCGCGGCGCTTCTTGCAGGACAAACTGCTTGGGCCGGATTGCCCCGTGCTGCATCACACCGGCCCTGCGGGCAACCAGAGCCCGCGCCACGTGATTCGCGGGAACACCCTGGAGGAAGCTCAACGGCTGGGCGAGACGCTCGGCCGTGCCGTCACCGACACGATCGGAAAGATCATCTTTGATTCATCTCTCGAGCTGGACGCGCAGCGGGCGGTGGTTGATCTCCCCCGCCGGGCCTTCCCGCCCGTGGCCGACACCGAGCGCCAGCTCCAGCGCGCCAGCCAGAAGCTGGCTCATTTGCGGCAGATGGGCGCACCCCCTCAGGAGATCCGCGGCGCCGAGGTGGATTGGTTCGGCGCGGAGGAGACCTTGCGGCTGGCCAGGTTGGCGGCCGAGGGCGGGTTGGCGGGCGCGTATCAGTCCTGCCTGCCTGCGGAGGTTCAGGCCTTGAGGGTAGGCCCGTGGACGTTTGTCGGCTGGCCGGGCGAGGTCTTCGTCGAGTACGCGCTGGCGGTGAAGGCGGAGGCTCGCGATACCTACGTCATCTCGCTGGCGAATGGCGAACTGCAGGGCTACATCACCACGGAGGCTGCCGCGGCCGAAGGCGGGTACGAAGCCTCCAACGCGATCGTCACCCCGGCAGCCGGACGGACGCTGGTGGAGACGACCCTGCGCTTGATCGCCCAGCTATGACTGCCCGTGTACTATCATCTTCATCGAATGGAGGTAACATGGCGATTTCCCGTTCCCTCATCGAAGAGTTGCGTGACTTCGACACCGCGCTGCTCGCCAACACCATCGGTTACATTGACCCGACCCCGGTGCATGAATACTACATGGGCGGCTCCATCCGCTCAGTGACGCCGACCCTCGGCCCGACCACAGGCGTGGCCGTCACTTGCGAGCTGGACAGCAGCTCGCCGGGCGGCCAGCCCGACACGGAAGGCTACTTGCAGCAGCTCGAGCAAATGAGTCGAATGGTCGTGCCGGTTGTGTGGGTGGTGAAGACGGTTGGCTCGCGGCCCGACCACGAGTGCGTGCTTGGGGATGGCATGGCGAAATCGCTCTATTCGGTCGGCTGCGTCGGCGCAGTGACTGACGGCGGCGTGCGGGACATCCCTGGCCTGCTGACGGTCCCCTTTGCAGTCTACAGCCGGGGCGTGACCATCCACCACACCGCGCTCCGCTTCCGCCGGATGAATGAGCCGATCGAGATCGGTGGGATCGTGGTGCGCACCGGTGATGTCATCCACGCCAACGCCGAAGGCGTCATCAAGATTCCGCCCTCGTGCCTGGATGTGCTACCGGCGAAGGCGATTCTGATGCGCGCCTTCGAGCACGAGGTTCATCTTGCGTTGCGTCGAACCGACCTGTCCCCGGCCGAGAAGCGCGCGAAAACAGCAGCGGCGCTGGCAAAGTACGGCTTTGCCGGACACTGAGGCCTTCCGGCTATTGTGGGTTGCAGCGACCAGCGCGAAGTTGGTCCTTTGCCAAGGATCAGGGCAGGCTCTCCACGGATCCGAGATTCAGCATTGGAGCTAGATCACCCCATCTTCTCCGATGCCTTCGTCGGCGAAGAAGTTGTCCTGCCGGATACTGGGCATCGAAACCTCGAGCAGCAGTGCCGGCCCGATCCCGGTGAACGAATGGCGCTGGCCGGGCGGCATCACCAGGATTTCTCCTTCGCCCAGAATTTTCTCCGCTCCGTCCACCACCATGCGCACGGTTCCCTTCATCACGAAAAAGGTCTCGTGTTTCCGGTTGTGGTGATGATAGGGGCAGGTCTGCCCATCAGCCACGAACAGGAACTTGCCGCAGTAGCCGTGCGCCTCCTCGTTCGCCACCCAGAACTCGATCTCGCCAATCTCGTTGAACCGCCCCAGGCCGAAATCCAACACCAGCGGCTCGCCGGGCGGCATCGTCAGCCCCCAGCCGCGGATCACTGCCCGACAGGAGGCCAGCGCCTCCGCGCGCGCCTGACCGACCACCTGGAAAGGAAAACTCGTTCCAGCATCCATATCATACCCCTACAACCGCACCGTCTGGCCGGTGCGCCCAGATTCGAGCGCGGCAGTCAGCGCCCCGGTGATGAACGTGCGTCTCTTGCGGTGTCGCGCACCGGAACGGATAGTTTTCTCGGAGATCCTTCGATCTCCTTTGGGGTGCGCGATACGTGATTCGTGCTGCGCGACCACGGTTCTGGGGAAAAATCCACGCCTCACGCATCACGTTTCACGCTTCACGCCTTGTATCCCAACTCCCTCGCCGTCTCGTGAATGCTTTCCTCGATGATGTCCATCGCCTTCATCGCTACGTCATCCTCCATGATCAGCGGCGGCGACATGCGCAGGATGTGGCCGGCCGGGATCCAGGCCAGCCCCTTGCGGAACGCCTTCTGGTAGACCAGCTTGCCCGCCTGGTCGAACGGCTCGCGAGTGGCCTTGTCCTTGACCAGCTCGAGCCCCAGCAGGCATCCCAGCCCGCGCGCCTCACCGACGATGGGCGAGCTCGCCTCGATCTTCTGCATGCGCGCCAGCAGGAGCTCGCCCAGGTGCGCCGCACGTTCGCAGAGGTTCTCTTCCTGGATGACCTCGATGCTGGCCAACGCAGCCGCGCACGCCATCGGGTTGCCGCCGTAGGAGGTGCTGGCACTGATCTTCTCGATCACATCCTTGTACTTCTCCGCCACCAGCATCGCGGTGACGGGGAAGCCGTTGCCGAAGCCCTTGCCCAGGGTCATCACGTCCGGCACCGTGTCCCAATGCTCCATGGCGAACATCTTACCGGTGCGGCCCATGCAGGTCAGCACCTCATCGGCCATCATCAAAATACCGTACTCGTCGCACAGGGCACGGATCTTCTGAATCCAACCGTCCGGCGGCACGACGCTGCCCGCCCAACCCTGGACTGGCTCGAAAACAATACCGGCCACGCGGCCTGAGGTCTCTTCTTTGAGGACCGTGCGGATGTAATCCACGCAGAGGAGGCGGCAGTCGGGGTACTTCTGCCGGAACTCGCAGCGGTAGCAGTAGCCGCGCGGCGCCAGGAAGAAGCCCGGCGCGCGCAGCCCCTGGCTCACGTCCAGCCGCGCCAGGCCGACCGCGCCCATCGTCTTGCCGTGAAAATCGCGATGGAATGAGATGAACTCGAACTTGCCGGTCGCCGCGCGCATCAGGCGCAGTCCGGCCTCGACCGCGGTCGTGCCCGAGTCGTAGAGCTGCATGCCCGTCAGTTTCTTGGCGCCTTCGCCTGGCGTGATCTCCGCCAGCTTTTCCAGCAGCCGCATTTTGATCGGCGTGGTGAAGTCGTGCGCGTTCATCAGCTCACCGGCCGCCCGCTGCACCGCCTCGGTAACCTTGGGATGGCAATGGCCCAGCCCGGTGACGTAGATGCCGGAAGAAAAGTCGATGTAGACGTTGCCGTCGACATCGATGAGCGTGCACCCCTTGCCGGATGCGAACGCCACCGGGAACAACTGCACCTGCGACGACAGCCCCTTCATGTACTTCGCGGCGCGCGCGTGCACCTCCTGTGACTGCGGGCCCGGCGGTGTTGTCACAATATGCGGTACCGCACTCACATCCACCTTTGCCCAGTTCCTGTCGTACATGATTGCCTCCTCTGCGACGATGATCCTGACCAAACATTTTCGGTGGTCAGCCCGCGTTCAGGCGACATACCTTCGGCGCCGACAAACGGCGCGGTGACATGCAAGCCTTACAGCGCAGACTCGACATGGTGGTCGAAACTCTATTATCCTTTCGCTGTGGTGTCAAGTAGCAAGTGAGCATGGAGTAGGATCTGACAGCCGCAGCTCTGAGCAAGCTCATTCAGGCTCCTTGGAACCGCAGCAGATGGCATCTGCGTGCGTGTTGCTGTGTGAACCTGCCTGTGCTACACTGCCGCGCAACTCGTGGCGGGGCAGTGTTCCCTGCCCGTCTCAGCGTTTTGACTGAGCGTTGTCCCTATGCGCGCTTGATCGCCTGATGGCGATTCGCACACGGGATCAGATAGGAGACCCATGAAGCAACATCATTTGGTCTACAACCTGCAGGACGGCACCATCCATGATTGGCTGGCGCTGGGGCCGGCGATCACCCCGGTCGCTGCGCCGCCTGTTGCGGGCGAGGACGCCCTTACCTATCGCGCACGCCTGCTGGGGGCCACGGATCACGTCACGTGCGACTTCCCCCGGCCACCCCAGGAGCTCGAAAAGGTCGAGCGCTTCAGCGAGCCCCTCTACTGGGAAGTTGAGCATTGCCAGGATGATCACCTGGTGGAGAAGGATGTCACTGCGGCAGTCTACAGCTATGTGCATGCCTGGGCGTTTACCCGCTTCTCCTGTCCCGGGGCCAAGTCGGTGACGCTGAGTCTGACGCTCTGCTGCCCGGCCAGTGTTTGGCTGAACGGGCGACATGTCAAGTATTGCGATCACGTGACCGCGTTGGACGACCAGGCGGCGCAGACATATACCTTCACCGCCGATCTGAAGCCAGGCAGCAACGACTTGCTGGTGCGCATGGAGCAGGTCGCGGCGGGCGATATGGTACTGGCGATGGCTGTGCGCGTCGATAGTCCACCCGCGCGGGAAGTGAAGATCAGGGTGCCAACCATCACGGAGGAGCCGGAGCAGCGACAGGCGTGGGGGCGCGCGTTGGAGCATGTCCACCTGGATCGGGGGATCTATCAGCGCGATCACATGGTCATGGTCATCTGTCGTGACGAGATGCCGGACTCACGCGCCGGTTCTGTCCGTCTGCAGCAACCAGATGGCGTCATCTACGGCCGGATGGATGTCACCTTCAAGGCCCAAGCACAGCTCGAAGGTCTGCTGGGGGCGCAGTTGGCGGCCGGCCGGATGCAAGCCGTGCTCACACCTCCCATCGAGGATTTCTATACTCAAGGCTTGCGGGCGCGGCGGGTGCTGCCGTTCACCGTCAACATGGGGCCCTACACCAGCGAACCGGTCGGCGCATACGATGAGCGGCTGATCGCCGTTGTAAGAGAGGCAGCGCGCAGCAACGATCCTCTTTATGCCGAGATTGCCAAGATGGCCCTTGGTTGGTGGGCTGCCCTCGATCCAAGCGGCATCCGCGCGGCGATTGCGCGAGTCAAACGCTGTGAGCTGGGTTGCCTGGACGACCTGCTCGGCCTGGTGGTGATGCGCGTGCGCATGGGGCATTACCAGCAGTTCCCCGCCGACATCCTGGCCGAGGTTGACAAATGCCTGCTCTCCTTCAACTACGCGCCTGCGCTGATCACAGCGATTGACCTGTCCGTTGAGAGCAACCAGATCACCCTCTACGCGGCGCAGATACTGGCGGGGCAGGTCTATAGCAAGAAAAGGATGGCCGCCTCCCGCTTGACCGGACGGCAGGAGTGGAACCGGGGCGAGAAATTGGCAGAAGATTGGCTGCGCCGCCATGCTCAGACCGGCTTCGCCCTGTGGAACTCGCACATCGAGCGCACGGCCGGCGCGCTGGCCCTCCTGGCCGACTCAGCAAAGGGCGAAGATGTCCGTGCCCTAGCGGCTGTCCTGCTCGACAAGACACTCTTCGGCTTGGCTGTGAACTCATTCCGGGGCACGTACGCGGCGCCGCGCGCCGAGGCGCGTGCATCGTGGCTGCGCAGCGGCGCTCTGGCGCCGGAGGCGCCGCTCAACTATCTACTGTGGGGCGTCGGCGGCTTCAATACACATATCAAAGGCGCCGTCGGCCTGGGGCTGGCTGGCGCGCACTACCAGCCGCCGGAGCTGCTCCGCACCATCGCCCTTGACCGCTGGCCCGACATGCTCTCGCGCGAGCGCCAGCATATTGCTGACAACGAATACGTTAACACGGTGACGTTCAAGACGCCTGACTACCTGCTCGCCTCGGCGCAGGACTACCGCGCCGGGCAACGCGGCCGGCGCGAGCACATCTGGCAGGCGACGCTGGGCTACGACGCTATCGTCTTCACGAACCATCCAACGAGCTTCAGCGATGCCGACGCGCGCCAGGCGGGCTGGTGGTGCGGGAACGGCAGCCTGCCGCGCGTCGCCCAGTGGAAAGATGCCCTGATCGCCCTCTACAATCTACCCCAGGGCGACACTCTGGGCTTCACCCACGCCTTCTTCCCCGGCTATGCCTCTGATGAACATGTCATCGAGCGGGGCTGGGCCTTCGCACGCCAGGGCGAAGGCTACCTGGCGCTGCACGCGGTGCAGGGGATGACGCTAGTGACGACCGGCAACGATGCGCTGCGCGAGCTGCGCTCAACGGGCCTGCACAACGCGTGGCTGTGCCAGATGGGCCGCGCCGAGCTTGATGGCAGCTTCGAGGAGTTCCGCAGGAAGGTTCTGGCCGGGAGCGTGATCGCCAACGGCTTGCAGGTCGAGTGGCACACGATCCGCGGCGAGCGTCTGGCCTTCGACTGGAGCGGCCCGCTGCTGGTGAACGGCAAGGCAGAGCCGATCGCCGGCTTCAAGCACGTCGAGAACCCCTACGCTCTGGCCGAGTTCCCCGCCCAGAGCATGGACATCGGCTACGGGGAAGAGATGATGAGACTGCACCTGGCGTAGCCCGTAGGTCCCGCCAGCTCTGGGGCGGTGGCGGATTGGGCAATCTTGCCTGACGCAAACGAGCGGGGCATCCGAAGTCGCTACGACTTCGGATGCCCCGCTCCTCTACGTCCCTAACCTCTCTGAGACGCGCACGATGCGGTTACCCAGCCATGCTGAGACGGCCGCTGGTGTCGACGACTGGAGGAAATCGGCGCGTTTCCCGGCCCAGGAGATCCTCTCACGTAGACTGGAGGGGAAGATCGTCCAGCTCTTCGCTGCATTTGCGCAGCACGCCTGCCAACGCAAAGTCGCCGCCCCACGGCACCATCTGGGCGCCCATTCGCCGCGCAGCGTCCAGCTCCTGCACCGAGCCGGCCGTCTTGCCCCACGCCTTGCCGTGGCGTTTCGCCGCGCTCGCAACGCGTTCGACGCATTCCGCCAGGGTCATCCGATCGGGCCCCGCAGCCACAGCCAGGCGACGGCCGAGATCCGCCGGGCCTACGAACAGGAGGTCGATGCCAGGCACAGCCGCAATCTCATCGATGTTGCGGACGGCCTCCGGTGTCTCGATCTGCGCGACGATGAAGGTCTCCCGGTTAGCGTCCTCGAAATAGGTCGCGCCGGGCTTCCACACCTCGATTCCGTAGTCACCATCGAGGCCAGCGCCATCCACACCGCGATTGCCCAGCGGCGGGAACTTCGTCGCATTGACGACATCGCGCGCGATCTCGGCAGTAGAGACGAAGGGTATCATGAAGCCCGCGGCGCCGTCCTCGAGGTAGTGATACAGCTCCGAACGCTGCATGGTCTTGGGACGAACCATGCAGTCGATGTCGTTATAGCGACAGGCGGCGATGATGGCCTGCGCCTCCCGCTCGTCCATCGTTCGGTGCTCCAGATCGAGCCAGATCCCGTCGTACTTGTAATGAGCCGCGTAGCGGATGTAGAACGGCAGGAAGTGACCCGTCGAGCAGATGCGCGCAAACTCTCCGCTGCGTAGCTTCGCAAGAACCTTGCTTTTCCTCATCATGAACTCCTAGTCCGACTGAATATGACTCGCCCTCCCAGGCTTGCTGGAATTCGCGAGCCTTGCCACTGGATGACTCTCGGCATCCAATCCACCCATTCACGGATGCCGCTACTGTGTTCTCTATGTCCTACGCCAATAGCTCGATGTTCGTGTGGTACGCGAGATCGGTGACCGTCGTTGGTCGGATGTCGGCAGCCAAGCTCTCGGTCAGGAACAGCTCGCTGGGGGCCATCTGCAACATCGTCGACGGCACGAGCGGCGTGGGCTGCGCGGTGACAGCCAGGCGTACCGTGAAGCGCTGCCAGGACACCTGCGAATTGCCACACATGAAACCATTCCACGAACTGCGCAGGCGCGCGCCCAGGTA
>Ga0315283_10004505_pt1 | contig 12137 bp, 7 predicted proteins | sample YL17G09_0_MG_FD_204541 | JGI IMG/M metagenome (GOLD analysis project Ga0315283, IMG submission 204541) | Sediment microbial communities from Yellowstone Lake, YNP, Wyoming, USA - YL17G09_0 | ecosystem: Environmental > Aquatic > Freshwater > Lake > Sediment | place: USA: Wyoming | collected...
GGGCGGCGTTCGTCGATGGAGCGGTGGGCGGCCACGCCGACGGCGACCGGGAGCAGACCGTCCTCCAAGCTGACCGCTGGTGGGGGCCCGGTGCGACCAGCGCCTCCGTGTTCGTCGTGGCTTCGGCGCACAGGCACAGGTCGAGCAGGGCGGCATCACGGGAGGCGTGCAGATCAGCGGCCGCCGTGACCGTCGCCCCCGGCACGGCCTTCAGGTCGCTGGAGGTGCTCCGCCCCCATGTACGTTACGGCCGCATCGACACCGGCCTCGTCTCCATCGATCCCCGACCGCTCGGCCCGAACGGGCTCACGGCCCCGCCACTGGCCTACGGCTGCTGGCGGTTCACCGACCCGGCCAGGGCTCGCACGCTGATCGAGACCGCCGTCGACCACGACCTCAACCTGATCGACACGGCCGACGTGTACGGCCTCGACTTCGGCGGTACCGGGTTCGGCTCGGCCGAGGCCCTGCTGGGCCGGGTGCTGGCGGAGGCTCCCGGGCTCCGGGACCGCATCGTCCTCGCCACCAAGGGCGGCATCGACCCCGGCGTCCCCTACGACAGCAGCGCCGCCTACCTGCGGACGGCCTGCGAAGCCTCGCTGCGTCGGCTGGGCGTCGAGTCCGTCGACCTCTACCAGGTGCACCGCATCGACCACTTCACCCACCCCGGCGAAGTGGCGGCCACGCTGGCCGCCCTCCGCCACGAGGGCAAGGTACGGGAGGTCGGGCTGTCCAACACGACGCCGGCTCAGGTCGAGGCTCTGACCGCGCACCTGCCCTTTCCCCTGGCCACGGTGCAGCCCGAGTTCTCGTGCCTGAACCTGACGCCGCTGCGGGACGGCACCCTCGACCGCTGCCTGTGGGACGGCACCACCCCGCTGGCCTACAGCCCCCTCGGGGGCGGCCGCCTGACCGGCGGCGATGCCCCCGCCGACCTCCTCGCCGTCCTCGACCGACTGGCCGAGCGGGAGGGCGTCGACCGGGCCGCCGTGGCCCTCGCCTTCGTGCTGGCCCACCCCAGCCGGCCCGTCGCCATAGTCGGCACCCAGACCCCTGAGCGCGTCATCGCCGCGACCGCCGCCCTCCGGGTCCACCTCGACCGCGCCGACGTCTACGCCCTCATCGAGGCCGGTCAGGGCCACCCCCTGCCGTAGGGAATCCGACGCGACCACAGGGGGCGTGGGGTCAGGCTTCGGTTCGTCGGGAGCCGGGCCCGACACCCGTGGCGGCGCTTGCGGGTCAGGCGGCCTCCCGGCTGGTGTCCTCGACCAGGACGACGGCGTCCTTCCCCGGTGACCACAACCGCGTGACCTGATGCGGGCGTTCCCGGCGGTCCAACCGTTCTGGGGGTGCCCCGGGCGTCAGCGGCGGGTGAGGCGGACGTCGAAGCTCCGCACGGCCCGGGCGAAGATGTTGGGTTCGACGTCGGGCTCGGTGACGACCTCCGGCGGGGCGAAGCGCCGGGTCATCTCGCCGAAGAGCAGGCCCAACTCGTACTTGGCGAAGTTGGCCCCGACGCAGAAGTGGGTCCCGTAGCCGAAGGCCACGTGGGGGTTGGGCCGCCGGGTGACGTCGAAGCGGAACGGCTCGTCGAACACGGCCTCGTCCCGGTTGGCCGACGGGTAGAGCAGGATCACCCGGTCGCCCTCGGCCACGGCCTGGTCACCGATCGTCGAATCGCGGACCGCCGTGCGGAAGAAGTTGTTGAGCGGGGTGACCCAGCGGATGACCTCGTCCACCGCGGACGGGACGAGGTCGGGCCGGCCCACGAGCAGGTCCCACTGGTCCGGGTGGTCGGCGAAGGCCCGCAGGCCGTGGGCGATGGCGGTGCGGGTCGTCTCGGCCCCGCCGGCGATGAACAGGCCGGTCTCGTTGAAGACCTTGTCGTGCTCGTAGGCGTTGGCCCAGCTCGAGACCAGGTCGTCGACCGGGCACTCCCGCCGGGCCGGGACCATCTCCATGAGCTGCTGGTTGAACTCCATGCACGCCACCCCGACCGCCATCTCGATGGCGGGGTCCTCCAAGGCGGTGTCCAGGCGCATGAGCGCCTCGGACCAACCCTTCAGCCGGCGCCAGTCCGCCTCCGGGAACCCCAGCAGGCGGGCGGTCATCCGGGCCGGCAGCTGGGCGGCCAGCGCGTCGATCACCTCGACCTCACCGTCGACGGGGTCGAGCAGCTCGTCGATCAGCTCGGCCAGCACGTCCTCGTGGCGCCGGACGGCCTTGGGGGTGAAGCCTCGGGACACCAGGCGACGCTGCTCCTGGTGGGCGGGGTCGTCGGAGGCGATCATGTTGTTCTCCGTCGGCTCCCAGTTCCGCCGGTAGCCCCGGCCCGAGACGAACACCTCGGAGCGACGCTCGACGTCGAGCAGGTCGGCGTGGCGGGACACGGCCCAGAGGACGTTGGCCTCGTCCCGGTACACGGGCTCGTTGGCCCGCATCCAGGTGAAGGCGTCGTGCATCCCGGCCGAGCGGTAGAACTCGGGGTCGCAGAGGTCGATGGTGGGCCGCACTCCGTCGTGCATCGCCTCAGTCTGGCCCGTTCGAGCCACCACCCGGGCCCTGGGTACCCTCGAGCCATGCCGGTGCTGGTCGACCAGGTCGCCGAAGCCGCCGTCCAGCGAGTAGGGACGCTGCGCAGCGGAGCGGAGCAGCCATGAGCGTTCGCCGCGGTGGGCGAAGCCCGGAGGGCCGCAGGGCCCGACCGATGTAATGGGCGTCTACCAGACCCTCACCTCGGTCATCCGGTTCAAGCCCCTCGAGTTCGACCCGGTCGAGCGGCGCCTGGCCCGGGCCGCCGACGTGGACGACCTGCGCCGAATCGCCAAACGGCGCCTGCCCCACGGGGTCTTCGACTACATCGACGGCGCGGCCGAGGACGAGCGCACCCACGGGGCCAACACCGAGGCCTACCGCCGCCGCACCTTCAAGCCCCGGGTCCTCAAGGACGTCAGCGCGGTCGACCCCTCGACCACGCTGCTGGGCAGGACGATCCCCCTCCCCCTCGTCCTGGCCCCCACCGGCTTCGCCCGCATCGCCGACCCCCAAGGCGAGCTGGCGGTCGCCCGGGCCGCGGCGAAGGTGGGGCTCCCGTACACCCTCTCCACCATCGCCACCCGCTCCATCGAGGAGATCGCCGCCGTCAACGACGGCCCCAAATGGTTCCAGCTCTATGTCTTCCGCGACCGGGGCCTGACCAAGGAGCTGGTCGAGCGGACGAAGGCGGCGGGCTACGAGGCCATCGCCCTCACGGTGGACACCGCCGTGCTGGGGCGTCGCGAACGGGACATCCGCCGCGGCTTCACGCTGCCCCCCAAGATCGGCCTGGGCACGATCGTGGACGGCGCCCTGCACCCGGGGTGGACCTGGGCCTTCGTGCGGGCCGAGCCCATCGTGTTCGCCAACGTGGCCGGCAAGGACGTGGGCGACGGGAGTGACGCCGTGTCCCTGGCCGACTACATCAACGGCCAGTTCGACCCGTCGCTGTCCTGGAAGGACGTCGAGTGGCTGCGCTCGATCTGGGACGGCCCCCTGGTGATCAAGGGCGTCCAGACCGTGGCCGACGCCGAGATCGCCGCCGAGCTGGGCATCGCGGCCGTCGCCCTGTCCAACCACGGCGGCCGCCAACTGGACACCGCTCCCGCCACCCTCGACCTGGTCGAGCCCGTGGTCCAGGCCGTGGGTGACCGGGTGGAGGTCATCTGCGACGGGGGGGTCCGGCGGGGCAGCGACGTGGTGAAGGCCGTGGCCCTCGGGGCCAAGGCGGTCATGGCCGGCCGGGTCCACTTCTACGCCCTGGGCGCGGGCGGCGAGCGGGGCGTGGACCACGTGCTCGGCCTGCTCGACGCGGGCGTCCGCCGCACCATGGCCCTGGTCGGCGCCACCACGGTCGAAGAGATCACCCGCGATCTCCTGGACTGACCCGGTCCCGAGGGGCGCGTCCGGCCCTCAGCCGAGCACGGCCTGGGCCGCGTCGCGCAGGGCCTGCACGTTGCCCCCGTGGACGAGGATCGTGGTGACCGGGCTGTCCTCCCAGGCCGCGACCCGGTCCCGGATGCGCTCGATGGGCCCGACCAGGCTGATCTCGTCGGCGAAGGCGCTGGGCACGGCGGCGATGGCCTCGTCCCGCCTGCCCTCGAAGAACAGCTCCTGGATCCTCAGGGCCTCGGCCTCGTAGCCCATCCGCTGCATCAGCTTGGTGTGGTAGTTCTGGCCCTTGGCGCCCATGCCCCCGATGTAGAAGCCGAGCATGGCCTTCACCGGGGCCAGGCCCGCCTCGATGTCGTCGGTGACGACCATGGTGGCCATCGCCGTGATCTCAAAGCCCTGCTTGGCCCCGGCCAGCTGGTCGGCGTAGACCCCCTGGCGGTACGGCGAGTAGTAGAGCGGCAGCCAACCGTCCGCGATCTCCGCCGTCTGGGTCACGTTCTTGGGCCCCTCGGCCCCCAGGAAGATGGGGATCTCCGGTCGCCGGGGGTGGGTGATGGGCTTGAGGGCCTTGCCCAAGCCGACCGAGCCTTCGCCCCGGTAGGGGTGCTGGTAGAACTCACCGTCGAACTCGACCGGCTCTTCCCGGGCGATGGCCCGGCGGATGATCTCCACGTACTCCCGGGTCCGGGCCAACGGCTTGTTCGAGGGGCGGCCGTACCAGCCCTCGACCACCTGGGGCCCTGACACCCCGAGGCCGAGGATGAGCCGGCCCTTGGACAGGTGGTCCAGGGTCAGGGCGTGCATGGCGGTCGCGGTCGGGGTGCGGGCCGCCAGTTGCACGACGGCGGTGCCGAGGCGCACCCGCTCGGTGTGGGCGGCGATCCAGGCCAACGGCGTGAAGGCGTCGGACCCCCAGGCCTCGGCCGTCCAGATGGAGTCGAAGCCCAGCTTCTCGGCCTCCTGGCTCACCCCGGCGATGTCCGGCGGCGGCTGCTGGCCCCAGTATCCCCACGTCATCCCCAACTTCACGTCGACCACTCTCCGTTCTGGCCCCTGATGCCGCCACGTTGGTCGGCCTCCGGCCTCCGGGCGCCGCCCATCACCGGAATCAGCCGAGCTGCACCGCTTCGCTGCGCAGCGTAAGGGCGTCGGAACAGTCGGGGGGCGCTGGCCGGATCGGCGAGAGGTGTGGCAGCATCGGCCCAGGAAGACGGCGGAAGCAGGTACATGCACAAGACAGCCTGGGCGGTGGCGGCCGCCCTCGGGTTGACCTTCGGTGGTGGGGCGCTTCCCGCCCGCGCGCAGATCGTCGACGGCGGAACCCCGCCGGTCGACGCCACGCCCCCGGTGCTCGGCGTGACGCGGAGCTCACCCGTCGTCAGCCCCAACGGCGACGGGCGCCTCGACCGGGTCACCATCAGGGTCACGGTGGACGAGGACGTGACGCTCACGGTCCGGCTCCACAACCCGACCGGGATCGGCGAGCGGTTCCTCGCCACCGACCAGCCCATCGTGGTGGGCACCGCGGTCTACGTCTGGAACGGCCGGCTCCGACGGCCGGACGGGACCTGGCGGCGGGCCCGGGACGGCTCGGTCACCGTCGATGTCGAGGCCCACGACGGGCTCGGCAACCGGGCGACGGCGACGCTGACCCTGGTGGTCGACACCACGGCGCCGTCGGTCCATCTGGCCGGCGTCTCCCCCGAGCCGTGGACCGGCGGCGGCATCCTCACCGAGGCGTTCCGCGCCCGGGACGTGTCGCCCCCCCTGACGATCTGGGGTGTCGTCCTCCAGGGCGACCGGAGGGTCGACGAGATGGACCACCGCGTCCGCCCCGCGGGCACCACCGCACTGCACTGGCACCCCGAGGCCCACAGGCGGGCCCTGACGCCCGGCGCCTACCAGGCCCAGGTCGTGGTCCGGGACGCCGCGGGCAACACCGGGCGCTCCACCGTGCGCCCCTTCCGGGTCCATCGGTCCGGCCCCACCCACGTGATCAACCAGGTCGAGGGGGCCGGCCACCGGATCGGCCTGACCATCGACGACTGTGTCCACCCCGACGCCTGGCGCTCGATGCTGGGCACCCTCGAGCGGATGGACGCCGGGGCCACCTTCTTCTGCAACGGGAACAACGTCCGCCGGTACCCGGACCTGGCCCGCCGCACCGTGGCCACCGACGGGGTGAGCGTCGGCAGCCACAGCACCGACCATGCCGACCTCACCACCGTCGGCTACTCGGGGGCGTTCTACCGCCTCTGGGGCGACGAGGCAGCCTGGTGGGACGTGGCCCGCACGACGCCCGCGCCGTGGTTCCGCCCGCCTTACGGCGCGTACAACAGCACCGTGCTCGCCGCGGCCGGGGCCGCCTCGTTCCCCTACACGGTCCTCTGGGACATCGATCCACGGGACTGGGACACGACGAGCTCGGGCACGATCGTCAGCCGCTCCCTCAGCGCGGCGAAGGGCGGATCGATCCTGCTCCTCCACGTCCAGGGCCCGACCGCCGCCGCGCTGCCCTCGATCATCGCCGGCCTCCGGGCCCGCGGCCTCGACCCCGTCGGGATGCCCGAGCTGGTCGGCTGATCAGTCGGCGACGGCGACGCCCACCGGGCAGCTGAGGCCCGTGCCCCCGAGGCCGCAGTAGCCGTTGGGTACCTTGGCCAGGTACTGCTGGTGGTAGTCCTCGGCGTAGAAGAAGTCACCGGCGAGGCGGATCTCGGTGGTGATCTCCCCGAAGCCGGACTCGTCCAACACGGCCTGGAAGCGCTCCCGGGAGGCCTCGGCGGCGGCCTGCTGGGCGTCATCGGCGGTGTAGATCGCCGAGCGGTACTGGGTGCCGCGGTCGTTGCCCTGGCGCATGCCCTGGGTGGGGTCGTGACCCTCCCAGAAGGCCTTCAGCACGGCCTCCCGACTGACGACCTGTGGGTCGAAGACCACGAGGACGGCCTCGGTGTGGCCGGTCAGGCCGGAGCACACCTCTTCGTAGGTGGGGTTGGGCGTGGTCCCCCCCGTGTAGCCCACCGCCGTGGTGAGCACGCCGGGGAGCGGCCAGAAGAGGCGCTCGGCGCCCCAGAAGCAGCCCATCCCGACCACGAGTTGCTCACTGCCCTCGGGGAAGGGCGGGATGAGCGAGGTCCCGTTGACGAAATGTGCGGGCGGCGACCAGACGGGCTCGGGGCGACCCGGGAGGGCGTCCTCGGCGGTCACGAGCTGGTCCTTCTTGAATCCGAAAGTCATGACCGTCACAACGCCCGGACGGGCCCGGACGTTCCCTCTCAGGCCTCGCCGGGGGGCACGGTCGTGGTCGTGGTCGTCGAGGACGGCCCGCTCAGGGCCAGCGCCTGCCCGATGAGGTCCTGGGCCTGCTGGATGAGGTCCTGGTACCGCCCGAGATCGCCGTCCGCGAGAGCCTGCTCGGCCTGGGTGAACAGGTCGTCGGCCTGAGCCAGGAGGTCGGCCACCTCGGCGGTGGGATCGACCGTGTCCGGTGGCGTCGACCCGTCGCCGGGCGGTGTCGAGCCGTCGTCGGGACCGCCCGGGGCCTCCAGGGTGTCGGGGGCCTCCCCGAAGATCTGGACCAGCGCCTCGCGCAGCGTGTTCTCGATGACGATCTGGTCGCCGTAGGCCACGATCACCCGTCGGAGCAGCGGGACCGCCGCCTGGCCGTCGGCCTGGGTGTAGAGCGGACGGATGTAGAGGATCGACTCCTCCACGGGGATGAGCAGGAGGTTCCCGAACTGGACGGACGATCCCTCCTGGTCGAGCAGGGTGATCTCGCTGGCGATGCGCTGGTCACTCTGGATGTTGGAGCTCACCAGCGCCGGTCCGGCGACATCCGAGCTCTGCATCTCGAAGACCTCGATCTCGCCGTAGTTCTCGGGATCGCTCTTGGCCACCATGAAGGCGGTCAGCTCCCGACGCTCGGTGTCGCCCGCGCTGGGGACGAAGGAACGCAGGATCAGGAAGTCCTCCCGGTCCTCGCCGGGCAGGCGCATCAGGAGGTACTGCGGGTCGATGCGGCGCTCGCGGGTCACCTCCACCTCGCCCTGGGCGTTGGTGGTCTGGGTCTGCGCGGTGGCGGCGGTGGTCGTGCCCGGGTCCTGGGCCACGGCCCAGCCGCCGGCCTGCTCGTAGAAGTTCTGGGCGCCGTCGATGTGGTACCGGCCCCAGGTGTTGGTCTGGACCCGGAAGAGGTCCTCGGGGTAACGGAGGTGCTCCCGCATCGGGGTGGGCATCTCGTCGAGGTCGCTGAACAGCCCGGGGAAGGCATCGCCATAGGCCTGGATGATCGGGTCGTCCGGGTCGACGACGTACAGGTCGACGGTCCCGTCGTAGGTGTCCACCACCGCCTTGACCGAGTTGCGCACGTAGTTGAACGAGTGGTCCAGCCCGCTGCCAGCGGGCAGCTGGTCGGTGTCGGCCTGCTGGGCGTACGGGTAGCGGTCGGTGGTCGTGTAGGCGTCGAGGACGTACTGGATGCGGCCGTCGATGATCACGGGGTACGGGTCGGCGTCCCAGTGCAGGAACGGGGCCAGTTCGGCGACCCGGTCCTGGACGTCGCGGATGTAGAGGATGCGGCTGTCGTTGGTGACGAAGTTGGAGATGAGAGGCTCGACCTCACCGAAGCGCAGGGCGAACGCGGCCTGCCGCAACCACGAGTTCATGGCCACGCCACCGGTGCCGTCATAACGGCTGGAGACGGTCTCGCCGCCGGCGGTCTGGTAGTTGATCTCGTCCCGGGTGGCCCCGACGATGGAGTAGCCGTCGAGGTTCTCGCCCACGTAGATGCCGGGCTGATCGATGTCCAGGGCGGAGTCGCCGCTGCTCACCGGGATGTCGCCGAGCACGAAGTCCGGGCGCCCCTCGGAGGTGACCGCGTTGGCGGGAGCGACGGCGGCGCCGTAGCCGTGGGTGAAGGCCACCCGCTGGCCCTCCCAGGACTGCTGGGGGATGCCCGAGGTGCTCAGCTCACGGGCCGAGATGACCACCTGGGTCGTCTCGCCGTCGATCTCGTAGCGGTCCACGTCCAGGTCGTTGAGGCGGTAGAAGGGCCGCTCGGCCTGGAGCTGCTGGTAGGTGTCGGTGACGACCCCGGGGTCGAGGAGGCGGATGTTGCGCACCGTCTCGTCGTTTTCGAGCAGCTGCTCGGTGGTGAGGCGCTCGTTGTAGTCGAAGGGCCGAGTGGCGACGTCGGCCAGCCCCATCGCCGAGCGCGTCGCCTCGATGTTGCGGTCGATGTAGGGCGCCTCCCGGGAGGACTCGGCGGGCTCGACGCGGAAGCGCTGGATGAACGACGGGTAGATGCCGCCGACCACGACGGCGACGAAGCCCCACAGGCCGACGGCCAGGACGGGCAGCACCCAGCCCCGGCGCCAGATGTTGGCGATGAGCAGGACCACCGACAGGCCGGCGATCATCAACAGCAGGTAGATCGCCGGGAGTTGGGCCTTGACGTCGGTGAACAGGGCCCCGTCGACGGTGCCCCGGGTGGACAGGGTGAGCTCGTAGCGCTGCAGCCAGTAGTCGGCCACCTTCACCAGAGCCAGGAGGGCGAGCAGGACCGAGAGGTGGGCCTTGACCTGGGGGGTGGCCCGGGGGCCGGGGCTCTGCACCCGGATGCCGCCGTTGAGGTAGTGGGCCACCGCGGTGATGAGCAGGATGATGACCAGGGCGGCGAACAGCCAGGACACGACGAAGGAAAGGAAGGGGAGCTGGAAGACGTAGAACCCGATGTCGGTGTGGAACTGGGGGTCCTCCACGCCGAAGTTCACCCGGTTGATGAACAGCAGCCACTGGTTCCACTGGCTGGAGACCCCGGCGCCGGCGATGACGGCGAACAGGAAGGCCACGCCCGCCCGGACCCAGCTCGAGCGCTCGTCCACGATCTCGTGGTACCGGCGGAGCAGCTCCTCCTCCGGGCCCATGGGCCGGAAGCGGGGGGCGATCCGGTCGGCGATGACCAGGTTGACGAAGCAGAGGACGAAGAAGACCCCGATGAAGATCACCGCCAGGGTGACCTTGGCCCCCAGGATCGTCCGGAAGGCGTTCTCCTTGCCGAGGGCCTCGAACCAGAGGTAGTCGGTGTAGAAGCCGGCGATCCCCCGCAGCGAGGTGATCAGCAGGAACAGGCCGACGGCGACCAGGATGAGGATGACACGACCCCGCGGTGAGAGCCGGCGCTGCCGGCGACGGCGCGGCGGGGGCATGTCCGAGGGGGCCCGCATGGATGAGGGAGCCTACTGAGCTAACCGCCCAGAGATTCCGCGGCCACCTCGGCGGCCAGGGGGAGGATGCGATCGGTACGCCAAAACCGGAAGGCCTCCCGCACCGGACGGGTCGGGTCGACGCCCTCGCCGTCGTCGGCCGCGGCGGCGCCGACCCGGCGCTCGATGTCGTTGCGGACACCGTCGGCCACCGCGCCGGCCAGGCGGGCGGCGAGATCGCCCACCGCCCCGGTGGCGCCTCCGCTCTCGCCCGCGGCCTCCCGCAGGCGGGGCTCGATGGCCGTGGCCAGGCGCACGACCCAGGCGTCGGCGTCGCCCAGGAGGTCATCGAGGCCGAGCTGGCCTCGACGGTGCTGGCGCAGCCGGTCCAGGACCTGGTTCTGTTCGTCGGCCAATCCCCGACGCAGGCGGCGAGCCAGGTCGTCGGCCAGAACGGTCACGGGGTCGGGTTCCTCGTCAGTGGAGGGCGGCGCCTCGATGGGGTCCACCGCGGCGGTGAAGGCCGGCTCGGCGGCGGCGGGCTCGTCCTCGTCCTCGGGGTCACCGGCGCGCAGGCGATCGAAGAGCGGGAGGACCAGGGCCTCGTCCTCCCGGGCCGCCTGCTCGGCCGGCGAGGCAGGCTCCGGGCCGGGAGCCTCGACCACGACCTCGAGGACGGGCTGATCGACGGCCTCGGCCCCGGGCTCGTCGGGCTCGACCTCGTCCTCAACGGCCCCGGACGCGTCGTGCTCGTCCCCGTCGAGCGCGTCCCCGTCGTGCAGGTCCGCGGGGCCGGGCTCGGGCTGGACGACCTCGTCCATGACCTCGACGACGAGCTCCTCGGCGTCCGCCGCGACGGTGTCCTCGAGCTCGGGTCCCACCTCGGCGTCGACGTCGACGGGGCCGAGCACGCGCATCTCCTCGAAGGCCGCCACCGGGGGCGCGACCTCGACCAGGGGCGGGACGGCGTCGGGATCGTCCTCCCCTTCACCGGCCTCGGCCGTCGTCGCGGCCACCCGCTCGGCCGGCGTGGGCGGGTGGAGGATCGGGAGTCCGGCCACCCGGGCGGCGTCGATCTCGGCCTCCATGGCGTGGAGGTCCTCGGGCGTCACCTCGTCGTCCGGGCCGAGGCGACGGCCCGCCCGTTCGGCCGCGGTCTGGGCCGAGGACACGGCCACGCCCAGCTCCTCGGTGGCCTCCTGCACGGTCTGGCCGACGACCTCATAGGCCTCCAGCAACCGCTCACGACCGACCCGGAGCTGTTCGATCTGGCGCCGGAGCACCTTGCGCCGGCGGACCAGATCCTCCAGGATCCGCCGCCGGACCGTCTGGGCCTCGATGACCATCTCCCGGCCCCGCCGTTTGGCCTCGTCCAGCTCGTTGATGACATCGGCCCGGGCCTCGGCCAAGGCCGCCTCCAGAGCGGCGACGGTGGCCTGCAGCTCGGCCTCCCGGTCCTGGGCCTGGTGCAGGCTGCCGACGGCCTCGGTCAGCAGGTTCTGCACGGCCTCGGGATCCAGTCCCCGGAAGCTGTGGGGGAGCTCGATGTCTTGGAGGCGGTCGGCGTCCGTGGAACCGGGGTCGCTCACCCGGCCGATCGTAGGGGGGACTCGAGGTCCGTCGCGTGACCGCCCAGTTCGTCGAGGGCCTCGAGGGCGTCCTGCAGGGTCGCGACGGGCACGATCTGCAGGTCGTCACCCACCCGGCTCCGGGCCAGGTCCTCTTCGCCGGCCGGGACCAGGAAGAGCTCGGCTCCCGCCTGCTCGGCCGCCAGGGCCTTGAAGTCGGCGCCCCCGATCGGTCCCACCCGGCCCAGGCCGTCGATGGTGCCGGTGACGGCCACGGGCACGTCGTTGCTGATGTCGCCGGGGGTCAGGACGTCGAGCACCGCCAGGGTGAAGGCCAACCCGGCCGATGGTCCACGGACCTCGCCGGGATCGATCGTCACCTCGAAGGGGTAGTCGTACCGCACGTCCCGGGTCGACAGGCCGGAGACGCCCAGGA